>ERZ772974.1144-NODE-1144-length-17875-cov-5.123569_pt1 | contig 17875 bp, 17 predicted proteins | sample MGYA00580671_ERZ772974 | MGnify/ENA primary metagenome ERZ772974 (study PRJEB29015, sample SAMEA2738065) | human oral metagenome | biome: human oral; feature: human-associated habitat; material: saliva | place: China | collected 2218 ... | reverse complement strand
AGCGCTCGCTGTGCCGGGCGCTCTTTTCTTCCGCCTTGCGAAAGACTACAATGCGTATATAGAAACAAGTTGAGGCAAGCAGAGGTGGGCCGTATGACGGACGGCGCAGGACTCGCCGCCCGCGCTGTCGCCATATCGAGTCGTACCGACAAACCGGTTTTAGACATTTTTTCAGTCGAACGGAGGAGAAAAGCAATGAAGGTGAGGAAGAGAACCGCAAAGGATTACCGCGTGAGCCGCTGGAGCGGCGGGGAGACCAGAGAGTTTTTGCTCTTTCCGGATGGCGCAAGCTATGCCGGACGGGATTTTCTCTGGCGCGTGAGTTCGGCGACCGTGGAGCTCGCAGAGAGTGATTTTACGCCGCTGCCCGATTACCGGAGGTTTCTTACGCCGCTCAGCGGCGCACTCCGCCTCTCGCAAAACGGCGGCGCCTTCCGGGCGCTCGGTGCGCTTGAGGTGCTCGAATTCGACGGCGGGGCAGAGACCAAATCCCGCGGCGAGGTGACGGACTTTAATTTGATGCTCCGAAAGGGAAAGGCAGAGGGCGGCATGGAGACCGCTTCGCTTCGGGCGGGCGAGACGCTTCGCCTCGGAACGCTCCTTCCCGCAGAGGCGGCAGAGAGCGAAACGCTTTTGATTTACTGCTATTCGGGTGCGGCTGCGCTTCGGCAGGCCGGGAAAGAATGCGTCTTAGAAGTCGGGGCCTACCTTCAGCTGTCTCTGGAGGCGGGAGAAGAGGGCGGACTTTCGCTTGCGGAATCGGAGTTGCTGGCGATTGCGGAAAACACGGTGCTCGCGTTTGCATGGATGAGACGGTGCGATTGAGAGCGGGACAGAAATAAAAGAAAAGGGATTAAGGCAAAGGAATCAAGACGATGAAAGAAATCTTTGAGAGAAGAAGTGTGAGAAAGTTTGCGAATCGGGAAGTAGAAGCGGAAAAATTGGAGGCGGTTCTCCGCGCCGGCATGGCGGCGCCCTCTGCGGGAAATCAGCGCCCCTGGGAGTTCTATATCGTGAGAGACCGCGAGAAGCTCGAGGCCCTGTCGCAAATCAGCCGCTATGCGGGACCGGTCGCCGCGGCTCCGCTCGCGATTGTCGCGGTCTGCGACCCGGTAGGCAAGCGCTTTGCCGAGGTCGCGCCGACCGACATGGCAATTTGCACCGAACATCTCTGGCTCGGCGCCGTCTCCGAGGGACTCGGGGGTGTCTGGATCGGCGTGTATCCCTTTGAGGATCGCGTGAAAACGGCCAATCGGATTCTGGGAATCCCGGCGGGACAGTTTGTGTTCTCTGTTTTGCCGCTCGGCTATCCCGCGGAGGAAAAAGCGCCGGAGGACCGTTTTGATCCCACGCGCATCCATGAAATGTAAGCAAAAATGTGTGAAACAATAAGGTTTAAAACAGCTAACTATTGTGAAATACATAAGTATAAAATCTAAAGGATTTCTAAACAAATATTGAAAAACGGAGGGAACTGTACTAATCTGTCAAATGTTTATCAATCCCGGCGTCTCGGGATTGCAAGTGTCTGGAAAGGGAGGAACAGTTATGGCAACATTTATGATTGGCCTCGCGATTCTGATCTGCGGCGGATTTTTGTACGGCTCTCTCTGTGAGCGCGTCTTTGGCCCGGACAACCGTGAGACCCCTGCGTATGCGAAGCAGGACGGCGTGGACTATGTCCCGATGCCGACCTGGAAGAATGCGTTAATTAACCTTTTGAACATTGCGGGAACCGGGCCCATCCTCGGACCGATTCAGGGTATTCTGTTCGGACCGATTGCCCTGCTCACGATTCCGATCGGCAATGTAATCGGCGGTGCGATGCACGACTACTTCGCGGGTATGATCTGCACGAGAGACGGCGGCATTCAGATGCCGGACATGGTCAAGAAGTACACGAACAAGGGTGTCTTCTGGGTCTATGACATCTTTGTCTGCGTTCTGTTGCTTTTGGTCGGCGCTGTGTTCATTTACACCCCCGGCGATATTGCGGCGACGCAGGTCTTCGGTTTCTCGGGCGGCGCAACCGATCCGACAACCTGGATTATCTACGGCGCAATCTTTGTCTACTACTTCATCGCAACGGTGTTCCCGATTGACAAGATCATCGGCCGCGTCTATCCGATTTTCGGTGCGGTTCTCGTGTTCTCGGCAATCGGTGTCTTCATCGCGATGATCGTCTTCCGCTATCCGCTCGTGAACATCTGGGACAGCTGGAACACCGGCGCGTTCGCATACGGCGACTATTTCTTCGGTGTCGGCGATATGAAGTCCTTCGGTCACTTTATGCCGATTTTCTTCGTGACGGTTGCCTGCGGTATTCTCTCGGGCTTCCACTCGACGCAGACCGCACTGATTGCGCGCACCATGAAGAGCGAGCACGAGGGCAAGACGACCTTCTACAACATGATGATTGTCGAGGGCTTCATCGCAATGGTCTGGGCAGCGGGTACGATGGCGCTGATTCAGATGGGTGCCGCAAAGGGCGGCCTCACGATGCAGTTTGATAACGGCGCGCTGAAGTACTTCCAGCAGGCTGCGGACGGCAGCATGAAGGCAATTTCCGCGACCTCGGTGGTCGGCGTGCTCTGTCGAAAGGCACTCGGCCCGGTCGGCGGTGCGATTGCTCTGATCGGTGTCATTGTGCTCCCGGTTACCTCCGGTGACACGGCACTCCGCGCGCTGCGTCTCACGATTGCGGATACTTTCCACATCAAGCAGGACAACAACGCGCGCCGTCTGGCGCTCGCAACGCCGATTTTCGTTCTGGTCTTCGGCATTCTGGTCTGGTCGAAGTTTGACGCAAACGGCTTTAACCAGCTCTGGAGATACTTCGCTTGGTCGAACCAGGCGATGGCACTCTTTGCGCTGGCGGCGGCGGCCATTTACCTCCTGATTGAGAAGAAGGGCGCCTTTGTCTGGATGCCGCTCATCCCGGGTATTTTCTACACCATCGTCTGCGGCAGCTACATTCTGAACGCAAAGATCGGTTTCCACCTTCCGTGGAATGCGGCTTACATCGGCAGCGTTCTGCTCGCGGTACTTTACGCCGTCGCAATTTTTGTGCGAGGCAAGAGACCCGCAAACACCCTTTGACAGTAGAAAGAGGTCCGGCATTGACCGGGCCTCTTTTTTTCGGATTTTGAGACGAAGAGAGGAAAAAAGATGAGAGAAGAAAGTCTGGATTTTTTGCGCGCCGAGGGGGTTTCGGCGCAACTGCTCGATGAGGTGCTCGCGTTTCGCAAGTACTATAAGCTGGAGGAGGCCGAAGCGGCACGCGTGCCGGTGCCGCTCTATCCCTACTATGGCCGGGAGGTCTGGGAGGAGGCGATAGGCGCTCTGCTCGCGGGAGAGCATCTGCTCCTCACGGGCGGCAAGGCGAGCGGCAAGAATGTGCTCGCGGAGGGACTGGCGGCTGCTTTCGGGCGCCCGCTCTGGGACATTTCCCTCTATGTGAACGCGGATGCCGCGAGTTTAATCGGGACGGACACCTTCCGGGACGGCGAGGTGCAGCTTCGGAAGGGGCCGGTGCTCCGCGCGGCCGAGTGCGGCGGTTTCGGCGTGCTCGATGAAATCAATATGGCGAAGAATGAGAGTCTCGCGGTGCTGCACGCGGCTCTCGACTTTCGACGCGTGATCGATATCCCCGGCTATGACAGAGTACAGCTTCACGAGGCGACCCGCTTCATCGGCACGATGAATTACGGCTACGCGGGTACGCGCGAATTAAACGAGGCACTTGCCTCCCGCTTCCTCGTGATTCAGATGCCGGTGATTCCGGAGGCCGATGTGCAGCGTCTACTGCTTGGCAAATATCCGACGCTCCGCCCCGAATATGCGGCACAGTTTGCGGCACTTTTTGACGAAATCCGAAAGAAGAGCGAGAGCGGCGAGATCACCAGTCGTGCGCTGGATCTCCGCGGCATGATTGCGGCCATCGGCATGATGGTGCGCGGGCTCTCGCCGGTGCGAGCGCTGCGCCTCGGTGTCGTGAACAAGTGCTTTGACAGCTACGAGCAGACCCTGGTCAGCGATCTCGTCGCAGCGCGGCTGCCGGAGAGCCTCGAAGCGGGTCGTATTTTCGCATGAAACTGAACGAATTCGAGAAGCGGCGCGCCGCAAATCTGATCTGGAATGCCGCGGGCAATTACGGCATATCCCCGGGCTTCCGGATGTATGACGCGAAGGGGAGAGCGGATCTCTACTGGAACAGCATCATCGGCGCCGCGCACCGCTACTATGACTGGGACAGGCTGATGGAATTTTATCAGAGCTTTCATGAGACCGTAGACCAGGGCGTCTATGAGAGCTTGTTCTGGCTCGCGCTCGAGAACAGCACCTTTGAGAAGATGCACGCGGAGCGCCCGGCCGCGGCGGTGCTCCGCGAACACTATGCGAGGGAACAGCTGAAAAATTTCATGCCGAGCATCGCGGAGAGCCGCGAGGGCTGGATTCTGGAGGGACATTACCGGACAGCGCTCGGCGAGGATTCGGGACTGCCGGACCTCGTGGACCGGAAACTCTTAAAGGCCTTGGAGCTGCCGGGAGATCTCGACACGGAGGCGTGGATACGGGAAGTCGGCAAGACCCTCGCCCACTATTTTACGTATTTGCCGGGCGCACCGGCTTCCGCGCAGAAGCACAGGCGCTTTGCGCTGCCGAAGTTTGTCTTCCGGAAGCGGCGCACGGCGGAGGAGGCCGAACCGCTGCAGCCGAATGTGCGGCGACTCGCGATGGGATTCGGCGAAGCGCTGCCGAAAGAGGGCAGTGAGACAGGCATAAAAAACTTCGGCGAGCGTTACCAGGAGAAGACCGAGGCGCAGCTTTGGCAGTATATTCACGATTACTTCGGCGCGCCGCTCTACGAAAAAGCAAAGGAGCGGGAACTGATGTCCGAATTCTGTACGGGTGCCCACGCGGGGAGCCGCCTCTATCTGACCGACGGGCGACTGCCGAAAGAAGAGCGCGACAGGCTGAAGGGCTTTCCGAAGCGCATGCGCCGCGAAATGGAACTGCGCTATGAAAAGACGAAGCGCGCGCACGAGGGCGACCTCGCGCGGGATCATGCGGCGGTCACGGAGCTCAGGGAGCGCCTGAAAAATGCGCTGCAGCAGCTCCGCGACCCCGAGGACATTCCGGGCAAAGCCGGGCAGCTGATTCCGGGGAGGCTGTACCGCGCACTCTGCCTGAACGACAATCGGATTTTTGCAAAGCGGCTGCCGGGTGACGAGAGCCGGGTGAGTGTGGACATACTCCTCGATGCGAGCACTTCGCAGGAACAGAGAACCGAACTGGTCGCGCGGCAGGCTTACATTCTGGCCGAGAGCCTGAGCGCCCTGAAGTTACCGCTTCGTGTCTGGGGCTATCTCTCGATGAGCGGCTACACGGTGCTGACCCGGTATCTCGACTACGGCGAGCGGGGCAAAAATCAGGAGATTTTTCGCTACTTCACGGCGGGCGCGAACCGGGACGGTCTCGCCTATCGCACGGTCTGCGGTCTCATGGAAGAGCATCCCGCCGAGCGGAAGATTCTGATTGTCTTAAGCGATGTGAAGCCGAATGATATTGTGAAGATACGCTACGAAGGGCAGGACCTCGCTTATAGCGGCAAGGCTGCCGTCGAGAATTGCGCCGAAGAGCTCAGGCAGGCGCGGGGGAAGGGCATCACGCCGCTCTGTGTCTACACCGGAGATGAGGCCGGGATAGCGGATGTGCAGCGGATTTTCGGGCAGAACTTTGTGAAAATCAATTCGCTGAACCGCTTTGCGGCGGCTGCGGGGAAACTTCTGGAAGGGGCGCTCTCGAATCCTGCTTAGCGAGGCGAAGTTTTCGCCGGATCTGGTTCAGGCGCCGCTCGAGATAGCCGCGATTCATGTACTCGGCGAGCACATACTGGTCGAGCGCCGGGACGGTGCAGGCATAGAAGCCGAGACGCTCGCGGTAACTTTCGAGGAGGCGCTTCGGGAGCACCATATAGGCGACGCGCATCGAGGGCGCGAGCGTCTTGGTAAAGGTATTGAGGTAAATCACAGAGTCGTTGGAGTCCATCGCATAGATGGTCTCCAGCGGCTTTTTTTGGAGCGAAAACTCGGAGGCATAGTCATCCTCCACGAGAAAGGCACCTCTCTCCTTGGCCCAGCGGAGGTATTCAAAGCGCTTGGCGGCGTTTGCGGTCACGCCGCTCGGGTAGCTCTGGTAGGGTGTCACATGAAGGAGGGAGGCACGGGAGGCGGCGAGTCCCTCGGCGCTCACCCCGTAGGCGTCGAGCGGCAAGAGCTCGTAGGGGCGGGCGTAGGCACTGTAGACAAGGCGTATCTTCTCATAGGACTGCGCCTCGATGCCGTAGAGCGCCGCGCGGGGCAAAAGCTGGGCAACCAGCCCGTAGAGGTACTCGGTGCCGGAGCCGATCACAATCTGCGCGGGATCCGCCTGCATGCCGCGGTAGCGGAGCAGATAGGCGCTGATTGCCGCGCGAAAATGAAGTACGCCCTGGTTTTCGGGGCGCGCGAGGAGCTCGTTCGGGAAGCGGAGCAGCACGTCGCGGACAATGTGGGAGAAGGGCGTAAAGGGGAAGTCGGCCGATAGATCGCCGAGGGAGGCGTGCGGCACGGCGCTCTCGGTTTCGGAAGTCGCGGGGGCGGAAGTTGCGTCCGCAGCGGGGCTTTCGGGGGGGCGCACAGCTTCCGCGGCGTTCGCGGGTTGAAAGTCCGCTGTCGCAGCCGGAGTGACACTGCCGTTTTCCGGAATCGCGAGTGCGGAGACAAAGAAGCCGCTCCGCGCTTTGACCTCGAGATAGCCCTCGTCGAGCAGGGCCGCGTAGGCGCTGCCGACGGTCGAGAGACTTAGGCCGAGGTGCTCCGCGAGCGAGCGCTTGGAAGGCAGGCGCTCGCCGGGCAGCAGTTTCTTTGCGAGAATGTCGCGGCGGATGGCATGGTAGAGGAAGCGGTACTTTCGCTGCTTTCCGCGCGCGTCCATGAAGTAAGTGAGCATGAGAGCCTCCGTTCAAGCTGATTTCATCATCTGATATGATTTTATCGCAAACTGATATTATAAAAAATATGAAAACTGAATCTTTTTTATATCCAGATTTGCGCTACAATCGTACTCATCGAAACAAAGGGGGATGATGTGATGACAGGACAACAGACAGCAACAGCGACAAACACGGATCAGAGACTTCATAAAATTGTATTGACGGGGCTCATGGCAGCGCTCTGCTACGCGGCTTTTGCCTTTTTGAAAATTCCGATTCCGACGCCGGGCGGCGGCATGGTGGCCCTTCATATCGGCAATGCCTTCTGCGTGCTCGCGGCGCTCTACTTGGGCGGCGTGTACGGCGGCCTTGCGGGCGCCATCGGCATGACGATTGCGGATTTAATGGATCCGAAGTATGTGACGTCCGCGCCGAAGACCTTTTTGCTCAAGTTCTTAATCGGTCTTATTGCGGGCTTCATCGCACATAAGCTCGGGCACATTACGGAAGATCACGACAGAAAATATCTCTTTTTCTGGACACTCCTCGCTTCGGCGGTTGCGCTCGGCTTCAATGTGATTGCGGACCCGATTGTGGGCTATCTCTATAAGACCTACCTGCTCGGCATTCCGCAGGATGTGTCGAAGATTATGGCAACCTGGGCGGCCGGTGTGACCGCAATCAACTCGGTTGCGGGCACCGTGGTCGTGGTCATCGCCTACGCGGCGCTGCGCCCGGTTCTGAAGAAGGCGGGACAGTTCTTCTATCTGGGGTAAAGATGTGCGGCGCTTCGAAACAAGGAAGCTGGGCGCGGAGACAGAGAGATGACAGACAGAAATTTAAGCTGCGGCAGGTTGCCGCAGCTTTTTTCTTGTTGTCAAAGCGGCAAAAACAGGCTATACAAGATAAAAACGGCGAGACAATGAGGAGGGACGGAATGAAACGGGCTTATCTCTTTGATGTGGACGGAACGCTCTGGGACAGCGCGCGGGTGGTCACGGATTCCTGGAACGAGGTATTGAAAGAGAGACGGGGGAGCGGGACACTCACGGTCGATGACATGCACAGCTTTATGGGGCACACGATGGATGAGATTGCGGTGCGCATTTCGCCGGACGCAGACCCCGAGGAGCAGAGAGACATTATGGATGCCTGCATGCGCCATGAGATTAACTATCTGGAGTCACACAGCGGCTATTTTTATCCCGGGGTGCTGAAGACGCTCCGCGCCCTTCATGAGAGCGGCAAGGAGCTCTACATTGTCTCAAACTGCCAGGAGGGCTATATCGAGTCCCTGCTCGAAGCCGGAAATTTAAGCAGCGGAGAGGACGGCGTGATTCGCGATTTCATTTGCTACGGCGAGACGAGACGCCCGAAGGGAGAAAATATAGAGCTGATTCTCGAGCGGAACGAGCTCAGCCCGGAGGACGCCGTGTACATCGGGGACACCGAGATGGACCAGGCCGCGGCCGCGGAGGCCGGCGTCGATTTTTATCATGTGAGCTACGGCTTCGGACGGGTTCACGGGGCACTCCGCGAGCTCGACTCCCTCGAAGAACTCTTAGAGGACTGAGTCCGGGGGCAAAGAGAGGCTTGTCAGAAGAGAGGCAGTCTGCTATGCTGAATAGGCATTTTGGGCTGTCGCCAAGCGGTAAGGCAAAGGACTTTGACTCCTTCATTCGACGGTTCGAATCCGGCCAGCCCAGGCACGCAGCGGGAGCGCAAGCTCCCGCTGTTTTTTTCGCAAGGTATTTATTTTCTTTTTCGCAGGCGGCTCTTATAATACTGCTGTCAGGCAACCGTTTTGAAACGAGGTAAGAGTCATGTATCTGGAAACAATCAACAGCCCCGCGGATGTCAAAAAATTGAGTGTCGAAGAGATGACGGCACTCGCGGCCGAGATGCGCGAGGCACTCATCGTTCGCGCGAGCCGTCACATGGGACATGTGGGGCCGGATCTCGGCTTTATCGAGGCGACGATTGCGCTCCACGCGGTTTTTTCCTCGCCGGAGGATAAAATCATCTACGACATCTCCCACCAGACCTATCCGCACAAAATGCTGACCGGGCGGCGGGAGGCTTACACGGACCCCGCGCACTACGACGATGTCTCGGCTTACTCGAATCCGAAGGAGAGCCCGCACGATTTCTTTGAACTCGGGCACACCTCGGTCTCGATCGATCTTGCGCTCGGTATGGCGAAGGCCAGAGAGCTGCTCGGCGGAACGGAGAAGGTGATTGCTGTCATCGGCGACGGCTCGCTCTCCGGCGGCGAGGCGCTCGAGGGCCTCAACACCGCGGGTGAATTTAAGGGGCAGTTTCTCATTCTGGTGAATGACAACCAGATGTCGATTGCCGAGAATCACGGCGGGCTCTATGCCTCGCTGAAGGCGCTCCGCGAGAGCAACGGAACTTCCGAGAACAATTTGTTCCGCGCCATGGGGCTCGACTACCGCTATGAGGCGGCGGGCAATGACATCGGCGCGCTGATTCGGGCGCTGAACGCGGTGAAGGACTTAGACCACCCGGTCGTGCTCCACATCAACACCCTTAAGGGCAAGGGCTACGGTCCTGCGGAGACCCGGAAGGAAGAGTTCCACTGGCACTTCCCCTTTGACCGGGAGAGCGGCGAGACCTTGCCGGACTTCCGCTTTGAGGGCGAGAGCTATGAGGAGGCGACCGCGGACTTTCTCTTACAGGCAGCGGCGGAAGATCCCGCCGTACTCGTTTTGACTTCCGGCGTGCCGGGCACCGTCGATTTAACGCCCGAGCGCCGCGCTATGCTCGGCGCGCAGTATCTCGATGTCGGCATTGCGGAGCAGACGGCGCTCGCCATCGCCTCGGGCGCGGCAAAGCGCGGGGCAAAGCCGGTCTATTTTACGGAGGCAACTTTCTTACAGCGCGCCTACGACCAGCTGGTTCACGATATTTGCATCCAGAAGAGCCCGGTCACGATGCTGCTCGGTAGCGCCTCGCTCTTCGGTATGAGCGATGTGACGCACAGCGGCGTGCTGGCGCTCCCCATGCTTTGCAATATCCCGGAACTCATTGTGCTCGCGCCGACCTCGGTCGAAGAGTACCTGAGCATGCTCCGCTGGTCCCTGAAGCAGAGAGAAAATCCGGTCGCGATTCTCATTCCCTCCACCGAACTTTGCCACGCGACGGGTCCGGTACGGGAGAGCTTTTCGCTGCCCGCGCACTATGAAATTGTGAGCCGCGGCAGGGAGGCAGCGATTCTGGCGCCCGGCGACATGCAGGCGCTCGGCAAAAAGACAGCCGCTCTCCTCGAAGAGAAGTACGGCCTGCGCCCGACCCTCGTTAACCCCGGGGTGGTCTCGGATCTCGATGAAGCGCTGCTTTCATCGCTTCGGGAGGACCACCGCACCGTTCTGGTGCTTGAAGACGCTCTGCTCTCGGGCGGCTTCGGAGCGAAAGTGGCGAGCTTTTACGGAGACAGCGAGATGAAGGTCTTGCTCCGCGGCCTCCCGAAGGCCTTTTATGACCGCTACCGCATCTCGACGCTCTTAAAGGCGCAGGGCATGACGCCGGAGCAGCTTGCGGAAAGCGTTGTCGACGCAATCGGAAAGAACTGAATTTGACAGGAGGCGGGATGAAGCGCTATATCTCGGATTTACATTTTTTTCACGACAACTTAAACCGCGAGATGGATTGCCGGGGCTTTGCCTCCCTCGAAGAAATGCACGCGCATATGATTGCCGCCTGGAATCAAACGGTGTCGCCGAAGGACGAGGTGTTCATCCTCGGCGACTTCTCGGTGGGAAAGGCCGAGAAGACCAATGAGATCGTGCGGCAGCTGAAGGGTGAGCTCTATCTGATTCGAGGCAATCACGACTATTTTCTAAAAAAGAGCACATTTGACCGCAGCCGCTTTCACTGGATTCAGGACTACGCGGAATTTCACGACGAGGGGAGAAAGGTGATACTCTCGCATTACCCGGTTTTTTGCTACAACGGGCAGAACCGGCTGACCGCAGAGGGGGAACCTCGGAGTGTTATGCTCTACGGCCATCTGCACGATACCTTCGATGAGGTGCTCGTGAACCGCTTTATCGCAGAGACAAGGGCGGCAAAGCGCCCGCAGAGAGACAGAGAGACAGGGGAAATCCTCGAAAAGGACATCCCCTGTCTCATGATCAACTGTTTTTGTATGTTTTCGGAGTACCGTCCGCTCGGTCTTCTCGAGTGGATAGAGCTTGACCGGGCGCGGCGCCTCAGTGCGCTGCAACGCGATAGCCGATAATCATGCCGTTTTGCTCGGCGTAGAAGCAGTCAAGGCCGCCGGCCGGTCGCACCTCGACCGAAGCAGACTGAAATGCCTCCCGAATGGCACTTGCGAGTGCCTCGGCGACCGGCTGGTTCAGGCAGTGCACAATCACGACTTCCTGAACGGCTCTTCCCTTTTCCCTGAGGTCTTGGACAATGCTGTCCAGGACCTTTTTTGTGCCGCGGACCTTGCCCTTGATTTGTATGGTTCCCTCGGGGCTTGCGATGCCGACGCCCCAGAAGCCGAGCGTGTTCGCAAGAAAACCGGTCAGGCGGCTCATGCGCCCGTTCCGGATCAGATTGTTAAACGAGGAGAGCGCATAGATAATGAAGGTGCGGTCTATGAGGGCCGGGATGCGGGAGATAATCTCCGCGTAATCCAGGCCGTCCAGAATCATGCGCGCGGTCTCGCGGATTAAGAGCATAATCGAGGGACCGTCCGTCCGCGTGTTAAAGACGGTGATGCGTTTTCCCGGTTCCTCTTCCTCGACCATGAGGCGCGCGGTCTCGGCACTCTGAAAGCTGCCCGAGAGCTCGGAGGAAATGGTGAAGGCAATCACATCGCCGGGTTTCCGGAAGGCCTCGGCAAAGGCAGCCGGAGAGGGGCAGGAAGTGCGGGCGGTCTTGCTCTTTTGCAGGTCCGCCATCATCTCCGGAATCGAAACGGTTCCGTCGTCCACATATTCCTTCTGATCGGTATAGAGGTAAAAGGGGACGCTCTGGTACAGAATATCTTCGCGCTTTTCTTCAAAGCGTATGTCGTCGCAGCTGGAATCGGTCACGATATTCCACATAGCAGACCTCCTGAAAACAATGTCATCGGTGAATTTATTATAGCGCGAAAGCAGTATGCCGTCAAAACGGAAGCTGTCCGGAAATTATTGCGGAGTTCTTACGAAATAAGGTCGATTTCATGACTTCTATTGACCGGAAGTGTGCGTTTTTTTATGATAGCGCTGTCAATTGAATTTTGCTTTTGCCTGTGCCAAAGCGCAGGCCGGAAAGAGGGGAGTCTCATTTATGAAGAAGAAGGGAATGTTCGGAATGTTTGCGCGCCGCCTTGCTGCCTGCGCGATGACAGCATCGCTCGCGGCGCTGAGTTTTCCGCTCAGTGCGTTTGCGGCGGGCAATGCAAAGCTGTCGCTTCGTCACTTCACGGCGGGAAGCGGTGTTGCGGTGCAGGGAGATGCAAGCGTGCAGGTATTCCTCTCGAGTGCGCCGGGCACCTATTCGCTGGAGAGAAACGGCGAAAAGCAGGAGATTCGCTTTGCGACGCTCTCGGATGCGGTGCGCGCGCAGTACGGCGTGGACAGCGCGTACGCGAGCTATGCGACCGTGAACCTCTACGGCAATGACGCGGCGAAAATCGACGGCCTTGCGGACGGCACGAGCTATTTTGTGAAGGAGGACACCGAAAATCTTTCGAGTGTCTACGCGAGAGAGCCCTACTACTTCGGCAATCAGGGTTCGGTTTCCGGGTATGCGGAGACCGAAGCGGTCAGCGTCGATCACAGAACCGGGGAGACCCCGGTCGTGATTCGAAAGACCTGGGATGACAGCAACAATGTCTCGGCACGTCCGACGGAGATCAAGGTTCGCTTCGATGCGCTGGATGCGGAGCAGAATGTGATTCCGGGCAAGTCGAGAATTGCGACTGTCCGGCCGAATGCGGACGGACAGTGGTACTTTGTCGAGGGTCTGCACCAGCTCGAGAAGGCGACGGATGCCAATGCGGTGCGCGCTTCGCGCTCCAACGCTCAGCTCGCGAGTGCCTCGGAGGCAGAGCGAGAGGGCGAGGTACAGTCCGTGCACGCCTACAGACTGTCCGAGGTTCTGAGCGGCGGCAACTATGTGTTGCGCTTCCCGGCGGCAAGCCGCATTCGCGCGGTGGGACAGGATATGAACTTTGACCTGGTAAACAGCTACTATTTCTCGAGCGGCAGCGGCAGCAGCGGCGGCGGCAGAAGCTACACCGGCAGCGGCAGAATGTCGGGTAGAAGCGCGGCATACCGAGGAAATGCGATGAACACGAGCGCGACAGTGCCGGGCAGCGGTGACAGCAGCTTTACGCCGTCGGCCAATGCGACGGTTGACGGTACCGGCAGTCTGACGGCGCCGAGCACAGGTGCGGCACTCCGCAACGCGGGCAACAGACTTGCGGGACAGGTGAGCGCGAGCGGCAGAAAGGGCAGAATGCCGAAGACCGGTCAGCCGGCAAGCGCGGCGGCGGCAGTTTTCTGCGCAGCAGGCCTCGGTGTCCTTCTTCTCTTCCGGAAAAAAGAAGAGATCTGAGTCGTCTTTTCAAAAGTACAATTAAGTTTGATGAAAACGCCGCGGGGCACAGGGGTCCCGCGGCGTTTTTTCGTGCAAGTTCTGCCATCGGAAGGTATGGCATGAATTTGCGTGCCTGTGCTAAGATAAAAGCGGAGAAATGCTTATCCGCATCGGAAAGGAGAGCAGAGATGAGAAGAGACCGGAGAAAGGTATCTGTGACCGCGCTGGGACTTATGCTGGCAATCGGCGCCCTCACTGCCTGCGGCGGCAAACAGGCGGAGAGCCCGGCGGAAAGTCAGACGGCAGCGAGTGCGGAAATCACGCAGGCAGCGGAGAGCACCGCCGCTGCGACGGACGGGACTGCGCAGGCCGCAAATCCCTGGATGGATGTCCGGGATTTGAAGGAGGCGCTGAAAGAGACCGGCGTGGAGCTGAAGGCACCGGAGGAGATCGGAGACTTTCATCTGAGCCATGTCCAGGCGATACAGGACGGCGGCATTGTCCAGGTCTTTTACGGCAGTCTTGCGGATCAGACCGAGACGCAGGCGCTGCTCCGCAAGGCAAAGAGCATGGAAGATATCAGCGGCGACTACACGGTCTATCCGGAGGACCATAGGGTCAGCGATAGCGAGGGAGAGGTGCGCCTCCGCGGCCAGGACGGCAGAGTGTATCTTGCAACCTGGCAGCGCGGCGACTACGCCTATTCGCTGAGTCTTGCGCAGGGGATGGAAGAAGCAAAGGTCATGGAGGTTATTGCAGAGATTCAATGAGTAAACAGAAATTGGAAGAGAATCGGGATTTAATTGTCAACAACCGTTTTGCGCTGCACAATCATGTGGTGCTCACGGATCTGGAAGAGGAGAGCGCCGAGGGCTATCTGGATGTCGAGGACGATGTGACCAATGCCTACGGCATGGTACACGGCGGCGCGTTTTACGCACTCGCCGATGTGATCGCCGGGATGACGGCGCGCGGCAGCGGCCACGCCTATGTGACGCAGACCGCGGATTTGCACTATCTCGCGTCGACCGAGGAGAAGCGCATTTACGGACATAGTTATGTGCTGCGCCGCGGCAGCAAGACTGCCGTGATTGCGGCCGAGGTGACCGATTCCAAGGGAAAAAAGTTATTTCTCGCGACCTTCACGTTTTACTGCGTGGACGGCCGCGTCGCTGTGAAGAGAGAGGAGAATACGCGTGCCGACTCATAACCGGAGAAAGAAAATCAATATTGTGGGACACAAAAATCCGGACACGGATTCCATCTGCGCAGCGCTCAGCTATTGCTGGCTGAAAAAGCAGATCGATCCGAAGGGTGAGTACGAGGCGCGGAGAGCGGGCAGTGTGAACCGCGAGTCGCAGTTCGTGCTCGACTACTGGAAGATGAAGGCACCGCGTCTCATCATGAGTGTGAGCCCGCAGATGAAGGACATCGACTTCCGCATTCAGCCCGGCATCGACGGGGAGATGAGTCTCCGCGAGGTCTGGAAGAAGATGCGCGAGGAGGACATTGAGACCCTCTGCATTACGACGCCGGAGCAGGAGCTCCAGGGACTGGTCTCGGTCACGGATATCATGAATATCAACATGAATCTCCTCGACAACGGCATTCTCGCGACGGCGAAGACGCCGTATAAGAACCTGATTGCGACCCTCGAGGCGGAGCTCATTTCCGGCGACCCGGAGGCCTGCATCGAAGAGGGTCATATCTACATCGGAACGAGCCCCGAGGTCATCGAGGAGTTTGTCGGCGAGAACGATATTGTGCTGGTCTCGAACCGCTATGAGGCGCAGATTTGCGCGATTGAGTGCGGCGCGTCCTGCATTGTGGTGTGCTGCGGCGCACTCGCGGGCAAGACCATTTTGAGCCGCGCGAAGGAGAAGAACTGCACGGTGTTAACGAGCCCGTTCGACACCTATACGGCGGCGCGCCTCATCAGCACGGCGATTCCGGTGCGCCACATCATGCAGAGCAATAATATTCTGCAGTTCGGCCTCAACACCTATGTCGAGGATGCGAAGAAGATTATGGCCTCCGTGCGCCACCGCTACTTCCCGATTCTCGACTCCGACGGCAAGTATGTCGGTGTCGTGAGCCGCAGAAACCTCTTAAATCTGCACCCGAAGCGGGTCATTCTGGTGGACCACAACGAGTTCACGCAGACTGTGGACGGCATGGAGCAGGCGGATATTCTCGAGATCATCGATCACCACAGAATCGGCAATCTGGAGACCGGCAGCCCGGCCTACTTCCGGAACGAGCCGGTCGGCTGTACGAATACCATTATCTATACGATCATGCAGGAGAAGAACCTGACACCGCCGAAGGAGATTGCGGGACTCATGCTCTCGGCAATTCTTTCGGATACACTGATGTTCCGCTCGCCGACCTGCACGGCGCGGGACCGCGCGGCCGCAGAGGCGCTCGCGACCATCGCCGAAGTCGATATCGAGAGCTACGCGAACCAGATGTTTGAGGCCGGAGAAGATCTGACCGGTCGGAGCGCCGAGGATATTTTCTTTGCGGACTTCAAGGTCTTCACGTTCGGCGACATCCGCTTCGGCGTGAGCCAGAGCACCTTTATGACCGAGAAAAACCGGAAGATGGCCGAGGAGCTCGTGAGACCCTTCCTCGAGAGCGCGGCAAACCGCGCGGGTGTCGATACGGTCTACTATATGGCGACCGACACGCCGTCGGAGAGCACCGAGCTATTCTGGTACGGCAACATGGCGGAGGAGTATGCGCAGCGCGCCTTCCGCCGCAAGCCGGAAAAAGAGGGTTACTTCTATCTGCCGGGCGTCGTGAGCCGGAAGAAACAGATGATACCGCCGCTCCGCATGGCAATGCAGGCGGAGGCGTGAGAGGAGAGCGTATGAAACGGGTGAGTGCCCTGCTCGCACAGGGCTTGGAAGAAGTGGAATGCCTGATGGTCGTCGACCTCTTGCGGCGCGCCGAGGTACAGGTGACCCTGGTCTCCGTGAGCGGAGAGCGGGTCGTGACCGGTTCTCACGGCATTGCGATTGTGACGGACCGCCTGATTGAGGAGATGGATTTCTCGGCGGAAGATGTAATCTTCCTGCCGGGCGGTATGCCGGGGGTCAGCAATCTGGTGCGCCATGCGCTGGTGGCCCAGACCTTGAAAGCGCAGGCGGAACAGGGCAAGGAGCTCGCGGCCATCTGTGCGGCGCCGAGCATACTCGGAAAGATGGGGCTCTTTGCGAACAGGCGCTTTACCTGCTATCCGGGCTGGGAAAAGGGCATTGACGGCATCAACGGCGCGGAGTGGACAGGCGCCGCGGTGGAGCAGAGCGAAGGCCTCACGACGGGGCGAGGGCTCGGCACGGCGATGGACTTCGGCCTCGCGCTGGTCGCAAAACTCTGCGGCAGCGAGACAGCGGAAAAGATCAAGCGTGGTATCCAGCATCCGGACACTCTCTACGACTGAGTGCGGCGCAATGCAGCTGTTTTTTCGGCGCCATCCGGCACTCCGGGAGTTCTTACTTTTTAACCTGCTCTCGAACTGCTCGACGCTGGTGAATTTTCTGATGACCTATCTCGGCACACATGTTTTGTTTCGCGGGTTGCGGACCGTACCGTTTTCCTTTCTGGTTTTCCGTTATCGGAATGTCGCAGAGGATCTGGGACTCGCGGGCTTTTTGAGTTTTTTGCTCGCGACCGCGCTCGCACAGACCGTCAATTTTTTCGTGCAGCGAAAACTGGTATTTCACTCGTCGGCAGCGGCGGGACAGGCGGCACTTCGCTTTGCGCTGCTCGCAGTCCTGCTGGTACTGCTCTCGGCGGCACTACCGGCCTATACGCTGCCGCGCTTCGGCATCATGGCTTCGGCAGTGCTGAACATTGTCATGCAGGTCGCAATCAGTTTTCCGGCGATGAAATTCTGGATTATGCCGCGGCGCAGTCAGGAGACAGTAGACAGATGAAAGAAAAAAAGACAGAGATGCCGGAAAGTTGTATCGGGCGGCTCGGTCTGCTCGAAAAGGCAGCGCTGTTATCCGGCGGCGGCGCGTGGAAGAGCCGGGCACTCCCCAGACGGGGATTGCCGGCTCTTTTCTTTTCCGACGGGCCGCACGGGCTCCGGAAACAGGAGGGCGTCGGCGACCATCTGGGGCTGAACGCCTCGCTTCCCGCGACCTGTTTCCCGACGGCGGCGACTGTCGCCAACAGCTGGGATACGGCGCTCGCGGAGGAGGTCGGCGAGGCGCTCGGAAGCGAAGCGCGTTCGCAGGGCGTGGACATATTGCTCGGCCCCGGGCTCAACATCAAAAGGAGTCCGCTCTGCGGGCGGAATTTCGAGTACTTTTCGGAGGACCCCTATCTCTC
>ERZ772974.1123-NODE-1123-length-18019-cov-3.605043_pt1 | contig 18019 bp, 15 predicted proteins | sample MGYA00580671_ERZ772974 | MGnify/ENA primary metagenome ERZ772974 (study PRJEB29015, sample SAMEA2738065) | human oral metagenome | biome: human oral; feature: human-associated habitat; material: saliva | place: China | collected 2218 ... | reverse complement strand
TTGTCTCGAGAGATATACCTCTCGGCATCAATGTACTCTGTACCATAGCCCGAGAAGTAAAAATTGCGGTCGTATATAACTCGCTGCCTTGGGCGGGGTCGCTCCAGGGCCATCTCTATTCGCACTCGATAGTTCCCCCTAGGCAAAGCCACATAGCAACTATAGGTAGGGTTGCAAACCTGAGTATTGTCCACGTAAACAACGATAGGGACGCTCCTTGCTTCGACAGAGATCCCCGCCAGACTTTGTGCAGAAAGCGTTGTTGCCAAAGCGAATGTAAGCAACAAGGATAGGAAGAGAGAATAACGTTTCATAGAGGGTTCGTTTTATTCATACTTTTCTCAAAGGTAAAACATTCTCCCCAAAAACTGTCCTCCCCTCCGCAGCGCACGCAATGAAATAAAAGGAGAGCCCCGATGGATGCCTTCTTATAAAGGAGGGGATTATCCCCCAAGAAAGGAGCACAACACAGCACGAAACAACACAAGGCAGCACAACGCGGCACATTTTGGGCGAGGCTATTGCAAGAGGCAAAATCTCGCTTTACCTTTGCAATGCAATCCACGAGAGAGGGCACTCTCTAGCACCAGTGGGAATAAGAGCAACAAGCGACTCTAGAGAAGGCTCCCCCCTACCTACATTCTATTTTGTGTGGGAGAGGTGAGATCAAGAGGCTTTGACAAAAGGATGCCGGCTTACCCCAATCAAAGACTCATTCTTTAGTACTACGCCCTACTCCATCCCCCAGGCCCCCTCCACGAGGAGAGCAAAAACATTTTATTAACTATTTATTCCGACAAAAATTATGTCTGTAAATTATCGTGTGGTCCGTCGAACCCTTAACTTCGACAAAGCGAATCCCAAAGAGGTTGTTGTCGCTCAAACCGAACCGCGTGCCACTACCGGCCTCGAAGATCTTATCACACTCATCGGTCAGATTTCTGCCATCTCCCGAGGTGACGTACTCAGCGTTATCAGTACACTCACACGCCTCATTGCCGACGAACTGGCCAAGGGCAATATCGTCGAAATAGGAGAATTGGGGCGCCTTCGCTTCAACATGCGTAGTAAGGCCGCCAAGAGCGTCAAGGAGTTTACGCACAACAATATTCTCCCCCCTACGCTGCACTTCTTGCCCGGTATGCTGCTCAAAGATGCACGCCGCCGCATCCGCTTCACCCTTGCTGACGAAAAGGGGAAAACTGCAGAGGATAAAGGGAAACCCGTAACGCCTCCCAATAGCGGTAGTGGTAGCGGTACCTCCTCAAGTGGCGAAGGGAACGAATAAACTCTAACCTTACTCTAGTCAACTCTAACTAAGAGGGGGCAAAGGTCGGCTTCTCCCCACGCACAGGGACTCCACTTTTGCCCCCATTCTTTCATTCTCGCCCCCTTCTCTCGTAACAAAACATGGAAACTCTACGAGAAGGGGACACTATACTCCATTAAAAACGACAACACGTATATGAATGTACAATATATTGTAGTGCATTGCTCTGCCACACGCATCGATCGCCCCTACAAGGTGGAGCAGTTGGAACGCGATCACCGAGCTCGGGGTATGCGCTCTGCCGGTTATCATTTCTACATTCCGAGAAATGGTATTATCATTCCCCTCCGCCCCCTCAACGTAGTGGGGGCGCACGCCCGAGGTTATAACCGCAAAAGCATTGGGGTATGCTACGAGGGCGGATTGCTCAGCGACGGCACCCCTAGCGATACGCGCACCCTAGAGCAGCGAGGAGCCCTTGTGCTACTGCTGAGGATGCTGCGCAGATGTTACCCCCAAGCGCGCATCGTGGGGCATCGAGATCTTAGTCCCGACCTCAATGGAGACGGCAAGATTTCCCCCAACGAATGGACCAAACTATGCCCTTGTTTCGATGCGAAGGAGGCGTATGATCAGCTATGAATCGACTCTCTTTTCAACTTTGGTATGCCGCCATCACCACCCTGCTGGGTGTTGTATTGCTTTTCTGTTCTTTTTATGCACCTCCCGAAGGGGAGATCTCGCCTACCGTAATGGTGGCCTTTGGTGAGATCTGTACCTTTGCCGGAGCCTTGATGGGATTGGATTACAAATGGCGCAATCGAGACCCTAAAGAGTAGGGAGACAAAGGCCCCATTTTATACACGAGACGACCCTTCCATGCCCTCTATATGGGGTGTAGAAGGGTCTCTATCTATCCCTCGAAACGCTCCATTTCGTCCGCATAATATACTTACGAAAAAGGGGGAACAAAGCTCCCAAATATTACTACCTTTGCCTCGGAACTCTCGCCAAGGCGAGCTCCGAAGAGGAGACGAGATTTATAGACTCCATCCTACCTCTTCGGGCAAGGCTGTAACCTAGCCTAAGGCTCTCACGGGGAGGCAGAGGCCCACTCCGATTATATAAAGAGGTGATCTTTTCTCTCTGAGAGAGAGAGACATCCACCCCAAGACCTCCCTACCCCGAAGGGAGAGAGGCCACAACAAGCCATTTATTTATCACTCTTCTGCCCGCAATCCACGCCAAGGATATGGGAAAAGAAAGAAGCGTACGTGTATATATTTTATTATCTATTTATGATGAATTGGAAGATCGGGAAACCGAACAAACAAGAGGAACTATGCTACAGCATAGAAGCTCGCCCCTATGCCACCCAAGAAGTTGCCCTCAAATGGTTTAGCATCGAAGGCAACATCACCAGCAACCCCAAGCAGAATGCCGTGCGCAATATGCGCAACTACATCAAAAGACACCGCGATTTGCAAGAAGCCCTTGCCCGAGAGGGGTATCGTTCGTACATGCGCAGCCTATCCCCCGTATTGGTACAGCTCATTGTGGCTCACCGCTCCAAGATGAAAGTGATCATAAGCCCAATCGGCTTGGAGCACAGTTAGATTCGCCTTCACAGAGAGGGGGGTAGATAAGGCTCTCTCATTGGCAAGAAATTGCTACCTTTGCAGACGGAGTATTCCTCTCACAAATTAAAAGAGATTCGAAGTAATAAAAAGCAATGACAGACGATTCGTTACCGCCGCAAACTTTAGACGATAAGTCGCCCATCGGCATCCAGTGCAGCGACCCAATAAGGCGAGAGAGCGTCTATCATGCTATTACACTCGCCTCATTATAGATAGGAGGGCTGAGGGCCATCCCAAGAGAAAGCCCACCCGCAAAAGCCCCCCAAAAAAAGATGAATCTATAATTAGGGCTTCTAGCCTGCCCAATGCCCTGCCCTCTAAGGGGCGAAAGAGGCATTTATTCTTATCGTCTACGCACTTACGACAAAAAACGTGCATCCCCTCTTACGAAAAAAAGACTATGCGTAGATACTTTTACCCCGAAAAAGGCTTTGTTGAGACCGACACCCTACATGAGGGTTGCTGGATGAAAGTGGTAAGCCCCACAACAGAAGACCTCGACTTCTTGACCAACGACCTGGAAATCCCTGAGTCGTTTATCGCCGATATTGCCGATGCCGACGAGCGTCCTCGTACGGAAGAAGAAGAGGGCTGGAACCTAACTATTATACGTATCCCCATCGTGGCGTCCGACTCTGCCACGCCCTATACCACCATCCCCATCGGTATTATTTACTCCCCCGAGCGGCACATTATGGTAACAGTATGCTACCATCGCACGCAGTTAATGCCCGACTTTATCGGGCACAACCGACGCAAAAAAATTGTGGTAACGAGCGAGACCGATTTCATCTTCCGCCTCGTATACAGCTCGGCCGTGTGGTTCCTAAAGTACCTCAAGCAGATCAGTTCGCTTATCATGGAAGCGGAAGAGGCTCTCGAGAGCAGCGTGCGCAACGAAGACCTTTTGCAGCTCATGAAGCTACAAAAGTGCCTCGTATACTTTAGCACCTCCATCCGAGGCAATGAAGCCGTTATCAACAAGTTGCAGGGAAGCCGACGCAGCATCGGATACGACGAAGACCTTGCAGAAGACGTAAGTATTGAGCTTAAGCAGGCTTACAATACGGTGACCATCCATGCCGAAATCCTAACGGGTACGATGGATGCTTTTGCCAGCGTTATCTCCAACAATGTGAACACGATCATGAAGCGAATGACCAGTGTTTCCATCCTTCTCATGCTCCCCACCCTTATTGCCAGCCTATATGGGATGAACGTGCCCAACGGGATCGAGCAGTCACCCATCGCATTTTGGGGACTGGTAGTTATTTCCGTTGTTATCTCCGTAGGTACCTTCTTCCTACTCAAACGCATCAAATGGTTCTAAGACAATAACAGAAAACGAATACATATATATATGATCACGATCAACGACCTCTGCATCCAATTTGGCAAGCGCATCCTGTTTCAGGATGTCAACCTCAAGTTCACACCCGGCAATTGCTACGGGATCATTGGAGCCAACGGAGCAGGTAAGTCTACTCTACTTCGCGCTATTAGTGGGCAAATAGACCCCACTCGTGGTAGCATTTCTTTGGGCCCCGGCGAGCGTCTCAGCGTACTTAGTCAGGATCACTTTGCCTTCGACGAGTTTACCGTCCTCAATACCGTTTTGATGGGGCACAGCACCCTATGGGAGGTGATGGAGGAGAAAAATGCCATCTATGCCAAGGAGGATTTTTCCGACGAAGACGGAAATCGTGTGGCAGAATTGGAAGAGCAATTCGCCAATCTAGACGGCTGGAATGCCGAGAGCGACGCCGCAGCTCTTCTCAGCGGGCTTGGAATCAAAGAAGATCTCCACTACCAGCTCATGAAGGACATCAGCGGTAAGCAAAAAGTGCGTGTGCTACTCGCCCGAGCCCTCTTTGGTAAACCCGACAACCTTTTGCTGGACGAACCTACCAACGACCTCGACCTCGATACCGTAGGATGGCTCGAAGATTATCTTGCGGAAACAGAGAGCACCGTACTCGTCGTAAGCCACGACCGTCACTTCCTCGACGCCGTTTCCACCCACACCATCGACATCGACTTTGGTAAGGTGCGCCAGTTTGCCGGGAACTACTCCTTCTGGTACGAGTCTAGCCAATTAGCCCTCCGCCAGCAGCAACAGCAGAACAAAAAGAACGAGGAGAAGCGCAAGGAACTCGAAGAATTCATCCGCCGCTTTAGTGCCAACGTGGCCAAGAGCAAGCAGACAACCAGTCGTAAAAAGATGCTCGAGAAGCTCAACGTGGATGAGATTGTGGCCTCCTCTCGCCGCTATCCCGGCATTATATTCCAACCCGAGCGTGAGCCGGGCAACCGCATTCTAGAGGTCAAGGGGCTAACCGCAAGCATCGAAGGGCAAATCCTTTTCCAAGACCTCAACTTCAATGTAGAGCAGGGCGACAAGATCGTTTTCATCAGCCGCGACCCTCGTGCGATGACGGCTCTTTTTGAGATTATCAACGACAATCGCAAAGCCGACTCGGGTACATTCGAATGGGGACAGACCATTACCAAGGCCTATCTCCCTCTGGATAATACCAACTTCTTCAATACCGACATGAACTTGATCGAGTGGCTCGGGCAGTTCGCTCAGGATACCAACGACGTCTATATCAAGGGATTCCTCGGACGTATGCTCTTCAGTGGAGAGGAAGTGAATAAGAGCGCTTCGGTACTCTCCGGGGGAGAAAAGATGCGTTGTATGATCTCCAAAATGATGCTTCCCCCGGGAGCTAACGTGCTCGTGCTGGATACCCCCACCAACCACCTTGACCTAGAGTCCATCCAAGCGTTCAACAATACGCTCATCGGATTCAAGGGGAATGTCCTCTTCAGCAGCCACGACCACGAGTTTATTCGCACTGTGGCCAATCGTGTAATTGAGCTAGGCCCCAAGGGCAGCATTGACAAGATTATCAATTACGACGACTATATCAGCGACACCTCGCTACTCGAGCGTCGTGAGGTTATCTATTAATCATCAAGAATGCCATATCCTATGAAAAGAACTATCCTCAGCCTCCTCGCAGCCGTTTCGCTTGCCATACCCGCACATGCAGCAGGCTATAGCGATGGAAATCCAACCCGACAGACTTCTCAATCCTCTATGATGACTCCGGAAATGCTCCTTACCATGGCTCGGATAGGAGGCTTCTCTCTCTCCCCCAATGGCAAACAAGTTGTGTACAGTGTGAGCCTACCAAGCATCCAAGACAACAAGGCTAAGACGCAACTTTTCCTTGTCAATAGCGATGGTTCGGGTCGTAAAGCTCTTACTGATGGCACGCACACAGCCGTCTCTCCTCGCTGGATCGAAGGCGGGAAGCGCATTGCCTATCTTACGGTTATTGAGGGAGAAATGCAACTTGTCAGCATCCTTCCCGATGGCTCCGACCAGCGTCAAGTAACCCGCATCCCCGGGGGAATCACCGGATACCTATACAGCCAAGACGGCAAACAGCTCGTATATACGGCGGACATCAAGCTCCCCAACGAAGCAAAAGATCGCAACCCCGATCTCGATAAAATCTCGGGGCGTATCATTACCGATCTTATGTACAAGCATTGGGATGAATGGGTAGAAACCGCTCCGCATACCTTCGTTGCCTCTCTCGCTCAGCAGCCCATTACACAAGGGAAAGACCTACTAGAGGGCGAACTATTCGAGGCCCCCATGAAGCCCCACAGCGACGAGAGCGACATCGCCATCACCCCCGACGGCAAGGGTATTGCCTATGCCAGTCGCAAAAAAACGGGACTAGAATACAGCCTCTCCACCAACTCAGATATTTATTACTACGACCTCACAACCGGCACTACCACCAACCTAACCGAGGGCATGATGGGCTACGATACCCACCCCACGTTCTCCCCTGATGGTAAGTACATGGCATGGCGTAGCATGGAGCGCGATGGGTACGAATCGGATCTCATCCGCCTCTTCCTCCTCGATAGAACTACGGGAGAGAAGACCTACCTCACCGAAGGTTTTGAGTACAACGTAGAGCAACCCACCTGGAGCCCGGACGGCAAAAGCATCTACTTTATTGCTTGTGTAGAAGCCGAGTCGCACCTATACGAACTCACGCTCAAGAACAGAAAAATACGCCGTATCACCCAAGGGCAGATGGATTATGTGGGCTTCGACCTACAAGGCACGACGCTCGTTGCAGCACGCCAATCCATGCTAGCACCCACCGACCTCTACCGTGTTGACCTCAAGAAGGGCACGGCTACGGCTATCACAAAAGAGAACGAATCGACCCTCGCTCAGCTGGGAGACATTCGTTGCGAAAAACGTTGGATGAATACCACCAATGGCGAGAAGATGCTCGTTTGGGTACTCTATCCCGCCAACTTTGATGCCTCAAAAAAATATCCCTCCATCCTATATTGCCAAGGAGGGCCACAGAGCACAATCAGCCAATTCTGGTCCTATCGTTGGAATCCTCGCATCATGGCAGAGAACGGATATATCGTAATTCTCCCCAACCGTCACGGTGTACCCGGATTCGGTAAGGCATGGAACGAACAGATTAGTGGCGACTACGGCGGTCAGAACATGCGCGACTACCTAACGGCTGCCGATGAAATGAAGAAAGAACCCTACATAGATCCCAACGGAATGGGCTGTGTGGGCGCCAGCTACGGAGGCTTCTCGGTATATTGGCTTGCAGGTCATCACGAAAAGCGTTTCAACTGCTTCATCGCCCACGCCGGTATCTTCAATTTGGAAGCTCAGTACCTGGAAACGGAGGAGAAATGGTTTGCCAATTGGGATATGGGAGGTGCTCCTTGGGAAAAGTCCAACGCAACCGCTCAACGCACCTTTGCCACTTCGCCTCACCTCTTCGTGGATAAATGGGATACGCCCATACTTATCATTCACGGAGAGCGCGACTACCGCATCCTGGCATCACAGGGGATGATGGCTTTTGACGCAGCTCGTATGCATGGCGTTCCCACCGAGATGTTGCTCTACCCCGACGAGAATCACTGGGTACTCCAGCCCCAGAATTCGGTACTCTGGCAGCGCACCTTCTTCCGTTGGCTAGACCGCTGGCTCAAGAAATAATCCCTTATAAACGTATACATATGGGGCGTACCAAGATCCTATGCTTGGTATGTGCCCCATTTTTTTATTCCTATGATCAAGAATATCATCTTCGACTTTGGAGGCGTTCTTGTCGATCTCGACAGAGACGAAGCTGCCAAACGTTTTTTAACCCTAGGCATACACGATATAGAAGACCTACTCGATCCCTACCTACAACGAGGGGTTTTTCTAGAACTTGAGCGGGGTACTTACTCAGCCTCTCGCTTCGAGGAGCTCCTAAACGAGCAGTACCACCTCTCCCTCACACATCAGCAGGTAAGCTGGGCTGTACAAGGGTTTATCAAGGAGGTCCCTCTCTATAAGTACGACTACCTCCGTGAGTTGCGCAAAAAGTACTACCTCGGAATCCTAAGCAACACCAACCCCTACATACTCGAAACGGTAGAGGCTCCCGGGTTCCTTCCCAATGGAGGTTCGCTCCCCCAAATGGTGGACCACATCTATGCCTCTTGCCGCATGGGACTTCTCAAACCAAGCCTCGAGATATATCGAAAGATGCTATCCGAGGGGAAAATGAAGCCCGAAGAGACGCTTTTCCTAGACGATGGCACGGCCAACGTAGAGGCTGCTGAGGCGCTTGGCATCCACTCTCTACTCGTAAAAAATGCCGAAGATTGGCACGATGCCCTGCAAGAGAAGCTTCACCGCCCATAAGACACAATTGACAACGCTCTAAGGATCAGATAAATAACAAACAAACCGAAAAAAATTTCGCTCTACGAGAGCAAGAATTGTTGCAGATCAAAAAGTTTGTAGTAACTTTGCATTGTATTTGCTGGAGTTACCCACTAAAAGGGAGTCGTCCGGCGATTTTGTGTATCCGCACTTGCGTGAGAATATAGAACAAAGAATAGTATTAATAATTAAGAAGACAATGAAAAAGGTATTTGGTATCATCGCTCTTTCTATGGCTCTTTTTGCCTGCGGTGGCAACAAAAACGAAGAAACAGCTGACACAACTGCAGCTGTTGTAGAAGAAGTAGTAGCTCCTACTCTTCAAATGGGTGAATGGAAGGCTGGTGAAGCTGTTCTTACACTTAACGAAGACATGACCTATACTTCTGTAAATGGTGATGTTAAGACTGAAGGTACTTACGCTTTCAACCCCGAAACAATGGAACTCACTCTTACTCCTAAAGAAGGTGAACCCTCTGTTTTGAAGCTTACAGAAGCTGGTCTCGAAATGGCTGTTGCTGAAGAAGGTGCTGCTCCTATTGTATTCGTAGCTCCTGCTCTTGTAGTAGAAGCTCCCGCTGCTGAAGAAGCTCCTGCAAAATAAGAAAGGAATCTAATCACCCTCTGTCTCTCCACTCTGAGAGACTTGGGAAAGGATAAACTTTAAGGGACCGCTGCTCCTCTCTCGAGGGGTGGCGATCTCTTTTTCTAGGGAAAGGCGAGAGACACCAAGCCCTCTCTTGAGATGGAGAGCGGGAGGCAAGAGTCACCCCACAAGAGGAATAACACACCACACAAGCCCCAGCAGAGACAATCACACAAGGTAGAAGGGATCAGACCCATACCCCGCTCGGCTCCAACCGGCAAGCGCAACAGGGGCTCCTCCAAGGCCTTGCAAAAAAAATCGCACCCCAAGGTGTACAATATCTAATCCATATTTCGTACTTTTGCAGCGGAAATAAAGATAAGGGGCATAGGGAACGCCCGGACTATCGCCTCAGCTCCCAAGAGAGGGGCTGATCTCGACAATAAGAAAAAGAAGGAAGCCCATTCCCAAAAAAGCCGAGATGTACGCTAGTGGTCTATATGCGTTAGACACCATCCGTAAACATCGCGAGGTAAACCAAGAAGGGGCTCTATACTAAAGTGATAAATTTTAATAATTCAACATTATGATGAAGAAAATGATGGGCATTGTTGCCCTCTCTATGATGCTTTTTGCCTGCGGTGGCAACAAGAACGAAGAAACAACGGACACAACTGCAACTGTTGTAGAAGAAGTAGCAGCTCCCGAACTCCAAATGGGTGAATACAAGGCTACATTCCCTATGGCAGACAAGGGTACTGCTGAAGAAGCTACTCTCGTAATCAAAGAAGGCAACCTCTGCGACTACAAGACTTCTACAGAAGACCTCAAAGACGTACCTTATACCTTCGCTGAAGGCAAGCTCACTTTTGCTGACAAGGCTTTCGAAGTAGAAAACGGTATGATCTACATCCTCGATCAAGATGGAAAGCGTGCTAACGTAGAAGGTTCTCAAGAATACATCTTCATGCTTGTTCCTGCCGAAGCTCCCGCTGAAGCACCCGCAGAAGCTGCTCCTGCAAAGTAAGAAACCCAACAAATATCCCCTAGTCATCTAGCGGGATAGAAGGTAAGCTGATCGCTGCGCCCTTTCTCTATTAGGGCGTGGCGATCTTCTTTTATGAGGGAGCCTCTGGGTCCTTCGAGGCCGAACGAACTAGGAAACAGATCATTCTCTTCAGATCTCTTTTATCTCTCCACTTTCCCTCGGGGCCGAAGGGACTAGGGCACAGCCCTCCGAGGCAAGAGAAAGAGACGGCGGAGAGAGCACTCCTTTTCGGGCAAAATCCGCCCCGATCTTAGCCAAAAACACCCGGACACTTCGGCCAAAAACTTTTTTCGTTTCTGCCCTACTCCTCCCCAAATCTCAGCCATCCTCCTACACCACACCCATACAAATCAGGGAGAAAGAAGCCACAACAATGCCCTCCTCTGCTGCAACTCGCCCCTCTTGCTCCCTCGGTAGAAGTTCTTACCTTTATAGACAAATACAAACAGCACTATAGCAAATAAAAACTTGACGAAAGTCAAGGACAAACGCAAGGCGATAGACATTGTAAAACTAAACGCAGAGGAAGAGCAGTCCGTGAAGCGAATAGATGATTTACGAGCTGATATTGACGAAATCGCAAAGGAGTTGGAGGCATGAAAGATATTCATAAGTTTGAGAATAAGCAGGTACGTTCTCATTGGGACGCCGAACAAGAGAAGTGGTACTTCTCTATTGTAGATGTAGTGTCTATTCTTACGGACCAATCGGATTATCAAGCAGCAAGGAATTATTGGAAAGTACTGAAACACAGACTAAAAAAGGAAGGAAATGAAACGGTTACAAATTGTAACCGGTTGAAGATGCTGACGGCTGACGGCAAGATGCGTCTGACCGATGTGGCTGACACAGAACAACTTCTCCGCTTGATACAATCTGTACCAAGCCCCAAGGCTGAGCCTTTCAAACAATGGTTGGCAAAGGTAGGAAGTGAACGCTTAGACCAGATACAAGACCCTGAGCTTAGCATCCAACAAGCCCCCTCTCACTCCCCATCCTCCCCCAGAACGATTCCTCCCTCTGCGACCACTTGCCCCTCGGTAGAAATTCTTACCTTTATAAACAGAATGAACAGACAAATCAATTAGAAACGGAGGAAAAGCGTTGAACTCACAGCCCGGTATAAACTCCTTCAGTTCCGAATGAGGTTATTCGGGCACGGTAGATATGGCTCGTTTAGGTACTTATCGAGATCTATTCACTAAAAGGATCAACCTTAAAGAAACCCGAAAATTTCTAACGCCCATTTATACAGAGTCATTTATCTCAGCAACAATATATTTGGGAGAGTATTGAATTAAATCAGAATTAAGAACCAAGCATAATAATGACAAATACAAGGCAAAGAGAAGTATTGCAGACTACTATTTGGAAGATTGCCAACGAGGTACGCGGTACTGTGGATGGCTGGGATTTCAAACAGTTTGTCTTAGGCACGCTTTTCTATCGTTTCATTAGTGAGAATTTCACCCACTTCATGGAGGCTGGGGAGGAGGGCGTAAATTATGCCCAATTGCCCGATAATATAATTACCCCGGAACTAAAAGACGATACTACCAAGGCCAAAGGATATTTCATTTACCCAAGTCAATTGTTTGTCAATGTTGCTAAGGAGGCTAACAGCAATCCCAATCTAAACACGGATTTAGATGCAATTTTCAATGCGATAGAAAGTTCTGCAAACGGCTATGCGTCAGAGCATGATCTTAAAGGGCTTTTTGACGACTTTGACACCACCAGCACCCGACTGGGAAATACCGTTGAAGAGAAAAACAAACGATTGGCAGCCGTTATCAAGGGAGTGGAAAGTTTGGACTTCGGCAACTTTGAGGATAATGAGATTGACCTTTTTGGAGATGCCTACGAGTTTCTAATTTCCAACTATGCTGCTAATGCCGGTAAGTCGGGGGGGGAGTTCTTCACCCCTCAGACGGTTTCCAAGCTGATTGCACGGCTTGCCATGTTAGGGCAATCCTCGGTCAATAAGATCTACGACCCTGCCTGCGGCTCTGGTTCTTTGCTGCTGCAAGCCAAGAAACAATTTGATGAACATCTGATTGAGGAAGGATTTTTTGGACAGGAAATTAATCATACAACCTATAACTTGGCGCGTATGAACATGTTTCTGCACAACATCAATTACGACAAGTTTGACATTGCCCTGGGCGATACGCTGCTCCAGCCTCAGTATGGTAATGAAAAGCCTTTCGATGCCATTGTCTCCAATCCTCCTTATTCGGTAAACTGGGTGGGTAGCGAAGACCCTACGCTAATCAATGATGACCGTTTTGCTCCTGCTGGCGTGCTAGCTCCCAAGTCGAAAGCGGATTTTGCTTTTGTACTTCATGCGCTCAGTTACCTTTCTGCTCGTGGGCGTGCTGCTATAGTCTGTTTCCCCGGCATCTTCTATCGTGGTGGAGCCGAGCAGAAGATAAGGAAGTATTTGGTGGACAATAACTTTGTAGAAACGGTTATATCCCTACCTCCCAACCTGTTTTATGGCACAACCATTGCCGTGAATATCCTTGTTCTCTCAAAGCATAAATCTGATACGCAGACACAGTTCATCGAGGCCAGTGGCGAGGGTTTCTTCAAGAAAGAAACCAATAACAATGTGCTACTACCCGAGCATATTGACCGCATTGTGGAGATTTTTGGCGATAAGGAAGAGGTGCAATATGTTGCCACATCGGTGGATAACAGCGTTATTGCCGAGAACGATTATGATCTCTCCGTTAACAAGTATGTGGAGTCGGAGGATAAGCGAGAGGTAATCGACATCGTGAAACTCAATGCAGAGGTGGCGCAGACTGTAAAACGAATAGATGTGCTACGTGCGGATATTGATAGTATTATAAAGGAGCTGGAGGCATGAAAGAGGAAAACAATAATCGAGTTATCATCTACAAAAGTACAGACGGAAAGTCGGAGATTGCCGTACAGTTTGAAGGCGAAATGGTGTGGCTGACTCAGCAGCAAATGGCGGAACTCTTTAAGACCACAAAACAAAACGTGAACCTTCACATCCGCAACATCTACAATGAAGGAGAACTCTCCCCAGAGGCAACTGTCAAGGAATCCTTGACAGTTCAGACGGAGGGAGGTAGAGAGGTGCACCGTCAATTGATGTATTACAATTTAGATGTGATTATTTCCGTAGGCTATCGCATAAAAAGTATCATCGCCACTCATTTCCGCCAGTGGGCTACGCAAAGGCTACGGGAGTATATCGTCAAGGGCTTTGTCATCGACGACGACAGGCTTAAAAACCTTGGTGGAGGCGGCTACTGGAAAGAACTGCTGGATAGGATTCGAGACATCCGATCCAGCGAGAAAGTGATGTACCGCCAGGTGCTTGATTTATATGCCACCGCCATCGACTATAACCCCAAGAGTTTGGAAAGCATCGAGTTCTTCAAGATTGTACAAAACAAACTTCACTATGCAGCTCATGGTCACACTGCAAGTGAAACGATTTACTTTCGAGTGGACAGCAATAAGCCCTTTGCAGGACTCACTAATTTCAAAGGAAGCGAACCCACACAAGCAGAAATGATGATTGCCAAAAACTATTTGGAAGAAAACGAACTCAAGGTTCTCAACAATTTAGTTGCAGCCTACTTTGATTTGGCAGAACTCAATGCCATAGAAGAGCGCGAAATGAGAATGGAGGACTATATAAGGGAACTGGACAGCATCCTTAGCAGCACGGGACGCAAACTTCTTGGCAACGCCGGGCGTATATCGAACCAACAAGCCAAAGAGAAAGCCTTGGAAGAATACAAAAAATACCAAGCCAAGACTTTGAGTGGTGTAGAGAAAGACTATCTCAAGTCAATAGCACAGCTAGAGAAGCAAGCGAAATCAGCAAATAGGAAGAAAGGCAATGGACAACAATAAAGAGTTATGTAAGCCTCCCTTTATCGAACGGCTACTGGATGGAGCTGAGGTGGAGTGGAAACCGCTAGGGGAAGTGGCAGAATTGAAGCGTGGAACTTCTATAACCAAAAAGACTTCGACGGAAGGAAAATACCCTGTTATTGCTGGTGGACAACAACCTGCATATTATGTAGATACATTTAATCGAGATGGTGAAACTATTACGGTTGCAGGTTCTGGTGCTTATGCTGGTTTCGTAATGTTTTGGAATGAACCTATCTTCGTAAGTGACGCTTTTTCTATTAAAGCAGACGAAGCGAAAATACTGCCTCGTTATATCTATCATTTCTTACTTAATATTCAAAAGAAGATACATGACTTGAAAGCTGGTAGCGGAGTCCCTCATGTCTACTCAAAAGATGTAGCTCGTTTTCTTATACCGCTTCCTTGCCCAGAAGACCCTAAAAAATCAATGGAGATACAGCGCAAAATCGTTGAAATTCTCGATAAGTTTACTACGCTGGAGGCGGAGCTGGAGGCGGAGCTGGAGGCGGAGCTGGACTGCCGCAAGCGGCAGTATGAGTACTATCGCAACCAGCTACTATCTTTTGATATGTTAAACGGGGGGGGGGGGGCAAAAGCTAAATAATGTAACGTTTGAAGTCTTAAACGAAGTGGCAGAGATAAAAAGAGGACGAGTTATTTCCAAAAATTATCTCCTAGAAAATAAAGGTGAATACCCTGTGTATAGTTCACAAACAGCTAATAATGGAGAGATAGGAAAGATACAGACGTATGATTTTAACCAAGAGGCTATAACATGGACAACAGATGGCGCAAATGCTGGCACTGTTTTTTATCGGAAAGGAAAATTCTCCATTACGAATGTCTGTGGATTGATAACAATAATCGATGCTAACAAATTGAATTGCAAATTTCTTTTTTATTGGTTGAGTATTGAAGCGCAGAAACATGTACATACTGGAATGGGAAATCCCAAATTAATGAGTAATCAGATGAAAAAAATCCTCATCCCCATTCCCCCTCTTGCCGAGCAAGAGCGCATTGTATCTATCCTTGATAAGTTCGAAACACTGACGACCTCTATCAGTGAGGGGCTACCCAAGGAGATAGAGCTACGCAGAAAGCAATATGAATATTACCGCAATCAATTGTTATCGTTCAAAACAAATTAAAATATACCCTAAGGAGATAAGGAAAGGAGAGTTGCTCTTTTTCTAGCACTTCTAGCTCTCTCAGTATCCCTCTAGTTATTCTAGATAAAAAACAATTATGACACAATATAATCCCATAGCAGAATTACAGAACTTCATCGTTCTTGACAATTATACCAAGAGAGCAATAGTAAGCGAGCCACCTGTAGCCTATCAAACCGAGGCCGCTTTGGAGAGGGAGCTGATAGATGACTTGAAGTATCAGGGGTATGAGTATCTTCCATCTCTTGTTACTCCCGACGCCCTATTAGCAAACGTAAGGGAGCAACTGCAAACGCTCAACAACGTTGTCTTTACCGATAGAGAATGGCAACGCTTCGTCGATGAGTATTTGGATAAAGCCAGCGACAGCGTTGTTGATAAGACAAGAAAGGTACAGGATGATTATATCTACGACTTCGTGTTTGATGATGGGCACATCCAAAACATCTATTTGGTTGACAAACAAAATATTGCTAGAAACAAAGTACAAGTAATCAACCAGTTTGAACAGACTGGAACGCAAGCTAATCGCTACGATGTAACCATATTGGTAAATGGATTGCCTATGGTACAAGTGGAACTGAAAAAACGTGGTGTAGCAATCCGCGAAGCCTTCAACCAAGTACACCGCTATAGCAAAGAGAGCTTTAACAGCGAAAGCTCGCTGTATAAATACTTGCAGATTTTCGTTATCTCCAACGGCACTGACACCCGCTATTTTGCTAATACCGTAAAGCGAAACAAGAACAGTTTTGACTTTACGATGAATTGGGCTAAGGCAGACAATACATTGATTAAAGACCTCAAGGACTTCACAGCGACCTTCTTCCAAAAGGACACGCTGTTGCATGTACTACTCACTTATTCGGTATTCGATACCAGCGACACGCTTCTTATTATGCGTCCTTATCAGATTGCGGCATCAGAAAGGTTGATCTGGAAAGTAAAGAGTTCCTATCAAGCAAAACAATGGAGCAAACCCGATGGCGGTGGATATATCTGGCACACAACAGGTTCGGGCAAGACACTGACCAGCTTCAAAGCGGCACGCTTGGCAACACAACTCGACTTTATAGACAAGGTGTTTTTCGTGGTAGATCGCAAGGATTTAGACTACCAGACCATGAAAGAATACCAACGCTTCTCGCCCGACAGCGTGAACGGCTCAGAAAATACGGCAGGACTGAAGCGCAACATAGAAAAGAGGGATAACAAGATTATCGTAACAACTATTCAGAAGTTGAACAACCTGATGAAGAGTGAGCCTTCACTGCTTGTCTATGGGCAACAAGTGGTCTTTATCTTCGACGAGTGTCATCGCTCACAGTTTGGCGAAGCGCAGAAAAATCTCCAGAAAAAGTTTAAGCGATATTATCAGTTTGGATTTACAGGTACGCCCATATTTCCGGAAAATGCTTTGGGAGCGGAAACAACAGCCAGCGTATTTGGTAGGGAGCTCCATTCGTATGTTATTACTGATGCCATACGAGACGAGAAAGTGTTGAAATTTAAAGTGGATTACAACGATGTACGTCCACGTTTCAAAGCTTTAGAAACAGAGAAAGACGAAGCCAAACTGACAGCGGCAGAAAACAAGAAACTCCTACTTCATCCCGACCGCATCAAAGAAGTGTCTCGGTATATTTTGAAAAACTTCAAGATAAAAACACACCGAAATCAGGGAAGTGGACTGGGCTTTAATGCCATGTTTGCCGTGAACAGCGTAGAGGCAGCCAAACTCTATTACGAGGAACTGAGCCATCTGCAAAGAGAGGACGAAAAGAAATTGAAGATAGCCACAATCTTCTCCTTTGCCCCCAATGAGGAACAGAATGCAGCAGGAGATATTCGTGAAGAGAACTTTGAACCCACAGCCATGGACAGCAGTGCCAAGGAGTTTCTGACAAAAGCAATCAATGATTACAACGCTATGTTCAGAACAAATTTCGGAGTAGACAGCAAGGAATTCCAAAACTACTACCGAGACTTGGCAAAGCGAGTAAAGAGTCAGGAAGTAGACCTCATCATTGTGGTGGGAATGTTCCTTACCGGCTTTGACGCACCCACGCTAAACACTCTATTTGTAGACAAGAACTTGCGCTATCATGGCCTGATGCAGGCTTTCTCACGCACCAACCGTATCTACGACGCCACCAAAACATTTGGCAACATCGTTACGTTCCGGGATTTAGAGCAGGCGACAATCGACGCAATCACGTTGTTTGGCGACAAAAATACAAAGAACGTAGTGCTTGAGAAGAGCTATGAGGAATATCTCAAAGGCTTCACGGATATAGCAACTGGTGAAGCATATAGAGGTTATATAGCCATTGTGAAGGAACTCAAGGAGAAGTTTCCACATCCCGAAGAGATAACAACAGAGGCAGACAAAAAAGCCTTTGTGAAACTCTTTGGCGATTACTTGAAGGTAGAGAATATCCTGCAAAACTATGATGAGTTTACCTACCTCAAAGAATTGCAACAGATTGACAAGGGAGATGCCACGGCTGTCGAGGCCTTCAAGGAGAGCCATTTCCTTACAGACGAAGAAATGTCTGCAATGATGGAGGTGGATGTATTGCAAGATCGGG
>ERZ772974.1122-NODE-1122-length-18019-cov-9.110109_pt1 | contig 18019 bp, 12 predicted proteins | sample MGYA00580671_ERZ772974 | MGnify/ENA primary metagenome ERZ772974 (study PRJEB29015, sample SAMEA2738065) | human oral metagenome | biome: human oral; feature: human-associated habitat; material: saliva | place: China | collected 2218 ... | reverse complement strand
CAGCAGACGTCTGGAATGAAAAGAAATTAGAAGAACTTTTTAATCGCCTCAATCCAAATCGTGCCATTCGCTTGGCCCGTCAAAAAAATGTGAAAGATCCCAAAGCCTGATAAACTTTCCTTGTCCTTTGCTAACAGAAAGTTAGCGATAGGTTAAATGGGAGAGTCGTGGCTTTATCTTGTTGTTTTTATATTGAATATCATTAAGTCAATCTGTCATAATGATTTTTAGTTTCAGACATAGAAATAGAAAAGGATTAGGAGCTTAATGAAAATACATTTTACAAATCTCTTCGGTCAAGCTTCAACTAGTGTTGCCTTAATGGCACAGAATGATATTATGAATATTGTCCGAGAACTGGGTGTCAATGAGTTAGGAATCTACTTCTATAATCAGTCAAATGAGTCTCCAGAGGCGTTAAATTCACGTATGGATGGTATTATGGCTGGAGTATCTTTTGGCGATATTGTATTTGTCCAGTCCCCTTCTTGGAATGGGATTAAGTGGGATTCATATTTTGTTGATAAATTGAAATTACTTGATGTCAAGTTAGTCATGTTTATCCACGATGTTCCACCACTCATGTTTGAGACTAATTATTATCTAATGCCCCTCTTTATTGACATGTACAATAAGAGTGAGGTGGTAGTAGTCCCATCAGAGAAAATGTACAAAAAATTAGTTTCTGAAGGGTTAACAGTAAAAAAATTTATTGTACAAAAAATGTGGGATTTAACCCATCAACTAGATTTGGATAACCCACAGTTTGAAAAAAAATTGATTTTCTCCGGTAATCCTTCTCGTTTTCCTCATATTGTCGGTTGGAAATATGAAACCCCACTTCACGTTTATGCTCTTAAGGAGGAAGGAGTAGATTATTCCAAGGTCATATTTAAAGGATGGCGGAGGCAGCAAGACTTGCTACTAGAACTTTCTAAAGGAGGCTTCGGCCTTGTCTGGGGGAACTCGGAAAACCCTGTAGATGAAAGGGATTATTATAAGGAGAATATTTCCTACAAACTTTCAACCTATTTAGCAGCAGGTATTCCAGTCGTGGTACCGGATTACCTTTCTAATGCTGATTATATTCGTGAAAAGGGAATTGGATTTGTTGTGTCCAGCTTGGAAGAAGCGAATCGTCTTGTTCAAGAATGCACTGAGGACCAGTATAATCTCATGGCTAAAAAAGCCCAATATACTTCCTATTTGATTCGGAATGGATTTTTTACAAAAAAAATTTTAGTTGATGCAATCATTGCCATTAATAATTAGCATAGAAAATGATTTTTAGTCTAAGGTCGCTATTAAGTTCTTTAAGTTAGTCTTGAGGAACTTTTTTTGTATTGAAATTATCTAATATCCAGTAACTCCAGATAAAGACAATAAAGATTGTATAATCATTTCGGAAAATCATGAATTATGGTAGAATCTAAGAAGGGATAGTACTTCTCAGACTATATAATTTAAACTAGGATTGAAAACTGAAATAAACTCAAATGAATTAAAAGAAAGAAAAGTATATAAGCTAAAATGATAAAACGATCAGAAGTTGGGAATCGATTTTTTTGGACGATTTTGTTCGTCTTTATTTACGTTTTGGGAAGTAAAATTTCACTCCCCTTTGTCGATCTTTCCAAAGCTCTTAATGTGAACGAAAGCACTGCTACAGGTTTAGAATTAACCAGTGCTGTCACTGGAGGAAACTTGCGAGGAATGTCTATTTTCTCGACAGGTCTGTCACCTTGGATGTCTTCAATGATCTTGTGGCGGATGTTTACAGTATCTAAACGTTTTAATTTAGAAAAAACTAGTACAGAGATAGTTGAACGAAGAAAAATGTATCTTACTCTTGCTTTGGCCATCGTTCAAGCATTAGCCATATCAATTTACCTACCCTTACAAACAAATTTGGACTCTGTTTTTGTTGTAACTATAAATACCATGATAATGATTGCAGGAACTTTTTTCCTAGTCTGGTTAACTGATTTAAATTCAGCATTGGGATTAGGTAGTTCAGTTGTCCTTATTATGGCGGGGATGGTTTTGTATTTACCAGAAGATATTATGGGGATTCTGTCTAAAATGGATATTCCTCCAACTTGGTATTTAATGGGCTTTGCCTTTTTTGTATTTTTTGTTTATACGGCTGTTTTAATGGAGTATGCTCGTTATCGTATTCCTGTTAATAAACTCGGGATACATAATAATTTAAAAAGTTATACTTTTTTAGATCTTAAATTAAATCCCGCTGGTGGGATGCCGTTTATGTATGCCATGACCTTGGTTTCTATCCCGCAATATATCCTTTTGTTGGTTCTTTATTTGGATCCCAATGCTAGCTGGGCAGTTCAACTTAGTAAGAAAATAGTGTTAGGGGAGCCACTTTGGATTCTACTTTATATTCTGATGATATGTTTTTTATCTTTTGCTTTCGCCTTTATCAATGTAAATGGCGAGGAAGTGGCTGATAAAATGATGAAAAATTCAGAGTATATTGATTCGGTTTACCCAGGTCCTGAAACGCGGAAATATATCAATGGAGCCGTATTGAGATTAACTGCTTTTGGTACTTTTTACCTATTCCTTTTTACGGCTTTACCATTTTTAATATTACTTTGGGATAAAGAATTGTTACGCTTGGCAATGATTCCAGGAACCTTTCTTATGTTTATTGGAATGATTTCCAATATTCGGGAAGAAATTCGAGCTCTCCAAGTCAATCAGAGATATACGAAAATATTCTAGGAGTTTACATGTATTACTTTATACCTGCTTGGTACGGTACAGATCGTATCTGGCATAGTACCACAAGTCCTTGGTACTGGACCAAAGATTCGGTCGAATTTGATGATACAATAAATCAACTTCGCATCTTTCAAGATGCTGGAATTGAGAGATTGATTATAATCCCTCACTATAGCCCACAATTACGATATTTTTTGCACCTTCAAGATTTACTGGAGACAGATTATATTTCTGTTTTTGATGAATTACAGGGGATTTCTCCAGATAAAGAAATGGCCCCCCTCCAGTTTGAAGATTTGAATTGGCCGAGTTTTACGACTTTCACCTATACCCCCTTTCAGGTTTTAGCCTTTTGTAAAGGGGAACAGATTGCAAAAATAGATATGGGAGTGGATGGGAATTTACTAACCATCACTCATCTTAGAAATGGCAAAATCAGTTATATTGAGTATGTGGATGATCGTGGCTTTATCTCTAGTGCCATTTATTACAAGGATGATGAACCTTATTTTCAAGAGTATCTCAGGACCGATGGAATTTGGGTTTTCAGAGAATTAATTGGTCAGGAACGACCTTTAGTTATTGTTAATAAGGAATTTAAAGCCCTTTTCCAAAAAGATATCTACGAAGAGATTCAGGAAGTCATCAGAGAAAAAATGATATCTTTCTTAGGAAACTTAGTAGCTAACAAAGACCAAGTTGTAGTTGCTGCTCATCCAGCTAACCTACCTTTCTTACGAGAGGCCGGAAAAGGAATCAAAAAAGTCTTATCTTTTTACGGAAATCGCCAAGATTTATCAACTTCGGATTCTCTGCTTCAGTTCGCTTTAAAAGATGTAAAACTAATCATCACCGATAGTGAAAAAAATAAGGAAGCTATTCTAGCGTTTATGCCTAGTTTACAATCGAAAATTCATCATGTAACTTCTTTTGATTCTCGCTTGCGATTGGGTTCAAGTCAAGAGAGAAAAGAATCAAAAATCTATTTTTATGTTGGTGAACATCACTTCCTGTCTAGAAAAGTTCTTAAAATCTTATTGGAAATATTGGCTAAGAATCCTCTATTTGAAATTGTATTTGTTTTCTATAATGCTTCAGAAAATCTCTTACTGACTTTAAGAAGTCAACTAAATAAACTAATAGAAGAACTATCTTTGGATGAGGTTCAAGCAGCTTCTTCCTCGCAAGAGTTTGGAGAAAATCAAATACAGGATGATTTTTTATTAGAAGAACGGGAATACCGTTACCAAATTAAGAACTTCTTTAACGAGAATGATATTATTAAAGAATTAGAAAAAACGCGATTGATTATTGATTTAAATGAGGAACCAAATCTTTATACGCAAATTGCTGGAATTTCAGCAGGAATTCCTCAAATTAATAAAACTAAAACAGAATATGTCGATCACTTGAAGAATGGTTATGTCCTTACAAAAGTGGAAGAAATAGAGAAGGCCATGAACCACTTCTTAAAGTCATTGAAACCATGGAATGAATCCTTGATTTATTCGATTGAGAAGATTCAAGAATATACTGGTCAACGTCTAATCAAAAAATGGGAAGGATGGATGAAGGAGTAACATGGATGATATGTTGAAAACAAGCCATATTCTTCAAATTGGGCCTTCAAATTGGGAGGAAGAAATAGAAGTTCCAAAGGGATTGGGGTGGCACTATTTTTCTAGTTATGATTTGCCATCTCTACAAGAGTATATGGAAGAAAATGAAGTCTCTGAATTCAAGGCTTTAATCCTAGATCGTCCTGAAGAACTACTTCATCTAAAAGATGATTTAGAATGCTTTAAACCTTATACAGTCTTTTATGATAAATCCTTTGAGCGGAACCTTTTTTCAGAAGAATTGGAGTATTTGCTTCGTTGGAAAAAAGTACAAGCTTGGGATTTTTCAGATAAAGAAAAGTTTGTCTACATGGTGAACCGTTTCTTATATGATAAACAATATGGTGATGCCTTTAATGTTTACCACATTCGTATTAGACCTGATTTTACAGGTATTCAGACTGTTCTAGGAAAACACTTTTTACAAGTAGAAGGTTCCTATGGGGATAATTTTACACCTCTAGCTCAGTGGACCTTCAATTATGTTTATGACGGAACAACACCAATCAATTTTTGGCTAGAATATGAAAAGGATTCGAGTTGTCAGCTTCAATTGCGCCTACAGTTTTTCAGCAGTGGCAGTCTGGGGGACTTGGTAAAAGAAGAAGTTTATTCTGAGTTAGACTTGGAGAGTCCTATTTTACTTGATGAAAGTGATCGCTTTTATATCTCCTTTTCTCTAGAAGCGATAGGTAAAGGAAAAATTAAAATCGGTGCTTTGCATAAACGCTTCGCTCACGGTCCTTTTGGAGAAATGCTCCCCGGAGCAGTAGCCTTAAGAGATTATAAGAGACAGGAAATTTTTGCTTACTTCCATCCTGGAGATTTAAAACCACCACTCAATATATATTTTTCGGGTTATCGTCCTGCGGAAGGGTTTGAAGGATTTTTTATGATGAAAAGAATGGAAAGCCCCTTTATTCTCTTTTCCGATCCAAGATTGGAAGGTGGTTCTTTCTACTTAGGTTCAAAAGAATTAGAAAATAAGATTCGAGATTATATTGACCACCAGCTCCGTTGGCTAGGATTTAAGTCAAAAGATTTGAATTTTTCTGGTTTATCAATGGGGAGCTTTGCTGCTTTGTATTATGGAGCTACATACTCACCGCATGCAATTTTAGTTGGGAAACCTCTTGTAAATTTAGGTGATATAGCAGCAAACCTGAAATTTAAACGACCAGATGATTTTGCAACCTCCTTGGATATGATGCAGTTGATTGTCAATCAAGTTTCTTCAACTGGAGTAGATTTATTCAATCAGCGTTTTTGGTCTTCGTTTAAGAAAGAAAATCTAGCAAATACTACTTTAGCCTTTGCATATATGAGGGATGATGACTATGATCAGTTAGCCTATTCTAAGATATTAGAATCACTCTATAATCAACCAGTGAGGATTATAAGTTCTAGTCGTCCCGGTCGCCACAATGATGCCAGTGCACCGATTGTTGAGTGGTTTGTAACGCAATACAAAGAAATCATGGAAAGAGATTTTGGAAGAATTGAATGATGAATAAGAGACAAGTTAAAACTAAGCACCTATATTGGGGACCAATTGCAAGTGCAGATTACTTATGGGGTTCAACGATTCAAAAACTTGCAAAAGATAGGGTTCTATTTAAAAATCCCTTGATGCCTTCAGGTCAGATTGTGAAGAAATGGCAGTCCATTACACGTTATGACGGAGAACGGATGTCGCCTAGTCTTCCTCTCTTAAAGAGAGGGAAAGCCTATAGATTAGATGTAGCCATGTCGTCTAAGCCTGCCCACACAGTCTTGGTGGAAATTGTATTTCAAGATCGCTTTGGTGTAACGGTTGAACGTAAGGTTACATCTGATGGCAGTCTATCTTTTCTATATCCAGAGCAAGCCTATGCCTACCAAGTACGCTTGCTTAGTGCGGGGATGCAAGAATTTACATTTGACTATTTCATTATTTCATCCATTTCGTCTGAGGAGGTAGCGGTTCCCCTTTAGATGAATCATACTGCTAGTAATAGAGGAACAAATTGGATTACTATAAATTAAGAAAAATAAAAAAGATCCTAAAAAAAGTCAATAGGTGGAAGGATCATATTTCTCAGTTAACAGACCAAGAACTACAAGCTAAAACGATTGAGTTTCGTCAGCGATTAGCCCAGGGTGAAACCTTAGATGATCTCTTGCCAGAAGCATTTGCAGTTGCTCGGGAAGCAGACAAGCGTGTTTTAGGAATGTTCCCATATGATGTTCAAGTTATGGGAGGAATTGTTCTTCATCAGGGAAATGTCGCAGAGATGAATACAGGTGAAGGAAAAACACTGACAGCGACCATGCCTGTCTATCTAAATGCACTTGAAGGTAAGGGAGTTATGGTTATTACGACCAACACTTACTTAGCAACACGGGATGCAGAAGAGATGGGGAAGGTCTACCGTTTCCTAGGTCTAACAATCGGTGTTCCCTTGAAGGTGAGCGAGGAAGAAGAGTTAGATCCTGAAGTTAAACGGGAAATTTACAAGTCGGATGTCGTATATACGACAAATACCAATCTAGGCTTTGATTACCTAACGGAAAACTTAACAGCCTCAGTGGACGGCCAGTTCTTGGCAGACTTTAACTATGCCATTGTTGATGAAATTGATTCTGTTTTATTGGATAGTGCTCAAACGCCTTTAATTATTTCTGGATCGCCCCGGGTCCAATCAAATCTCTATAGGATTATTGATACCTTGATTCAAACCTTCAAAGAAGGAGAAGACTACAAGTTTGATGAAGATAAGAAACGTGTGTGGTTAACTTCTAAAGGGGCCCGAGCAGCCGAAACCTTTTTGTCTATCGAAAAACTCTATGATCCCCAATATCGTGATTTAGTTCGCCATATCAGTCTGGCTCTTCAGGCAAACAAAAACTATATTAAGGATAAAGATTATGTCATCCAACCTAATAAACGGGGCGTAATGGAAATTGTCCTATTGGATCAGGTAACTGGTCGTTTGATGGAAATGACACGTTTACAAGGAGGACTTCACCAGGCTATTGAGGCCAAGGAAGGTCTGGAATTATCACAAGAAACACGGGCTATGGCCTCCATCACCTATCAAAACCTCTTTAAAATGTTTCGTAAACTTGGAGGGATGACAGGAACTGCGAAGGTTGCTGAAGCTGAATTTCTAGATACCTACGCTATGGCGGTTATAAAAATTCCGACAAATAGAAAGAAAATCCGTAAGGATTTACCAGATGAAATCTACCAAACCTTGCCAGAGAAAATCATTGCTTCTTTAGAGTATGTGAAAGATGTTCATGCCAAGGGCAATCCAATCCTTGTTTTCACTGGTTCAGTGGAAATGTCAATTTTGTACTCAAATCTTCTTTTACGCGAGGGAATTGCTCACAATCTCTTGAATGCTAATAATGCTCCTCGTGAAGCTCAAATAATTTCTGAATCTGGTCAAAAAGGAGCAGTTACAGTAGCAACCTCTATGGCTGGACGCGGAACAGATATTAAATTGGGCCCTGGAGTTGCTGCATTAGGTGGTCTGGTTGTCATAGGTACTGAACGTATGATGAATCAACGTATTGACCTGCAAATTCGTGGACGCTCAGGTAGACAGGGGGATCCAGGTTGGACCAAGTTCTTTGTTTCTCTTGAGGACGATTTGATGAAAAACTGGGGGCCAGCTTGGATTCAAGACACCTATCAGGATTATGATGTAGATGAGAGAATTGGGTCATTCAAGCCTTTGACCAGACGTAAGTATAAGAACTTGGTTGAAAGAGCTCAAAATGCCAGTGAAAGTTCAGGTCAAGCTAGTCGAAGAATGACCTTAGAGTTCGCGGAGAGCATGAATATCCAGCGTGATTTAGTCTACAAAGAACGCAATCGCTTAATCAAACAAAAGGGGCGTCTAGATCATATTGTGGACCAGGTTTTGGGCGAAGTTTTTAGCCAGATTGCTAAAAGTGAAAACTATAAAGACTCGGTAGTGTTTTACCGATATATCTTGGATAATGTTAGCTATCAAGTTGATCCACTTAAAGCCCGTAGCTATTATCACTCTATGAAGATGAAGGAAAAATTTCTTTGGAACCTTGCTCAGGATGAATTAAAAGCCAAGTATGAGATTTTAGGTACCGAAGAAGTAATTGCTCAATTTCAGCGGATGGCCATTTTAAAAGCTATCGATGAAAACTGGGTTGAACAAGTTGATTATTTGCAACAACTTCGTACTGCCTTATCAGGTCAGTATACCAGTCAAAAAAATCCCCTAGTTGAGTTCTTCCAAGAGGCCTATCAATCCTTCGATCGAATGAAGACACAAACTAAAGAACAAATGATCCGTAATCTCTTGCTCAGTAGAGTAGAAATAAATAATAAAGGGGAAATAGTACTACATTTCCCATAAATACGAGGACCTTATGACAGTATACAATATCAACCTTGGTATCGGTTGGGCCAGTAGTGGCGTAGAATATGCTCAAGCATACCGTGCCAAGTTATTAAGAAATATCCAGCAACCTGCAAAATTTGTTTTTATGGATATGATTTTAGCTGATAACTTGCAACACCTTACCGAAAATATCGGCTTTAAGAATGATGAAATAATTTGGCTCTATACCCATTTTACTGATCTTAAAATTGCTCCCACGACTTATAGTATTGATGATGTATTGGCTGGTTTTGATGGGAAATCAAGTAGAGAAGAAACGGATGGAAAAATCAAACGCTTTTTCTATGAGGACCAGGATTCTTTCTTGACTTGTTATCTTCGTAATGAGAATAGTCCTTATGTGGAACGTTGTGAGTATGTGTCCAGAGGAATTTTAGTGCGAAAAGACTATTTCTCCTATACTCGTTACTGTACAGAGTACTTTATTCCTATGAACAATCAAGCTACCTTAATCGAGCGCCGCTTTTATAATGAAGATGGTAGTGTTGCTTACAGTATGCAGATGGCAGATGGGCGAGAGGTTTACCGTTTCCCAGATCGCTATTTGGTTGGGCGACAGGAGTTAATTCGTTATTTCATGCAGTCCCTCAATTTGACCAAGCAAGATCTTGTTATTTTGGATAGGGAGACAAATATAGGGCAACCAATCTTTGAGGAAGCTCAAAAGGCACACCTTGGCGTTGTCGTTCATGCGGAACACTATAGTGTCAATAGTACTGATGATCAGTATATTTTGTGGAACAATTATTACGATTACCAATTTACCAATGCGGACAAGGTGGATTTCTTTATCGTTGCTACAGAACGTCAAAAGGAAGTATTATCAGAACAGTTTGCAAAATATACAAATCATTGCCCTGTTATCTATACAATTCCAGTCGGAAGCCTAGAAAGTTTACCAAATTCGGATCAGCGAAAGCCTTTTTCAATCATTACAGCTTCTCGTTTGGCAAGTGAAAAACACATCGACTGGTTGGTTCGGGCTGTTGTTCGGGCCAAAGGTGAGATTCCAGAGCTTTCTTTTGACATCTATGGAAAAGGAGGAGAAGAAGGCAAAATTCGTTCTCTAATAGATGATTTGGCTGCTTCTGAATACATAAAACTAAAAGGTCACGCGGATTTAGCAGAAGTCTATAAGAATTATGAGATTTACCTTTCTGCATCAACGAGTGAAGGTTTTGGTTTGACCTTGATGGAGGCAATTGGCTCAGGTTTACCCATTATCGGTTTTGATGTGCCCTATGGCAACCAAACCTTTGTTGTGGAAGGGAAAAATGGTTACTTGATTCCAAATTCGGTAGACCAAGTTGTTGATCGGATTGCTGATGCATTCTCAGAAAAGATTGTAAAAGTCTATCGCAATCATGAACTTGAGTCGATGAGGCAAGCGTCTTATGCTCGTGCAGAAGATTTTTTAACTATCCGAGTGGAAGAGGCTTGGCGTCAGTTGATAGAAGAGGTTACCCATGTTAAATCTGTTTGATAGTTATTCTCGTGAAAGTCAGGATCTGCTTCATTCATTAAAGGAAGCAGGGTATAATCACACAACTGTTGTCTTAGAGCCAAACGGTTTTTTACCAGATGGGGTAGAATCTCCTTTTATCTACTTTTTAGGACAAGAACCACTTGAAAGACGTGGTCTCTACTTTAATGAAGTTAAGGTACCTGATTTCTGGGAGATTTCAGGGGATAATAGCATGGGGCGAGTGACCTATTACGGTCAAGAAAAAGCAAAAATTTATTACCATACAGAATCTTATAAACGACTTGTTGAAAGAGTTGAATGGTTGGATGATAAGGGACAGACAGTCTTAATTGAACGTTATGATCAATTTGGTCGCCACATAGCTACAACTACCTGCAATGCAGAGGGTCGGCAACTTGTAACTACTTATTGGGAAGAAGGGGTTGAGCGCCTGACAGAAAATCATCAAACTGGCGATCTCATCTTGACTTTGAAGAATCAACCGATTCGAATCTTTAAGAATCGCTTAGATTTCTATGTTTTCTATTTAGATTACAGAGAATTTGACTTAGATCGGGTAATCTACAATACTTTAGCAATGTCCTTTAGTGTCAGTCTCCAATTAGGTAACAAGGGGATTGCTGGTCAGGATGTCTTAGTCTGGCAAGAACCTTTATCGGATAATCTTCCTGGCAACATGCAGATTATATTAACAAATCAGCCTGTTCGTACCAAGAAGATTTTGATTCCGCATACAGAAACCTACCACCGTGCTTTACAATTAACACCAGCTGAACAACACTCTTTCTTTGGACCACTGGGCTATATCTATGATTTCACTAAGAATGATGATATTCGTAAGGATGCCTTTGTTTTGACAAATTCTGACCAGCTTGAAGTCTTGTCCTATCTAGTGACTCAAGCACCAAATGTGACATTCCGGATTGCTGCCTTGACAGAGATGTCTCCAACTCTCTTATCTATGGTTCAGTATCCAAACGTTGTCCTATACCAGAATATCAGTCAAAATCGAATTAAGGAATTGCTTAATGTTTCTAGCGTATATCTGGATATCAATCATTATGGTGAGGTGCAGGGAATTGTTCGTAAGGCGTTTGAACACAAACAAGTGATTCTTGGTTTTGTTCATACCCTACATGATCGCCGCTATATTGCGCGGGAAAATATATTTGAAAAAGGGAAAGAAGCGGATCTTGTAAATCGAATCAAGGAAATATATCAGTCAGTTGATAGGTATGAAGAAGCTCTTGCAAGTCAAATCAGTCAATCAAGTGCAGTTGATAAGGAAGTATTTCGTGCTCGTTTTCAAGCAGGATTAGGAGATGAAAATGTCTGAACAAAAGAAGGATTTATTTTACAAAGAAGTTGAAGGCCGAATGGAGGCTCTTAAGAGACGGCCACCGGAAAAGGAAAAAACGCCCCCCTCAGAAAGAATGAATGTCATCTTTAACGTTGTGATTGGACTAGTTATTTTACTAGGTGTTTTATTCACGCTTTTGCGTGTCCTGGGAGGAACATAGGATGGATTTGGTATTTGCAGTTGGTATTTTTCTAATCTCCCTTGTCTTAGTCGTCTTAATTATTCTACAACCTCGACAACAGCAATCTTTATCAACAGACGCAACAAGCAATCTAGGGAAGCCAAACTATTGGCGCTCACACCGTGGCCTCAAACTTTCAACCTTGGTGATGAGCATTATTTTCCTTCTACTCTTATTTTTACATATGGTGATGACGCAAGGATGATATGCAAAAAATTGATTTAGATAGTTTACTAATTATAAAAGCTAGAATCCTTAATCCAATATCTGTTGAATATAAGGAGAAAAAGGACAATTTATATCTTGCGGGACCTTGGGAGACCTAAAAAGGAGAGAATTATATTGGACTTTTGACGGTGATTTAAACTTTTAGCACATCATTATATTTACAGGTGCTTTACTTCATTAAAGTCAGTAACAAATTAGTTGCTAGGGTATGATTAAAAGTATATAATAAATCTAGATTGGGAATAACAGGAGGCCAATAACACATGTTTTTTAAACGTTCGAAAGGGGAATTCCGTGAAATCGATCGAGTTACCCGTTTTAAACTAATTAAGTCAGGAAAAAACTGGTTGCGCGCAGCTACTTCAAATTTTGGTCTTCTTAAAGTCATTCATGGTCAGGCAGAAGAGACAGTCGTAGCTGAAGTTCGAGAAGACGTAGTTTCAGTTAAGGAGATGACAAGCCGAGGCTTCTTAAAGGGGATTGTTACAGCTGGAGCAGTTTTAGGAGCTACATCAATTGCATATACTGCCCATGCGGATGAAGCAGGTAATGAAGTAGCTACAGCTTCAGAATTGAAGAAGGAAACTCTAGCAGAAACAGACAGTTTGGTTCTAGGTTCTGTATCGACATCAGATTCATCTTTAGTTTCAGAGAAAACAGTTGAATCAGCGAGCCAATCAGCGTCAGTGTCTGAGTCATTCTCAGAAAGCGCGTCAGCTTTAGTAAGCGAATCAGTCTCTGTGTCTGAGTCATTCTCAGAGAGTGCCTCAGCTTCAGTAAGAGAATCAGCTTCATTGAGTGCCTCAGTAGCAGAAGTAGGTCTGGCTTCAGTATCATCAAATGAGCTAACGGAAACAGTTACAGTAGCAGATGATAAGGTTGTATTGGAGCAAAATGCATCAGAAGCAGCCTTATTGAATAAGATTGCAGAGAAGTATGCTTCAGAACTAACTAATGTAGAATTGAAGTCAGCTATCAATGCAGCAATCGATAAGGTTCAAACTGAATTGACAGCTAGTAATAACTTGATTAATGTCAATGCAAGTGCCCAATCCTATGCTGCCCAACGTCAACGTTTGAGCAAGTCAGTTGATGACATGATGACTACATTGACTGCGTTAGGTTTCACTGGAAATACAACTATTAATAGTCAAGGTAGTATTCAAGCTACTTTAAATATTGCTACTGGTGAAACAAAACTTCATGTAGGTTCAGGAGTTGATGCCAATTATAAGATTCCTATCTTTTACAAGTTAATTGCGGTTAATGATGGAAAAAATGTAACCTTCACATACACTGTTACCTATGATAATCCCGAAACACCAACTGTTGAAAAACCAAGTGTATTATCAGATGGTTACTCAATCTATAATACGGGAACTACGACACAGACCATGTTTACCTTAGGCAAGGGCTTTGGATCTCCTTCTAATGTAACAAGTTATATTACGGATTCAAAAGGGAATAAAATTAGTAATCCGAAGGCTAATACGACACCGATTGTGAAGCAAGGAGATGGCTTTACTTGGGCAAACGGCATTCAAATGAATGGTTATCAGGCTAAGCAAGGATATGGGTTCACATCGACTTGGACGGTCCCAGTTACTGGAGCTGATACTTCCTTCACCTTCTCTCCTTATGCAGGAAAGACGGATACTATTGATATTAACTTCTTTAAAGGTAGTAAGATTATAGAATCTGAAGCAGATACGACCAGTCAATCCTTGAGTACTTCACAAAGTAAATCAGAGAGCACCTCGGTGATTGTCTCTAAATCATTATCTGTCAGCGTATCCGCATCTGAATCAACATCTGCCTCTGTAAGTATGTCTGAATCTGTAAGCATGTCTGAATCGGTATCAGCGAGCCAATCATTATCAGAATCCGTAAGTACTTCAGAATCGGTGTCAGCAAGTCAATCTGTATCAGAGTCAGCGAGCCAATCGGTATCTGAATCCGTAAGTACTTCAGAATCGGTGTCAGAAAGTCAACCAGTATCAGAATCTGTAAGCATTTCTGAATCAGTATCAGCGAGCCTATCAGTATCTGAATCTGTAAGTATGTCTGAATCGGTATCAGAGTCAACATCTGCATCTGTAAGTACTTCTGAATCGGTATCAGCAAGCCAATCAGTATCTGAATCTGTAAGCATGTCAGAATCAGTATCGGAAAGCCAATCTGTATCTGATTCCGTAAGTGCGTCTGAATCGGTATCAGCTAGCCAATCATTATCTGAATCCTTAAGTACTTCCGAATCAGTATCAGCAAGCCAATCAGTATATGCCTCTGTAAGTGCTTCAGAATCAGTATCAGCAAGCCAATCAGTACCTGCATCTGTAAGTCAATCAGTAACTGAATCTGTAAGCATGTCAGAATCGGTATCAGCGAGCCAATCAGTTTCTGAATCTGTAAGTACGTCAGAATCAGTATCAGAAAGTCAATCAGTATCTGAATCTGTAAGTATGTCTGAATCGGTAAGTACTTCAGAATCGGTATCAGCAAGCCAATCTGTATCTGAATCTGTAAGTATGTCTGAATCGGTATCAGCGAGTCAATCAGTATCAGAATCTGTAAGTACTTCCGAATCGGTATCAGCAAGCCAATCAGTATCTGAATCTGTAAGTGCGTCTGAATCTGTAAGTATTTCTGAATCTGTTTCGGAAAGCCAATCATTATCAGAATCTGTAAGTACGTCAGAATCAGAGTCACAATCAGAAATATCTTCTCAAGCTTCTCGACAATCTCAAATAACACTACCAGAAACTGGAACAAATGCTTCATCGGAATTGCTCATTCTTGGAGCTTCTGGACTTCTTGCTGGTGTTGCTACTTTAGCTAGTCGTAAGAAAGAAGAGTAAATGATTGATGATTACCTTTTCTAAGTTCTGTGTGAGACAGGGCTAAATAATAAGAAAGCAATTCTCTTGAGAATTGCTTTTTCTTTTTGAAAATTTTTAATGAAAGAAAAGTGAATGTATTGAAAATGCCTAATAATTGTGTATAATCAATAGAGAATAATTTTTTGGAGCGTAGAGTGATATTTAAACGAATAAGTGGGAAGTGCCGGGACCCTAAGAAAATTACCCGCTTTAAATTAGTAAAGTCGGGTAAAAGTTGGATACGGGTGGCTTCCTCTAGTATCTCTTTCTTTGAAGGATTGATGAAAGAAGGTAACCAGATACCTACTTCGTTAAAAACTAGTCCATCATTTTTCTTGAAAGGGATGATTACAGTAGGGACCATCTTGGGTGCAACAACTATATCTCATACTACCTATGCGGAAGAAGAAGTCAGTAATGAGATCAGCTCGGAATTGGACTTTGAAGTAGGAGTGGTTGGAAAAGATAGTTTGGTATTAGCTATTTTCGAAGAATCAAAGATTAGTAGCAACGGTTCAGAGTCAGCTAATAATGATAACCAAGCTGTTTCTGAAGTTGTATCTTCCTCAGCACTTACTTCACTAGCAAGTTCAGAGTCTGAAAGCGGATCGGCTAGGATTGCTACATCTGAAATTCAGCTTGTCGAGGATTCATCCCCTACGATAGATGAGAGCAAAGAAAACCAACTTAAGATTGTTGCAGATGATATTTATACATTTATTGAACAAGTGAAGAATTTAGAAGGAGGAGAAGAACTTTCTCTTTTGGGAGAGCAAACACTAGACTCTCTTCGCAAAGAACTTTCAAATCCTTCATCTGATAGAGAAGCAGTCCTTAGTCAAGCTAAAATGGTTCGAAATCGTCTTGTCAATACAGTATTACGGTCAAATTCAGGTGGACGTGATTCTCGTAATCATACAGTAATAGATAATAATCAGAGTTTACGAGCACCTTTTGTCTTGAGTGGTCCTGCAAATAATCATCTAATTACAGCCTATAATTCAGATCCGGTCAGACTTCAATACATTGTTAGAGAACAATCGGGTGGCGTTGTTTTAACCTATATGGGTTATTCTCCTAACAGTGAGCGAGTTGAGGGTGTACTGGTTCCAAATGCCACCTTAAAATCTTCATTTGCACCTATGCTTATTGAAGGAAAAGTTGGTGATAAGGAGATAGTTGAGCCGGGGAAAATTTATACTATTACGGTTCGATTTACCAATTCACATAATCAGTTCATCGAGCGTTCCTTCCGGATTAAGGTCTTGCCACAAAATGATGGGATTCGAAATCCAATTACAGCTGTAAAGGCCAAGACACAAGTGTCTGATCGTTCAAATCTGACAGATGCTGAAAAAAAGCAAGTGTGGGAAAAGTTTAAAGAAGTCAACTCACGGCTTATTTCATCCAAAGATTCCAAATCTTTCTCAGTTTCGTCTACAGGTGAGATCACAGTAGTATTTAAAGACAATACTTCCAATACAGTGACTGTCCCTTTAACAGAAGATCCAAGTAAGCAGTCAATTTCAATAAGTCTTTCACTAAGTTTGTCAAAGGTTGAAAGTACTTCAGAATCAGAATCAGTCAGCGTGTCAGCATCTGAATCAATTTCTGAATCTGTCTCTGGGTCTGTATCAGTATCAGAAAGCATCTCTGACTCCCAATGGATTTCAGAATCAGTATCAGCGAGTCAATCAGTATCTGAATCTGTAAGCATGTCAGAATCGGTATCAGCGAGCCAATCAGTATCTGAATCTGTAAGTATGTCAGAATCTGTATCAGAATCTGTATCAGCATCAGAGTCAGCAAGTCAATCAGTATCAGAATCTGTAAGCATGTCTGAATCAGTATCAGAGTCAACTTCAGCCTCTGTAAGTACTTCAGAATCGGTATCAGCAAGTCAATCAGTATCTGAATCAGTATCAGCAAGCCAATCAGTATCTGCCTCTGTAAGTACGTCAGAATCGTTATCAGCAAGCCAATCTGTATCAGAGTCTGTAAGTACTTCAGAATCTGTAAGTGCGTCTGAATCGGTATCAGCAAGCCAATCAGTATCTGAATATGTAAGTGCGTCTGAATCTGTAAGTACTTCAGAATCAGTATCAGCGAGTCAATCAGTATCAGAATCCGTAAGTACGTCCGAATCGGTATCAGCGAGTCAATCAGTATCTGAATCTGTAAGTATGTCTGAATCAGTATCAGCAAGCAAATCAGTATCAGAATCTGTTTCGGAAAGTCAATCAGTATCAGTATCTGTAAGTATTTCAGAATCAGTATCAGCAAGCCAATCAGTATCTGAATCCGTAAGTGCGTCTGAATCTGTATCGGAAAGCCAATCAGTATCTGAATCTGTAAGCATGTCAGAATCGGTATCAGCAAGCCAATCAACATCTGAATCTGTTTCGGAAAGTCAATCTGTATCAGAGTCAACATCTGCATCTGTAAGTGCGTCTGAATCTGTAAGTATGTCAGAATCTGTATCAGCAAGCCAATCAGTATCAGAAAGTCAATCAGTTTCTGAATCCGAAAGTACGTCAGAATCTGTATCAGAGTCGACCTCCGCCTCGATCAGCTTTTCAGAATCATTCAGTACATCTGAATCAGTATCCGAATCAGTAAGTTTTTCAGAATCAGAATCATTTAGCGTGTTAGCATCTGAATCAATTTCTGAATCAGTTTCAGCAAGTCAATCAGTATCAGAATCTGTAAGTATTTCTGAATCAGTATCAGCGAGCCAATCAGTATCTGAATCTGTAAGTATGTCTGAATCTGTTTCGGAAAGTCAATCAGTTTCTGAATCCGAAAGTACATCTGAATCAGTATCTGAATCTGTAAGCATGTCAGAATCGTTATCAGCAAGTCAATCAGCATCTGCATCCGTAAGTACTTCAGAATCAGTATCTGAATCCGTAAGTACTTCAGAATCAGTATCTGAATCCGTAAGTACTTCAGAATCAGAATCAGAGTCAACATCTGAATCTGTAAGTGCGTCTGAATCTGTATCAGAGTCAACATCTGAATCCGTAAGTGCGTCTGAATCTGTATCAGAGTCAACATCTGCATCTGTAAGTGCGTCTGAATCTGTAAGTAT
>ERZ772974.1118-NODE-1118-length-18095-cov-6.746951_pt1 | contig 18095 bp, 13 predicted proteins | sample MGYA00580671_ERZ772974 | MGnify/ENA primary metagenome ERZ772974 (study PRJEB29015, sample SAMEA2738065) | human oral metagenome | biome: human oral; feature: human-associated habitat; material: saliva | place: China | collected 2218 ... | reverse complement strand
CGCGTTTCCGCGCTGCCCCTTTCCTCCGTTGCTGATTTCCTTATTCTACCGTAAGCGTGAAGCTGCCGACCTGATAGCCGCCGGCTTTCACCGTAACCTCATTGCTGCCGCTCTCAAAGAGATTGCCGCTCAGCGTGAGGCCCGCGCGGCGATAACGCTTCAGGCTAAAGGCAAAGCGATCGTCATACAGATGGATGTAATTCGCATGAACCGAGCTCAGATTCTTGCCGTTCACCGAAACTTCCAAGTCATCGCTTCGAAGCCAGGTGTCGAGTGCCTCATCCTCGAGACCTTCAAAGCTGAGCGCATATGCGGGTTTCGAGCCGATGTCATAGCCCTGACGCGGAATCACTTTCTCAAGCACCGCGCCGGTCGGCACCGCCTTGCCCGCTGTCGCCTCGTTTTCACTCTCCTCCGCGGAAGCGCGCTCCACCGTGAAGCGGAAGGGCTCGTACCCCTCTACCTCAAGAACTACTTCATTGCTCGCCTCGGTAAAGCCGTTCGCCGAGAGACGCACGCCGTTCTTCTTGTAAGTTCTGTCAAAGAGCGTCGCATACTTATCGTCCATCGAGAAGAGATAGCTCTTGCTCTGCGCTTCCGTATAACGCTTTCCGTTCACCGTGAGCTTTGTAATCTTGGCGCGAAGGTAAGTATCCAGAGCATCCGCATCGAGTCCCGTGAACGTGAGATCATAGACCTCCTTCGTGCCGCTGTCATAGCCCTGACGCGGCGTAACCTTCTCTGCCTGCGCAGCCGTCGGCGCTGCCTTGGTCTCGACTGCCGGCGTCTTCGGCGCGGAAGCGCCGCCCTCTGCCGGAATCGTGACCGACAGTTTCGCATAGCCCTCTGCCATAATTTCAATCTTCTTTTCGCTGTCCGCTGCCGCCGTGCTGCCGAGTGCCAGGGCATTGTTTCTGCCGTAAGCATCTTTTTTCAGCACATACTCAGCGGCACCGAGGCCGTAGCTAAAGTTGCTCTTTTCAAAGACTGTTCCGTTCACACGGAGCTCCGTGATCTTCGAGAGGTAGTTGCCGAGTTCCTCCCCGGAAAGTCCCTCGAAGTTAAGTACGGTCTCGCTGCCAAAGACACCGCGATTCGTGCCGAGGGTCGCGCCGCTCGGCGCTGCCTTCTCCTCGACCGCAGGCTGCTCAGGCGTTGCCTCCGCCGCCGCGACCGTAAAGTCTACCTTCACCGGTGCCTTGGCATCCGTAAACTTAAGATAGAGCGAGTAATTGCCGGTCGTCTTAAAGAGTCCGCCCTTCAGAATGAGCTGTGTGCCGGAGAGCTCATAGTAATCGTTGGAACTCGTGCCGCCCTCCGTTGCCGTCATGAGTCTTCTGAGACCGCTCTCTTCCGGATTGCTGAGCTCCACCTTTGCGAGCTTTGCCGCCAGTCTCTCCGCGCTGAGACCTTCCACGTTCACCGTGACATCCGCGTTCTGCTTTGCCTCGCCCTGCAGCGCAAGGGTCGGCAGCGCCTCCGCGGCCGTATAGCTGAGTTTCAGTTCCGCCGCTCTGTACTTCTGCCCCGCATCAATCTTCAGCTTGTGCTCGCCGACCTCCGGCGTGTTGTAGAAGTTAAATGCACCGCGCTTCACGGTCAGCGTGCCCGCCGCTTTGTCCAGCACGTACTGCCTTTCGTAAGCGTCCATGAGGTTACGGCTCTCGCCGTCCACATAGAGACCGCGGATTGCCTCGAGGTAAGCGCTGTCATCCGTGCGAAGCACAAAGTCATTGCCCGCGACCGCTGTCGTGCCGCTAAAGTCCGGAACCTTGTCGCCCTTATAGAACTTAAAGCTCGTCAGTGCGCCGAGGCTGCCGTCCTCAAGAACATTCTGCACCTCGTTCGGGCCCGCATAGCTTGCCGCCGCGTGGGAGTCCGTATATTCCTTGAAGCTAAGGCTCTTGCCGCCCGCAAGGCGCGCCTCCTTGTAGGCATCCATGTAGTCCGTGAAGCGGTACAACTTCTCCGCGCCGTCCTTATAGATGTAATCGCTCTCCGTCGTCTCATTTAAGAAGCGATTCGCCACCGCCCGCGCATCCTCGTTCAGCGCCTCGATCTCATTGAGAATCAGCGCATTGGTCAGGAGATCGTAGTCAAAGACCATGCGGCCGTCCACATACTGGCCGCCGCCGCTGCTGCCGCTGCTCTTCTTGCCGGAGACGGAACCCGTCGTTGCACTGGAGACCGCATCGATCTCGACCGGCTTACTTCTCGCGCTCTTCTTTGCCTTCAACTCGGTCTCGCTGTCCTCTTCCTTTAAGAAGGACTGACCCGGGTAAACCTCAAACTTTTTCTTAATCGTCTGATAGCCCGAGTACTTGAGCGTTAATGTGTAGACACCGACCTCGTCCGTGTTGACCGTCTTCTCCTCATTGGAGCTCTTTCCGTAGAGGACAAAGAGGTTGCCGAAGTTGAAGAAATCGTCGATGTACTTTAGCTCAACGACCTTGCCGCTCGGCTTCTTTAACGTGACGCGCATGGAATCAATCTTCAAATCGTTTCCGAAGCTCTCGCCGCCGCTCGCCTCCACGTTGAACTGGACGCGCTCGCCTGCCTTCGGGTTTGCGGTCTCAACGCGCTGCTTTAAGCTGAACTTTGCGCTGCTCACCAGTTCAAACGGCACCGTGACCGTCTCGTTCGTATAGCTCGAGTGAATGTTCACGCGGTAGATGCCTCTGCTCCGCATGTTATCCTGACCCGTCGGAATTTGGATGATGCCGTTTTTGCCGTGCTTCGTATCCTTGACTTCCTTCGTGAAGGTCGGGTTCTGATTGACCGGCCAGTTCTCGTTGTTCATGATCTTCAGGCTGTCAATGCCCTCAAACCACTTCTTCTGCTCCTCGTTCTCGACATTGAACTTGATGACAATGTTGTCCTTACTGACACCCTTGCCCACTCCATCAATCTCCACAGGCTTCACATAGAACTGCGTCGTGACTGCGTCGCTGTTCTCTTTTCTCTCCTGGAGGAGATCAAAGGTCGTCGTTGCCGGGAGAATGCGGTCTCTGCCCTCCTTGTCCTTCGGCGCAAGCAGGTAGTCAAACTTCGAGACACGCCCGCGGGACAGAATGTAGTCCGGCTGATCCTCCGGATTGCCCGGCGTGACCGTCTCGCTTGCGGTACCGGCATTCAGGCGAAGCGTCTGCTCCGTGCTGCCGTCCGCCTTGTTGACCACGACCAGCTCCTTCGGAGAAGCCACCGTGGAAGCCCACTTCACCACGCGGCCGGCATCGTCCACCTTTCGCACTGCCTCGGTGACATTCACGCCGTCCACATAGATCTCATGGTCCGCAAGCGTTCCCTGACGGAATACCACTGTCACAAAGTCCGCAAACCCAAGATGCACCATGCGGCTCTTCAGTTCCTTCTCAGGCTGCTTGTTTTCAGGCTTGGAAGCATCCCCATTCTTGCCCGGTCTGTCATCTTCCACCGGACCCACCGGATGCTCGGGTGCCTCCGGGCTTACCGCCGGATTTGCCGGATTTGTCGGATTCTCCGGGGTAATCACACCCGGCTGTGCGGGGTTGCTCGGGCTTGCGGGCTGTGCCGGCTTACTCTGTTCCTCGGGCTGTACCGGCTTTACCGGCGTCGTGTGGGAGCCGCCGCCGCTTGAACCACCGGAGCCGCCGCCCCTTCTTCCGCCGCGGCTTCCGCCGCCGCCCGAACCGCCGCGCTTTCCGGAAGAAGACTTTCCGCCCGACTTGCCGCTGCCGGAGCCGCCCTTGCCTGCGCTTGCGCTCTTGGTGATATAGCCCTCACCCGTGCGGCTCTGAATGTTGCCGCTCGCATCGACCCACTTGCCGTCCTTGTCCACGCGATAGCCCGTCCGGCGTCATGCCGTCCTTAATCAGCTTACCCTCGCGCTCATCCGCCTCGGTCACAAAGTAGTAGCAGTTGCCGTCAATCCAGTTCCAGCCGGTCAACATCTTGCCGAAGCTGCCGTCGTGCTTGTTGCTGAAGAAGTACTGACTGCCGTCCGCAAGGTAAAGCCAGCCGCTGCGAAGTGTTCCCGTCTTCGGGTCTACATAGTACCAGCTGCCGTTTTCGTAAATCCAGCCGAGGACATTCTGTCCCTTTTCATCCAGGAAGGACCAGTTTTCACCGCTCTGCTTCCAGCTTCCCGCCGTGTTCGCCCGTCTCTTTGCATAGACCTGCAACGGGCTCGATAGGACCATGCTCATTGCGGTTGCAATGGCAAGCGCCTTTAAACCATACTTTCTCATCTCTGTCTCTAACTCCTGTCATTAGATATCTCTAATTATTAGCCTTTTTTAACCTAGCATGGCTTTCCGACAGTCGTCAAGAAACATATCTTGCGTTTTTCTCGCACATCTTAAGATTTTATTGCGGGTAATAGAATCTGGATTAAGACCATTGCTTATTACTCAGAGCCCCCGCCCGCTGTTCCGATACAGAACCACAAACAGGCGGGTGCCGTACAGGATAATCTTTCCGTGTTTACAACGTATGGTGCGGATGTCGCCATAATTCAAAAGTACTTCCTTCGCGCTTGCTTCTGAAATTTCCTTTTTCAGAAATCTATCCCAATAGAGCTTCATGTCCGGTGCATTCGGATCCTTTCTTCTTTCTTCATCAACGAACCATATGCATCGATACAGAGCCCTCTCCGCTATCATCACAATATCAAGAAGTATTATTCCCAGAGAAACGCCCATCAGTGCACGCCAAACCATAGCCGACATACTGTGAAATAAAACCAAAACAATCAATGCCAAGACCAGTAAAAAAGACAGCATAAGGACCGGATTCCCCAAATGGATAAACCCGAGGAAGCACATCCTCTTGACCTCTCCCCAGCAAATATACTCTTGATCTTCTCGTCTCTCTTCCTCTTGCCTTAATTTCTTTGCGGCTTGGATCCAGCCACGAATCTGCGCAAGCTGTTCGTCTGTCAATTCTGCCTTCGGTATAGCCAGGTAGACTTGCACGGAACTCATAAGCGCTACTGTTTCTTTCCCGACAAGCAACTTAATGCCTAGCCAGCTTCGCTTTCCGGTATCGGATAGAATTCCCTTCTCGTATAGAATCAGACGTATCCCCTGTATTTGAAGTATTCTCTTCAGCATCTCATCGCTGTATTTGAGTCTCCGCCGAATGGCTTGAAGAAGCAAGCCGATTAAACCGAAGCCCATCAAAACACAAAACACTTGTGCTCGGTCTGTATCTGCCAAAGACCCTAAAAACCCCACAATTCCGAGTCCCGCAATCAGGCAACTACTCCAATGCTTTGCCAGCGCCAAGCGTGTTTTTCCTGCCGCCCATCGTATACAACGCACCGCTTCCTCGACATCGCCGTACTCTACCGTAATGATGGTTTGCATCCTATGCTCTCCTTCCCCCCCGGCTTTCCGCATCTCAGCGATTGACCGTATCGACAAATTTCTGAATTTCACCTGCCTCCGCTTCGTCAAGCTGCGTCTTATAAAACCAATACTGCAATTCCCGCTGTTCAAAAGGTCTCGGAACCTTTCTCTTCAGTTTTAGCACATATCCGTTTCTGCCTCGAATCCATCGAGCGGATTCCCAATCATCCGCATCCAAACAGAGTGCCGTCCTTCCTTCATAGAGCATTTCCAAATCCGCTATCGTTTCCTCTGTATAGCTACACTCACGCATATCTTGAACATCCCAAATCACAGTCCGTATGATTGTCATCGCATATTCAAAAATCAATCCGATGCTAGCCCCATGTAGCAGAAAAGCAAACAGATGATGCACATGGGTTTTCGCTGTAGCCATATAATCACCGGAAATCAGAATGGAAAACGGTAGAATGAAAAACAGTCCCCAGGCAAAGTTTTTTTGAAGCAGACACCAAAAGCGAAATATTCGAATCTCCTGCCAATTCAGTTGCTGATTTCCGCTAAGCGGTCTGTTGGGAATCTCAATTTGATTCATTTGCTCTTCCATTGCTACTTCCCCTCCGAAACCCATTGTATGAGCCGCTGCAACTGTTCATCTGACATATCTCTCACGGAAAAAACAAAATAGATACTCGTTTTCGATACAATCGTCGCATAATCCTTCCGCACCAGCAAGCGTTTATTCTTCCAAGTCCGCATGCCTTCTCGCATCAGAAATCCCTCCTTTGAAAGGAGAAACTTTTCGTCATCGGCCTGCAATAGCCTCGTCACTTGTTCCACCCGGAGCAACCACTGAACGAAAAAAATAAGTCCGTTGAATCCCATCAGAAAATACCAATATTCGCTTGTCAGAATATTGGTATTTCGTATGACAATCACGAAAAGCAGTGCGATTCCCGTGATTTTATCAAGGCGCTGAAATAACGGCGTTTTTCTCACCGCCCAGAAATACTCCATTAAGCGTTTCTTTTCCAGCTTTGGAACAACTATTTTATCGTTCATATCAGTCCTCAATATAAGCCCAGACAGCAGATTTCACTGCTGTCTGGGATTATATTCTATTTTGCGTTAATTACCGGAGTAATTTCAACTGCCATTTCTGCTTCAGTCAGCGCCAAATACACAAAGCAAATATCACGCGATACTTCTTCCGGCGAAACTACACTGTAACATCCGCTTCACAGCTACAGTGCACGCTCTATGTTTTTATACAGGACAATAAATCCCTGATAGCCGTACATAATAATTCTCCCATGCTTACAGGAAATCGTGTAAATCGTATCTATATCCGGGAATAGTTCCCGCACTTCTTCCTCAGAAATCTCTCTTTTAGGAAACACTTCCCGATAAAATTCCATTTCCGGAGCACTCGGATCCTCCTTTTTCGCCTCATCCACTGACCATATACATCTATAGAGCATTCCTTCGAGTGTACTAACGATTATCAGAAGTATGATTCCCATCTCAACACCCAGAAGTACACTCCAAAACATATCGGATACCCTGTATAACAAAACCCACACAATAAGTCCCAATACCAGCGAAAAGCTCAGTACAAGGACCGGAAATCCCATATTGAGAAAACCCAGGAAGCACATCTTCTTGACTTCTCCCCAACAAATACCTGATTGATCTTCTTGCTTCTCTCCCCTTGCTTCCGCTTTCTTTGCCTCTTGCATCCATATACGAATTTGCGAAATCTGTTCCTCTGACAATTCTGTCTTTGGAATGGCTAGGTAAACTCGTATGGAACTCAGCAATGCTAAGCTCTCCTTGCCAATAACCAATTTAATGCCTTGCCAACTTCGCCTACCGGTATCTGATACGATCCCTTTCTCGCACAGAATCACTCTAATGCCTTGCAACTCGTATTCTTGCCTTCTCATCTGACGAATCGTTTTTGATGTCCGCCAAATATGTTGCATGAGCAACCAAGTGAATCCGAACCCCATTAGAATGCAAAATATCTGTGTACGTTTAATATCTCCCAGCGATTCTGCAAAGCCCACCCCCCCGACACCTGCAAAGCAACAAGCAAGCCAATGCTTTGCCACATCCAACCCTCTTTTTTTATCAGCCCACTGCATACAGCGCACGGATTCTTCTGTATCGTAATATTCCACGACAATTACATCTCGCATTCTTTCCACCTTTTATAAAAATATATGAGCAGGATCCCCTGCCCATATATTATATCTTCAATGTGCTAACCGCGGTGTTAACTGAGGCTGTGCCCTTAACAGTCCTTTATAACATTCTACCAAAAACTCCGGTAATTCCTCTACTATATTCTTCAAAGTTTCTAAATTTTGTATCAGTGCAGCGAGCACCAGAATGACTAAAGTAATAGCGTCCGCTCCCAACGGTACCGCTTCTCATAGCTTACCTTGCCCTGCTAAGTTCTGATGTTATAAATTTCTTCCATCACCTTGCTATTCCCCATCCGAAGCCTTCGTATCATCTCAATCAGCAACAAAATCTCTCCTTTCGACAACAAAAAAGCCGGCAGAGTATTCACTCTACCGGCTGCCTCTCAATACTGGTACAACACACCGTTCTCTTGCACGGACCTGATGCGGCTTAGTTTTCATGCCGCATCGTCGTCATTCCTCTTCCTTCTTTCTATTTTTCCACCGCCAAAAGCTGCAGCTCACAACGTCTCCGACTCTTTACCGTCCGAACAATGATAAGACCGCAGGACTGACACTTTAGTCTCGCACTGCCATCCGCTCGAAGATTTCCATGCAGGTAACGCCCGCAATTTGGGCAATGAAGCCTCACCTCCTGCCAGAAACAGAGAGCGGCAGAGCCTACGCTCTGCCGCTCTCTGTTTTTCGTCAAAACCTCAGCGACGTTTCACATAGAAACCGCTGTCCGCGCCTCTGCCACCGCCTTCCAAAGTCGCATTGATTCCGCCGTCGACCAAGGTAAATACCTCATTGATTCCACCTTGATATGGGTTCCGGAACTCGGTCATTTCCGCATTCGTGAAGGGGACGGTATACTCGTGGTAAATCGGGAATTCTCCAGAAGCATCCAATATGCGTCTGCCGAAATGTATGGTCCCTCCGGCCGAAACATCAAAAACCTCAATGTAGGTATCCTCATTCAAATAATAAATTCCAGGCCACGCCGCCAAAACAGCCGCTCTGCTGTCTCCACTCGCATTCGCCTGACCGATCCACTTTCCATCCTTGTCTACGCGATAGCCGTCCGGCGTTGTCTCATTCGTAAACAGCAGTCCCTCTCGCCCATCTGCCACAGTTCCGAAGTAGTACCAAGCATCATGAATCCACTGCCAGCCTGTCAGCATTTTCCCAAAGCTCCCGTCATGCTTCGTGCTGAAGTAGTACTGTCTTCCGTCCCGAAGCTCCAGCCAGTCGCTGTGCAAGGCCCCCCAACGCGGCGAGAAATAGTACCAACTGTTGTTGTCGTAAATCCAGCCGTACACTGTATTCCCCTGCTCGTCCAAGAAGTACCATTTTCCCCCGCTCTGTGTCCAATGTCCTGCCGTATTCAGATAGGCAGCTGCCGGAATCGCAGCCGTCACGCTTAGCATGGTCGCGGTGAGCACTGCAGCAAACAACTTGAACCCTCGCATTTTCATAGTAACTCATACCTCTTTCTTTGGATTTGAAGCCCCCTTGTTATCTTCGAGTGTAGTAATTTGGCTTATAAAATACAAGGCCTCGCACACAGGATTACAGCAACCTGTCACAGCCCTCATACTGCACGAAATATCTCCTATGTCCGAACATCAGGATGCGCCCGTGCTTGCACGGGATGATATTGACCTCCTCCGGATGTGAGCGTATCAGCTCCGTCCAATTAACGAGCCCTTCCGCCGACGGGAAAACGCGCCTAAAAACTTCCATCTCTTTTGCCGCCGGATCTCGCTCCATGTCCTCAGCGACTGTCCAGAAGCATTCCCTACAAGCGCTTAAAGCAATATAAATAATCCAATATAAGCAAAAGCCAAGTTCCAAGCCTATCAGGGTTCGCCAAAGAACCCCCTCCACACTTCGAAAAAGCACAATACTCACCACTGTGAATACAAAACTAAATGCCGTTCCCAATACCGGAGTTCCCAGATGAATAAAGCCAAGAAATTTCATCTTTCTGACCTCATTCCAATCAATCCCGGCGCTGTCGGAATCCTCCCTTGTCTTATGCCCATTTGCTGTTTGAATCCATCTCCGAATTTTGGCAATATCCTCTTCCCCGAGCATTTTCTTGGGAACAATCAAATAAATTGCCACCCAGCTGATCAAGATTAGTTTGTTCTTTCTGAGAATCAAGCGTACCCCTCTCCAGCTCCTTTTTCCCAGCTCAGATAAAATTCCGCTCTCACAGAGAATTTTCTTGTTCTCATATGGCTGTTCCGTTCTCATTTTTATCGTGCTGCGCAAAAAAGCCGACTTCTGCAGTCTCAAGGATAAAAGTCTGATACATCCGATTGCTATCAGCACAGCAAATACTTGCGCATAATCAACATTTTTCACGTTATAAATAAATCCCGCCACACCGAGACAAGTTATAACTCTCGCCACCCAATGATCCGCTTTTATATTGCCGATCTGATCATAGGACCAATTTAAGCAGTCATCTTCCATTTCAGCAGGATATGACAGAACTATTTTCTCTTCCATAATGTGCTCCTTCGTGCGTTTTAACAAAAAAACAGAAGCAAGGACAGCTTCGCTGTCCTTGCTTCTGTTTTCAAGCTGCTTGCTTCAAATATTCCTCCACCTGCGGAAGCTTATCTATCGTCCTCTCATGGATCTTCACAACATTTTCTATCATCGTTTCTGTCACCACCTCTGAAGCCTCAGCTCTCTGTACGAATACTACCAGTAAAACGACTGCTAGAACACCTGCGCTCGCTATCAACACAGCCGGGTTCCCTTCGTATCGCACTGTTCCCTGTAAAGTCCTGATATTATAGATAGTAGCCTCATAGGCCTCCATGGAAACTGCCGGCGGTAAATTTGTCGTGTCGGGGTGTACCCATAATGTCAATCCGACTGAGTAATTGAAATCCATATTCTCTGCAATACGGAAAGACTTTTCAAAAACAAGAGATACCTTTAACCAAGCTCCCTCCGCTGATATTTCAATTCTTCCGGGTAGCCCCTCAAGCTCCAATGATAAACTCGACAACTTCAATCTCGTTCCAGCATCCAGTACACCAAAGCTCAAAGAAATCGGTCCTAGCCGACTAGTCATTTCCACACCATCTGACGAGATGTCTAAACTCGCATTTTCATCACAGGAAAGATACCACGAAGCCCCTCTGCTGACTTTAACGCTAAGCTTACTATCCACATTTTGATAAAGGAAGACATCCTTGTCAAGCCCCCAACTCTCCAGTTTTTGAACCAATTCCGGCGAAACCATAACCCCTTTCACAAATTCAAGGGCCAGCTGATCCGCCTTTTCCTGCGCTTCCAGTTCTGTGATTAAACTTCCATATACCGGTTTCCCTCCATTGTCACCATATCCATCAATCGTATCCTCTTTCAGAGAATGCCAGGACTTTCTCACGCTATTTTCGATCCCGTTGCCATCAATCACGAAAATACCGCGTGCATCACCCTCTACCACAATTCCGGTATGTGCTACTCGCCCCTTACTGTAATTATAGAAGAAGATAACATCTCCCACTTTCGGGATATAACCGCTGTCCCTTTTATAGTAGCGCTTCATCTTGCGATAGTAGTTTACGCCGTCCGGGCAGTAGGCAAAGCGCGGTACAAACACCGGCAGCATGTTCGCCCGATAAGCGCAGTAGCTCACAAACATCGCACACCAAGGCTCTCCGTTCAAACCGTACCACTCCCCATAGGGCGTAATATTGTTCCCATAGTCCTCGGCAAACCCAAGCTGCAACTCCGCCTCAGCTGCCTGTACAAAGCGCATTGTATCGCTGAAAAGCACCAATTTGCTTCTTACCTCAAACAGTTTTTTCCAACTTTGTGCACCAAAAATTCCATCCGACGTAAGCCCGTGTTTCTGCTGGAAATTTTCAACTGCACGTTTCATCTCCGCTCCAAAGACACCGTCCACAGTCACTGCGTAATTTTGCTCTGCGAGCAGCTGCTGAAGATAACGCGTCAGCGAACCGCTGCTTCCCTCGCGAAGCACTGCGCTTAAAGTTCCCCCTGCATTCGCATCGCCAAATAACAGCGTTTTTGTTCCTCTTCCGATCATACCGTCGGCACTGAGTGCATGCTTGCGCTGAAAATCCAGCACCGCCTGATAACAAGCTGTGTCTGCAACTCCGTCTGCGCGACAGCTGTATCCTTTGTTGCGCAGCGCCTCCTGCAGCGGCTTGATCTCCGCACTCAATCTTCCCCAGAGTGCGGTATCCACCACGCCGCTCTCCGCAAGCTGACATCTCTTCTGATACTTCTTGACTGCTGCCTCGGTGCCGCCTCCAAAGATTCCATCTGTGCCATTCGGATCGATACAGAGCATTCGAAGCGCATACTGCAGGTTCTGTACACGTTCGCCCCGCGATTTCCGCTTAAGCGGCAGCGAATCCAGCGCATCCCCCTGAACAGCTCCGAACAGCAACTCTTCCGTGGCGGGTCCCACCTGACCATCCGCCGTAAGCCAATTCTGCTTCTGATACGCACGAATCTGTTCAATCAGATTGGCATCCGCATACCCTTCCTCTGCGGCAGTCGGATATCCCTTTTCACGAAGTGCGCGCTGAATCCGCCGAATTTTTTCTTTGCTGTGCTCAAACAGTGTACTGTCAACAGCTCCATTGTCCGGGAAACCATAGCGCTTCCGGTACTTCCGAACCGCCTCTGCCGTTGCACTGCCATAGACACCGTCCATTCCACCGGGATTACAGCAAAGCACAAAAAGAGCATACTGTAGATTCCACACATAATCGCCCTTGCTGCCCAAGTCGAGCGGAAATACTACGCTTTCTCCGTAACGAAATAACCTGGCGCGCGTTGCTGCCCCCGCCATGCCGTCCGGCTGCAGTCCTCTTGCCCGCTGAAAAGCACAGAGAGCCTCATAAAGTTTCACGCTCGGAGCACCGCTCACATAGCTCTTATAAAAACCTTGCTCCTTTAACGCAGTGCCAAGCGAAAAGAGCTCTTCTACCAGGCAATGCCAAGTCTCATCTCCCACAATGCCATCCGCTTCGATTCCCTGCTGTTTCTGGAACTTCTGAACGGCTGCCTCCGTGCCACCTCCGTACTTTCCGTCCGGTGTGCCACCGTAGCAGCAAAGCATCTTTAAACCTCGCTGCAACGCCTTGACCTGCTCACCACTGCTTCCTGCCTTCAATAACATTCTCTTGTCCTCCTTCATCTTTCTGAATTTGCAAATTCATAAGAGAAGAAACCCGGACAAGCGAAAAAAGCAACTCCGTTTCTTATTTTCTACTCGCTGTGTTCTTCTTCTCCTTTTCTTCTCGCAGTGCATGCAGTTCCTCTGCAAATTGTTTTAACAGCTCTTGGCACGCAGCCTCCCGCGCAGCTTCCTGTTTGTCCTGTTCCTCATTTTTTCTGAGCACATAGCAAAGCAGAGCAACAAACAAGACTGCCCAAATACCTTGTTCCCGCAATAATCCATACAGTATTTCTTCCAACGCATTTTCCTCCTGATTTATCCGATTTCCTTCTTCCCGAATTAGCACAGATACTGCTCGGCCTGTACACGAAACTCGCGCTTTAAGCGGTTCACATACTGCCTACTGACTGCGTATTTCTGTGCAACCGCCGTCTCCGTCTCTCCGGAAAGATACAGTTCCGCCAGAATATTCCGCTTCTTTTCCGTGAATCCCTGTAATTCTCTTCGCAAGGCCGTCTCCAATAAAATTCGTTCTATCTCACCGTCATGACATATCCTCTCCGGAAGTTCTTCCTCCGCGTATTCCGCTTTCCCTTTTCTCACATAGCTGCGATAGAGTTTACAAAAATGATGACGCACAACTGTCTTGCAGTAAGCCAATGCCTGTGCTTCCGTTGCAGGCTCACGCACCTGTCGCAAAGCAAGAAACAGTGCGAAACAATATTCTTGCATCGCATCGTCATATTCCATGAAATGAGTTCTGCTTGCTTCCGCAGCCAGCAGCGGATACATCTTCTTATAAATTTCTTCCATCACCTTGCTATTGCCTGTCCGAAGCATTCTTATCATCTCAATCAGCAACAAAATCTCTCCTTTCGACAACAAAAAAGCCGGCAGAGTATTCACTCTACCGGCTGCCTCTCAATACTGGTACAACACACCGTTCTCTTGCACGGACCTGATGCGGGCTTAGTTTTCATGCCGCATCGTCGTCATGCCTCTTCCTTTTTCTATTTTGTTTTCCACCGCCAAAAGCTGCAACTCACAACGTCTCCGACTCTTCACCGTTCGAACAATGATAAGACCGCAGGACTGACACTTCAGTCTCGCACTGCCATCCGCTCGAAGATTTCCGTGCAGGTAACGCCCGCAATTTGGGCAATGAAGCTTCACCTCCTGCCAGAGTTGTTTTGACTCTTCCATAAAACCTCCCCCTTCCGCGCACAGAACATTTGTTCTTTTGAGAGTATCGCATAAACCCACGCAAATGGCAAGTCCTTTTTCGAACATTTGTTCTCAGCTCTGTCTGCTTATCACATGACCAAGGCCAAAACAGTGATAATAAAAAGCGACAGGCTCCTTCCCTGTCGCTTTTCCCTTCCGCGCTCACGAAACCCTTCCGTTGTCCATGTGATAGCGGCAATCCGCAACAGACATGGTGGACTGCCGATGCGAGACCAGCACTATGGTTTTTCCTTCTTTTTCTTCCGAAAGGGATTTTAAGATAATGCCCTCGTTCAGCACGTCCAGATTGCTGGTCGGCTCATCCAATAGGATAAAATCGGCATCGTGGAGAAAGGCTCTTGCGAGGCCTATCCTCTGCTTTTCTCCGCCCGAGAGCCTGTCGCCGAGCTCGCCGAGTTCGGTCTCATACCCCTTCGGGAGGCTCATGATGAAGTCATGGATACTCGCCTTTGCCGCCGCGGCCTCAATCTCCGCCTGTGTCGCATCGAGCTTTGCGACCGCTATGTTCTTTGCAATCGTATCACGGAAGAGTACGGTGTCCTGGGTCACATAGCTTGTCATTTCTCGGAGCGCCGCGGTTTGAATGTCCCGCACATCCTCCCCCGAGATTCGCACCGCCCCCTTTTGCACATCCCAGAAGCGCATCAGGAGCTTTAAGAGAGTCGATTTTCCGGAGCCGCTCGCGCCGTGAATGCCGAGCACCTTCCCCTTATCAATCTGCAGGGAGAACTCGCTCAAAATCTTCTCCTCACGGTAGGCAAAGCTGACGCGGTCAAGCTCTGCGCCCTCGAAGCGCGGCCTTTCCCCGTCGCTTCGCTCTGCCACCTCGGGCGTCTCTTCGAGCAGCGAGAGCACGCGCTCTCCGCAGGCCAGGGTCTGATTTAAGTGATTCGAGAGCGAGGAGAGCGCAACGACGGGACCGAAGGAGCCCATCATCGCGAGGGTCGCAAGCAGCATACCCGAGAACGTGGCCTCACCTCGCCGATAGAGGAAGAGCATCAAAAAGAGCATCCCTAAGGAATAGAGCTGAATGACCAGATTGGTGAGCGCGCGCTGCGAACCCTCAAAGCCGCTCAGCTTTTTCTGAAAGCCCGCAAGCCGTTCGGATCTTTGCTCCATTTCCGTGAGCTTCGCTTCTCCCCGGTTGAACTGCAGGAGCTCGTCCACGCCGTAGAGGCTCTCCAAGACAAAGTGATTGAGTTCTCCCATCTCGCTTCGTAAGGCCATGCCCGCCTCGGCACTCCGTCTGCCGTTCCGAATCGGAAGGCCTATGCCGACCGTCACATACGCGAGGACGGCAAGGAAGCCCGCGAGTCTGTGCTGCGCCCCGATAAAGCCCGCCATGATGAGCGAGGTCAGAAAGGCAATCGCAATCGGAGATATGGTGTGCGCAAAGAACACTTCCAGAAGTTCGATATCGCTCGTGATGACGGCAATCAGGTTGCCCTTATCCCTGCCCTCAAGCTTTGCCGGGCAGAGTTTTCTCAGAACCGCAAAGACCTTATGGCGGATGATGGCCAGAATGCGGAAGGCAATGTAGTGGTTACAATACTGCTCGCCGTAGTGCAGGATTCCGCGCAAAATCGCAAACACCAGGATTGCGGTAAAGAGCTGCTTGGAAGAGCCGCCGAACAACGCTGTGAACCGCCCCGGAACTTCGCTGCCCGCGACCGCTGCGAGCCCCTGAATCACGCCGTAGCCGCCGAGTATCGTGATAAAAATGGCGCAGAGAAAACCGAGCACGCCGAGCAGAATTCCTGTTAACATAACGAGCGTGAGGGGCTTCACGAGCCCGATCAGGCTGCCCATGATTGCGAGATCCGATCTCCGTTTATGCATAACTGTCACGCCTCCCTTCCGCAAAGCGCTCAAGCTGACTCTGTTCCTCAAAGAGGCGCCGATACGCCCCCGCTTGCCGCATTAATTCCGCGTGGCTGCCCGCCTCCACAATCTTACCGTCCTTTAGCATATAGATATTGTCGCTGCCTACCACATTCGCAAGTCGGTGCGAGATGAGCAGCACGGTTCTGCTCTTTGTGAGCTCGTGTATGACTTTCATGATCATCTCCTCGCTCTCCGCATCGATGTTCGAGGTGGCCTCGTCGAAGATGTAGACGGGCGTGTCGTGAAGCAGGGCCCTCGCGAGCGCAAGACGCTGCTTTTGTCCGCCCGAGAGGTTACTGCCGTTCGATGTAAGCTGCATCTCGAGACCGCCCTGCGCTTCGATAAAGGAGAGGAGATTCACCTTCCGGAGCGCCTCTTTCATCTCAAGCTCGGTCGCCTCCGGCTTTGCGAGCAGTAGGTTCTCCCGCACACTCGCGCGGAAAAACCGACTGTCGTGCCCTACCATGGTCAGGTGATTCATGAGACTCTCGGTCGAAACGCGGCTCAGCTCTTCGCCGTTTAAGCGCAGCGAGCCGCCGTAACCTCTGTTCCGCCCCATCAGTATGCCGGCAATCGTAGATTTCCCGGAGCCGGAAACGCCGACCAGGGACACAAAGGACTGCGCGGGAAGCTCGAGCGTAATGCCCTTTAAGATTGGGCGGCTCTCCTCATAGGAAAAGCTGAGCTCTTCCATGCGGATGTCTATATTTCCCGCACCGAGCTCTGCCTGCCCGCCTGCAGGTTCCGGGAGATCCAGAAAAGCAAAAATGCGGTCGCTCGCCTTCATGCCGTTCATGCCGATGTGGAAGAAGCTGCCAAGGATGCGCATCGGCAGAAAGAATTCCGCCGCGAGCAGGATGAACATGAGCACCCCCGCGAGGGAGAGTTCACCGCTCGCAAAACGGGCCAAGGCCGACACAATGCCGACCGCCGCACCGCCGTAGGCGATGATGTCCATAACCGAGGTGCTGTTTAACTGCATGGTCAGCACCTTCATCGTAATCTTTCGGAAGCGCTCGGACTCCCGGTCCATATCATCGGCCGCCGCTTGATCGGCCTGATAAATCTTCAGAGTGGTCATGCCCTGCAGCTTTTCGAGAAAGCTGTCTCCGAGCCCGTAGTAGATGTCAAAATAGCGGCTCAGAAGGCGCTTTGCGACCAGCATGACGAGCATGATGACCACCGGAATCAGCGGAACCGCGAGGAGCAGCAGGGTCGCTGTTCGAAGATCGATCGGGGACAGCACAAAGAACAGGGTGAGCGGCGCAAGCAGGGCGTAAAAGAACTGACTTAAATACCGTCCGAAATAGGTCTCGAGCTGCTCAACGCCCTCGCCCGACATCTGTACCAACTCAGCACTGCCGATTTGTTCGCGATAAGAGGGGCCGAGCCGCAGTATCTTTTGATAAATGCGGCCGCGGAGAATGCGCTTCACATCCGCGCTCGCGCGGAAGCTTGCCGCGGTATAGAGGCGGTCACAGACAAAACGGAGTAAAAGCCCCGGTATGATAATTCCGAGCGCAACGAAAATGCGCTCCGTGCGGATTCCTTGCTTCCCGGCGTCCTCGATGAGCCCCGCGATGTTCCAAGCAATCACAATCTGTACCAGGAGCGAAAGCCACTGCCAGAGTATCTGGTAAACAATGTACTTACCGGCTCCTCTTAGGAGCCGCATGAGCCGCATTTTGATCATCCTTTTCCCCTCCCCTTTTTGCCTGTGTTTTTGTTTTGCATGCCCGTGCGTGCGTGCCGCACCGAGAGGATCGGGTGGCGTATGAGCCGTTTCTCATCCTGCCGCTTCTTTTCAGGCGTTTCTCTCCTCATGCTCTGCTCCTCTCAAGCATGCAAACTCAATTGCCGCTCCGAAGAAATCGATTTTATAAAACTAAGTTCAGTATAGTTTAGACGATGTTATCATTTCAAGCGCTTCTACCCTGAACGCGCGCCTTCCGAGACTCCTGTACGCCCTGTCGGTGCAGCCTTACTCTGTGTGAGACTGTAGTGCTGACAAAGCCCGCGCGCTAAGCTATAATAAATTCGCACAATTCAGATAAATATTGTTTTTTCGGAGGGCAAGGCCATGTACCAAGATGAATTTTTGGCAATGACCAATGCGGCAGCTGCGAAAGTCGGCTTACTGAAGAAAAACCCCCTGGGGTATTTTGATATGTACCCAGAATTCTGGACACATTGACTATCGTTAGGCGCCGCAACTGGATGCTATCCTGTATTGTACAGGAGGCATCCAGTTTGTTTTCTTCTGGA
>ERZ772974.1111-NODE-1111-length-18174-cov-2.914454_pt1 | contig 18174 bp, 14 predicted proteins | sample MGYA00580671_ERZ772974 | MGnify/ENA primary metagenome ERZ772974 (study PRJEB29015, sample SAMEA2738065) | human oral metagenome | biome: human oral; feature: human-associated habitat; material: saliva | place: China | collected 2218 ... | reverse complement strand
CGCCCTATCGCCGCAGGAGTATCCGCAGCGTTTGCGAGTTCCAACGTGGTCTCCAGCGCCCCCTGCGTATAGGTCACCTCTATCGCGCTGGGGCCGTGGGGCAGATGTATGGTTCGGGCGTAGCGCAGCTGATCCAGGTCGGCGTGCTCCACTCCGTCGATCACACGGTCGGCGAGGAACGTGAAAATCCCAGGTGCATCGTAGGGTTCCTGAACGGGGATGCGGCACCGGGTCAGCATTACTACATGTTAAACAGGTCGTTCAGGGCTTCACTCACGCTTGGGTGGGTGAACACCTGATCCCGCAGCGTGGTGTACGGCAGGCCCGCGTCTATGGCGGTTTTAATCAGGTTGATCACCTCCGGCGCGCCCTCGCACAGCAGAGTCGCACCAAGAATCTCCTTCGTGTCAGGATTTACTATCGCGCGCAGCAGACCGGTCGTGTTTCCATCCACATGCAGGCGGGGCACGGCCGATGCGGGTAGTTCCTTCACCGCTACGGGCTGTCCTGTGTCACGTGCCTCGGCCTCATTCATACCGATGCGGGCAAGGGGTGTTTGCATGAACACGGAATACGCCATGGGTTTGCGTTGGGCACGGGTATAGCTGCCATCGCCCAGCAACTGGCTTTTCACAATTCGGTAATCATCCAGCGACGCATACGTGAACTGTGGGCCACCGTTCACGTCACCCAACGCCCAGATATGTGGAACGCTTGTTTGCAGCAGGTCATTCACAGCAATTGCGCCCCGCTCAGTGAGTTCAACACCGGCGGCCTCCAGGTTGAGTCCTTCGGTGACAGGCCGACGCCCCGTGGCCAGCAGCACGGCATCAAACTCGTCACCATTCACCAACACTCCGCTGTCAGTGTCCTCGATGTGGGTGACGTTCGCGTTGAGCACAATCTGGATTCCCTGATCAATGAGCGCCTGGGTGGCTGCCGCTGCAACCTGCGGATCTTCGTCGGTGAACAGGGCGTCGCTACGCTGAAAAACAGTGACCTTGCTGCCCAGCTTGGCGTACGTGGAGGCAAACTCCAACCCAACATAACCCCCACCGATCACTGCCAAACGCTGTGGTTGGTGGGTGTGGTCCAACAGCTCGGTGCTGGTGTAGACGTGCTGGGAATCCTCAATGCCCGTGATAGGCGGGATGATCGGCTCCGCGCCGGTGTTGATGAAAATTCGCGGGGCGTTGATGAGGAGGCGTTCGTCGCCCGCGCGAACCGACACCGTATGCGAATCAACGAAAGATCCCTCGCCGTCAATCACCGTCACATGAGGGTCATCGGCCAGCATATGGTAATTGCGATCGTGCAGGAGCGACACAACCGCCTGTTTGTGTGCCATGGCCTGGTCGAAAGACTCATTGTGCGCTGCGGAACTGACCAGGGCTTTTGTGGGGATGCAGGCGATGTTAATGCAGGTGCCGCCGTACATCTTGGACGAGCGTTCAACCATTGCGACCCGCTGTCCAGCATTCGCGAGCGCTACCGCAAGCGTCTTTCCTGCCTTGCCGAAACCGATAATGATGGCGTCGTAAAACTCTGTGTTCATGCCACGAATATAGCAGTGGTTGAACCATTTTTCTGCACTGGCTGCTATATACTAAATTCTACTAAATTCAAATAATATGTGAAATGGAGCGTGGGACTGTTCAATGGTTACGGCAGTTGAGACAACGGTTCGGAAACTTTTTCAAGGCACAACACAGTACCAGGTGCCGCTCTATCAACGCCCTTATCAGTGGGGCAAAAAAGACTGGAAGACGCTGTGGTCGGATGTTATGGAACTGATGGAAGACCGTGAGGCGGGCATACAACGTACCCATTTCATCGGTTCACTGGTGCTCGCGCAGTCTCCGACTTCTGTCGCGGGAGGAGTTTCCAGGCATCTTGTTGTTGATGGTCAGCAGCGCCTGACTACGATATCTATTCTTCTCGCCGCACTCCGAGATCTTAATGTGGAAGACGGAAAACTGTACAGTCAAATCAACGAGGAATATCTGATCAACCGGTTTGAAGAGGGTGATGCGCGCCTCAAATTATTGCCAACCCAGATTGATCGCCCCACCTATCGACCCATAGTAGGGAAGGAGGCCATAGAACTAGAAGACAATCAGATTTCTTCTGCGTATCGGTTTTTTATTAGGGAAATAAAGAAGCTTATCAGTGATGATGATTGGCTTCCATGCATTACACGGCTGTATGAGACGGTTACCGATGGGTTGAGTCTGGTATCGATCAGTACGCACCCAGATGATAACGTTCACCGGATTTTTCAGAGTCTCAACAATACAGGTTTGAAGCTTACTCAAGGTGATCTACTCCGCAACTACATTTTCATGCTACTGCCCAACCGTGGGGAAGAAATATACCACCGCTATTGGCGACCCATGCAGGAAACGCTGGAAAATAGTCAACTTGAAGACCTTTTCTGGATTGATCTTGCCAGAACGCATGCCACTGCTAAGATCAGCGATACCTTTTTCCATCATCAAAAGCGTCTTGACGCGATGAAAAAGGAAGATGATGTTGCTCAAGAAGTAAAGCGTCTGGCTGAACTGGCGCAAGTTTACCGGCTCATCTTGCATCCACATATGGAAGATAACCCCACCATCGCATTGCGGTTGCGGCGTCTTCAAGAACTGGACATGACTGTGCCGCACTCCTTGGTTCTGGAAGTACTTCGCCGCCGCCAAAATGGACTTGCTACAGAGGCACAGGTAGAGCGAGCTTTGCTTATTATCGAATCATTTCTGATCAGACGAATCTTTATGGCAAAAGCAACGCAAGGATTAAATCGCACATTCAGAGAATCTGTTTCAGCGATCACAGGTGATAGTCCAGTCGATGAAGAAATCCACCAGTGGCTATCTCAAGGACGGAAATATTACTATAGCGACGCTGAGATCCTTGAAACACTGCCGGAGATAGCATTCTTTCAGAATGGAAAGCCTGCGACGCGAAAAGTCCTGTTGCAGTGGTTGGAAGAGGAGCACGGATCAAAAGAACCTGTGCGCACCGCATCTCTTACTATCGAGCATGTCATGCCCCAAACCCTTAGCGAGGAATGGGTAGACTACCTACAGGGGCGGTATCCAGGTGAAAATATTTATGCCTTGCACGAAAAATATGTTCATACAATTGGAAATTTAACATTGACTGGTTATAATAGCGAGCTAAGCAACCGAGATTTCCGAGCAAAGAAGGAAAAGTACAGCGAATCGGGGATTAGGCTAAGTTCTGATATTGCTGTACAGGAAGAATGGGGTTTTGATGAGATTAAGGCCCGGACCGAGCGGATGATCACGCGCATTCTTATGACATGGCCTGCGCCACTGTTCTAAGGTTACCTACTGCGATACATCTTTCTTCTGTTCTTTCTGGTCTTCCCAAAAGAGCAACAGCCAGCCAGGGCCGAAAAATGCGACAACCAAGATCGATCCAAGCGGCATTGAACTGGCTTGGCGCATTTTTTCGTTGAATGTTGCGTAAGGTTTCGGCGAGGATTTTTCTCTGGAACTCAGCGACCGGGTCTTCTCGTCGCACCATCTGATGATTCCGGGGCCGAGAATCAGGCTGATGCCAATAGACGATGCTGAATTGGAAATTGCCACTGTTCTCACTGGACACATCGCACAGCTCAACCGCTGATATCTTTGTAGGCCGCCAGCGCGGTTTTTCGCGACTCCGCGATATCCACCATGGGTTCCGGATAGAGCGGTGTCAGCGCCTCCGGTACCCAGCGCGCAACGTAAGTGCCGCTTGCGTCGAATTTTTTCTGCTGCGTCAACGGGTTGAAGACGCGAAAGTAGGGTGCGGCGTCATCCCCGGAGCCAGCGACCCACTGCCAATTGAAAGCGTTGGAGGCCGGGTCGGCATCGACAAGCGTGTCCCAAAACCACTCCTCCCCGTGACGCCAATGGATACCCAGGTTCTTCGTCAGCCAGGACCCAACCACCATCCGGGCGCGATTGTGCATGGATCCGGTCGCCCACAGCTCGCGCATCCCGGCATCAACGAGGGGGACACCGGTGCGACCTGATTGCCACGCGGCCAGCTCACCGATGTGCTGAGCCTTCACGTCCATCTCGACGTGGGCAAAGGCGCGCGGAGTCGATGACGGCTTTGCCCGCGGCGTCCATTCCCACGGGAAGCGATTGAAAGCTTCGCGCACGTTCACGGTTGCCATGTTCGGTAGATGATAGAAACGGTGCCAGGCGAAATCACGCCAGATCAATTGGCGCAGAAACGGCTCGGCGTTTTCGGCTGAGCTGCTCACTTCCGCCCACACGGTCGTGGGGCTCACCTCTCCGAACCGCAGGTGTGGAGAGAGACCCGACGTGGAGGGGACTCCGAGATTGTTGTTGTCATAGTGGTCAACGTCGAAAGAATGAAGCTTACCGACGCCCCCAATCTCCCCCGGGCAGTTATAACGCCCCAGCGTGCCCGCCCACTCCGGCTCATCAGGAGCGGGCAGCGTTTCCGGCTCCACGTTCGCTGGAGTCACCTCAGGTATGGGGAGGGGGGACGGGGGATCGTCGACAAGAAATGCATGTGCTGCGCGGTAAAACGGGCTGAATACCTTGTACGGTGAGCCGCTTTTCGTCGTGATCTTCCATGGTTCGGTGAGGAGGTACCCGGGATGGGTGGTGGCGCCGACGGCGCTTTTGATCTCCGCATCAACCTCGGTGAGGTGGTAGCGACGATTCCACGTCACCGCAGCCCCAAGTTCATGTGCGAGCTGGGGCACGATGACGCGAGGATCGCCGCGCCTTTCGATGAGGGGAGCCGGAAGACGTTCGCGCAGTTCGTTGAGGCTGCGGCGCTGCCACCACGTAGCGGCTGCTCCCAGCGGGCGCCCCACCGTTTCATGGATGAATAAGCCCACCACGGGTCCGCGTTCCGCAGCCCAATGGAGGGCCCTATTATCGGCTAGGCGTAGGTCATCGCGGAACCAAACAATCGTGGGAGAAGAACGCATTACCCCAGACTACAGCGCTGAGGTAACCTGACTTTCCTTAAAGCGTAAGCGGTTCGAGTTGGGGGGACATGTGATAGTGCGGTGTCAGCGCATCAATCCCGCCACCAGCTCACTCCCCGGGGCGCACCCCGTATCGTTCGACGAGTTGTTGTTGCACGTCGCGGCGTCGTACTTTGCCCATCTGGTCGCGGGGCAGGTCTTCGAAGTGGTAGAAATTGCGGGGTACTTTGTAGCGAGTGAGTTGTTCGCGGCAGTAGTTTTTCAGGCCGTCGGGATCCAGTGCTGCGCCTTCGGTGAGGGTGATGGCGGCGGCGACGTTTTCTGAGCCATCTTCGCGGGGGATGCCTACCACGGCGGCGTCGGCAACATCGGGGTGACTGCAGAGAACTTCCTCGACTTCGGCGGGGTAGACGTTGAATCCGCCGGTGATAATGACTTCCTTGATGCGCGCCACTAACCGGATGAAGCCATCGGGTTCCATGACACCAACGTCACCGGTGCGGTACCAGCCGTTGTGGAAGGAATGTTCGGTGGCGTCGGGCTGGTTGAGGTAACCCTGGAAGACTTGCGGCCCGCGGACGAGCACTTCGCCTTCGAACCCGTCGGGTTGGGTTTTGTCCAGGTTGTCGGGGTCGGCGATGCGCACGTCGGTGTCGGGGAAGGGGATTCCCACGTAGCCGGGGCGTCGTTTGCCGTTCATGGGGTTGCCCACAATGATGGGGGAGGTTTCGGTGAGGCCGTAGCCTTCAACGAGGGTGCCGTTTGTGTAGCGCTCCCAGCGGTCGACGGTGCGAACCGGCAGGGTGGAGGCCCCGGAGAAGGCGTTGCGGATGCCTTTGATGTTCACGCCGGTTTCTTCGGCGGCATCGACAATTTTTTCGTAGAGGGTGGGCACGCCGGGCAGCCAGGTGGGGGTGTGGCGCTTCATCACCTGCATGATGAGTTTCAGGTCGGGCGCGGGCAGGAGGATGATTTCCCCGCCGATGAATACCCCGAGGGTGGCCACCATGGTGAGTCCGTAGGCGTGGAACATGGGCAGCGCCGCAAGCAAGCGTTCTTCCTGCTCGCCGAGTCCCGGCACCCAGGCTTTGCCTTGCAGGACGTTGGCCACGAGGTTGCCGTGGCTAAGTTGCGCGCCTTTGGGGGCGCCGGTGGTGCCGGAGGTGTACAGAATGAGTGCCGTGGTGTCGCGGGTGACGTCGGTGGGGCTTTCGATGTCGGAGCCGTCGCCACCGATTGCGGGATTGATTAAGGACTCCCAGGGAATGGTGTTGGGGGCGTCGGCGGTGAGCTGCGCCCGGGTTTTGCGCAGCGACGGAATAGGCAGCCGGAGTGCGATTTTCTGCAGCAGCGGCATCGCCTCGGTCATGTTGACGGAGACGATGGTTTCCAGCGGGGTGCGCCCGCGTAGTTTCTCCAGCGTGGAGGCGGCTTTGTCCCAGCAGATGGCCACGCGTGCACCGTGGTCATTGAAGGGGTGCTCGAGTTCGTGGGCGGTGTAGAGGGGGTTGTGTTCCACCACGGTCGCCCCGAGTTTCAGCACGGCATAGAAGGCAGCCAGGTGTTGCGGGCAGTTGGGCAACAGGATGGCCACGCGATCCCCGGCGCGAACCCCCAGCGCGCGGAGTCCGGCGGCGGCGTGGCGGACGTGCTTGTCAAACTCGCCGTAGGTTTGTGTGCGCCCGAAGAAGTAGATGGCCGACTTGTCGCTGTTGATGGCCAGGTTGTTGTCGTAGAAGTCGAGCAGCGTGGTGTCACCGTATTCGATGGTGGTTGGGGTCCACTCGGCGTAGTGCTTCAACCAGGCTTTAGATTCAAAAGCCGAGGATTCAGTAGCCGACATTAACGTCCCTTCATCAGGTGCGCGCTGGGAGGGGTTACCACAGCGTAAGTTTGTATGTTGCATCAAGTATACCTGCAGTACATGTGCTTACTTACCGCTAGCTGTACGTTACATATTTGTGACTATCGCGTAACGACGCCCGTCCTTCCCACACGTTTCTTCACTCCTGCACCGCTTCGGGCATCCACCTCACCGCCTCCCGAAAAGTAATCGTTAAAATGCGGTTTATGCGCATTGCCATGATTTCCATGCACACCTCGCCCCTGCAGCAACCGGGTTCGGGGGATGCGGGCGGCATGAACGTCTACGTGCTCTCCACCGCTACGGAGCTGGCCAGACAGGGCACCAAGGTGGATATTTACACCCGAGCTACCCGTCCCAGTCAGGGCGAAGTCGTGGAGGTTGAACCAAATTTAAGGGTCATCAACATCGTGGCGGGTCCCTATGAGGGCATTGATAAGGAAGAACTGCCTACACAGCTGGCGGCGTTTGCGGGCGGGGTGTTGGTGTATGCACGCTGCAACAACTTGAACTATGACCTCATTCATTCGCATTATTGGCTCAGTGGTCAAGTGGGGTGGCTGCTGCGTGACGTCTGGCAGGTTCCCCTAGTACATACCGCCCACACGCTGGCGGCGGTGAAAAACGCCCACCGCTCAGAGATAGACACCCCTGAGTCTGAGGCCCGGCGCATGTGCGAGCAGCAGTTGGTCGACAACGCGGATTGCCTGGTGGTGAACACAGCTGAGGAGGCGTTGGACGTGCAGCGCCATTACGACGCCAGCCCAGAAAAAATAGCCGTGGTCGCGCCGGGTGCGGCGGTGGCCTTGTTCCATCCAGGCAATGATCGTGCCACGGAGCGCAGCCGCCGCCAGTTGGGTATTCCGCTGCACGCAAAGGTTATTGCGTTTGTGGGTAGGTTGCAGGCGTTCAAGGGCCCACAGGTGCTGATCCATGCGGTGGCGGAGCTGCTGCGCAGGGATCCGCATCGTAACCTGCGGGTGCTCATTTGCGGGGGACCGTCGGGTGCGCATGCTACCCCGGAAACCTACCAGGATATGGCTCGTGAGCTGGGCATTGAGAAGCATATTCGGTTCCTTTCCCCACGTCCACCCGCAGAACTGGTCACCATTTACCGCGCCGCCGACGTTGTGGCGGTACCCAGCTACAACGAGTCCTTTGGGCTGGTGGCCATGGAGGCGCAGGCATCGGGCACCCCGGTGGTAGCGGCGCGCGTTGGTGGTCTGCCGATAGCCGTCGCGGAAGGGGAGACGGGTCTGCTGGTGGATAGCCACGATCCCGTTGAATGGGCAGATGCGCTGGCCCAGCTGCTGGATGATGATGACACCCGCATACGTATGGGCCAGGATGCGGTGCTGCATGCGGCTAATTTCTCCTGGTCGGCGACAGCATCGACGCTGGCATCTGTCTACACCGATGTCCTTTCCCGCACGCATTCCTACTGTTATTCACGACAGGCTCCCGGCGCATAACAGCGCGCTTATTCTGTGACTTCCTGCCAAAGTACGGCGCAATGCGTCGCAAAGTGGCAGAATCGGTGCCATGACTACTGGAAAGTTGATTCTTTTGAGGCATGGTCAAAGTCAATGGAATGCGTCCAATCAGTTCACTGGTTGGGTCGATGTGGCTTTGACAGAAAAAGGCGAAGAAGAAGCGCGCCACGGCGGCGAATTGCTGCGCGAGGCCAATATTCTTCCCGATGTCGTATACACCTCCCTGCAACGCCGCGCCATTAACACTGCGAATTTGGCATTGGATGCGGCTGACCGTTTGTGGATTCCCGTCGTGCGCGATTGGCGCCTGAATGAACGCCACTACGGTGCACTCCAGGGGCTGAATAAGGCAGAAACAAAAGAAAAATACGGTAACGACCAGTTCATGGCATGGCGACGCTCCTACGACACCCCGCCGCCACCACTGGAGGAAAGCTCCGAATACAGCCAGGCAAACGACCCCCGCTACGCGGACCTTGACAAGGTGCCGGACACCGAATGCCTGCTTGACGTGGTCACTCGCTTTGTCCCCTACTTCAAGGAAGAAATTCTGCCGCGCGTGCTCAAGGGCGAAAACGTGCTCATCGCCGCTCACGGCAACTCCCTGCGCGCCTTGGTTAAGTACCTCGACGGCATTTCCGATGCCGACATTGCCGAGCTGAACATCCCCACCGGTATTCCGCTGGTGTACGAACTGGATGAGAAGGGTAACGTCACCAACCCCGGTGGCACGTACCTTGACCCGGAGGCCGCCGCTGCGGGTGCCGCTGCCGTCGCCGCGCAGGGCGGAAAGTAACCGGTTTTCCTTGTCGGCGGTGATTATCGGGTGCCTCATTGGCATCATGATCGGGATGGTGATCACGGTCATGGCGTTGCTGATCACCCGCCACCGCCGCACCACCGCCACCCCCGGGGCGTCGATAAGCCAGCTGCTGCACCTTGCGGTGCAGGGCTCGCCAGCGGGGGTGGCGGTGGTGACGCATAAGGGGGATGTGGTGCTTTCCAACACTCAAGCCCACGCGCTGGGGATCATATCGGACCACACCGTGCGCCCCGACGTGTGGCACCAAGCGCACAACGTATTCACCCACCAGAAACCCCAAACCCTGGACCTTCCGGCGGGGCAGCAGCGCACGGGAAGCCGCGTCAGCGCTGTGAAAGCCGTGATCAAACCACTCACCCTTGCCGACGGGGACTTCGTGATCATCTACTGCACCGACGAGTCGGAAAACATGCGGCTGGAAGCCGCGCGCCGGGACTTCGTGGCCAACGTGTCGCACGAACTGAAAACACCCGTGGGAGGCATGGCACTGCTGTCGGAAGCGCTCATCGAATCCCGCGACGACCCCGACACCGTCGAACACTTCGGCATCAAACTAAATAAAGAAGCCCAGCGGATGGCCAACCTCATCAACGAACTCATCGCACTATCGAAGCTCCAAGGCGCCGAGCCGCTGCCCAACATGGAACCCGTCTCAGTCGACGAGGTCATTGACGACGCCCTGCAACGCACCCAACTCGCTGCCGACAACGCCAACATCACCATCGACCGCGGCCCCGCCTCCAGTGCGTTTGTCATGGGGGACAAAACGCTCCTGGTCACCGCCATGGCCAACTTGCTGAGCAACGCCATCAATTATTCCCCCGCCAACACCTCTGTCAGCATCAGCCAACGCCGCGTGGGCGGCAACGTGCACATCAGCGTCACTGACCGCGGCATCGGCATCGCTCCTGAAGACCAACAACGCGTCTTCGAACGATTCTTCCGCGTCGATAAAGCCCGTTCCCGCGCCACCGGCGGTACCGGACTGGGGCTTGCCATTGTTAAGCATGTTGCAGCAAACCACGGTGGGGCGATTACAGTGTGGTCAAGACTCGGTGTCGGCTCCACCTTCACCCTGGAACTGCCGGAACTGCCGGACCCGCCAGGCGGCACCACCAACGAAAGGACAACGTAACCATGACCACCGTCCTTATCGTCGAAGACGAAGAATCCCTCGCCGAACCGTTGGCGTTCCTCCTAGGCAAAGAAGGCTTCACCGTGCTCATCGCCGGCGACGGCCCCACCGCCCTCGACGAATTCGCCAACAATGACGTCGACATCGTGCTCCTCGACCTCATGCTCCCTGGCATGTCCGGCTCCGACGTGTGCCGACAACTCCGCAAAACCTCCACCGTTCCTGTCATCATGGTCACCGCCCGCGACTCCGAGGTGGACAAAGTGGTGGGCCTGGAACTCGGTGCCGACGACTACGTCACCAAACCCTACTCATCCCGAGAACTCATCGCCCGCATCCGCGCCGTCCTCCGCCGCGGTGGCGATGCCGACCACGAACCCGAACCCAACCCCAGTGTGCTTGGCGACGGCCGCGTGCGCATGGACCTCGAACGCCACACCGTCACCGTCGACGGCGTGGACACCCCCATGCCCCTCAAAGAGTACGACCTGCTGGAATACCTGCTCCGCAACCCAGGGAGAGTGCTCACCCGCGGGCAACTTATCGACCATGTGTGGGGTGAAGACTACGTCGGCGACACCAAAACCCTCGACGTGCACATCAAACGCATCCGCTCCAAAATCGAAGAAGAACCCAAACGCCCCACCCACCTTGTCACCGTGCGGGGTGTGGGCTACAAATTCGACGCCTAGGTGTCGTCCTACTCCGCAATTGCCTCCAACGGCGGTGTCGCCGCAGCCTTCTGCGCCGGAACCAACGCGGCCAGCAAACCCACCACAACGCTTCCAGCCATCATGAGTGCCACCTGGCTCCACGGCACATGCGGTGATGACATGCCCTTATCCTGCAGTACAGTCACCACGCACCACCCCGCAAACACGCCCACAACCACACCACACAGTGCGCCAAATACAGACATCTGAACTGCTTCCAGCTGGATCATTCTCCTGATCTGGCTCCTACTCACCCCAATTGCCCGCAGCGTCCCCAGCTCACGGGTGCGTTCCGATACGCTCAGCGCCAGCGTATTAATAATGCCCATCACCGCAATTACTACCGCCAACGCCAACAACCCATAAATTAGAGACACCATCTGGTTCACCTGAGTCCCCAGCGCTCCCTTATATTCCTCCTTCGCCTTCACCTGCACCACCAAATACTGCGCCACCGCATCCTCCAACTCGCGGCGCAGCATCGAGTCAGAAAACCTGCCGTCGCTGGTCACAAACGCAGTTTTCCTGTTATACGCCTCCAGGTCCGGTAGTACACGCAGCGCACCAGCCAGGTTAATGACCATGTGGCCCAACAAGCCCGTCTCCTCATAGACACCGCGAATGGTCACCACGCTGCTATCGGTGCCCTCGCCGCCCAGGTAGGGGCGCAGGGTAAACGTGTCGCCCGGTCCCAAGCCGGATTGCTTGGCGTAGGTGGTGGAGATCATCGCGCCGGGTTGGTCGCCAAACTCCGAGGTACCGCGTACCACACCAATGTCCACGAAAGGGGATATGTCGCCGCTGACTACCGTGGTGGTGGGGTTATCCCAATGGTCGGCCTGCAGTGGGGCGGACATGAGCACTCCCACCGAGCCAACCCCATCAAGATTTTCTACCGTGGTAATGGCTTCTTCCGGGATGGACAGGCCCCCGCCACCAGTAGGGGAACCGGCGAGGCCGCTACTGTGTCCACCGTTGGGGCTGTCCAGTACGAATGGTGCCTTGACTTTTGACTCCACTAAACCGAACACGCTGGCCTGCGCGGTGGCGCCGATCACGCCAACGCAGGCCACTAATCCGACCCCCAACGCCAGGGCGAAAGCCGTGGTGGCGGTGCGCCTAGGATTGCGGGAGCTGTTGCGGGAGGCAAGCCGCCCGATGGGGCCGATGGGCAGCCCAGGGGAGATGCTGGCCAGGGCGGGGCCACTTAGCCACAACCCGGCAAGCAAGAACAATGCCCCCACCGCCACGGCGGATAAGCGCTGGTAGAGGTCCATATCAAAACCACCGATGGTGGGGAAATGCGCCCCCGCGATGCCAAACCCCACGCCCAGGACTGCCGCCAGAACACCGAAGACGGTGCGGAGTCGGAGGGAGTGGTCGGAGCGGTCGTCGGCGGGGCGGAGGGCGTCGATAGGCGGGAGTGATCCGGCCCGGCGTGCGGGTTCGGCGGCGGCGATGATGGTGATGATCATGCCAACAACGAAGGGGACGATGATGGCCTTGGGTGTGAACGTAAGAGAGATGGCGGAGAGCCCGTCGCCAACCTGGTTGAGCACATTAATCACCACCACAACCAGCGATATACCGATGGCGATGCCGGTGATGCAGCCAATGACCCCGGCAATGGCGGCTTCGGCGAATACGGAAGTGCGTACCTGGAGTGCGGATACCCCGATGCTGCGCAGGAGGGCGAATTCTCGGGTGCGCTGGCCGAGGATCATGGCGAAGGTGTTGGTGATGATGAACGACCCGACGAACAGGGCGATGACGCCGAAGGCGGCGAGCATGTAGGTCATGAAGCCGAGCTGGCGGACGTAGTCGCCGGATTGTCGTTCTGCGATTTGTTCGGGCAGTAGTGGCGTCAGCGTGGGGTACTGTTGGCCGAGGCTGTTGCGCAGGTCCATGGGGGAGACGCCATCGGCGGCGGAAATGATCACCTGGGAGGCGTACTGACCGTCGGTGAAGAGTTCGAGGTAGCGTTCGGGCGTGAACATGACGCCGATCCACCCGGCGGTGTCGCGGGGGATGTCGTAGATGCCGCTGATGGTGACGTCGAGGCGTTCCGAACTGGTGATGACCGTTACTGAATCACCAACATGTAATTTTCCCCGTTTCGCTGCGGAGGAGTTCAGCATAATTTCATGTGCTTCGCTGGGCTCTGTGCCTTCCACAACGATGGGCGGCCGCCCCACGTAGGCGTCAAAAGGGTAGGCAGCGAGTGGGTGTGCCCCTGAGGAGCCCGCCTGGAGGGGGCGGCCGTCGGAACCTGTGATGACCAGCGAACTTTGCCCGGATCGCCGAGTTCCGGAGGGGGTGCCCGGACCGTCACCAGTGACGTTAACCGCCCGAATGTCGGGGCGGGCGGCTAGCTCCGACACCACAGACAGCGGCACGCCGTGAGGGGAGTTGGCGCTGCCCACAAGCCCTACGTCAATGCCGTCTACTCCCGAGTCCACGATAGAAGCGAAAGATTCCTCCAAGGATTGCGTAAGAATCAACGATCCAGATATATAAGCAGTACCCAAAGCAACCGAAAGAACCGTGAGCAGCATTCTTATCTTATTTGCAGCTGCTGTGCGCAGGGTGATTCTCCGCATTGGTGGTGGAGCGGGTTTCGGTAGGCGATGGCGGGCGGAAATGGGAACTCCAGACAAATTATGTTTTTTATTTACATTTTATTGTCATATCGTAACCGGGTAGCGGGATGGGTATTAAACGCGGTGGCGGCTTCGTCTACTGTGAGCTGTTCCGATAGAGCTTTCGCCGCCGCTTGCCTGGCCCTGCAATGCTCCGCCAGGACCTCGTATGGGCCATCGCCCATAAGTATCCGCAGCTCATGCTCGTGGCTCACCCACATTGGATCCTGTGACTGGTGACATGCAGGCGCTGTGGTGCAGTACCAGTCAAAATCCTCCCCACCGTTGCCCCAGCCACGCCGATCATATTCGGTGATGGTGGTGCGCAGAATCTCCTCCCCGTCCGTGCGCTCTTCGTAATCCTCCAGTCGACGCAGCGGTAACTGCCAGCACACCTCCGGCTTCACCACCGTCAAATCCTCGCCGTTATCCACACCCCACTGGTGCAGCGCGCACCCGCTGCCGTCCCGGTTGGCAAAAATACATGCCCCATCCACCACTTTTGTGCGCAGTGCGGGTTCATCATCCAGCTCGTCCCATTCCAGCCACGGCTCTAACTCTTCCGGTTCCAGGTGCTCCAGGTGCGTATCGACGCCCGTCGGGCGCAGCTGCCAGTACCGTGCCGGCATGCGGCGCACGGCGTCGAGAAGCTGTTCCCGATCCTCCTCGTCGCACATAAACGCGCCGTGGTTGCAACATCCCACCGACGGGGAGGCACTATCAATGCCGCGACACGCCGGTGTGCCGAACCCACAACCCCAGTGGGATTCCAGCCACGTGAGGTCGCAACTGAACACATGAAGCGGGTCCTCCGGGTGGGTAAATTCAAACCAATCACGGGGAAAATCCGGTGGAAGTTCCGCGCCAGAACGGATAGACGCGGCGGCCGGCGAGTCGGCCGGAAAACCAAGGAACACGGGCGGCGTTTGCGGGCAATACACACTTCGTAACGGTAGACCGTCTACCCTTGTAGTGTGCGATTAGGTGTTACGGATGAGGAAAAAGCTGCCAATCCGCTGGTAGCGGTGGGTACGATACACCGTGCTCACCTGCGTCCCGCCTGCTCTTTGGTACGACGATGGTACGGTTGGGTAGCGGAACGTGTGACCAACCTTCGCATTCTTGATGGCAGCCTTGACACTAGGGGGCGATCTTTGGAATTGTCCACAGAAGAAGCGGACGAACAACCAGACGCCGTGTTTCCCCTCACCTATGGTGCGGCGCGGAACACCCACCAATGGTGTGACACAGCCTCGCCAACACGCGAAAAAATAAATATTCTGCGCGAGACGGCAGTCACGGCAGAATCAGTGCGTGCCCTCCGCGCAAGCGGATACATGCGCCGCGCTGCTGGCACATCCACAACCTTCCGCACCCTCGCCCGACTCGCCGATACCACGCCGCCCCTAGCGGATGTGCGTTCGGGCTTAGAGCACAGTGTTGCAGGTGCGCTAGTTGCAGAAGCTAGCATGCGTGCGCTTGGCTTAGGACAGCTGCAAATTTGCCCATGGGCGCTGCGTGAAGGAGTTATCTTGCGGCGTATTGACAAGGGATTGGACGAGAAAGGACGCGAAAATGAGTGACAAACAACTCACCGTCGCGGAACTTATGGCGCGCGCTGCGCAGGAGGGAAACTCCCCGCGGGAGTCCCGCCCGCGCCGCCGCCGGAGCCTGGATGAGGGTGGAGTCTCCGTCGCGGAACTAACCGGATCCATCCCCCGTGTGAACAAAAAACCCGCGGAATCCAAGCACTCCAGTGTGCCGCTGGACGCCCCGCAGGAAAGGGTTGAAGAAAAGGTCGCTGCCTCGGTTGATTCGGCAACGTCCGACACGTCCGACACTATGGTGGGGGCCGCCGCTGGGGCTTCCAGCGGCATGCGTGAAGCCCATCGCGAACCGCCGGCTCGTCCCGCACCCCAAGCTCCGCAACCGGTGATGGTTGAACCCGAAGCCCCATCGGTGCAGGACACCGACGTGGCCGATGCCTCCGACGTGGATGATCTAGATGACCTGGATGATTCCCTCACTGATGAGGAAACGATGGTGCTGAGCGTGGTCACCGAGGATGACCCGGTGCGGCTCACCACAGGATCGTTCCCGGCGTTGACGGCAGAACTCCTCGGTGATGATGAGAATGATGGGTCCGCGCAGTACGGCGCTAACGACAGCAATTCGGGTGTCTCCTACAGCCCCCAGCGCAGCGTTGACGACGATGCGCTAACCGATAATGAGGGTAGCGGCGCGGAAGATGAAGAAATTGTCACGAAAGTCGTTTTCGCAGGCGATAACATCTCGGGTCCAGAAGGCTACGATGCTTCCGATGACTATGCCGACGAAGATTATGCCGACGAGGACTTCGCCGACGAGTCCATTGACTCCATCGCACCAGTGGAAGACGCTCTCCCGGACCGCTACGACTCCGAAGAACTTGACCGGGTGGACGACACAGCCTTTGTGGGATCGCGCGTCGGTTTTGCCACCGGCACCTTTGAGAAGACCCGCACTGGTCAGTTCCCCGAGGTAAGTGATGACGCCGAGGCTGAGGCTGATGTCGACGACGACGCGAGTGCAGACGTTCGCGCAGTCGACAGTGCCACCTTCAGGGCCGTTCCCGCCCAGGAGGACGTGGAGTCTGACTCCGAATTCGACGAAGAAGACGACGCCTTCGATCCCGACTTTAATGATGAGGAGACCTACGAGGAGGACGCCTTCGACGAAGACGGCGAGCTCGACGAGAACGACAACCAGAAAGTGTCGGTGTTGAGTGTCGTCCTCATGGTGATCATCGCCATTGCTGTGGGTGTGGGTCTGTTCAAGGGTTTTGAGATGCTATGGGCGAACATGTCCAAGATCATCACTGCCCTGTTGGCTGTGGCCGCCACCGGCGCCATTGTCGGTATCGTGCATGCCCTGCGTACCGAGCGTGACGGCCTGAGTATGGTGCTGGCTGGTGCTGCGGGTCTCGCGGTGACCTTCGGACCACTGGCGATCGTGGGGTTCTAGATGCCTAAGATCGCTGTCATCGGCGGCGGCAAGATCGGCGAGGCGCTCATCGCCGGGCTCATCGCCGGTGGTGTGCCGCCGAAAGATATTCACGTGGCTAATCGACGCCCCGAGCGCGGCAAGGAACTCGTTGAGGCGTACGGCATCATCGATTTTGTGGATCACCAACAGGCCACGGACGGTACGGATGTGGTCTTCCTGTGTGTGAAACCCAAGGACACGGTGCCTGTGCTGGCCGACCTCGCGGATTTTATTGACAACAATGAGAGCGACACGGCCGTGATTTCCATGGCTGCCGGCGTTACCCTCAAGCAGCTGGAGGACGCCGTATCGGCGGGCACCCCGGTGGTGCGTGTCATGCCGAACACCCCGATGCTGGTGGGTGAGGGCATGAACGTGGTTGTTCCCGGGCGGTTTGTGTCTGAAGAGCAGTTGGATTCCATTGTGGAGTTGCTGGGCATGGTGGGCGATGTGGTGGTGACTGAGGAGACCCACATGGATGCCGTCACAGCCCTGTCTGGTTCGGCACCTGCCTACATTTTCTTGGTGGCAGAGGCAATGGTTGACGCGGGCGTCAGTTTGGGCCTCAGCCGCGATTTGGCGAAGCGTTTGACGGTGGGTGCGGTGTCGGGTGCGGGTGCGATGCTGTCGCAGCCGGATGCGGAGCCATACGAGTTGCGTTCTCACGTGGCGTCTCCCGGGGGCACGACGATTGCCGCGATCCGCGCTCTGGAAGAGGGCGGCATCCGCGCCGCGATGTATCGCGCCACGGAGGCTTCCGCACGACGTTCCAGGGAGCTGGGGCAAGGGTAGCGGAGCTGACAGCGGCCAAATCGGCGTGTCGTGGCGTTGGGATTTTTACCCCCAACGCCATTTTTTATTTTGTAGGGTTAACATGTGCTTTTACCAAAATGTCTCGAGTACTACTTGAGGCTTCAGGGGCGATGTGAAGTGTGCTTTTGCCACTCTTGTCGCAATAGTCACAGAAATCACGGTAGGCTGTTTTAAGCACGTGCGTGTCTGTTCTGCAGGAGGGGAAGCCTGCAGCGCGCTCTGCATGAAGGGTATAGAGAAAATGACTAATGAAGATAACGGAACGTTTTTGACTGTCGCAGAGGTCGCCGAGATCATGCGCGTGTCCAAGATGACGGTGTACCGCCTGGTGCATTCGGGAGAGTTGCCTGCCGTCCGTGTGGGACGCTCCTTCCGGGTGCATGAGAAGGCAGTGAACGAGTACCTGGATTCCTCGTACTACAACGTGGGCTAGACTTTTTGTCTCCCAGCGTGTGGCGGCCTATGATAGGACACATTCGTGTCGATTTTTGAGGCCGACAGGTATTTGTACGTATCAACATTAAAAGCGAGGAAACCCCATGGGTTCAGTCATTAAGAAGCGCCGCAAGCGTATGTCCAAGAAGAAGCACCGCAAACTGCTCCGTCGCACCCGCGTTCAGCGTAGGAAACTCGGCAAGTAGGGTTGTGCGGGCCGCTTCGGCGGCTTCTGGCCTCGCAGTAAGGGC
>ERZ772974.1110-NODE-1110-length-18175-cov-3.846082_pt1 | contig 18175 bp, 15 predicted proteins | sample MGYA00580671_ERZ772974 | MGnify/ENA primary metagenome ERZ772974 (study PRJEB29015, sample SAMEA2738065) | human oral metagenome | biome: human oral; feature: human-associated habitat; material: saliva | place: China | collected 2218 ... | reverse complement strand
CGCCCGCCGGGATGCGCGCCTCAGTACTCGTGCCGTCCGGCAGGAACACGGTCGCGGTGGTGCCTGTGTACGACTGCGGCAAGGTAATGCGGGTGCTGGTGGAGAGGTTATTATCCTGCTGGGCGCGTTTGCGCCCACCACCGCCGAAGCCGCTGCCGCCAAACCCGGCATCGCTGAAGTCGGCGCTTGTGAACCCTGCGGTACGGCGTGAACCGCCTGCGCCGCCAGCGCCACCACCGAAGAGCCCGCCGAGCAGGTCTTCAATGTTGATACCTTCGGCACCGCCGCTGGTTGTGAAGTGCACGTTTTGGCCGTTAAATCCGCCGAACCCACCGGCACCGCCAAATCCGCCAGCGCCGCCTCCGAAACCGCCATTGGCGAACCCTGCGGCACCGTATTTACGGATCTGGTCGTATTCTTCGCGCTGTTTCTTATCCGAAAGTACATCGTAGGCTTCGGAGACTTCCTTGAATTTCTTCTCCGCTGCCTCATTCCCGGGGTTTAGGTCCGGGTGATATTTGCGTGAGAGCTTGCGGTACGCCTTTTTAATATCAGATTCAGAGGCGTCTTCTTTCACGCCGAGGGTTTTGTAAAAGTCTTCTGACAGCCAGTTTTCGCTTGCCATGTGTTCTCCTTTCCCGTCGTCCGGGGTTCTTGTAACGCCCTACCGTGGGCATAACCTTAGTTTTTAATCCTATATAAAGTTTAGTCTACTAGACTCAATTTTGGAAGAGAAATCCCAGAAAATCCGCGGAAATATGCGGCAAACGGGCGGGTTCTCAATTTCTCAAGAACCCGCCCGTTGTGTGCTCTACGGAGCGTTTACTCGGCGACAGCCACCGCAACCTGGGCGGTGCGTACCACGCGATCATTCACACGGTACCCGTATCGCAGAACCATCGAAATATGGTCCGGTTCTACCTCGCTGGTCGGCTGCTGCATGACCGCTTCGTGAATATTCGGGTCGAAGGGCTCGCCCACCTCACCGAAGCGTTCCACGCCTTCCTTTTTGAGAGAATCCTCAAGCTTGGTGGCGATCGCAGCGAAGGGGCCTTCCTGCAGGTCGCCGTGCTTGCGTGCGGCATCAATATCGTCGAGCACCGGCAGAAGCAGGCTCACAATATCGCTCGCCACGAACTCCCGAAGCTGCTCTTTCTCGCGGGCGGCACGGTTCTTGAAGTTCGTGAACTCCGCCTGCAGGCGAAGCAGGCTGTCCAGGCGTTCTGCCGCGAGTTTCGCATCCTCTGAGGGTGCTTCCTCACTCGGCTCGGGGGTTTCCCCCGCCGCAGCCTGATCGGTTGCGGCAGGGGCTTCCTCGGCCTCGGGGTGACCTTCGGCGGCGGGGGCGTTGAATGCCTCCTCCAGCGGGTCGCCCGCAGTGTTTTCGTGTTCAGCCATGATTACTTCTTCTCGTCTTCGTCCTCGTCGATAACTTCGGCATCTACCACATCTTCGTCATCTTCCTTGGAGGAAGAAGCGGAGTCTGCGTTAGCCTCTGCCTGTGCGGAAGCGTACAGAGCCTCGCCCAGCTTGGTCTGGGATGCCTGCAGCTTCTCAAGAGCAGACTTCACGGCATCGTCGTCATCGCCTTCAAGAGCCTTCTTGAGAGCATCGACATCGCCCTGAACCTCAGTCTTGACGTCTTCGGGCAGCTTCTCGCCGTTCTCCTTCAGCAGCTTATCGACGGAGTATGCCACAGACTCGGCGGCGTTGCGGGTGTCGGCTGCCTCGCGGCGTGCCTTATCCTGCTCTGCGTGAGCCTCAGCATCCTTGACCATGCGGTCAATGTCTTCCTTCGAGAGGGAGGTGCCGCCGGTGATGGTCATGGACTGCTCAGCACCGGTGCCCTTGTCCTTCGCGGAGACGTGCACAATGCCGTTGGCGTCAATATCGAAGGTGACCTCAATCTGGGGTACGCCACGCGGTGCGGGGGCAATACCGGTCAGCTCGAAGGTACCCAGGTTCTTGTTGTCGCGGGTAAATTCGCGCTCGCCCTGGAACACCTGAATCGACACGGAAGGCTGGTTGTCTTCAGCGGTCGTGAAGGTCTCAGAACGCTTGGTCGGAATAGCTGTGTTGCGCTCGATCAGCTTGGTCATCACGCCACCCTTGGTTTCGATACCGAGGGACAGCGGGGTCACGTCGATCAGCAGAACGTCCTTGCGGTCGCCCTTGAGCACGCCTGCCTGCAGGGCTGCACCCATTGCCACGACCTCATCGGGGTTAACACCCTTGTTGGGCTCACGACCGGTGAGTTCCTTCACCAGGTTAGCCACGGCGGGCATACGGGTGGAACCGCCCACGAGCACGACCTCGGAAATATCCGAAACCTTGATGCCTGCTTCCTTGATGACGTCTTGGAAGGGCTTCTTGGTGCGTTCGAGCAGATCGCTGGTGAGATCCTCAAACTTTGCGCGAGAGAGCTTCTCGTCCAGGTGAATCGGGCCCTCAGGGGTTACCGAGAGGTACTGCAGCGAAATGTTGGTGCTGGATGCACTGGAGAGCTCCTTCTTAGCCTGCTCAGCTGCCTCCTGCAGACGCTGCAGAGCGATCTTGTCTTTGGAGAGGTCTGCGCCGGTCTTGGACTTGACCTGCTCAAGCAGCCAGTCCACAACGCGCTGATCCCAGTCGTCGCCGCCCAGGCGGTTGTCGCCGCTGGTTGCGCGCACCTGAATGGTGGAGAAGCCGTCTTCGTCCTTGCCGACTTCAAGCAGGGAGACGTCGAAGGTACCGCCACCAAGGTCGAAGACCAGAATCAGTTCGTCTTCTTTACCCTTGTCCAGGCCGTAAGCCAGTGCAGCTGCGGTCGGCTCGTTCACAATGCGCAGAACGTTCAGACCCGCGATTTCGCCGGCTTCCTTAGTAGCCTGGCGCTCAGCGTCGTTGAAGTATGCGGGAACGGTGATAACCGCATCGGTCACCTTGTCGTTCAGGTATGCTTCAGCGTCGTTCTTGAGCTTCTGCAGAATACGTGCGGAAATTTCCTGCGGGGTGTATTTCTTGCCGTCAATTTCAGTCGTCCAGTCGGTGCCCATGTGGCGCTTGACGGACGAGATGGTGCGATCAACGTTAGTGACCGCCTGGCGCTTTGCTACGCTGCCCACCAGAACGTCGCCATCCTTGGAGAATGCGACCACGGAGGGGGTGGTGCGGGCGCCTTCAGCGTTAGGGATAACTTCCGGTTCGCCACCTTCAAGGGTGGATACGACCGAGTTAGTGGTGCCGAGGTCAATACCAACTGCACGTGCCATGTTTTGTACTCCTTAGTGTTATGCCCCGCTTCTTGGCGAGGCGGGTTCCTTGGTTAAATCTTCGGGGCGTAAGGGGTTTTAGACCGAGCGCATGCACGGTGAAGATGCGCTGGGATGCTGCCCGGTGAGTGACCCCTTGAGCCTCATGTACTCAAGTTTTACACATGGCTGGACGAATGTCAACAGACTTGAGTGAAAAAGACTCAACTTTTTGAAGTGGGTGGGGGTTAGGAGTGGGTGGCAAGGAGTGATGCGCTGGTGGTTTTAGGGCGGAAAGACGCGGAAACTAAGGGATTTGCGGGTGATAATCCGTGCGATCGCTAGGGGTTCTTCTGCCCCACCCTACGCAGGGTATGAGGTTAACAACGGGAAATCCCATACATAGGGTCACCCTCGCCCTATGATGGAGGATGAATGTTCGCTCTAGGTTGAAGGAAAGGCTGAAACAGAATTGGATATAACAGACTCCCAAAAAGCACAGTGTATTCTGGTGATTGTTACTGTATCCCTGGGAATTATAGCTATTGTGCTTATATCCCTGTCAGTTGTGAGATACATACGGAAATCTAAAAAGGTAACACTAAGAACGTTCTATGTATGGCTTGGGATGTTAGCTATTCTCGGTGGAACTTGGGCATTCTTCCTCCCGATAGCTATCAACTCGGGTTTCAACAAAAATGATGATGGTCCTGTCTTACGCCAGCTCTTAATATACACAACTGGCGGACTCTTGGGTGCCATCACTCTGGGAGAGACTCGACGTAAAAACGACCAAGACCATACACGGCAGGTACATGCCGAGCGACGCAGCCGCTACACTACAGCAGTTGAACAGCTTTCCAGTGATAAAGCTTCTATTCGTCTTGGCGGTGTCTATACTCTAGCCAAACTAGTCGATGATTGGTTAGATGACGAGAAAACCCTCCCCTCCAAGAAAGAACGCCGTCAAGAGGGGCAAGTAATTATCAACAATCTTTGTGCTTACATCCGTTCCCCACTCCCACTTGCAGAACGAGCCGAACAACTAGACACGGATTATGCAAAAGACCTACAGAATGATTTTGACGGAGATATAGAAAAGTTCGATGCCGATAAGCGAGCTTTTGCCCGAGATAAAGCCGCTTTAGAAGAAGAACGCCAGGTACGCCTAAGCATTATCAAAGAGATGCATGAGCATCTACACAATGCCGAGAAACCAGGCCCTTGGTCAGGTTTTGATTACGATTTCTCAAACGCCCATTTCTTCTACCCTGTAGATTTTAGTAACAGCCATTTTGGTGCTTCATCAAGATTCTTTGGGGCGAAATTCACTGGGTACGCTGACTTCTTCGGGGCGAAATTCACTGGGTACGCTGACTTCTCCAAGGCAGAATTCACTGGGAGCGCTTACTTCATCGATGCAGAATTCACCGACGCTCACTTCTCCAAGGCAGAATTCACCGACGCTCACTTCCCCATGGCAAAATTCACTGGGAACGCTGACTTCTCTTGGGCAAAATTCACTGGGATCGCTCACTTCTCCATGGCAAAATTCACTGGGATCGCTCACTTCTCCAAGGCAAAATTCACTGGGAACGCTGACTTCTCCATGGCAAAATTCACTGGGAACGCTCACTTCTTCGAGGCAGAATTCGCTGGGAACGCTGACTTCTCTTGGGCAAAATTCACTGGGAGCGCTGACTTCTTCGAGGCAGAATTCACCGGGGGCGCTAACTTCTCCGGAGCAACCTTCGAAGAAAAACCAATATTTGAATACGAACTATATAGTGAAACCTTTAAAGCAAAATTTTCTCATAGGGCCGATCCAGAAGATTATAACTTCGAGGTTTCGCACTATAGCCCCTACAAAATTGAGACTAAGGAACAGGAGCATAACGGTATAAAGTTCGTTATTCCCGAGGACGCAGAACTTTTTGACCCCGATGAACCTTCCGAGCAGGGTAACAACGACGGCAACTAAAATTTTTCCAGGCGCAAAATGATGCTTTAGAGCCTCTATACTTGCAAACAAAGACGTCTGGTTGCCTGCGTAAAGGAGCATCCCAAGTATGGCGGAAGCATCAAGAAACAATACGGGGGTCAGCTCTTCTGCCCCTGTTAGTGCCTTTGAGAGTTTTGTCAGTGAGCACTTTGTACGGCTTCTAGTGGGGATCGCCGCTGGAGGCGGAGCTCTAGCATTCTTTGTACCTTGGCTGCTTTACATTGCAGGCATAACTGGTGAGGCCGATACGAATCTCTACGTTACTGGTGGTATTATTGCCGTTCTGGGGCTCGTGGAAACACGCCATAAAAATACGACGGACAGGGCTAAAGCACTCAGTGAACAAGCCCGTCAGTTTAATGAAACCATCGCAAAAGAGCGCGAAAAAATCGAGGCAGACAAAGCCAAAAACGAGCAAACCCATATGCGGCAGGTACATGCTGAGCGGCGCAGCCGGTACATCGCAGCAATCGAGTCACAGCCTCCAACAGCAGCGTTATCAGCTCCCACTACATCATCGTCCCCGTATACCTCTACTACATCTTCCCCTCCCTTAACGCCGTCCGTCCAGACTGTATCACCGCTACCGTCTAACAGCTTATCGAGCAAGACTGAAGATTCTCCCACTCCAGCAACACGTCCAGAGGGGTCTCCACCTGGACGTATCTCAGTAGAATTTGATGATGCTCCTTCTTCAGGGGAAAAAATAGGGCGTGATAAATACCAGGTAAGTAGCTCCGGGTATGTAAGACTGCGGGTAGGGTGGAGCAGCATTAGCTACAACAACACTGTGAGTTCCAACGATTGCGAAATAGTTCTCACCCCTTCAGGCCCCGCACCGGTCAAAGGGGAAAAACGAACTGCTAAATGCACAGACACTTATGGGACCAGCTTAGAGTTTTCAGAGCCTGGAGAGTACACAATATCCGTTGAGGATAAGCAAAGCGGTAATACCGGTTCGCGTGTTATCCAGATCGTTAAATAGTAGACGCTGAGTGCATTATTCGCGGATGTCGATATTTTCCGCGTGCGGGCTCGCCGCTGGCATACACTTAAAACCATGTACCGCATCATGACTGTCTGCACCGGAAATATTTGCCGCTCCCCCGTGGGCGAGTACCTGATTCGTGAGCACGCGCGCCAGGCGGGGCTTGAGGTTGAGGTCGCGTCCTCCGCCATCACGGACTACGAAATCGGCAACCCCATCGACACCCGCGCCGGGCGCATACTCACCGCGCGCGGCATCGACCCCAGCGGGCACCGCGCATCCAGATTCGTAGTCGAAGACTTCGACCGCTACGACCTGATTCTGGCGATGGACACCCCGCACTACCTGCACCTGAAACAGCTTGCGCGCACCGAAGACGACAAAGCCAAAATCCGTATGATGCGCTCCTTCGACCCCGCAATGGCGGGCAAAAACCTGGACGAACTGGGCATCTACGACCCCTGGTACGGGCAGATGCGCGACTTCGAGTACACGACCGAGCTTATCGACACCGCGGCGCGGGCGCTGATCGCCGAGCTGAGCGCAACCTCGCAGGAAAACTAGCTCATGGGTGTGTGGAACACAGGTTTCGGCAACGGCTACGAAACCAACGACGTTGAAGAAATCTTGGAATTCTGCCTGAAAACATACCGCGAACTCACCCTGCCGCCCACCGATAAAGACGGAATGCCGCTCGATAACTCCACTTTCAGCGACGCCGCATTACCGCTCATCATCGGTATCGACGGGCGCAGCGGAAGCGGCAAAACAAGGCTCTCCGAGCTCCTAGAGCAGTCCTTATCCGCCGAAGGAATCGGTGTGCGTGTGCTCCACCTAGACTCTATCTACCCCGGCTGGGACGGGCTGGAGGAAGGCACAAAAACGTGGCAGAAAATCTCGCGGAACCTGCGCAAAGGCAAACCCTCCAGCTACCGGGAATGGGACTGGCACGCGGATGCTCCCGGCCCCAAACACACGATTGACCCCTCCCAGGAAACCATCATCATCTGTGAGGGCGTGGGGGCAATCGCCGGAACCTGCGATGTGCGCATTGTGGTGAGGGCACCCGATGAGCTGCGGTACAGGCGGGCGATAGACCGCGACGGCGAGATGTACCGTCCGCATTGGGAACGCTGGGCGGCGCAGGAAGAAGCCCTCTTCGCCACCTACTCCGCCACGTATACGCGGGCGGACCTCATCTACCGCACGGCGTAGCCCTCTGCCCTGCCGTTTGCTGTACCCGTGCTTACCCTCCCTGAGATAACTTGATTGTGAATGAAGAGTTAGAAAACCCGCTTTATTTCACGAACAAGGCTCTTTTTATGTGCCCGACGACGGCGAAAAGTTTAGCGCGCACGCCACTTACGCCGGATGCGCGCATCCGCTAGACTAGAAAAGTTGCGTTTCCAGCCGGGTGTATTCGGCGCCGTTACGCGTTCATAAACCTAGAAAGCACTCTACCCGTGTCTTCGTCACAGACTACCTCTCAGCAGGGTCATGAGCACCCTGATCACGTTAAAGTTTCCTTCGGTATTCCTGCCCCCGTTATCGTCACCCTTGCCGCGCTGACAGCTATCGCTCCGCTGGGTATCGACATGTACCTGGCTTCGCTGCCTACGGTTGCCCGCGAGCTCAACACCACCGATACCGCCGCATCTATGACCCTCAGCGCCTTCATGATAGGCATGGCGCTCGGGCAGCTTATGATCGGCCCGCTCTCCGATAAAACTGGCCGCCGCAAACCGCTTCTGATCGGTTCTGTAGTCTGCTTTATTGCGACCGCGCTGTGCGGATTCTCTCCCAATATTGAGGTCTTCATTGCGGCGCGTTTTCTGATGGGCTTCAGTGGTGCTATCGGCGCAGTACTTGCCCGCTCCATCGTCGCCGACACCACGAAGGGGCTGGCAACCGCTAAGCTTATGGGCGTCATGATGATGATTAACGGGTTTGCCCCCGTGCTGGCACCGCTCTTCGGCGGGTGGGTGCTGTCGTGGGGCACGTGGCGCAATATTTTCCATGTGCTCACTGTAGTGACTGCGCTGCTCATGCTCGCCGTGATTTTCATTCTGCGCGAGACTCTTCCCGCTGAAAAACGGTACAAAGGCACCGCGCTGAGTGTCTACTCCGAAATTCCGAAAGTGTTCAAAATCCGCCGTTACCTGGGTTTTTCCCTCACCATGTGCTTTGCCTTCGGCGCAATGTTCTCGTATATTTCGGGTTCCACCTTCGTGCTCCAGAACATTCTGGGTCTCGACGCCGGGCAGTTTACTCTCGCCTTCGGGGTGAACTCCCTGGGCATTGTGGCGATGAGCTCGCTGGCAACCGCGCTGGTAGGCCGTATCGGTCAGCGCGTGATCGTCAATATCGGCGTGATTTCTCTTCTGACGGTCTCAACTCTGCTGACTATCTCATTCGCGCTAGGTATTTCGCTGTGGCCCACCCTGATTCTGCTGTTCTGCCTCACCTGTTCAGTGGGTCTGATTTTCGGTAACTCCTCGGCACTGGCTCTGAACGAGGCACGCCATATGGCGGGCAGCGCATCCGCCGTGATGGGCACGATTCAGGCGCTTCTGGGCGGACTTGCCGCGCCCCTGGTTTCGCTGGGCGGCGAGGGTTCCTATATGCCGATGGCGTTCTCAATTCTGGGCTTCGCACTGATGACCGCGCTTGTGCTCTTCACAACCCCGCGTAAGGATGCCGACTATGCGGCAGACGGTGGCGAAGGTGGGCGCTAACGCTTCGCATCGAGCGTGCTAAGACGTTGATACCCAAGAAGCGGGTTTTTGCCGAAAAGGTGAAAAAATATCATCATTTTCGAGCAGAAACCCGCTTCTCCTCGTAATCGCCCTAGCTGCTGGTATTCTGATAAATCCTAAGATTTTAAGGAGGCTGACCGTGAGCACTAACGAAAACCTCACAAGTGCAGAGATCATCAAACGGTTCAACCACTTCTACGACTGCTGGCTGGATTCGATCACCGTAACCTATGCAAAGGGAACAGCTGTTCGTCTGCGATTCTGCGCGGTGGACTGGAACCATGTAGACGGCGGCTGGGAGAAGGCCGCTAACGACGATGTCTGGCGGTACGTCACCGTAACCCTGGAAGATATTTCGGACTACCGGGTGCAAGGCCCGTTCATCAGCATATGCAGCGGAGTTCATGTTCTCGAACGGGACGGCAAAATCGGGCTCGATATCGAGGGGGACAACGACAACCCCGAAACCTTCGAGGACATCGCCGAGGCAGACATATACTTTATCGCCGAAAACGCCACCTGGGAGCTGGGCCCGCTCGGCGTGCACTGCGGTGAGGGAGGGCACGTGAGCCACTACACTGGAAACATGACTAGTTCCGTGATGCTCCTAAATTCAGAGAACCCGCAAGGCGTTGCCGTAGACCCCGCCCAGCCGCTTATCGGCGTGGAAGACCAAGGATTTACCCGTGGCGACGGCGTTTTTGAGACCATGCTCGCCGTCAATCGGCGGGTGCGAAAACTTGATATGCACCTCACCCGACTCGAATCTTCGGCACGTATGCTCGACCTGCCCGAACCCGACCTGCACCAGCTTCGGGATGCGCTGGCGAGCCTCCTCGCCCAGGCCGTGCCCGGCGCTCACACGGAACTCGGCGAAGAGCATATCGTCAAAATCATTACCTCACGCGGGCTGCCGAGCGCCTCTGCGGGGATGCCCGCTGGGCCGTACACGCTGCTGATCGCGTCCCCGGTGCCCGAAACTACCGTGAATCAGCGTCAGAACGGCGTGAAGGCCATGCTACTGCCGCGCGGGCACGACCCCGCCGACAACACCGCATACCCGTGGCTGTTGGCGGGCGCGAAAACCCTGTCATATGCGGTCAATATGGCGGTTTTGCGGTATGTGCACAGCCGGGGTGCGGATGATGCGATTTTTATGACCGACAACCGCCGCATTCTGGAGGGGGCAACCTCGTCGGTGCTGATGGCGCGTATCGAAAACGGTGTAAAGACGCTGTACACCCCCGAACCGAACCACGGAATCCTGCCCGGTACCACGCAGGGCGCTATTTTTGAGGCGGCGCGGCGCGACGGCTGGGAACTGGGTTACGGTCCGCTGTACCCGCAGGATCTTTTCGAGTCAGATGGGGTGTGGCTCGCCTCGTCGGTGCGTCTGCTCGCTCCGGTCACGCATCTGAACGGTACGGCGTTAGCGCACGATGCGCAGCTCACGCACCGGTTCTTGGAATACCTGGCACAGGGCTAAGGTACAGGGAGCGGCGCAAGACTGATACTTGCGCCGCTACCTCAGCCCGGTTTTTCAGACCCGAGTACCTGGCGGCAACTTCGGTGCGTCTACTGCCACAAGAAACGCAGAGTTCCTAGTCCCAGCGAAACCCCGTAGGCGCACGCCACGATCACGGCGGCGGCAACCGCAACATACGCATCACGCCGGGAATAGGCGGGCACGCGTGCCCAGGAACGTTTGCCGGTACCGAAACCACGCGCCTCCATTGTGACCGCAAGGCGCGAACCACGGCGAATTGCCTGTACCATGAGCGCGAAGGCCTGCCCTGCACCGGTTTTGATACGCCCGAGCGGGCCCTGACCCGCACCCAGCCCGCGTGCACGCCGTGCCTGCCCCAGCGTATTCCACTCCCCAAATAGGATGCCGACAAGGCGTAACGCCGCCAACGCGGCAAGCACAAAACGAGCGGGCAAGCGGAAAGTTTGGGCGAGCGAATCGCCCAGGTCGGTTGGGTCTGTTGAGAGTACAAATGCGAAGGTCGGCAGAATCATCGCCAGGGAACGAATCATCATCGAAAACGCCGCCGCGAGCGACCCTTCCGTGATGGTGTTCAGCCCAAAATCGAGCAGGACGGCACCGGTTTTATTAACAAGGATCGCCACACTCCAGCCAGTGGTCAGCACCGCTATCAGGATAGGCCAGCTGCGCGCCAGCAGGTTTACCGGCCGAAACCCGACCGCAATAAACCCCAGCAGCTCCAGCCCAAAAATGATAGCCGCGGTTACCGGGTCTTGAATGAGGATTGCCGCAAGAACCAGCACGCCCGCAACCACTAATTTGACGCCCGCGTTAAGCCCGCCAAACCAGCTGTTGCGCTCGGCACTCGGCCCGAAAAAATCGGTATTCATGCGCTACTTCCCTTCCTGAAGACTCCGGTCTGCGGGCTCATGCGGCAGGCTTTCAAGCGTGATACTCCGCCCGCCCAAAGCCGCCGTAAATTCGAGATCGTGAGTCACCGAGATCACCGCAACCCCCTCAGTAAGAAGCCCGCGAATCAAGCGCACCAGTTCGCCCCAGGTGCTCGCATCCTGACCGAAAGTCGGTTCGTCAAGAATCAGCACGCGCGGCGCCGTCGCCAAAGCGGATGCAACCGACAGCCGGCGTTTTTGCCCGCCCGAAAGCGTGAACGGGTTGGCATCTAAAAGCCCTTCTAAACGCAAGCGTTCGGCGAGGGATGCGGTGGCGGCGGCGAGCGCATCATCATCAATTTTTTCGCGGCGCAGGGCGGCGAGGCGGCGTGGCCCGAGTTCGAGTTCTTCGCGCACGCTGCCGCGCACGAATTGGTATTCGGGTTCTTGGAAAACGTAGCCGATGCGCCCCAGCAGCTGGGCGGGACTCCAGGAGGGAATATCCCAGCTGGCGGCTGTTTTCTCGCGGGTGAGGGAGCTTTCTGCCGTTGGGTTTTGGTCGAACTCGCGCAGTGCTTCGTGGGCGTGCAGGGTTCCGTTGGGGGCGTAGAGGAGCCCGGCGAGAGTGAGTGCGAGGGTTGATTTTCCGGCGCCGTTGGGGCCGAGAATGCTCAGGTGCTCGCCTTCTCGAATGCTCAGGTTAATGCCCCCGCGCAGGGTAGGAATATCCAGGGGTACGGATGCGGGTTCCGGCATGGTTTTGAGCTGTCGTCGGCGTGCCCGTAACTGTTTTTTGCTCGGGAATTCCCGCGTAATCGCAAGGTTTTCGGCGCTTAGGAGTATGCGCCCGCTCGGTGCCGCAGCGGCGGCGGGTTCGGGAACATACCCGGGCACCCACACGCCGTTGGCGATGAGGGTTTCGCGGGCTTGAGCGAGCACGGTTTCGGGTGCGCCGTCGTGGGTGATACCTCCGTCGGCACCAAGCACGATAACGCGGTCCATATGCTGCGCCCACACGCCCACCCGGTGTTCGACGACGATCAGGGTGGCACCGGTTGCCGTGACCGCCTGCACCACGGCATCGCGCACCTGTTGAACGCCCTCTGGATCGAGGTTCGCGGTGGGTTCGTCCAGCAGAATGGCGCGCGGGTGCATCGCCAGGATTCCGGCGAGCCCCAGGCGTTGTTTCTGGCCGCCCGAAAGCGCATTCGTGGGATGCTCATGCGGCAGGTAGTCGAGCCCGACGGCGGCGAGCGCATCATCAACGCGCGCCCAGATTTCTTCGCGTGCGACCGCAAGGTTTTCGGGGCCGAAGGCTACGTCATCACCCACGCGGGCGAGTACGACCGATGATTCGGGGTCTTGCTGCATGAGCCCGATGAGTCCGCGTGCGTCTTCGGGGGCTACGTCGTCGATGCGCGCGCTGCCGCTTTGGCTCTGCCCGTCGTGATCGTGCAGCACCCCGGCGATAGCGTGCAGGAGCGTTGATTTTCCTGCGCCGGAGGGCCCCAGCAGCAGTACTTTCTGCCCGGGCTCGATGCGCAGGTTCACGTTCGAGAACGCTGGTTTTTCGCGCCCGGGGTGGTGCCAACCGAAGTTGTGAAGGTCGATTGCGGCACCGCGGGCGGGCGCATCGGGGGCGGTACTGTGTGGTTCGGTCATGGTTGCACCCTGGGTTGCGGGTGGTTCAGGATGTTCCGCATTTGAGGGTTTGAGCGTTGAGATAGGCTGTGACATACGCCTGCCTGCCCGTTATCCGCGTACGGTACGTGCCTGCACGCCGGAGGCTAGCGAGGCGAGTACCCCGGTTTTAGCGAGCGCTTTCGTGAGTCCCCAGGAGAGTACCCCGGCGAGTACAATTCCTGAGACGACCGCGCATACCACGTAGATGACGGCTTTGAAGATTTCCATGTCTGGGTAGTAGATGATGATTTCGTTGACGCCCATGAAAAGCCCGCTCAGTGCGCCCGCGAAGGCTGCTGTGCTGAGGTTCCAGACGCGGTATCCGAACACGGCGAAGGCGATTTCAGCGCCGATTCCCTGGAAGAATCCGGCGATGAGGATTGATTGGCTCCAGGCGCCTCCGGTGAGGAATACGGAGATGACGGCGGCAACGATTTCGCAGTAGAGTGCAGCGCCGGGCTTGCGGATAAGGTACCCGCCGAGCACACCGGCGAGCAGCCACATACCGGCGACGATGGGTCGGTATTCGGGGACCGCTGCGAAGAGCGTTTTAGTGGCGGGGTCTACGGCAATATCCCAGATCCAGAAGATTACCGCGCAGGCGGCGGCGACTACAGAGACGATGACGATTTCATTGACCCGCCAGCTGAGGCGAGATTTTTGAGACATATTTTCCTCCCATGATTGGAAGGGGAACATCCACACCCGTTGCGGGTGGGGTGTTGAGAAAACATATTTCGACTCCCTACGCCGGTACTAACCGGATCAGGTTCGAGGGTCTGCGTTGCACTCTCAGCGCCCGTCTGCGGCGCTCCCCTGTCGTGTTGCTTCGAGAGCTCGAAGCTTATAAACGTTTACATTCTATGCTGTATGAGTCGTTTTCTGTGAGTTCGTTGAGTTTTTGAATCGGTTTATGACAAGAACGTGCGGCAGGTCGGTAATATGATTCCTTGATTTGCCGCTGGTATACGCCTTTCAGACCCGCAATACTGTGCTTTTTCTCACGTTCTAGAGTTTTTACCCCGATTTTTCGTGTATACGCGCGTTAAAACAGGTCATGTTCTCTGCATCTGAGCCGCAAAGCCGATAGGCTAGGGATAGTCACTTCTGATTTTTGAGGAGAAGATATGAACCCCGTAGCAAAGATTGCTATCACCGGTGCCAATATGGCCGCCGCCGCCCTGACAAGCAAAGGTCTTGGCGCCGCATGGAAGCGTGTGACCGGTAACGAACCTCCTACCATCGGCCCCGAGTCCGAAGACACCCTGCGCAATGTTATTGTGTGGACCGTCATCACCTCCGTGGTGGGTGCCTTAGTAAGCGTCGGCATCGCCCGCGCACAGCGCCGTTTCTTCTCATAATTTCACGGTGTAATTTGGGTGGATGCGCCACCCCAGCAGCCTTCACGCTGCAGCGGTGTGCGCATCCTTTCCGATGTGCTGAATAGTCTGCCTGTTCAGAAGAGAATAAGGTGCTCGGCACGCTGGGAGGCGATGCCTACGGCAGTGTCGCCGGGGTAAGCTACAAGACCAGCACCAGATTGAGGGCGCCTAGCTGCGTCTTACACGAAAGTGAACACATCCGTTATGACTAGACGCATTCCCGACCACAGTACCAGCCGCCGCTCGGTTGCATCTTGGGTGCTGTGGGATGTCGGCTCGTCGAGCTTCGACACCATCATGATGACCTTCATTTTTACGGTCTACCTCACCAGCTCTTACTTTGGCTCAACCGAGGACGCTTCGGCGGCACTGTCACTGGGATTGACCATTGCCGGGTTCTGTATTGCCTTTTTCGCTCCGGTCAGCGGCCAGCGCGCCGATAAATCCGGTAAAGGTATTTTCTGGTTAGGTGTTAATACGCTTTCTCTGGTGGCGTTCTCTGGACTGTGTTTTTTCGTATTTCCCGATGAAGCGCATCTGTGGCTGGGCGTGATTCTCGTATCTGCGGCGAGTGTATTCAGCGAATTTGCGGTTGTGAATTACAACGCTATACTTCCGCGCATTTCAACCCCGAATAATATCGGTAAAATCTCGGGGATCGGTTGGTCGGCGGGGTATGTAGGCGGCCTAGTGGCCCTAATTATCGTGTTGTGGGGCTTCGTACTTGAGCCTAACGGGCTGCACCTGAGCACCGACAACGCCTTCAATATTCGCGCAGTGGCGCTGTTCTCCGCCCTGTGGTGCCTGATCTTCTGCACGCCTTTGCTAATTCGGATGCGCCGCCGCGAACGGGTGCTTCCGGAGGTCCTTCCCACAGGTGAACTCAGGTTCTTAGAACGCGGCCTAGCCAGGCTTTCTCCGGCACGCCAAGGCGGTCTTTTTGCAGCCTACAAGGAGCTGTGGCGCACCATTATGCGGCTGCGCACCACGGCACCGCAAACCCTTTATTTCCTGTGTGCCAGCGCTATCTTCCGCGATGGTTTAGCCGGTATCTTCACCTTCGGCGGCGTGCTGGCGGCTGGTTCCTTCGGGTTCAGCACCTCGGATGTCATTATTTTTGGTGTTGCCGCCAACGGTGTTGCCGCCGTAGGCGCGGTGCTGGGCGGGTACCTAGATGACTATCTGGGGCCCAAAAAGATTATTATTTTCTCGCTGGTGGCCATCCTAATCGCCGCCGTACCCCTACTCTTATTCCCCTACCCCATGACCTTCTGGATTTGCGCACTCATTCTCGCCCTCTTCGTGGGGCCCGCGCAGTCCTCGTCGCGTACTTTCTTGGCGCGCATCGCCGATCCCGGTACGGAAGGTGAGCTCTTCGGGCTGTATTCGACGACCGGGCGTGCAACCAGCTTCTTGGCGCCTATGCTGTTCGGGCTGTTTGTCACGATTTTCAACGCCCAGGTGTGGGGTATTGTCGGCATTATGATCGTGGTGTTGGCGGGCCTGCTCATGACCCTGCCGTTAGAATCGCCACAAGCGCTTCACCTGCGCAAGGCACGCCGCGCTGAAAAGAAAGCGGCCAAGGCGGCGCAGCGGTAGTTCTTTACTCGTTCCCCTTAACCCGCACCCCTTGACCTGCGGGTCTTAATAACCCGCGAGCAGATAGCAATTCGCTATCTGCTCGCGTATTTATTGGGTTTGTTTAGTTCGAGTCTTCTTCGGTATACAGCGGATCATCTACGGTGCGCATCGTGAGTATGCCGCTTTCGGATAGCTGCTCAACAACTTGGCGATGCGCATCCTCGGGCAGCCCCTCAAACAACTCACGCATGACTTCGTAGTGCTCCCGCACCGTCAGCTCGTGAGCGGCGTTAATCCAACACTCCGCCGCGAATGCGGAAAGCTCATCCAGTGAATCTCCGTGATGCAGCAGGAATCTTTCTCCATCCACCAGGTACCCGACGGTACCGAACATGCGCTGAAGAACCTGCGTGCCGTTGGGGTATACGTTCGGCAGGCGGTCAGGTGTTTCAAAGGTCTCGTATTCGTCCACTCTCTCGGAGTTCGGGAGCACAGCATTCTCGGCGAGAAGTTCACGCACGAGCGGCTCAATATCTTCAACCTCGGAATACACCAGCCGCCATACGCCGCCGCACTGCTCAAACAGGCGAATAATCGAGAGCACACCCTCGGGGTTGAGCGCCACGCCGGAGGTCTGCTCGGCAATCGACATGAGCGCATCCCCCAAGCTCACACGCTCAAGATAGGGTTTCGTGGGCTCATCGGTGCGCCCCACCATGACGACGCGAGCGGCTGTATAGCTCGTATCCTCACAGTCCGCCGCGTTCAGACCCAGGTCCACAGGGTTGCGCTGTTCCTTCGGCTCGTCGTCAGAAACAACCAGCGACAGCGGCTTCGGGTAGGGGTAAATCTCACGGTCGGCGCCCACGATCGTGGTTTCGTCCGTCAGATAGGTGAACTTCTTCCCCAGATACTGCGCGGCGGTCGTCTTCCCCCGCCCCGAAGCACCCACCAGCACCAGTGCGCGCTTCGTAACGGGGTCGCCAATGGCGGCGGCATGCAGCATGGTGCGCTTACCCGCCAACTGCTGAATCATAGCAACCGTCAGATTAGACGTCAGAGTCTCCAACGCCTGCTTCTCGTTCTGAATATTAAGAATCTGCAGAATCCCGAACGGGTTCACCAGGTCGGGGTGCTCGTCAAACAGATTCACACTCCCGTCCGTGAGCACAATAGCGTGCGCCACAGACTGGGTTGCCTCAAGGGCATCATGCACACTATCGAAGAGGCGCGGGGATAGGCTCCCCCAGATCTGTACGATCTGCTCGCGCAGCGCATCGGGAACACCGGGACCAAAAATAACCTTCAGATCGGCACCGGCAGGGCTTAAAGCCATTGTCTTGAACGACAAGGTATCTCCTTGAAAAAATCATGCGGACGGCGACTAGTCGCCAGATTTCTCAACGGGGATCTCTGTACGGTGAAAGTTCAGGTAGCTGCGCGATGCGGTCGGCCCGCGCTGCCCCTGGTAGCGGTTTCCGTATGCGCCGGAACCATACGGATGCTCAGCCTCGCTTGTGAGCCGGAAGAAACACAGCTGACCGACCTTAGACCCGGGCCACAGCATAACCGGCAGGGTCGCCATATTAGACAGTTCCAGGGTCACGTGCCCTGAAAATCCGGGGTCAATGAACCCTGCGGTTGAATGGGTCAAAAGCCCCAAACGCCCGAGTGAAGACTTACCTTCCAGGCGAGCCGCCACATCCGCAGGCAGGGTCACCTGTTCGTAGGTGGACCCGAGCACGAACTCGCCCGGATGCAGAATAAAAGGCTCATCGGGGGCAACTTCCACCAGGCGAGTCAGTTCTTCCTGCTCCTGCGACGGGTCAATATGCGGGTACTTATGGTTGTCAAACAGACGGAAAAAGCGGTCGATGCGCACATCGACGCTCGCCGGCTGAATCATCGAATCGTCAAACGGCTCAAGTACGATACGGCCGTCAGCAATTTCTCGTCGAATATCGCGGTCTGAAATAAGCACACTCTAAGGATACCGACTCCAGACTCCATCCTTCACCATTGCTCAAAAAGAACAGCCGACAAATCAAAAATAAAAATCTGCGGCAAAGTGTGCGAACCGAGGCAGCACACGCTACACTAGGTTAAGTCCGATCACGGATGCGCGGCTGTAGCTCAATGGTAGAGCGCACGCTTCCCAAGCCTGATACGCGGGTTCG
>ERZ772974.1105-NODE-1105-length-18206-cov-17.130406_pt1 | contig 18206 bp, 17 predicted proteins | sample MGYA00580671_ERZ772974 | MGnify/ENA primary metagenome ERZ772974 (study PRJEB29015, sample SAMEA2738065) | human oral metagenome | biome: human oral; feature: human-associated habitat; material: saliva | place: China | collected 2218 ... | reverse complement strand
TATTGGAGGCGATGGCTACGCCGCACGGATTGGCGTGTTTCACGATCACGCAGGCGGGCGCGTCGAAGGATTTGACGGCTTCCCAGGCGGCATCGGCATCGGCGATGTTGTTGTAAGACAATTCTTTGCCTTGGAGCTGTTTGTAGGCGGAAAGGCTGCCTGCGGCGGGGTAAATATCGCGGTAGAACGCAGCGCGTTGGTGCGGATTTTCGCCGTAGCGCATGTCTTGCACTTTAATCCAGCTTTGGTTGAACTGGCTGGGGAATTCGCCGATTTGGGGCTGACCGCTCAAGACGTCGTCTGAAAGCGAGGTCAGATAGTTGGAAATCATGCCGTCGTATTGGGCGGTATGGCTGAATGCTTTGCGTGAGAGGTTAAAACGGGTTTTGTCGCTCAATGCGCCGTTGTTGGCTTCGAGTTCGGCGGCGATGGCCGGGAAATCGGCTGTGTCGGTAACGATGGCGACGTGTTTCCAGTTTTTCGCGGCGGAGCGCACCATGGTCGGGCCGCCGATGTCGATGTTTTCAATCGCGTCTTCCAATGTGCAGTTTGGTTTGGCGATGGTGGCGGCGAAGGGGTAAAGGTTGACGCACACTAAATCGATATTGCCGATGCCGTGTTCTTCCATCTTGGCGACGTGTTCGTCCAAATCGCGACGGCCGAGGATGCCGCCGTGGATTTTTGGATGCAGGGTTTTCACGCGGCCGTCGAGCATTTCGGGAAAACCGGTGTAGTCGGCGACTTCGATAACGGGAACACCTGCATCAGCCAAGAGCTTTGCTGTACCGCCGGTAGAGAGGATTTCTACACCGAGCTTGGTCAGGGTTTGGGCAAATTCGACTGCGCCTGTCTTGTCGGATAGGCTGATCAGGGCGCGTTTGATGGAAGACATTTGGATTTCCTTTGTTGAAGGTTTAATCAGTATGGGATGAATTTTCAGGGCGGTATTATCCGCTATTTTCGCCTTTTTGGCAGTAGGTTTTTATAGATATTGTTGACAATTTTATTGTAAAAGGCCGTCTGAAACTCGGTTTCAGACGGCCTGATGTTTTTGACTATTTAAATCCCATTTTCTTCGCCACGCATACTGCGCCTGCCATGCCTGCGCATAAGGGCATGAGCAAGGCAACGGGGACGTAGGTGAGTTCTAAAACAAAGACGATGGCCGTCAGGGGCATTTTGAGGGAAACGCCGAGGAAAACGGCAGCGCCGACAACGGCCGCGCTTTCGGACGACATGGCAGGAAAGAAAGTATTCCACGCAGCTGCGGCGGCAAAGGCGATGGTGCTGCCGAGCATCATGGACGGGGTAATCAGGCCGCCGTATGCGCCTGCCGCCAGCGCCATCAAGACGACCAGCCATTTGACGGCGGTCAGCTCAAGGCTGTGTTGCCAGTCGGTCAATCCGCCAAAGGTCAATTGGTTGCCTGCTTTGCCGTTGCCCAAAATTTCGGGAAACCAAACGGCAATCGCGCCGATGAGTGCAAACATGCAGACGGCCAAGGGAATGATTTTGATGTTGTCGCGCTTGATGAAGGGGAACTTTTGGGCGGTGCGCTGGAAAAAGACGGCGGTTGCGCCCAGTATCGGGCCGATGATGGCGGAAAACCAAAGTAATGAGGTATTGATGGAAAGGTTGGTCGGATGATATTGCTGCACGTCGCCCAAGCCGATGCGTGCGACGGCAGTGGCGATGACGGAAGTCAGCAATGCGGCGGTGACGGCTTGCTGCGTCCATACGCCCAGCATGGCTTCGAGGATGAAAAGTGTGGAGGCAAGCGGCACGTTATACACGGCCGCCAAACCTGCACCCGAGGCGCAAGCAATGACCAGCCTTGCGTCGTCTTCGCTCAATCCGAAACGGTTGACACCGACCGAGGCGAAAGCGGCGGTCATTTCGCGCGGCGCAACTTCGCGGCCGAGCGGCGAGCCAAGCCCGACGGTGATGATTTGCAACAGGGCATGGCTGACGGTTTCCAAAAACGGAAAACCGGTAAGCGGATTTTTAATCACGGCTTTGATACCCGGTTGCGGCCTGCCGTAGCGTTTGAGCAACCACCACCCCAAGCCGACCACCACGCCGCAAAAGGCCACGACCACGATACGCCGCGCAGGACTTGCCTGCGCTACGCCCTCTCGGAATGAAACGTATAGGCCGTCTGAACCGTAACCATAGGCAAGATGTTGAATTGTATGCATGATTTCGGTTAATACAATGCCGACCATGCCGCCGATGATGCCGGTAATGATGAGGGCGGCCCAGAGTTTATGAGTGTCTTTCACGGGATTTGACTTGAGGTAGTAATGGTTTGATCAAAGCGTTTTTTAAGGGAACTATTGTCCGCCTAAGGGATAGTTTTTGGGGGCAACGTGGGTTTTGCCGTTATAAGGGAAAATATATTTCTGATTTTTATAATTTTTCTTTCCTGATACGTCGCTGAGTTTTGCAGTCAACGCCCATACGCCGGATACGGCAGGACGGCTTTTGTCAAAAGCAATTTTGGCTTCCAGGCTGGTATATCTGTCTTTGCAGTCTCGCTTTTCACGCCCTTTCAATTCATCGCAATCGCCAAAATATGCGCCGTTATCGTTACCGCTGATAATAAAGCTTTTACGGATGCGGTTGCTATCATCGGTAAACAGGAAGTTTTGCGAAGTCGTCGTGTCGCCTTGGCCTGTATAACTTGACTCGGCAACATAGCCCCAGTTTTGCGCGCCCACCTGAACAAACTTCCACGCCTTATTCTCCGGCACATCCCCCCATGCGCCGATTTCATCTCTTCCGTGCTGTTTGATTGCCCACTTGCCGTCCGTTTTTTCCAAAACAAACAATTCTGCCAAACCCGAAGAGGCGTGCGCGTCATTTTTTTCTTTCTCTTCTAAATCGTAGGCAAAACCTGTGTACAGCACATAGCGCGCGGCTTTGCCGTTGCGCGTTACGGTATGGTCGGCAACAGGTTTCATGCAATACATGATGTTGTTAGATGGTGCCTGTCCGTCTTTCGGCGGCTCGGTAAGCTGGCATTTGTGCGCGGCAAGCGGTCGGTTGTAATGCTTGGCAATGACGGCCTGTACGGCGGCTTTGTCGTTATCGGGTGCAGCCGACGCCAAAACGGGGCAGGCAAGCAAAAGCAGGGGTATGATGCGTTTCATAGAAATTTTCCCAAAATGTTTGATTGAAAAAGTACGGCTACTTCAGGCCGTCTGAAACTGTTTTCAGACGGCCTTTTTGTGTTTACTGCCGATACGAGCCAACACTCCGGCGACAAAAGTGGACGAAATGACGACGGTAATGCCCAGCGCGGCCATGCTGCTTAAATGTTCGCCCAAAATCAACACCGCCATGATAACGCCGATGACAGGCTCAAGCGAAATCAGCAGGCCGGAGACGTTGGCAGGGACTTTATTCATGCCTTTGTTCCACAACAGATAGGCCAGCCAGCTACAGCCGATTCCCATATATAACACCGACAGCGTACCGCCCCACGACCAGTTGATTTGATAGCTGTCTGCCAACACCAGCGAAAACGGCAGACACAACACCGCCGCCACCGCCATGGAAGCCGCGGTAAATGCGGGCGCACCGATACGGGCAACCATCTGCTGGCTCGGACGTATCACGCCTGCAAAACCCAATCCCGCAAGCAAAATCAGCAGACAGCCGAACCAGTCAATCGTACCGCCCTCCTCCGCGCCGCCCATTACCATCATGCCCACGCCGGCAAACGCCGCCGCACCGCAAATCCAGTGGTAAATTTTCGCTTTGTCGTTGAAGAAGAAATGACCGACAAAGACCACCAGCAAAGGCTCTAACCCCACCATGGTAACCGCGCTGGCGGCAGATGTATATTTCAAACCGATAAACTGGAGCATCAAAACGACAACGTAGTTGACAAAGGAAATCCACAACAACGGCTTCCACTCGCTCCGCGGAATCCTGCCCAAATGACGGCGGCACGACGGCAGCACCATCAACGCGGCAATCAACAACCGCGCCTCGACCATCAGCGCCGGGTCGATCATCTCGTAAGAATACTTGGCAGCGATAAAAGAGCTACCCCAAATCAGCAGGGCAAGTATTTGATAGAACATGGTCCGACCTTTTAAAAAGGGTTAATCGTTTCTTCTCTATATTTATTATTCAGACGGCCTGGAGGGTTGGCCTTTTTTTTATTTTGTCTGCGTCAGCGAATCCAAAAAGTCGAAGAGTTTGGCATTCATTTCACTGAAATCCGCCGCTTCGATTTTATCCGGATGCTGGACATAAGTTTGGGCTTGGCTTTGTTCGGCTACATTTTCGCGCCCGTCCGCCGCAATCAGCAGCCCGACGGCTTCGCGGTCAAACTCCAAATGGGCCTGGAAGGCATAATGTTTGGGCGCAAAACGGATAATCTGGCGCGGACAGCCTTTGCTGGTTGCCAACACAACCGCCTCATCCGTCAAACCGGGCATATCGCCGTGCCAATGGCCGGTATTCAGGGTTTTGCCCAACAGGGAAACATGGGCATCCGCCAAACCTTCCGCCGTCAGCTCAATCGGATAAATGCCGATTTCACGCTCAGGGCTGCGCGTGTGTCGCGCGCCGTAGGCAACGGATAAAAGCTGCGCACCCAAACACACGCCGACAATATATTTATCCGCCGCCATCGCCTGACGCATCAGGCGCAGCTCGGATTGGGGGTCGTAATACGGGAATGCCTGCCTGTCTTCATCAGGAGATTGCGGCCCGCCCATCACAATCAAAAAATCTATATCGTCCACATTGTCAGGCAGGGTTTCCCTTTCGTACACTTTGGTTGCACTGATGTTATGTCCGCGCCATTGCGCCCATTTCAAATATGCGCCCGGCACTTCAAATGCCTCGTGCAGGATGAAATGGATATTTAATTTATTCGAATTTTGCATTGTTATTTCTCCTTCGACCGTCAGGACGGATTGCCCTGCCGTATTACAGCATACCGTGCTGTTGTAATTTTTTACGCAGGGTATTGCGGTTCAAACCCAAAATGACCGCCGCTTTAGACTGGTTGCCGCCGCATTGCTCCATCACGCAGGCAAGCATCGGCTTTTCCACTTGATGCAACACCATATCATACACGCCGCAAGGTTCCGTACCATCCAAGTCTTTGAAATATTGTCGTAAATTTTGTTCAATACATTGCGCAATGTCAGTCGTCGTTTGATTCATCGTAATTGTCTTTCTTTAGATTTGTTTCTAAATGATGAGGCCATCTGAACATTCAGACGACGTTTATTTGATTTGTTTGAATTCGCCCTATCCGATTTATATGTATTTTTTGATTAGCTATCAATATTTTATTTTGAAATAGATTTCTGTAATTTACTGTCTCAATCCACATGTTCGAAACGATTGCGCGGAAACATGGAATCAGCTTGATGCTTTTTGACAAACAATTGTTTTAACAACTTAAACATAGGGCTTCCTGAAACCATCTCCTCACGCAACCTACTCCCCCAAGCAGGTAATCTTGCCAACCTTTTCTCCGTCCGGTTCGATTTCCGCTACATGATCTCCATATTTATCATCCCAAAAGAAACGCCCGTTTTCCTCATACCAAGGCTTACCCAGTACATACCAAGCCTTGTCTAAACTGTCACCGGGGTGGATGGTTTCGCATGTTGCTCTACTCTTAAACGCACTCATCACGCAAGCATCATGTTGACGGCAATCGGGATTCATGCACCTGCCTTTGTCTTCATTCCAATAGCGATTCATTAATTTACAAGCTATCAGATTGTAGTCATAAGCGTAAATGCTGAATCCTGTCAGCAACAGCGTGGCTATGCTGAAGCGTTTGAGACGTGGGGTCAATTTCATATTTACTTTCAAAAAAGAAAATGGCCGTCTGAAACCCTTTAGCCTTCCCGATAGTGGCATACCCAGCGGTCGGTTTTCTCCGAAAGCGTCTCAAGATAGGCAGCAAGAGTATCGTATTGTGCCGCGGCGCTGTCCAAGCGGTTGATTTCCCGGCGTGTTTGCTCGCCGTCGGGCATTTCATCGATGTACCAGCCGATGTGTTTGCGGGCGATGCGCACGCCGGCCAATTCGCCATAAAATTCATGCATGGCGCGGATGTGGTTCAAAATGGTGGCGTTGCATTCTGCCAAGCTCAAGGCAGGCGGCAAAACGCCGTGTTCGGCGTAATGTTTTAAATCGCGGAAGAGCCACGGCCTGCCTTGTGCGCCGCGCCCTATCATGATGCCGTCGGCGGCGGTTTGTTTGAGGACGGCGGCGGCTTTTTGCGGCGAAGTGATGTCGCCGTTGACCCAAACGGGGATGTTCAGACGGCCTTTGGTTTCGGCAATCAATTCGTAACGCGCTTCGCCTTTGTACATCTGCGTGCGTGTGCGGCCGTGGATGGCAAGAGCTGCGATACCTGATTCTTCGGCAATTTTGGCGATGGTCGGCAAGTTTTGATGTTCGTCGTGCCAGCCCAAACGGGTTTTGAGGGTAACGGGTACGTCTACCGCGTTGAGAACGGCTGCCAAGATTTCGGCAACCAGCGGCTCGTTTTGCATCAATGCGCTGCCTGCCTGCACATTGCAGACTTTTTTGGCCGGGCAGCCCATGTTGATGTCGATCACCTGCGCCCCGAGGCTGACGTTGTAACGCGCGGCATCCGCCATCTGCTGCGGATCGCTGCCGGCAATCTGCACGGCCACCACTCCGCCCTCGCCTTCAAAATCGCTGCGGCGCAGAGTCTTTTTGGTATTTCTAAGCGTCGGGTCGCTGGTCAGCATTTCGCACACTGCCCACCCTGCGCCAAACTCGCGGCAAATCCGGCGGAACGGTTTGTCCGTAATCCCTGCCATGGGGGCAAGTGCGATGGGGTTGTCAATGAAATAGCCGCCGATGTGCATGATGTGTGCGCCGAATTGAAGGGGCTGAAATTGTACAATTTTTAAGCAACTTTTCCAATCGTATTTACATGTTGCACAATGAAAAAGGCCGTCTGAAACTGGGTTTCAGACGGCCTTTTCAGCCAGAACATTTAAATAAACAACATGACAACCATCTGCACTGCGGTCTGAATCATGTCGATAATCGGCCAAATCAGTTTGGCCAGCAGGCCTGTAAACAACAGGATCAGGATAATCCATGTGCCGTATGGCTCGATTTTACGGAACTGCATGGACTGCTTGGCATTGAGGAAGGTATCGATAAAAATACCGCCGTCCCAAGGCAAAATCGGAATAAGGCTGAATGCGACCCAAATCGAGTTCACCATCACGCCGTAACCGGCCATCTGCGCCAACGGGGCTTGATAAGACTCAGGCACATACGCGGCAAGTACGACGACAAAACCCCAAAAGAACGCCAAAATCAGATTGGCTATCGGGCCTGAAATCGACACCCAACGCCACGCGCGGCGCGGATCGCGGAAATTGCGCGAATCGATGGGCATGGGACGCGCCCAGCCGAACAGAAAACTGCCTATCATCAGACACACCAGCGGCACGACAATCGTACCGACAGGGTCGATGTGCGGCAGCGGATTGAGCGTCAAACGTCCAAGCTGCTCGCCGGTATGGTCGCCCCAATAACGCGCCGTATAACCGCGTGCCACTTCGCGCACGGTAATGGCCAACAACACAGGCAATACTGCCAGCAAAAATACGCCTAAATCAAAATTTGCAAACATGTTTTTCCTTATCAAACACGCCGTCTGAAAACACAAAATATCCTTAAATATCCTTTCAGACGGCCTGAGGCTTTAATCTTCCTGTTTTTTGTCCGAACCGAAAGACTCTTTCAGCTCTCGCCAAGTAATGCCTTTACTTTGCGGATTCAACTTGAAGACTGATTCACTACAAAGTAATGGCGGATATCTTTAATAAAAGGCCTGTCATGCTGAAATTTAACACGTAGAACCGATTCCATAAAGGCTTTCCAACAGCATGATTCATTGCTTCTCGCTATCATACCCAATTCGATCGCCCTATCTATTTTAAGCCTAAAGGCCGTCTGAAACTTCAAATCCAGTTTCAGACGGCCTTTGATTTCCTATTTAAAATGTTTCAGCTTTACAGGCTGTAATACATTTCAAATTCCAGCGGGTGCGGCGCCATACGGATGCGGCGTACGTCTTCCTCTTTAAAGGCGATGTAGCTGTCGATCCAGTCTTTGCTGAACACGCCGCCGCGCAGGAGGAATTCGTGGTCGGCTTTGAGGGCGGCCAGTGCTTCTTCCAAAGAGGCGCAAACGGTTGGCACCAATGCATCTTCTTCCGGAGGCAGGTCGTAGAGGTTTTTATCGGCAGGGTCGCCCGGATGGATTTTGTTTTGAATGCCGTCCAAACCGGCCATCAACAAAGCGGCAAATGCCAAGTATGGGTTGGCGGTCGGATCAGGGAAACGCGCTTCAATGCGGCGTGCCTTGCTGCTGTTTACGGACGGGATGCGGATGGACGCGGAACGGTTTTTGGCGGAGTAGGCCAGTTTGGTCGGCGCTTCGAAGTGCGGCACGAGGCGTTTGTAGGAATTGGTGGACGGATTGGTAATCGCGTTCAGGGCTTTGGCGTGTTTGATGATGCCGCCGATGTAGTAGAGCGCGGTATCGGACAAACCGGCGTAGCCGTCGCCTGCGAACAGGTTTTGACCATCTTTCCAAATGGATTGGTGGACGTGCATGCCGCTGCCGTTGTCGCCCATGATGGGTTTGGGCATGAACGTAGCGGTTTTGCCGAAGTTGTGGGCAACATTTTGAATTACATATTTCATGTCTTGGGTTTGGTCGGCACGTTTAACCAGAGTGGCAAAACGCGTGCCGATTTCCATTTGGCTGCCGGTACCGACTTCACTGTGGTGCACTTCCACTTCGATGCCGAGTTCTTCCAAAATATTGACCATGGCAGAACGCAGGTCTTGGCCGCAGTCAATCGGCGCGACGGGTGCGTAACCGCCTTTGACGGCTGGGCGGTGACCGGTGTTTTGACCGTCCAAATGCAGGCCGCTTGACCATGCGCCGCTTTCGGACGTGATTTCGTAACGGGTTTTATGCATGTCGGTTTCAAATTCTACGCCGTCGAAAACGAAGAATTCAGGCTCAGGGCCGAAGTAGGCGGTGTCGCCGATACCGGAAGATTTCAAGTAAGCTTCGGCGCGGCGTGCGATAGAACGAGGGTCGCGGTCATAGCCTTGACCGTCGGCCGGATCGATAACGTCGCAGATAAAGACAACGGTGGTATCGTCGTAGAAAGGATCGACGAAGGCTGTAGATGCATCGGGACGCAACTGCATATCGGAAGCCTGAATGCCTTTCCAGCCGCCGATGGACGAACCGTCAAACGCTTGACCGTTTTCGAACCATTCTTCGGGATCGTCGAGGACGATACGGGCGGGTACGGTAAAGTGGTGCTGCTTGCCTTTGGTATCGGTAAAGCGCAAATCTACGAAGCGGGCTTCGCTTTCTTCAATCAGTTTTACAGCGTCTTTGATGGACATCTTCAGCTCCTGAGGGATTGGGTATAATTTGTTATTCTATCACGGTAAGGCCGTCTGAAATACATCAGGGCACCCGTTTTTACGCAATGAAATATAGTTTCAGACGGCAAGATTGTCAACAATATGCTTCGGTTTGTCTGTTCAAAAGCGGAATGCCCGCCCTTTTGTCCGAATGCCGACAAAACAGATGCCGTCTGAAAACAGTTCAGACGGCATCCGTTGTTTGGTTTGGAAACGGTCAACGAGGATAGCGGTTGCAGACAAATTTGTACATACTCTCTACAATCGTACCGGGAATAACATAATCCCATTCGGCATAGGATGGTGTCTCAGAACTGATAGAGGTTCCCGATTTGGAATACCACGTTACCGTCAAAATCCTATGACGTTTACCACTGCAATCCATTTCTTCCAACCCTTTACCTGTATTATAAAATTTTCCATTGTCATGTTTTTGCGGCTTGGCATACCTCATTTCAAACCATGCTCTGTTGCTCGTACGGCTGTCTGCATCACCATATATGACAGTACCGCTACTGCCATTACCTAACCACACCCAATCCGCCGCCACCGCCGGCGTTGCCAACCCTAATGCAAATACAGCCAAGCACAACATCTTTTTCATGTCCGCCCCTTTCGTTCTTGTCAACAAAATAAAGTTAAATTGTAAAAAATAAAGTTAAATTGTAAAAAAAAAAAATGACTTTTTTTTCAAGAAATAAATATTCCATCATGCTACCTGACAACCGTTTCAGACGGCATCGTTTCCATCTGTACGCCGCCGTTATAAAATAGCCGTCCCGTCTTTTGGAACACGACCATGACTACCCTCCTCCCCCGTTACGCCGTTTTCGGCAATCCCGTTGCACACAGTAAATCGCCGCAAATCCATCAGCAGTTTGCGCTGCAGGAAGGCACGGCCATCGAATATGGGCGCATTTGTGCCGAAATCGGCGGTTTTGCCGAAGCTGTTGCGGCGTTTCGCGCCGAGGGCGGGCAAGGTGCGAATGTAACCGTTCCGTTCAAGCAGGAAGCTTTTGCGCTGGCGGACGAGCATTCCGACCGCGCTTTGGCTGCCGGCGCGGTCAATACGCTGGTGTGGTTGGAAGACGGCAGGATACGCGGCGACAACACCGACGGTATCGGTTTGGCCAACGACATCACGCAGGTCAAAAACATTGCCATCGAAGGCAAAACCATTTTGCTTTTGGGTGCAGGCGGCGCGGTGCGCGGCGTGATTCCGGTATTGAAAGAACACCGCCCTGCCCGTATCGTCATTGCCAACCGTACCCACGCTAAAGCCGAGGAATTGGCGCAGCTTTTCGGCATTGAAGCCGTCCCGATGGCGGATTTGAACGGCGGCTTTGATATCATCATCAACGGTACGTCCGGCGGCTTGAGCGGTCAGCTTCCTGCCGTTAATCCTGAAATTTTCCGCGACTGCCGCCTTGCCTACGATATGGTTTACGGCGAAGCGGCGCAGGCGTTTTTGAACTTTGCCCAAAGCAACGGCGCGGCCGAAGTTTCAGACGGCCTGGGCATGCTGGTCGGTCAGGCTGCCGCTTCTTACCATATTTGGCGCGGATTTACGCCCGATATCCGCCCTGTTATCGAATACATGAAAGCCCTGTAACCATGTTCCGCATCATCAAATGGCTGATTGCCCTGCCCATCGGCATCTTCATTTTCTTCAACGCTTATGTGTACGGCAACATCATTACCTACCGCGCCGTCGCGCCCAGCAAAACCGCCTTCATGTCCATGCGCATGAGCCAGTTTGCAAGCGAAGGGCGCGATGTCGAGCTGGACTACCGCTGGGTGCCTTACGACCAAATTTCCGTCAACCTCAAAAAAGCCCTGATTGCTTCCGAAGACGCCAATTTTGCCGAACACAGCGGCTTTGACTGGAACGGCATCAAATACGCCATGAAACGCAATAAGCAAAGCGGCGAAGTCAAAGCCGGCGGTTCGACCATCAGCCAGCAGCTGGCGAAAAACCTGTTTCTCAACGAAAGCCGCAGCTACATCCGCAAAGGCGAAGAAGCGGCGATTACGGCGATGATGGAAGCAGTTACCGACAAAGACCGCATTTTTGAGCTGTATTTAAACTCAATCGAATGGCACTACGGCGTATTCGGCGCGGAAGCGGCGTCCCAGTATTTCTACAAGAAACCTGCCTCCGCCCTCACCCGCCAACAAGCCGCCAAACTCACGGCGCGCGTTCCGGCTCCGCTGTTTTACGCAGACCATCCTAAGAGCAAACGGATGCACAACAAAACCAATATTATCCTGCGCCGCATGGGTTCGGCAGAATTGCCCGAAAGCGATATGGATTAATTCAAAAGGCCGTCTGAACATTTCAGACGGCCTTTGTTTTTAAGCTTTCTCTTCCGGCTCCGGCACGTCAAACACTTGGCGCAGGTAAGCGAGGAAGGTGTTGTTGGTGGTCATGGTTTTGCCCGGGGAGTCGGAGAGCTTGGCGACGGATTGGCCGTTGCACTCGACAAGCTTCAAGACAATGTTCAAAGGCGTGTGTCCCAAGTCGTTGGTCAGGTTGGTACCGATACCGAAACTGGTTTTGAAACGGTCTTTGAAGTATTGGTGCAATGCCCATGAACGTTCAATATCGAGGCCGTCTGAAAAGGTCAGCATTTTGGTGCGGCTGTCGATTTTGAGTTTTTTGTAATGCTCGTAGGCTTTGTCACCCCAAACATAAGGATCGCCGCTGTCGTGGCGCAGGCCGTCGAAGAGTTTGGCGAAGTAAAGGTCGAAATCGCGCAAGAAGGCATCCATGCCGACTACGTCGGTCAGGGCGATGCCGAGGTCGCCGCGGTATTCGTGTACCCAGCTTTCCAGCGCGGCTTTTTGGAAATTGCGCAAACGTACGTCCAAGGCTTGGAAGGCTTGGAGGAACTCGTGCGCCATGGTGCCGATGGGTGTGATGCCAAGTTTTTTGGCCAGATAAACGTTGCTGGTACCGCGCACGATATCGGGTGCAGCTTCCAGCAAGGTACGGATAACGTGTTCCTGCCATGCAAGGGTGTAGCGGCGGCGCGTACCGAAATCGGAAATAAGGAACGGCGGATCATTCGGATTTTGAGTAGCTGCAATTTCTTTCAGCTGTTGCGCTTTGGCCTGCAAACGGCGCTCGCCTTCTTCGATGACGGCAGGCGTTTCCAAGCGGCGGAAATAGAGTTCGTTGACAATGGCAAGAATGAAAATCTCGAAGAACATCGCCTGTATCATCGGGCCTTCGATGCGGATATTCAGACGGCCTTGATCGTCGGGGCTGACTTTGACGAAGCGGCGTTGGAGTTGGAAAAGTTCGAGATAATCGACAAAATCGCTTTTGATAAAACGCAGACTGCGCAGGTAGTCGAGTTCGTCATGCGTAAAGCGCAGCTGACACAGGGCATCGAGTTCGCGTTCCAAGTCTTCTTGAATATCGGCCAGCGGATACACCATCTCTTTGTTGCGGCAGCGGAATTCGTAGAGGCTGTGGGTTTGCGGGAATTGGTGCAACACGACTTGCAGCATGGTGAATTTATACAGGTCGGTATCAAGCAGGGATTGGATAATGGGCTGATGAGCAGACATAAGCTTTCTCTGAGTAAACGTGGGCATTGAGGTATCGATTTTAATGGAAAAGGCCGTCTGAAAGAAACCTTATTCAGACGGCCTTTATCTTATTAATCCAGCTGCGCTACGGAAACCGGCAAAGAGCGGATGGTAGACAACATCGTGCTGGCATCTTTTTGCTGTTTGCGGAACGCGGCCATATTGGTCGGGGTCAATTTCGGCGTCGGCAGGGCGACGGTAGTCGGGTTGACCGGCTGGCCGTTGACGCGTGCTTCGTAGTGCAGGTGCGGACCAGTAGAACGGCCGGTTGTACCCACAAAACCAATCACTTCGCCGGCACGGACTCTGCCGTCGGCAGGGCTGAACGCGCTCATGTGGCCGTACAGGGTTTCCACACCGTTGGCATGGCGAATCATCACGGTATTGCCGTAGCCGCCTTTCCAACCTTTGAAAATCACTTCGCCGTCGGCAGCAGCCTTAATAGGCGTACCGGTCGGCGCGGCATAGTCGATACCGGTGTGCATACGGACGGTATGCAGAACCGGGTGGACACGGTAGCCGAACGGAGAAGAAATGCGCGTGTATGCAACAGGCTCGGTATTAAAGCCTTCTTTTTGTTGCAGGGACTTACCGTTTTGGTCGTAGTAGCTACCGCTTTCTTCGTCGCCTTTGCCTTGGCTGTAATAATAGGCTTGGTAGGTTTTGCCGTCTTTAACCACTTCAGCCGCCAAAATATCGCCGACCGCCATTTGCTGGCCGCGGAAATACATGCTGTTGTACAAAAGACGCACGGTATCGCCTTCTTTCAAATCGCTCATATTGAACGAGTCGGCAAAGATTTCTTTGAGCTGGATATACACTTCGGAAGGGATTTCGGCACGGAGCATATCGCCGATGGCGGAAGTGCGGATTTGCACGGAGCGCAGGGTCGGCATGGTTTTCATGTCGATTTCGGCATTGGAGATGCGCCATTTGCCTTTGACTTTTTCCAAAGCCACCAAGTTGCGTTCCAATTCTTCATCGGTAAAGAATTGAACGTCGGTCACTTGGCCTGAAGAATCGATGCGGATGTTGACGGATTGGTTGGTCCGCAGGTTTTTCATGTCAAGGTTGGCATTGTTTTTCGCCATGATTTGCTTGATGTCTTCTTGGTTGACACCCATGCGCGTCAAAACGTCCGCCAAAGAGTCGCCGGCTTGGACGGCTTCTTGCGCCCAATAGCTGGATTGATAGGTATTGGTTTCCACATAAACGGCAGGCAGCTCTTCGGAAATACGCTCAACTTTGAAATCGGTTTGTGTAGGTTGAGGGTCGGTAATGGCGTATGCGGTCATGATGCCTGAAGCCGGCAGCAGAAACGCTAAGAGGGTTGCTTTGAATCGAGTGGAATATTTGTTTTTAATCACGCGTTATCCTTAATGGGGCGGTCTGTTTTTGAAGTTTGCAGAATGCCGGCACATCCGGCCTGCTGCGACCGCCTGCTGGTTTAAACAGTTTTGGGGATAAAGGACTTTGAGTCTTTTTTCCGATCTGAAAATCAGGTTTTCATTCGGAATGAATGAGGTCGTGTTTGAGATTGACGTTATTATCAGGGCTATTGTGTTGATTTACACCCTGTTTTTCTGAAATTTACGCCACGCATTTTAGCATGACAGCCCGTTTTTTCCAAACCGGCCGTCTGAACGACTCTTTTTCAGGGCGTGAGGACAAGGTTCCGAAACGCATCATTTGTCGCGTAAAATAACGGTTTTTCTATCTATTTGCGCTTATGAAGCTGACCCTCGCCCTCCCCTCGCTCAACCGCTTTGCCGACGAATCCGTCCCTGAGCTTGCCTTACCTGCTTTTAACCGTCTTTTGCGTTATGGCACATTACGCAAAGAAACACTCAGGCCGTCTGAATTTTACGGACGCCATTTGTGGAACGGCAGCCTCATTGCCCAAGTGCAACGTTTACGCCACACAAGCCAAAAACGCGCGGCCGCTTTTGCTTCTCCGGTTTGGCAACAGATGGGCATGCACCATGTCAACATTATCAGCGGCGAGTTTATCGGCATCCAAAAAGAGGAGGCGCAACGGTTATGTGCGGATTTGTCGGCGTTTTATCAAGATAAAGATTGGCAATTCGAGCCGCTTTGCGAAAGCATGTGGCTGCTCAGTATGCCGACAATAGAAGATTGGGGCGCGGAATGTGTTTTGGATGTGTGCGGGCAGCCGGAAATGGACGGTCAGGCGCACGGCAAAGATGCGGTGTCTTGGTTGGCCATGCAGACGGAAATCCAAATGTTTCTCCACACGCATCCGATTAATCAGGCGCGTGAACAACAAGGATTGCCGGAAATCAACGGTTTGTGGCTGTGGAATGATGCGGACGGTACACAGTCTGCGGATATCGTCGCTTCAGACAGTGCATGGGCGCGTTTTTCGGATACACCCAAACTCGATGCGCCATATGATTTGAAGGCTTGGTTTGAGATGGTTCAAGAAACAGGCAGCACGGTTTCAGACGGCCTTATCTTTTTGGACGACTTGGTTTCCACCTTACAAACAGGCGATGTTTGGGCATACAAAGATATTTTGGAAAGCTGGGAAACCCGTTGGTTTGCGCCTTTATGGGACGCTCTTGATTCAGGCCGTCTGAAAACCGTGTGCATTGCCACAGACGGCGAAAACGGCGGCACGCTGGAAATCGGCCGCCGTTCCAAATGGGCATTTTGGCGCAAAGCTAAAACGTTTAACGGATCGTGGTAAGCGGTTTTACGCCTCCAACGCCTCCAATTTGGCCGAAATTTTGTCCCACACATCCTGCAACGGAATCGCTTTCAACAAACGGGTCGGATCGTTGATATCGATGCTGTCGGGGTTGGGTAATTCGGCATAATCGCCGGCATAAATGACTTCCGCCTGCTCGGAATACGGACGCCATTTGTCCAACCATGACGCGCCAAACAAAGCGATTTGCGGTTTATCCAAAGCAGCGGCGATGTGCATCGGTGCGGAATCGACACCGATAAACAGTTTGGCACTCTCAATGGCCGCCGCCAATTCACGCAGGCTCAAGCATCCGGACAACACCCAAACTTTTCCGCCTTCCGGAATATTCAGACGGCCTATAATTTCCTGAAGCATGTATTGCTCGACAGTGTCGGGAGAAGCTGTCAATACGACATTCTGCCCGCTGTTGAGCAGAAGCTGTACGATGGCGGCATTCTTACCGTCTTCCCAACATTTGAAATGCCAACGCGCACCCGGGTGCATCAATACATAATCTTCGCCGTTCCAACCCTGCTCACGCAATTTCTGCCGCATGCTTTCCCTTGCATCTTGCGCCACCCAAAGGCGCACCTTCGCATCGGCCACGTCTTCGGGCTGGATAAGCGGCGCAAGGATATTCAACTGGTTTTCAACGATATGATGGCTGGTATCCAGCTCATGGTTGATAAAATCATGACAGAAACGCCACCAGAAACCGTCGCGCTTGATGCAGTCCAAACCCACGCTGCAACGGGCGCACAGTTTGGCGATTATTGCCGCGCGCCATTGGTCGGACAGGTTGAAAGCCCAGTCGTAATCGCGTGCCTTCAGCTTTGAAAAAAGGTTTTTCTCACACGCCAACTGCTTGAACACGCCCAGCTTCTTCCAATTTCGATCAATGGTAAAAATCTGCGCAATCTGCGGATTATCGGCAATCAGCTGCTCTGTACCGGCATACACCAGCATATCGATTTCGCAATCGGGGAAACGGGTTTTCAGCGCATCAACCACCGGCGTGCTTAAAAGCACATCGCCATGATGGCGCAATTTGATGATCAGGATGCGTTTGGGTTGGGATAAAGACATACGAAACTTTCAGACGGCCTGTTGATTGGCTGCTATTGTAAAGCGGAAAACAGGTTTCATAAAATACAAAACAGGCCGTCTGAAAGCTATCCTGCTGATTCATCGCTATAAAATCCGCACAAGCCATGCAATTTATATTACAATCCGCACCCCGTGGTTCGAAAACCTCCCACATTAAAAAACTAAGGAAACCTCATGTCCCGCAACAACGAAGAGCTGCAAGGCATCTCCCTTTTGGGCAACCAGAAAACCCAATACCCGAGCGAATACGCGCCTGAAATTTTGGAAGCGTTCGACAACAAACACCCCGACAACGACTATTTCGTCAAATTCGTCTGCCCCGAGTTCACCAGCCTCTGCCCGATGACCGGCCAGCCCGACTTTGCCACCATCTACATCCGCTACATCCCCCATATCAAAATGGTGGAAAGCAAATCCCTGAAACTCTATCTTTTCAGCTTCCGCAACCACGGCGACTTCCATGAAGACTGCGTCAACATCATCATGAAAGACCTCATCGCCCTGATGGATCCGAAATACATCGAAGTATTCGGCGAATTCACACCGCGCGGCGGCATCGCCATTCATCCGTTTGCCAACTACGGCAAAGCAGGCACAGAGTTTGAAGCTTTGGCACGCAAACGCCTGTTTGAGCACGATGCACAATAATCCTATTCAGACGGCCTAACGTCCTTTTCATTGCAAGACTTTATCTATTGCACGGTCTTGCAAGGCTTCATGCCGTCTGAAAAAACTTCCGAAAGATTTCCATGTACGAATTTACTGCCGCACAGCAGCAGAAAGCGCTCTTCTGGCTGGTGCTTTTCCATATTTTTATTATTGCGGCCAGCAACTATCTGGTGCAGTTCCCCTTTCAAATTTTCGGTATCTTTACCACTTGGGGCGCATTTTCCTTCCCCTTTATCTTCCTCGCTACCGACCTGACCGTGCGTATTTTCGGCGCGCCGTTGGCGAGACGGATTATTTTTTGGGTGATGTTCCCGGCCCTGCTGCTCTCTTACGTCTTCTCCGTCCTCTTTCATGAGGGCAACTGGACAGGCTGGGCATCTTTAACCGAATTTAACACCTTCGTCGGCCGTATCGCATTGGCCAGCTTTTCCGCCTATGCGCTTGGGCAAATCCTCGATATTTTCGTGTTCAACAGATTACGTCGTCTGAAATCATGGTGGGTTGCCCCTACTGCTTCCACCGTTGTCGGCAACGCGTTGGACACACTGGTGTTTTTCGCCGTTGCCTTTTACGCGAGCAACGATGAATTTATGGCGGCAAACTGGCAGGGCATCGCATTTGTCGATTATCTGTTC
>ERZ772974.1102-NODE-1102-length-18251-cov-6.569686_pt1 | contig 18251 bp, 39 predicted proteins | sample MGYA00580671_ERZ772974 | MGnify/ENA primary metagenome ERZ772974 (study PRJEB29015, sample SAMEA2738065) | human oral metagenome | biome: human oral; feature: human-associated habitat; material: saliva | place: China | collected 2218 ... | reverse complement strand
TAAATTCTCTTACTTTGGCTTGACGAAGGTTGAAGAATGCTATCTTCTCTTCTGTCGAAGCCCTTTTTTTGAGTTTCATATCTCCAAAAATATAATTATCTAAATCATCTTTTATGACTTTGTACAAGTCATACTGACTACTGAAGGCTTTTGCTCCCAGTTCTGGAGCACCGAAATAACTTGCAATATTATCAACGCCGTGCGTTAACTCGTGCAAAACTATCGAATACGCTTTTTGGTTAAGTTTTTTATTGTAAGTAAAATCACTTTTTGAAAGATAGACTTTTGTAGAACTCACATGAGAGTCCATTTCTCTTGTTCTGGCAAATGATAATTTATCTACTGAACCGTAGACAGAATTTACAAAATCATCATTCGGGAAGAAACGCAATTCTCTCAATAATCCTTGAGTATGTTGTTCGCCAAACGAATCTACAAAATTCGTCGTTCGAAGTTTCTCTTCTATACGTGAGACTAAGTCACGACGAGTTTTAGAAACTTTGTTTTCTCGTTCTTCTAAAAGTTTTCTCTCTGCTTCTGCCTGTAATTCTTTTTGTTTCGCTTTTAGTTCCTCTTGCTCTTCGACCCACTCATAATATTTCATAAGATCATCGAAATCAAGATTGTTGATTTCTTCAGTTGTTAGTTTAGAGAAATCAATTTTAATGTTTTTCTCGTCTTGGACAACGTACTTAGAATACCAGTCTTTATAAGTCATATCAGCAGGCACTAGTTCAGTCTTACCTGTCTTAGGATTCCTAGCTCTGCGCTCCAGCTTGCTGTAGTCTATATCGTCATCATGAGCGATAGTCGTAGACCTGCACCACGGATGCAGAGGTGGATAGTTCACTCCAGGAACGGCCTTGTCCGTATCATAGACCTTATTATCGTGCTCTTGGCAGATATGTGATGTGCGCTTATCCAATACCGCTACAAACCGATACTTTGTAATCTCAGCATCTTCATAGCTGAGCAGTTCCATTTGGTTATGAAAAAAGGCTGACTCCGTCCTAACTAAGCGTCTAGCATTATTTTGACTAACATCAAATCGTTCTGCAATTGCTTGAGAAGTATCTTTAACACTTCGACCAGTCATGAGACTTACTAAAAGCTCGTCTTTCACGCTTGAAGCGAGCGCCCCAGTATTTGACCATATTCTGTCTGAATAGGCCTCTCCCGTCCATTTAAGAGCCTTTAAACGCTTGATTTCAGTTTCAGGGAGGTTAGAGAAACTATAAGCTAGTCCTGTCTGCTGTTGCAAGTCAAAGGTAGCCTTATAATAGCTATCTTTCATCAAGTCGCTGTAAAAGACATCTGAGTCTTTCTTCTCAGAAAGATAGATAGAACTACGCATCAAATCCAAGTCGGCACTTAACCGTTCAAGACGCTTCATGCGATAAGCATAAGCTGGACTGTCTAAATCGGCCAGTAATCGTTGGATATTCGGGTCGTCCGGTCTAGCTTCGAGAACCTTGCGAAGCTCCGCTAGCTCCTTCTGGTCCTTCATGTTTTTTAAGACATTACGAGCATCGCGCTCACTCAACCCATAATCACGTTGAAATTTGTCAAAGACTTTGTTGATTTGCTTGTCTAAATAAGCTTTTGACTGCCTGTAGACTTTATCAAACTTGTCCGCTTGTTTCTCAGCCTTATCCATCTGCTCATAGATGAGATTAGCTTTCCTCTTGGTCCAGTAGTCCTTGTTCTTCATCTGCTACCTCTTCGTCTGGCTTCGTGTTAACCTGGTTAAAGAATGGTACACGTTCCATATTCTTTTCTTTCTCTTCTTCGAGTTCTTCCAGTTCAGCGTCAGGATCTTCAACGAATGGCAAGAGTGAAATGAGTTGACGAAGGGATACTTTACCTTCAAGATTATTGATGACCTGTGACAATTCAAGTAAGTTCTTAGGCAATCCACGGCTAAACTGTGGCACAATCGAATGTGCTTCAAGCGCAATCTGCTGCATGCCCAAATAATGCGCAAAGATAGCAATACGCTGACGCAATCCTCGCTTGTAATTCGCTTCTTTGGTCTTAGTAATCATCTCAAGACCTAGCAGCTTAAATTCCATGGCTACGCCTGAGCTATTCCCTGCAAAATTCTCATCTGTCAAATTCGGCACATGGCTGAATGTGTAGATATCTTCTTTTAATGCCTTGCGCAAGATTTCAGTAGCGTTCTCGTCTAGGGCATTTTTCAAAAAGTCAGCCTTGGAATCTGCTGGCAATTCCAAAAGTCCCTCTTCAACAAGAATGCTCATTGCTTCCCTGGCGTCTTCTAGGGTATCAGCTAACTGCGCACCGTACAGAACAAGGATAGACTCGATTGCTTGTTCTTTGTCGTTGACACGATTGCCCATCAATGAATTGTAAGCATCAATCAAGCTGATTTGTTGCTCATAATCACCAATCGCGAAGTGATTGTTACGATACTCGATGATTGGGATTTGCCCGAGATTGTGAGGTTCTACTTCCTCATCCTGCGTCGTTCCTGTGCTCGAATCACGTAGCACGATGTGATAATGCAGATTTTGAGTAAAGACCTCTGCTTGATACTTAGTCGCATCTTTCGTGCCATCCTTAATTTCGTAGTAGTAAACTGCAAAGAGCGCTTTGCGTTCAATACTGTCATCGTAAACCAGGAACACATTCTCGGGATCTACGCTAGTCGAATCAAGTTCAGTCAATCCCTCTTTAGCATAGATGTATTCGTAAGCACGTCCATAGATAGCCATGTTCAGAGCATTCTGCGCATCCACTTGGTCAATCTCTGCACCATCAAAAGCCTCAAGCAAAGGCTCGAGGTCGCCTTCCGCAGTGTTGTTATACTTGATAGGATTGCCCATGAAATAGCCTGTGGCAGTGTCTGCGATGTCCTTTGCATGATTAGCTACCGTCTTGAAGTTCGGCGCATTCTGATTTCTTCTCTTGTGATTCAAGATAGCATGCTCGCCCATGTAGTAGCTTTTAAGCTTCTTCAATCGTTGACACTCTTGCGTGTGTTTCTGAATCAGCTTGTAGATCAATTCCTTGTTTAAAGCCGTTTCGTCATATCCCTCTCGTAGATAAGTTAAAATCTGATACATTTAATTCCTTTCTATAGACCGTATTGCGAGCGTCTGCGGACGGTTGCCTTCGGTTGCGAATGGTGCGAATAAATCGCATAACGCACCGCATCCAGTACGTCATCATTCTCTTTTACTGGCTCACCCGTCTTTTCGTTCCAGATATACTGATAGACCTCATCTTTGAACTTGCTGACCTTATCCGATACAACAAAAAAGCGCCCAGCTTTCATCAGCTTGGCAACCTCTTCAATACCAGACAAAACCGCTTTGTTAGCGTTAAATGTCTTCAGTTGTTCTCTTTGAAATCTTGCAATGTGTTCAGGTCGTGCGCTATCTGCCCAAAATGTGATATTGCCATATCGTTCTTTGATATCTTTTGCTAGTTCTACCCAAAAGTCAATCTCTTTGTATTGATGAGCATGCTCTTCCAAAAGATAAACTGAACCGTCAGATGTTTCTCCGATAACTACAATAGAGCCAAAGTGTTCATAACCCCAGTCAACTCCTGCGTAGATTTTCATGATGTCTTCTGGCGCTTCACTCACAAACATATTCTCGCTAAAATCACGATAGACCACACCTTCACCAGTTACCCACAATCCAAGGATATCTCTATCATAGAAGACGCCTGCCGGTGTAGCTGATTTAATATTCTCACGATATCTATCAGACATGAATGTGTTATCATCTAGCTTGAAATGAAAGTCTATAATCATATCGTCGCCAGTATTGATGTAATCCCGTCTGAGCCAGTGCGTTGGAATATCCGGGTTACTATCCCAAACAATCCGTGCGCCCTCTCCTGAGCAACGTGAGATGATTTCTTTGAACACTTGTTCATTAGCAAGTGATGCCTCATTTATGTAAGCCCCAAATGCAGTAAAACCACGGGCGCGCTTTAAACCAGAAATCGAACCAGTATATACTTGAATGATTTTGACTCCACAAAGAGTAAACGCCCCGTGTTTGTCATATTTAGGCTCGATACCAAACATATTATAGAGTTCTTGGATAATATTATTTTGTATCGATGTAGAAGATGTTCCTGCTAAGATATACATTGGTTCATCAATGTTCAACTTATCAGCTATTTCTCGAACTCGTGCAATCTCATTCCCGAAAACAACATTATTCAAAACAGTCTTACCTGAACGCTTTGCACCATGAAGTCCACAAATAAAGAAATCATCGTTTAAAACCCGTCTAAGGACTTGTTCCTGTTTTGGTGTGAATTTACTTGTCATTAAAAGCACCTCTCAAAGCTTTAGCAAATTCCACAAGCTTATCGTCGTGTTCGTCATCCATGCCGATTTGAGATTTGAGCTTCTCGATTTCAAGTTCCAACTTTTCAGCTTGTTTAGCAGTAGGATAGCGTTTCAATATCTCGGCTATTGCTTTAATAACCGTGTTATTATCCGCTTTCTTTTCGACTCTATCGACTTCGCCAGTGACAGGGTTCATCATCAAGACCTCTTCGAGTCGCTTGCCTCTTGCAATGTCTGAAAGAATTGAAAGAGCCTCTTTAGCGCTCAGAATGTTCTCGTCGTGCATCTTTTCGGTTTCTGTTTGTATGAACGTTTTAATGCTTGCATTTTCTAGCAATTTACTAGCGGTTGTTTTAGCATAAGCCTCGCTATAACCGGCAAATATTGCGGATTGATAGACATTTCCAGTCCTCAAATACTCGCTCGCAAACATCTTTTGTCTTTGATTTAACCCAATGTCCATCACCTCCATTCACAAAAACAAAAAGCCACACGATGTGTGACTTAGTGCAAGACCTCTCACAGATTTTGTAGGAATCGAACCCACGATAACAGTTTTGGAGACTGTTGTGTTACCACTACACTAAAAATCTAAATAACGATACCAGGGATTGAACTAAATAATACAAAGAGGAAATCACCAGCTTTTTCGCCCTGATACCGTTAAACATTAAAGGAGTCATCAATCCGCTTTACCGTACTTGCTGACACTACCATGATAACACTTTAGAACTATCATTTACTATCATTATTATCAAAGATTTTAGATAGCTTGACTAAAGACTTATCTCTTGCTCGTTGGATGGTAGCAGGACTGCAATTTAATCTTCTTTCCACTTGATTCCAAGATAGGCCATCAATATAGAGTAGTCGCATCACGATATTTTCAATCGGCTCTTCTAACTCTTCAATTGCTCTGATAAGTTCCTCTTGTTCCTTGTATTCCCTCTCGATTTCTTCATAGAGTTCAGCTATGCGATCAATAGCCTTGATGTTCATTTCTTCAGTGCGATTATCATTGCTCTGAGATTTCGGCATACTGTCAAAAGTTTGTCCTTTTATGATGCCAGACCTTAGATTGATAATTTCACAATGTAGAGATTGTATTTTAACATTCTTAAATTTTAATTTCTTGAGTTCTTTCTCAATAGATTTCTGCACCCTATCACCCCTCTCCTAAAAATACATTCATAGGCAGATTGAAATAAGTCGCTACATCTTCGACGTTATACATATCAGGCACGGTTTTTAAATTCTCCCAATTTGAAATAGTTTTGGCAGAATATCCTAGCTTACTTTCTAGTTCTCTCAAAGTAAGCTTATTGTCTTTTCGTTTTTGCCTTAGCATGAATGCGAATAACTCGCATTGTCTTTTGGTTAGTGGTTGTTCATAATCCATTTTCCATCTCCTCAATCAACCAATCAAGGTTCTTACGAGCCTTTTTAAATCTTCAAGGCCGTTCTTCTTCTGGTGTCGTAGTATGTACTTCAAACTGTTACCTAGATAGAATCCTTTCATCTGTTCGTCAGTCATGAAGTTTCTTAAAGCATCGATAGATTCCATGCCATATCGGCCTTGGTAATGGCTTGGGTTGTTTACGTTGTCTGTCATGTTAACTCCTCCTCATAAAAATAATATCATTGTCAAAATTCCAAGGATGCTGTTGAATTTCTTCTTTCCCAACAGGTATTTTATAATGATAGACCACCGCTCTAATCAGATGAAGTGGTCTGTCTAATTGGCATGCTATTTGTCTACAGCTCATACCCATTTTTCCAAGGGTTTCTATATCGTGTTTTGAAACCTCCCATTTCTTTTTTCTGCGAGGTAGTCCGAGTCTGTTCGCTTTTATAATCACTGCGTCTAAACTTCGATTTAATATTTTAGCTAGCTGGTTCAAATCTTGAACTTTTTGATAATAGCGCCGTAAAATTCTTATTTCTTCATCCTGCCAATGGCGTTTTGTAAACTGACCTTTTCCTTTGTTGATTATCTCGGACTTACATCGGACAGAACTAACTGTACGACCTAAAAAATCAGCGACTTCTTCGACTGTGCTTTCATTATCGTTGTGAGCTAGTAAAATATAATCAACCTCGTCTTCCGTCCATCTACGTCCTGCCATAATGTTTACTCGTTCCATGCAAATAGTAGGTCCCATCTTTTCGCTTGTTCACGTAATACGTGTATTGCCCGTCTGGACTAGCATAGGAAATCTGCTTCTCTCCTGCCCAACATCCGTTGTCACGCATCATGTGACAATTCTCCATGATCCATTCTACATCAGGCATCTAGTAACTCCTTGTTTTCGAATACATTCCCCACAACCTCGCAATCAGTATGTCTTAACCACAATTCACATCCGTGTTGTTTAGAATCAAGACGATAGGCTCCACCACGGTGTCTTACAACCTCGTAATAAGTCGGTTCAGAATAGATATCCTTTGACATTTTGACTATATCCCCCTCAAAGATTTCCTTGCCATTTTTGTCAAACAATCCTGTTGATTGCATGAGTTCGATTTCGTCAAACTCAACTGACATTTCTGTATATCTTTCAGTATCTCCCCGCTGGCAGATATCTACGAACTTGCTATCAAATGAAATGTTAGTTACATCACACATCCATTTCAATGACTTCATCCATGCTCTAAACTTTAGTATCATTCTTCCACCTCATCATCTTTGTAAAAATCAACCTTTGCAAAGTTTTTTGGACTGATAGTAATAAGTCTTTCTTCAGGTTCGATTTGATGTAGTTGTATATAACCTATATTTCCATAATTTAAATCTTTTAATTTATAACGTATATAATCAAGACTCTCTTTTACTTCGATAGTTTCATCCATGTTCGGATTTTGTAATCTAATTTTGGCCATTTATTCCACCTCCTGGACTTCCCAATGTTTTATAATTTACATCTAGAAATTTACTTAACCAGCTGATCACTACAACACTAGGTAACTCATTTCTTTTTCTATTTGTGCAATAATTAGCTACAACTAAGTCTAAGAAACTTCTGCTGCTGTTAAAATTTGGATGTGCTAAAATATGTTTTTTTAATCTTTCGGCAATTGATGTGTTCGGAACATAGACCAATTGTTTTCTTATGTGATTATAAAATCTTTTCGCATCGCTCATTTTAATAACCCTTTCAATTGTTTTCTGATAAGACCAACTTTCGGGAAATCTGCAATTGCTTTATTACCATTTATGACAATAAACTTTCTCAACATTTTAGGGTTTTGCTGTGTCAGTTCTAATGCCTGGTTAAAATTCAACTTTCTGATTTGGCCCATATAATGGCCAGAACAAAATTCAAAATTATTGATAAAGCATTGCTTGATAAGTTCGTCCGTCCATGATTTTTTTATTTCGTATTTGACTCCTAAAAAATCAAGCTCCTCTTTCACCTTTTGCAAAAGTGGATTTTTAGGATTTGTGTTAATAATAATCATAATTGCTTCTTGTTTTCGTAGATGTTGCCGATAACTTCAAAATTTCCACCATGCGAAAAATTAGACATATAATCAACATTCCATCTGTCATCGTGTGGTTTCAAGCGATAACTTCCTCTTTCGTCATCGTAAAAAACAGTATAAGGACTATCAAGAACCAGAACTATATCCCCCTCAAAGATTTCTCGGTTGTTCATATCTCTGAGGCCTGTTGACTGCATGAGGATTGCATTCCCGATTTCAACTTCAAACACTTCCGTCTCTACTGGAAAGCCATCTTCATAGTAAAGTTTTCTTAGCACAACAGTCTCATTTTCAAAATCAATGCCTTTAAGGTCGTTCGCCATGGTATCAGCCTCTGAAATCCACGCTCTAAATTTTGGTATCATACCAAATCCTCCTCTTTTACGAATGAACCGTTAACCATTTTACCTTTACGGTTCTTGATTTCATCATAAGCAAGCTGGAAGCATTCAGCGATAGACCAACCTTTTTGTTGGCAGTAAATCGTTAATACTACCAAAATATCTCCGACTGCATCCTTACCGTCCTGCTCACGATTTTTAAGATGTGCTTGTGCCAACTCGCCGGCTTCTTCAAATAACTTCAATGCCTGAACCGTGCTATTGTCAGGATTGTCCAACCCTCGTTCTTTCGCCCATTGTTCGACTCTGTGCGCTAGTAATTCCATGTTTGTTGTCATAACATCACCTACATTTCTTCTAAATCAAAATACTCCATCAACTCATCTTGCAATTGTTGTAGAGTTAAGCAACGTTCAATAAAATCACAGATATCATCTATCGTGTCTTCTCTATTCAAAGTGTTTTCTGCGACTGCATCAGCTACCCACTTTGGATGTGTGCTAGCATGAGAGAACTGATCTTGAGGTAATAGCTCAAGCAATGCTTCATATCGCTCCTCAAGAGCAATCAGAGCGCCAAATGCATCAATGTAATCAGTATCTGATTGCTTGTTTTCAAAGATTTCTGGCCGATTTTGTTTCACAATTTCAGCGTAAATAGCAGACCATTCTTTTTCTGAGAAACGAGATTTTTCAACCAGTGCACCGTATTCAATTTCTTTACCATCGACTGTTACTTTATAATTCATATTCTTACCTCATCCCCTACTCTAATCTTCTCAAACTGTTCTCTAGTGACTACGAAAATCCCATAATCTATGATAGTCACTGTATACAACTTTCCGTGTCGTCCTTTCTCGACGACTCTGCCTTTAATTTCTACTCCTGCGTTATCAGCCTTATAGATAACCATCGGCTTTTTCTCTTCCAGATTCCGAATCCTATCCATCTGCCAGATGTTCAATCCAGCAGACAATAAAATCCATATTGTAATGAATCGTTTCATGTTTCCTCCTCAATCCTGATCTTTCATATATATTTATCTTACCAAGTTCAATCATCAATGAATAGCGTCTTGCAGTCTAGACATAGCATGATGCTGACAGGCTTTTGTAAGCCAGTCGAATTATCAATATGATTCCAATCAGTGTGATGATGCACTGAAGATGTCGAATAACAGTTCGGACAAATAAGTTGATTCATTCTTCCACCTCCTTAATCTCGATTCCTGGGCATTCAAACACCCAGCCAAATCCAGATTCTTCTAGTTCTTTTTTTGTAAAACATCCTTTGTATGCTAGAGAAAAAAATATTTTTCCGTTACCATCTTTTACAAAGCAGTGTTTTGTAGCTCTAATCTTCACAAAATACCGCTTCTCTTTCTCGACCTCGTAGCCATCCAGCCATGCACGGGCGAAGAGATCTTGGTTTACAAAAGCACCATCCGCATCAACTTCCATCAACCAATCATCAACCTCAATGCCCACATGTACTTGTGATATCGCTTGTCTTATACTTAATCCTCTTTTACAGTATTCAATCCAATCCGCCACAAACTGAGGTACTTTGACTGGTTGCGGTTCGTCTAGTTGTTTTAAATCTTTCAAAACTTCAGACGTATCAACCCTTCTGAAGCAGTCGTGGTTCAAATACTCGTATTTCTCAATCAATTCTTTAACATTCATCTTCCGACTTCTTCACTTTATGTCTCAGTTCTTCATTCCTCTTGATCGATTGCTTGTAGCCTTCGAGTAACGTCTGTTTTAAACTCATCACTCCACCTTTTCGAGTTTGACTCGATATAATCGCTCTCCTCGATACTTGCTCTCAAGCTGAGCCTTGCATTTAGCAGCATCTCCCTCTTTCTTAAAGAAGTGGGTCTCATCTACCATATTGTCAAAATATAGTGTTACAGTATAGCTCATATTTATACTCCTTAACTTATTTTGTGGCTTTCTAGGTCTCCAAATTCGTGACCGTAGTTTACAAAGTACGTACCAATCAGGATTGCATCCGCCTCGTCGTCTTTGACGTTCAGACAAAAACTATCGGCCACTTTAGCGACTGCCTGCAGCTTCATGGACTTCTTGCTTCGGTCTTTGTAGCTGAACTTCCAATACTTGCGCCAGGTCGACACGTTCACAAAATACACATTGTCAGCGACTAACCGTCCAAGGATGATACCCGTTACAATTCCGATACTGATCATGGACTGCTGATTAGGACCCATGACCGAGTTTTTCTCGACCACAATCGACTCAAACGGTCCTTCATAGGTTTGTAGAGCTATTGACTGAATCGCTCGCAGTTCACTAGCCATGAAGCGCCCACGTTCAAAGAATGACTTGCTTTTATGTTTTAAGACACCACTCTCGACAAGGATAGAACCTTCAAATAAGGCCCAGCCCGTCGCAGCGGTTGAAATATCTAGTGATAGAGTAAGGCTTTTCATTGTATTTCTCCCTTAATACCACAATCGATTTTGTTTAGCATTTGTTTTTCTCCAAAAAAATGCGACTGCCTACGTGTGTGAGTTTTGGCTAAATACGGGCAGTCGCTCGTCCAAGGTCACATAACCTTTACTGACGCTTTCTAGTTCGCTTTTTCGTGGTTCACGGCACGTTTGTTTTTGAGTTGTTTCCAAAATGGAAATAGTTGATTTTTCAAACTTAATAATCACTTTCAATCAGGTCGTTCAGAGTAACGACTGCATTTAGTTTCTTCCGGCTTCTGCAGTAGTCACAATGCCCGCACTTCTTAGGCTCCTGCTTACCTTGAATAACGTTCCAAACTTCGACGATTTCGGACTTGATTTTGTCTAAGCCTTCATCCAGCCATTCATCGTCAATTTTTAGAATTTCACGGTCTGGCACGTTTTCCTTACTGACTGCCACGATGTAAGGTCTAAAATCGTTGTTTGTCATTTGTTTCAGTAACTCACGATACAGACCCAGCTGACCATGATACCCAAAATTCAAAATGTTATTGACTGCAGCAGGAACTTTCTTTTTAAGTTCTGCGCTCCATTCTTCGGTATAGATAGACTTCATGGTCTTTAAATCAACAAAGTATCCACGACTCAAGTTGACACTGTCCAGCTTACCTTTAACTGGCACGCCTTCAATTTCGCCATAGACAATCAATTCTTTTTGAACTTCGTCCGATGAGTAACCATGATACAAACGGTTGAAGCCTTCGTCATTTTTCAGGCTTTCAATCATCTTATCGCCGATTAAGAAATCAGATTTTAGACTCCCCTTGTTCTTTCCTGTCTTCGCTAGTAGTTTGTCGCCATTCTCGTCCATGAACTGCTGGTGTGCTTCTGGACTTTCAAAATAACTATGGACATAATTGCCGAGTAGGAGAGGGGTCTCGTCCTTCTCTTCTACCCATTGGCCACTATCAAGAGCGAACGCCTTCGCTTGGCATTGCTGATACCGTTTGAAGCGTGAGTTGGTCAAGTAGCTCGTGTCTTGATAGTAGTTTTCTTGTGTTAACTCTTCCATGGATCCTACTCCTTCACATTGATGGTGTTACCTTCAAACAAGCTAATTTCTTCCAAAACTTCGCCCGTTTCTTCGTCAAAATCTGGGATTTCATCTGCTGGGTATTCGGTAGAGGCTAACTCGTCAGGATTTGCCGTTTTTTTAGCCGTTTTTGGGGGTGTTTTGGTCTCTGCGGTAAATTCTCCATCTACTACGTTATCGCTCTCTGTGGGCTTGCTAGGAGCTCCTAGAATGCCGTCCAAAGTTTCAGCAACTGGTTCTTGAGTGACGTCTTTGATTTCATTCTTGTTTGAAATTGTACTGTCTGCGTTATCTGCAGTGATTGCTTCCTGCAACTCAGTTGAAAGTGGCGCGTAAGTTGAAAGCATGTGCTTCAGAACTGTCTTACGAGCCATGGCATCAAAATCAGACTGCCACGGGCTATACTTGCTAGAATATGACTGACTGTACTTTTTGCCGTGAGCCTGGACTCGTTCCTTGGTCCAAAAGACCGTCTTTTCAAAGCCATTTGCCAATCGCATGAAAGCAAAGTAACCAACGACTTTTTCTTTCTCTTTTGGAATAGCAGTCATGTCCACTTCGAGATCTTCAGTCAAAGGGTTAAACCCTTTATACTGGCTTTCATAGACTTCCCCAGCATTCAAGCGTGTTACTTGTCCGCTTCGTTGTGCAAGTTGGATCAATCCCTTATATCCGACTTGGAACTGCGCCTGATTCTTGTAAGGTACGATATACGCATATCCAAGGCTTGGTTCAATTGGCAAATTAAGGACTGCAGCCTTCATTGCAGCGGTCATGATGCTTTCATTGGTAGCCTTAGCAAGTAGGTTGTTATTCATTACGATGCTAAGTAAACTGGCCACGAATTGTTGACCATTGCCGTTTACCACTTCTGAGAATTTCTGTTTTACTGCTGGTGAGTTAAAGAATTGTTTGTGTGTTAGTTCGTTTGTCATTTTTTCCTCCTTAAATTTTAAATTGTGTAAAGTTCTTCGCCTGTTTCATCGTCACAAATTCCTAGACCGCCTAGCGCTCTATAATTTTGTGCAACTTGGTTCCAGTAGCTCATATTTTGATAGTATGTTGACTCTGAAATTTGTTCGTAACTCATTTCTTTCTTCCTTTCGTCTTCTTAAGATTCCAATTTTCACGTTTTATACGTCTATTTTCGTTTTGTAGTTTCAAAATAACATCTTGTTGTTCGTTGATGATCTGCCCAAGCTCGATACCAAGATGAATATATTCAGCTCGCCAGTTATCGAGTTCTTCATGTAGTTCCTGAATCATATTTCGTCACCTACATATCGATATTGGCCACATCCAACATAGATGTACTTGCTCGGTTCAAGTTCTTCTCGCTCTTCGGGTGGTTGCATCATATCCCTGTCGTAATCAAACATGAGCATACACCTTTCCAAGCTCCAGAACTCGCTTCACATATCTAGCCTTGGATGTTAGCCCAAGATCCAGCAATTCGTTTTTTTCTTCATGGCTGGCCAAAAGCCATACACGGTTTTCAATTTCAATCTTTGTCATCTTCTTGCTCCACTTTTTCATCATCTTTGGCTTCAATCGTGATTGAAAGTCGTTTCATAGCTTCGTCTACTGACTTACCTTCTAGGATATCTTTCAAAACGTGACTCACGTCATGCAACGCTCTAGCTTTCGCTTTCCCTTTTTCGCTGTCAGGAACCAAGCCGATGTCTTGCATAAGTAGGAATGCTACGCTTGCGTCGTGCATCGCCTTCTGAAGTTGTTTGATTTTTTTGATTGTGTGAATTGCTTTAAGCATATTTTTCTCCCTGTTGTTCTTTCTCTTTGTAGATGGCCAATTGTTGTTTTAGATCATGGATTTCTTGATCACGGATTAAGCGACCTTTTCGTTCTTCAAATAGGTCATTCATAAGTTCAATCGCAACCTCTCGCCAGTCAAGGTTAATTGATTTAAGAATTCCTTCAAATCTTAGTTTTAGCTTAGTAAGTAGTTTCATCTTTAAACTCCCAATTGTTTTTCTTGTTTAAGATTTTCTAGCATCTCTGCTAGTGTTTCTTTTTTAGTTCGATATCGATTTCGGGTTTTCCATTTAACAAATAAGCGAAATCCTTCGTAATTGATAAATACAATCTTATGTGTTGGATTATCAATGAATTGTTTGAAATCAGGATGCTCCCGCATTTCTGTAGCCCATACTTTCGCAGTCCCGACCGTTAGACCTTCCCACATTTGGCAGAGGTGCTTGTAGTCTCCGTGAGTGGCTTTTTCATTCACGCCCACTGGTTTGTAAGTTATTTCTGCTTTAGGCATAGATTTTTCTCCCTTTCTGTGCTATAATTCCTTTAGAAATATTTTGTCATGCGCCTGATTGCCGTCAGGTGCTTTTTTATTTTGCGAATGTATAAACACATCCCTGCGTTGCGTAATTCATCAACTCGTTCATTTTTCTTGTGAATTGATATTCGTCAGTTTCCAGCAATCGCTTTTTCAGTAAGCTAGATAGTGGGTAGTGATAATTTCTTTCAAAGTCCTCTATCTGTTGCTTTCTTTCTTCAGTCGTCAAAATGGTAAAATCCTCCTATCTTCTGCGCTCTCTGGATATTTAAATGTCGAATCCTTTGCGCCCTTCGCAACCCTACTAATCAGGCTCGAATCAAACACTTGTTTCATGGCCTGACCGTCAAGATTGGTTGTGAAAATCGTCTTATCCCTTGCATCAAGCAGGGTGTATAGGAAATCCTTCTTCCATTGGGTTTGATCGCCCTTTCCAAAATCATCGAGAATCAAGTAGTCAACTTTTTTTAGCAAGTCCAACCATTCGTCCGTTGTCCGTGCATCTGTTCGATTAAAACCACTTTGAATCTTCTGAAACATGGTAGGCACGTTCATGAATAGCACGCTCTTAGGATTGTTATTCGCTTTAAAATCGATGTTCAACTTTTTAGCAATAGCAATCGCTAGATGTGTTTTTCCTCGACCAGGCTTGCCAAATATGACCGTGTTACCATTTCCGTCTTGGAAATAGTGTCTTGCTACCCTAAGAGCGAAGTTCCTCGCTTCTTCATCTGTCTTATTTGAAACCGTGAAGGTCTTAAAACTCGCATCCATCATGTCGCTAGGCATCAAGCTATTGCGTGCTAGTACGTCGAATGTACTGCTTAGGATTGACGAGGTGTAGGCTTCACCAACTTTCTTTGCTTGCTCCCTTGCCATATCTTCACGCTGGCATTCAGGGCAAAACGTAGGCTGATAGAGCCCTTTCCGACCTTTAGCCTTGACCGGTTGTTTGAGCGTCCACATGAAGCATGAGTGTTTCTGACAAATCTCCTTCTCATTCACATAGTGGATAGGTCCAAGTCCTAATTTTTGCATTCAACCGCCTTTCTAAAAAACACTAACTCCTTGATTTCCCCAATAGTTGATAAAATCATTTTGTGATTGCCCATTATATCCACAAGCAAGGAAGGCTAGTCCGTAATTGTCCGTGCTATTCAATTTTTTTACCAATAAATCAAGGTTTGATTTAACAAATTTTTTCATCCCTTTTATATCTCCGCATGGGTAAAAAAGTTTTTGTCCGTCAATTTCTACTTGCCATACCCACCCAAGAGGTGTTTTGTTATAAATGTATTTGATTTCCATTTTCTTTTTCCTTTCTAAAACGGCAACGGATCATCGTATTCTTGGAATACAACTCTGTCGCTTCCTGTGTTTGTTCTTCTTGTAGGCTTCTGCCTGTTCTCGACCAGTTCAACCGTGACCAGCCCTTTCTGCTTCCAGTCTCTCAAGATGCTACTGAGATACTTGAAATAAGGCTTACCATTCCCAACACATTCCTTGATAGCTAGCTTGATAACCTCTTTGTTATGATCTTGCAAGAATGCTTTCAAGTCTTCGATTTCAAAGGGCGTTGGGTATCGTCCGAACTCTGAAAATATCCAATCGTGAACAATTCCTAAATCATTTTGTGGTGGTGCGTCCTCTATACTATATAGAGTATTAGCACCAGCCCCCTCTGGTTCACTCAGTCTTGATATATTAGTCTTGATATTATCAGTCTTGATTGTGTCTAATTTTTGGACTTCTTGAAGTCTATTTTCTAGACTTCCTGTGTCTAATTTTTGGACTTCTTGAAGTCTATTTTCTAGACTTCCGTTGATATATATACGATTAGGCCTATTTACTCCTTGTTGATCCTCTCTGATTAAGCCGTAGTTGCTCAATTCTTTCTTTGCATTTATTACTGATTGACGGCTGCAGGATAGTTTATCCATGAACTCTTCAATAGTGAAGTAAACAAAGACCTCTCCGTTTCTATCGTGCCACTTATTCTGGATCGACAATGTACGTCTGTCAAAGGCCAACATATACATGACTTTGGCCCTCAAACTCAAGCCTTTGTATTTTTTATCTAGCAACCATTGTGGAAACTGATAAAAAGCATTGTTTTTCACTTCGCTTATTTTCAATCATTCTTTCCCCTTTCTATCTTTTCATTTGCGGTTAAACCGCAACTTCAGGTAAAAAAATAATATCATCTACTGAGACCTCGAAAACACTAGCGATTTGATATGCTTTTGAGACACTAGGTTCTGTTACCCCACGTTCCCAATGGCCCCAAGTATCAACTGATACATTCACAGCTTCTGCCGCATCACTTTGTCTCCAATTTTTGAGTGTCCTTAGTGTTTTTAATGTCATTTTCGGCACGTTCCTACCTCCTTATCTTAATTCATCTATGCTGATCTCCAACGCATCAGCAATTTTCTTCACCGTGTCAAAATATAAATCTTTCACCTCTCCATCTCTTAAACGATAGATTCCAGCAGGTCCGATACCTGCTTTTAAACAAAGTTTATAAACCGTCCAATTTCTTTCCGAAAGTTTTTCAGATATTTTTTCCCAAAGCATAGCCTTTTTTTCTCCTTATCTAGTTTTATTTTTTTACTTTTTGTACTTATATATGCTATTACACTATATATTGTGCTGATTTTAAAGTTCTTTCTCTCTTTCATACAATATATTGACAAACATTGTTTTTTAGCATATAATATATTTTGACTGAGACCTCTCACCGTTTTAGTCAAAATTCCAACAGAAAGGAGGAGATAGTATGGCAAAGACTCCAATAAAACCTGGAACAGACAATCAGAAACCCGGCCACTATGTAGAGGTGGGACCTCGTGGTGGAAAAGTCACTAACGGTCATACCGCAACTATTGGAAAAGGTGATCGGCTACCTCCGACATCAGCTAAAGGCAACGGCTGGAAGAAAGTCTAATCTTCGTTTGCGTACAATCGTTCAATGGTTGTACGCTTTTTCCATAAACAAAAGCACATTCCAAAAATATTTATTTGAATCCATGCTTCAGCGTAATCTTTCCCGTTCCTTGCATAATGAGTTATATAATGGTGAATCATTTCATTCCTCCCTCCCAAAGGCTAGTCATAATTTGGTCTTAGCCTTACGGTATATCCTGCAGCAGGAGTTACATCATCCAATGTGACTTCTGCTATTTTTTTCTTTCCGTCACTAGTTTCAACGATTAGTCGTGTATAGAAACGACTATCTAAAACATTCACCCGATTTGGTTTGAAACTATACGGGTATCGTTTTGGTTTCATTTCCTCACCCCCTTTCAAATGTGGTATAATCAAAATAAAATGATTGGAGAAATCTTATGAATAATTTTAGTTTTATAGAAACACTTGCGATCGCTGCCATACCTGCCTTTGTTTCTGGTATATGGTCTTACATCGCTGCTAAAGGAAACAGCAAGCATGAAATTGATAAAATTAACATCGCACACTCACAAGAGCTTGAAAATATCGAAAATCAATTTAAACAAGATATGGAAAAAATGCAAAAGCAACACTCACAAGAGCTTGATTCGCTGAAACAAACTCACGAATTAAGATTACTTGAACTTGAAAAAGTATCTCAACTAGACACTAAAACTGACCAAGATTTAAAGATAAATGACCTAATTTTTAAAGCTATTTCAGGAGAAATATCTGCAGATGCAGCAATAAAAAATATAAGCACTCTTAGTCAATTCGCGAACAAGCAACAACCTTCCAATCTTCAAAAACAATTTGTGAAAAAATTATCCAAGAAAAATCACAAATGATACTCTTTCTTGATACGCTCTATCTCAGAATCAAACCACGCTTTGTGGTTTTTAATTTTCTTTTTCAGATGATGTTTACCAGCTAAGTAAGCAATTAAATTCGTGATAAAACTAGCAATCATTGATATGCCTAGTATCGTAAGAAAAGATTCATTCATCTCTCTTCTCCTTTCTCTTTTTTCGCTCTACGAGCAACAGCCTGCCAGGGAGTCGAACCCTGGTGCCACCGATCAGGCTACATTCATTTTGTCCTGCATTCCTGCGAACGCTGCATCAAAGCGAATGTCATCAATTTCATCTTGAGTGAAACCAGCATCAAGAAGGTAACGCTCTTGACGTTCGATTTCTTCTGCCAACTCTGTCCATCCGAAAGCGAACTGACGACTGTTGTTCCAGAATGATTCAAGCTGACCATAGAGGAAGCCTTCCTCGTATGTGTTTTGAAGTAAGGTTTCTGCAACCA
>ERZ772974.1090-NODE-1090-length-18343-cov-3.779637_pt1 | contig 18343 bp, 17 predicted proteins | sample MGYA00580671_ERZ772974 | MGnify/ENA primary metagenome ERZ772974 (study PRJEB29015, sample SAMEA2738065) | human oral metagenome | biome: human oral; feature: human-associated habitat; material: saliva | place: China | collected 2218 ... | reverse complement strand
TTGTACCGCCAGGTGCATGGCTGATTGGCTACGTTCGGGAGGGATAACCGCTGAAAGCATCTAAGCGGGAAGCTTGTTTCGTGATGAGTTCTCCTGGCACCCTTTGGGTGTGTGAGGTTCCCTGTAGATGACGGGGTTGATAGGCCGGGTATGGAAGCGCTGTAAGGTGTGGAGTTGACTGGTACTAATAGACCGAAGGCTTACATTATAGTCATATTTGTTTTGTGTGTTTGTGTTCACTGTACAGTTTTGAGACAACAAACCACTCTTTTACGGGGGGTAATCCCCGTAGAGAGGGTAGGTTGCAACAGGTAAAAGACCCTTCGGGGTCTTTTTCTGTTTAATAGGGTATTGGTATTGCCGCGAAAGAGATCCTATGGTTTATCTATACTCGGAAGGGATGCGCCTCATACCCGTCATATTTCTGCTCACCCGAATATCTTCCTCGATGCACTATTCTGCTGTGGGATCTGCTGGTACGTTGAGAGTATGACTACTTCTCAAACAGCCCCATCCATGAATGACTTAACACTTTTAGAAGAAGACCGGAAAGAACTCATTGGCTGGGCCGCACGCTGCGTCCGTCGGCTCCTTCCTATCTTTGAGAAGCATCACCCTTTAGACCGTCGACTTCATGATGCGCTCGAAGCGGTTGAGTATTTTCAGCGAGGAACACTATCTGTTGGTGCTATGCGTCAGCAGGCTTTCCTCTGCCACGCTGCGGCTCGTGAGTGCACAGATCGCTCCGCTCAAGCTGTAGCCCGCGCCTGTGGACAAGCGGTGGCAACGGCCCATATGGGCGCCCATGCACGCAATATTGGGCGCTACACGCGCAAAGCGCTTTCGGGGAGACTCTTGACCGAAGAACTCGAATGGCAGAAACAGCACGCCCCCAACCGGTTATATGACTATATCTTCAACCACTAGAGACCGGTGACATGCCCCGAGTGCCGTACGGAGGTGCTAACCCTCGCCCGCTGAGGCGCCAGTGGAGGTAACACCATCCGATTCCGTATCTTCTTGCAGCGTGGATAATGTATTATCGCTGTCTGCGGCGCTTTCAGTGGTATCAGTATTGTCGGTGGCTTCTGCGCTATTATTTTCGCCGTACTCCGGTAGCTGGCGGGCGTCCAGCGACAACAGCGCCAAATACATATCACGCACCACCAGAATATGCCGCAGACGCAAAATCATAGGCTTCACAAAATCTCGGGCGTACCGTTCATCGCCACTGGTGGTTGCCACAAAGCTCAAACCCGAGAACACCGACACAATGAGAGTTACCTTCAGCACCACAGCATGAATAGTGAACTCAACCCCTGCTAGGCGCAATCGTTGCGGGGTGGTACCCAACCATGCCTCAATCGCCTGGTCAGTGATAGCAATAGATGAGAACCACATGAAAAATCCAAACACCAGCGTCATAAAAAACACTGTCTGAATTATCTGCCCCAGGACTGGGATCGCCAGCATATTAATCCATTCGCCGACCGAGAGAGGACGCCGCACCGTCTCCTCCCGACCCGCAGTATGCGTGTGAATACGCGGCCACATCCCGCCAGCTTTATGCGCTGCACGGTCATATTCATCCGCCGTAAACTCCTGGACATGATCGCCTTGGCGAGCCCCCAGCAGGCGGCGTGTGCGCTCATACGAGGTTGTGAGCATCACGAACAGCGCCAGCAGAGACATCGCCCCACACGCCTCAAAAGCGCGGACGAAACTCATATTATTCGCCAACTTCCACACGTCCGCATTCACAAAAATAAACAGTACCGAAACCATCAGCACCGGAAGTACCTTCGCAATCATCGGCGGCAGGAACGTCAGCTGATGCAAAACATGCTTTAAAGACCAGCCCACAACGGTGTCCCCGCCGATGAACATAATGCCCACCACCAGCAGCACCATCAGTGGGAAACGCCACCAGAAGCCCGGCATAGGGGTGGGGTGCCCCAAGACATCGTTAAACCCCAGCGAAAAAATAAAACCTGACGTAATGACCGTCAGTACCCCCGCAATATATTGCACCCACACCGGAGTTCGGGTCATCAGCAGATGGGACACCCATATCAGCAGCAGCGACACCACTGGGATGACTAGGGCGAATAAAATAACTGCCGCCGTGCCGATGAACGCATCCTCTTCCGGGATGGCAGCGAATGCACCCTGCTGAATACTGGCCACTGTCAGATCAGAGCCGTCGCCCATAACCACCAGAGTATACTCAAGGGAGCCCAGCGCCGTGTACACAATGCTGACCCATAACACCCACGGGATGCACCGCACAAGAGCATCACCAGCGCGTCTACGGGCCGGAATAATCATGGGGGTGCCCTGTCGTCGGAGCCAATCATCAGCCTCAGCAAGGTACAGCTTTTTAGTATGTGCGGGGGTACTCATGGAATAACTCTACCTTCTAACCGCCCTATAGTTTGCGTACCGTGCACTGTAGATAGGGTGGTTCCCTCACAGGTGTGCATCCGCTCAAAGCCCTTATATACGATGAGGCTGAACCCGTTCAGTGATGGCCTAGTGCAGCTTGTTGTGCACACCGAGCGCAAAACCGGCATACAGGTGAGGTTCCCGCCAGGAAATTGTGAAGGTACCCGGGCGGGGAAAACGTAAAGCTGGGGAGTAAAACACGCCACTGACGTAAGGCTATCTAAGTTATGTGGGTTTACGTAAGATATGCTTATGAAACGTTTTACGACCGACCACCTCACAACCTTCGCAGCAGTCATTGAGCACGGTACCTTCGATGCGGCAGCTGAATCTTTGAGAGTAAGCCCCTCTGCAATATCACAGCGCATCAAAGTCATGGAGCAGCTCGCGGGCAAGGTTCTGCTGCGGCGCACCAACCCGGTAACCCCAACCCAGGCCGGGCAAAGCGTACTACGCATCGCCCGGCAGAGCGAGTTTCTGCAGCTGGAACTAGAACGGGAACTGGTGGGTGAGGGCGGATTCCAGACAGTCTCTATAGCCCTGAACGCCGATTCCCTCGCAACATGGTTCCTGGAGGCGGTACGTATGCTCGCCCACGAAGACGAAATATTCTGCGACTTACGCCGTGAAGGTGAATTCCACTCATCGGCCTTGCTTCGATCCGGGGAGGTTATGGCTGCTATTACCTCACGGCCCGGGAAAATCCCCGGATGTTCAGTCGACTATCTGGGTGTGGCACGCTACTGGTGCGTCGCAGCACCGGAATATATGAGCCGTTACCTGCCGGGGTTTCCCTCCGCTACCACTCGTGAAGAACTCAACCGTGCCCCTGTGGTGGAATACGACCGTAAAGACTTTGTGCAGGAAGTGGCGCGTGTCCTCATAGAGGAAGATATGAAACTGCCGCCAAGCCTCAAACCTGAACAGAGCCCCACCATATATATTCCCTCCTCACCTGATTATGCCCGCGCGGTCTATGAAGGGGTTGCCTGGGGACTGTTACCGCAAGCTCAGTGCAGTGAGCATTTTGCTGCCAATACGCTGGTGAAGCTTTCCACCAAACCTGTTGAATTCCCTCTGTACTGGCAGCACTGGAACATTAACTCACCCGTATTAGAAACCGTAAGCCGCAGGGTCGCTGAGGCCGCCAAAGCAGGACTTTTAAGCTCATAAATGACCGCTGGGTGTCGGGCATCAAAGCGGGCTGCATATGTGTATGTTGTGACCTCGGTGGATGTGTCGCAACACTAAGCGGTGCATCTAGGATCCCGGTAGGAGTCACAGCGGCTATTGTGCTGCTTGCCCCCCATGTTGCACTATGTAGTGATTTCTCAGGTACACGGGAGCAAATGCTGTAGTCTGCTTATCTATACCTCTGTGACTATATAGAGTTCAAATACTCTTAATATTCATATTGACCAGTATTTATGCATATATTGGAATATTATAAAATAATGGTTTTGGATGTTACTGGAAAGGGCTATTGGAAAGCACTATCACCCGAATTGTCTTCACAATCTTCCCCATCATTAGTGCGTTTTCAGACACGCTGCGCACCGTCCATACTCCGCACGCCGTACGCCCGCCGTCGCGCTTACCCACACCGTGGCTGAGCTCCTGATGCTCACCATGCTCATGAGTATCTTTCAGCGTGGAACCGTGCGCGGCAACCTCAACCAGCCTGCGGTGTAACGGCGAGAGGCCTCATTGCCCCGCCCTAACGCTGAAGCAGCAAAGTCACCACCCAAAACAAGGCGCCAGCAGCCACAAACCCAATAAGCGCCCACCGCCGCAGCTTTGTCTCAAAAATGGCGGCGCGAATATCCTCACGCCTCTCCCGTGGCTGCTGCGGATCCACCGGCGCCAGGTTCGCGGGGTTCGTCACCTCCGGCTTGGGGGTCTCAGCGGAGTCAGACGGCTGCTCACCCATACCGGCTACCGCCAACGCGTCATCATCAGCATGCTCACCATCAGTGCACCAATCCCGATTGTGATATTCCACATGCCAATGCCTGCGATCGGGTAAAGACCCTCAAAAATGTAGTACACAACAATCCACAGCAGGCCCACCGCCAAAAACGAGAACATAATCACCCGGTACCACAGCGGAGTCTGGTCCCTCAACGGCTGACCCTGCTCCATCTCCTCCGCAACCTTGCGCAGACGCTCCTCATTCAACGCATCCCGGGCGACTACTTTCTTCTGCTCCGCCTTCTGCTTCTTCTTAACGTCTTTAGCCTTAGCGCCGCTGCTCTTAGAAGCGCTGCCCTTCTTCTTTTTTGCCTTGGCCGAACCAGACATAATTTCCTCCGCATAACACTCAGTGGGTAGCCTTATTATGTACCTTAGAAACTATCTTTGCAGACTCCCGGGATGATTTCACCTTTCACCCGCGTTGAGCCTAAAGAAACACAGAAGACGTAAACCACAAAGGACAGCATGAGTCACACCCCCACCAAGGCGCACGCGCCCGGTAAAACACGCCTACAATGGACCGTGCAAATCCTCGGCGAGCTACTGATCACCGCAGGGTTTATACTGCTGCTCTTCGTGGCCTGGCAGCTCTGGTGGACCAATATCGCCGCCGACCGGTCCCAAGCCCAAGCCGTCGATTCCCTCGTTAAAGAATTCGGTGAATCACGCACCGTTACCGATTGGGACCCCAAAAACCCGCCCGAACCGCTCGCAGAACCCGCGCACGGGCAGGCGTTTGGTGTGGTCTACATCCCCCGCTTCGGGGAAGACTATCAGCGCCCCGCCGCCCAAGGCAGCAGCAACGACGTGATCGACGCCCTCGGGCTGGGCCACTACGAAGGCTCCGCCATGCCCGGAGGCGTCGGCAACTTCTCACTCGCCGGGCACCGCCAAACCCGCGGTAAAGTGCTCAACGATATTGACCTGCTCCAAAACGGTGACCACATTTATGTGCGCACCAAAGACGGCTACTACACGTACACCGTGTACGAACAGAAAATCGTGCAGCCCCACGAGGTGGACGTCATCGAACCCGTGCCCGGGCATCCCGGGCAAAGCCCCACCGAGCGGATTATGACACTCACCACCTGCCACCCGCGCTACGGTGACACCGAACGGTACATTGTGCACGCCAAATTTGAGTCCTGGCAGCCCGCATCCGCCGGGGCACCCGCCGAAATCGCCAAAGTAGCCAACAACAACCCTGCTTAAGAGAGGAAAACACACAATGTACGGATGGATCTTCCGCCACCTGCCCGGACCTCTCTGGGTTCGTATTATTACCGCCATTCTGCTGATCCTGCTGGTCGTCTATGTGCTCATGGAATTCATCTTCCCCAATTTCGCGCAGTACGGCCCGTTCAACCTCGACGTCACCATTAACCATTAGCAGCCCCACCCGAAAGAAAACCATGACACGCATCCTCGTTATCGACAACTACGATAGTTTCGTCTTCACCCTTGTGGGATACCTGCAGCAGCTCGGTGCCGAAACCACCGTAATCCGCAACGATGAACACGACCTCGACACCGTGCTCGCACTCGCAGCAGAGCATGACGGGGTGCTCATCTCACCCGGCCCCGGTGCCCCCGCAGACGCCGGAGTCATTATCGACACCATCAAGTGGGCCGCTAACACCCACAAACCCCTGCTGGGCGTGTGCCTGGGGCACCAAGCAATCGCTGAAGCCTTCGGCGGCACCGTCACCCACGCCCCCGAGCTTATGCACGGTAAAACCTCCACCCTGGTGCACGAAAACGATTCAGTGTTCAAAGACGTCCCAAGCCCCTTCACGGCGACCCGCTACCACTCGCTTGCCGTAGTCCCCGACACCATGCCCGAGGCGCTGCAGGTTACCTCCACCACCGAAAGCGGCATCATTATGGGGCTGCGCCACCGCGAAGCACCCATGCACGGTGTGCAGTTCCACCCAGAATCGGTGCTCACAGAAGGCGGCTACCTCATGCTCGGCAACTGGCTTGAAGAAATCGGGGTACAAGGCGCCGCGCAGCACGCAAAAACGCTTTCTCCACTCATTAGCTAACCCGGCACCTACAAACACCACAATGCCCCCAGCAGGCTGCTGGGGGCATTTCGTATGCGTGTATGTGTGGTGCAAAGGAATGGGGTGGGCTTCCCGGATAACCGGAGAACCCACCCCACTAGCCGTTTGGCGTTTACACGCCCGGGCGGCTACCGGCGGTTATTGTTGTTATTTCCGTTATTATTCCCGCCATTATTATTGTTATTCCCGTTGTTATTGTTGTTCCCGTTGTTCCCGGTATCACCGCGGTTACCGTTATTATTCCCGCCATTTGCCGGGTTGCTTGCAGGTGCTGACGGGGCCGCCGGAGCCGCAGATGCTGAGGCCCCACTCGTCGGCGCAGCAGTCGGCTGCTGGTTCTGGTTACCGCCGGTGCCGGTGCCAGCATTCGCGCCGCCGCCGGACGTATTGCCGCTACCGGACGTGCCCGAACGTGCCGACGCCGAGGGAACCGGTGCCGCCGTAGCAGTCTGCGCCGGGGCCTTCGCCACACGGATAGTGATGGTGCTGTTCTGCTCCACCAGGGTGCCCGCCGCAGCGCTCTGAGCGATCACAGTACCCGCCGGGGAAGCACTCGTCTGCACCTCTTCAACATTCGTGCTCAGGTGCGTGTTCGGGTCAGTCAAGGCAGCCACCGCCTGATCCTTCGTCAGACCCACCAGCGACGGGACCTTCACCTTACCGGAAGAAAGCACCAAATCGACGGTCTGGCCCGCCTCAACAGCCGCGCCCGGCTCAAGAACCTCACCGGACTGATTCGTCAGCGACACCACCATACCCGCAGGGACAGTCGCGCTCTCAACGGTCGTCACACGCCCGTCCACAACGCCCATCTCCTTCAGGGCGTTGCGCACATACGCCTCGCTCTGGCCCTGCAGATTATCCGGAATCACCAGCTTCTTCGGGCCGTTGGAAACCGTCAGAGTCACCTTCGCACCCTTATCAATCATGGTGCCCGCAGTCGGGTCGACACTAATCACGTCGCCCTTCTTCACGGTATCCGAGAAGGCGTTCTTATACTCCAGCGTGAACCCCAGGTTACGCAGCTGGGTGTCCGCCTCATCCTTCGACACGTTAGCCACCGACGGCACCGCAACCTGCGGCACCTCATTCAGCTTATTCTGGTAGTACAGCACCGAGCCCACACTAAAGGCCAGCAGGGCCACAATCAGCGAACCGATCAGCACCTGCAGCCAAGCGCGCTTGCGGGGAGTCTCCGGCTCAACCTCCTCACAGGCGTCATAATAATCCTGCTCAAAGAAATCATTCAGCCCCGCCTCCTCATCAGGCGGCGGCTCCATCGTCCCGGTATTCTCACCTTGGTAAGGTGCAAAAGCTGCCGCACCCAAGGCAGGCTGGGCGACCGTAGCATCATCATCAGCAGAACCGAACGCCGCACGCAGCGCCTGGGCAAATTCATCCGCCGACTGGTACCGCTCATTCGGGTTCTTCGCCAGCCCGCGCATAATCGCAGCATCCAGCTGCGGAGGAACCGGCAGCGGAGAAAAAGCGCTCGGCGGTTGAGGAGCCTCTGACAGGTGCTTAGCCGCCAAATCCACGTTCGACTCGGCATCAAAAGGGGTGCGTCCGGCCACCATCTCATAGATCACGCACGCAGCGGAGTAAATATCGCTGCGGGTATCCACCTCGTGGCCGCTCACCTGCTCCGGCGACATATACCGGGCACTACCAAGCACCACATTCGCCTTCGTCAGGGCCTCGCCCGCCTCCTCAAGGGCGCGCGAAATCCCGAAATCCATCACCTTAATCTTCCCTGACTGGCCCAAGGAAATATCCTCATCAGTCAGCGGCAGAACCATAATGTTCGCGGGCTTAATATCGCGGTGAATAATGCCCATATCGTGGCTGTACTGCAGTGCACCCAGCAGCTGATCGGCGTACGCCATAGCCTCACGCACCGGAAGATGTGCCCCCGACGACAGCACCTCACGCAAGGTGCGGCCGTTCACCAGCTCCATCACAATATATGGGATGCTCCCATCCTCTGCGCCGGGCTGGGCCCCCTCAAAACCATACTCTTGGGGTGTGGTCGGGGTGGGTGAGTAGGCACCGGTATCATACACCGCCACAATAGCGGGGTAGTTCAGTGACGCGACAGCCTCGGCCTCGCGCTTAAAACGTATACGGAACGTCTGATCTTGGGCCTGCTCCGGTCGAAGAATTTTCATCGCGACCTTACGGCCCAAACGGGTGTCCTCCGCCGAGTAGACAGTAGCCATCGCCCCGGTGCCAATAACATCAAGCACCTTATAGCGATCATCTACCATATCGGGAACCAACAGGTCCATACAATCTCCTGGTCTAGGGTCAGAAGTTAAACTCTTAGCTCATACATGCGCGACACGACATACTGGGCACCATTCACTACTCTGACGGCGTGGCAGCAGCAGCCGCGCTGGCGGAGGAGGTAGCGCTTGTGCTCGCGGGAGCGGAAGTAGGCTGCCTCGGTGGTGTACTTGCACTCGCGCTTGCGCTCGCACTCGTAGAGGTATTTGCTGATGGGGCTGCTCCTCCGGACCCCTGACCGGAAGAGGCATCAGCGATGTACACATCTACACTACTATGAAGGGGAACCTGAGTGCCAGGCAGCGGGGTAATGCGCAGCACCGTACCCGGGGCCGCCGTATCAGAATGCTCCGATATCTGATTCACATTAATGCCCAATTTCACGATCGCTGCAGAGGCGGTGTCCTTATCCTGGCCAATCAGCCCGGTGGGGATAGTCGCCGTCTTCGGGCCATTCGAGTACTTCACAATAATGCTTGTACCCTTCTCCACCGAACCTGACGGGGAGACCGACAGCACCGTGTCCTTCGCCTCGTTCGAGTCAACACCCTCAGGTTTAACCTGCAGACCCATCTGGGACAGCTCGTTCGTCACCTCCAGCAGGCTACGGCCCACGAACTCGGCAGGGTTCACCGTCACATTATTCTGCTTCTGCGTATCCGGGTTATTCGTAGCCGGGCTGCTCGAAGGCTCCTGCTCCGAGGGGGAGGCCGAGGCGCTCACCGACGGGCTGCCGCTTGGGTCGTTCTTGGGGGAACCCTGCAGCGCAGTGGCAGCCCACAGGGCCAGGGCAACCACCAGCAGAATTACCACACCGATAACAACCCACTTAACGATGCCTGAACGCTTCTGCTCCGGCTCGTCCTCATCATCAACATGCTGCACCGGCTGCGCACCGGTGCCAGCGACCGGCGGGATGGGCGCGGTCGTCGGATTCGGCGAGAACCGCCCACCCGAACCGAACCGGGGCGCAGCCGCGGCAGTGATAGCCCCCGTAGCACCTGTAGCAGCGCTCTGCTGCACCTGAGTCTGGGTTTGCGTCGCTGTCGCAGCTGTCGCCGACTTCGGCATGAACTGTTTAAGTGCGGGCACGGCCTTCAACGCCGCACGCACATCGTTACGGCGGATAGCGTCAATCGCCGCCGCCAGTGCTGTAGCGCTCGCGGGACGCTCTGAGGGGTCCTTCGCCAGCAGGCACATAATCAGTGCCCGCGCCGTCGGTGAGACACTGTCAGGAAGCGGCGGCGGGGTATCATTCACCTGCGCCAAAGCGATAGCGATCTGCGACTCGCCCGTAAACGGGCGGTGCCCCGCCAGCGCTTCGTACCCGATAATACCGAGTGAATACATATCGGATGAGGGGGTCGCGGTCTGCCCGGTCGCCTGCTCAGGGGCCAAGTACTGGGCGGTACCCATCACCTGACCCGTGGCTGTGAGCGGAACCTGGTTCGCCAGCCGGGCGATACCGAAGTCGGTTACCTTCACGCGGTCATCCGGGGTGATAATCAGGTTACCCGGCTTCACATCGCGGTGCACCAGGCCCTGCGCGTGTGCTGCCGCCAGCGCGCGCGCCGTCTGCGCAATAATGTTCAGGATACGATCCGCCGGGATAGTGCTATCACGCTCAATAATGTTCGATAGCGGCTCCCCGGGAACCAGCTCCATCACCAGGTACGCCGAGTTATCCTCCTCGCCGTAATCAAACACGTTCGCCACACCCGGGTGGTTCAGCAGCGCGGTGTGGCGCGCCTCCGCGCGGAACCGCTCCAAGAACCCGGGGTCACCCGTGTACTCCTCTTTCAGGATTTTCACTGCGACGATGCGCCCAAGAACCTTATCGCGCGCCTTCCAGACCTCACCCATACCGCCTACAGCGATACGTTCAGTCAGGGTATAGCGACCGCCCAAGGTGACATCAGCCGAAGGCCTCACTTGTTCAACACCGCCTCAAAGAGTTGTTTACCTGCATTAGTCGAAAGCTTCGCGCCCGTGGACACATCAATATCCTCATAGACGACCGCAATAGCAATCTTGGGGTCATCCGCCGGGGCGAAACCGGTAAACCAGGAATTGTTCAACCCGGTCGTGCCAATCTCGGCGGTGCCGGTCTTACCCGCCACCTTCACGCCCGACACACCCGCACCGGACGCAATACCATTATCGACCGAGTTCACCATCCATTGTTTCACCTGATCGGCGACTTTTTGGGAAGTTGAGGTGCGCAATTTCTCGGGAGAGAACTCAGACAACGTGCTCAGGTTGCTGGTCTTCACCGAACGAACCAGATTAGGTTTCATCTGCACACCACCGTTCGCAATCGCCGCGGAAGTCATCGCCACCTGCAGCGGCGTGGTTTTCACGTCATACTGGCCCACCGACGCCTGAGCCAGCTGGCTCTTCGTCATATCGGAGGGGAAATCCGACTTGGTGACCTTCAACGGGATCGACAAATCCTGGCCGTACCCGAACTTTGAGGCGGTCTGAGAAATCTTCTCCTGCCCCAAATCGAGGGCGATATTCGCAAACGGAGTATTGCACGACTGCGCTAACGCCCACTCAATCGTCGCCTGCGTGCGGGTGGCACACTGACCATTCACAAAGTTCGGCAGGGTCACATTGGTGCCCGGCAGCGGAAGCTGCGCCGGGTTATCAATCACGGACTTCTCGTCATACTTCCCCGACTCCAGTGCGGCCACGGCATCAATAATTTTGAACGTCGAACCCGGTGAGTAGGTGTTACCCGCGATCGCACGGTTAAACAGCGGGGACTGCTGATCCTGGGTCAGCTTCGTGTAGTCGGCGATCACCGACTGCTCATTATGCGCAGCCAACTTATTCGGGTCATACGAAGGCGAGGATGCCATCGCCAGAATTTCCCCTGTTTTCGGGTTCATCGCCACAATAGAACCCTTCCTGCCCTGCAGCAGCTGGTAGGCGAGGGTCTGCAGCTTATCGTCCACAGTCAGCTCAACACTGGCCCCGCGCGTGGAATTACCCGAGAACAGCTGCGCCACACGATCATAGAACTGGCTGTCCGAGGTACCCGAAAGCTCCTTATCCAGAGCCGACTCAATACCCGTCGAACCGTACACCGACGAGAAGTAGCCGGTAATACCAGCATACTTCTCAGGTTCGGAATATACGCGCTGATAGTTGTACTCGTCGTTAGATTTCACTGAGGAAGCAATCTCAGTTCCGTTCACCACGATCGAACCACGCTGCGAACCGTAGTTATCGTACAGGGCACGGGTGTTCCACTTGTGCTCCATGAGCATCTGCGCATCAAAGAACTGAATATAGCTCAGGGTGCCCATTAGCAAGATAAAGACGCACGCGGCAGACATCCACATGCGGCGAATCGCCCTATCCACGTTGGCTCCCTTCTGTTGATGCCGTAGAAATACGCGCCAGAACACTGGTCGCACCTTCAGGTTCGTAATCGTTACTGCCGTAGTCAATACCCCGTGGGGCATCAAAATCGACCACGCCGTGCGGGGCACGTGCCGAATGCGAAATCGCCAGCCACAGCGCCACAATAATCCAGTTCGCCACCAGCGACGAGCCGCCAGCAGACATGAACGGGGTGGTCAGACCGGTCAGCGGGATCAGCCGAGTCACGCCGCCAACCACCACAAACAGCTGAAGCACCATAACGGTGGACAGCCCTGCCGCCAGCAGCTTCCCAAAACCGTCGCGGGTGCCCAGCGCGGCACGGTACCCGCGTGAGACCAGCACCAGGTACATCATGAGGATCGCGCCCAAACCCAGCAGGCCCAGCTCCTCACCAAGGGAGGTGATAATCATATCCGAGTTAGCGTACGGCACCAGGTAGGTGCGTCCCTGCCCCCAGCCGCGGCCAAACAGCCCGCCGTAGGAGAGCCCAAAGACACCCTGCAGAATCTGCCGAGAACCACCGTAGGCGCTGTTGTAAATATCGTTGTCGAAGGCGTGCACCCACGCGTAGATACGGTCATGGACGTGTGAAATGGAGTGGTACGCCAAGAACCCACCAGCCACCACGCCAATACCACCGGTGACCAGCCACGAGGTTTTACCCGTTGAAAGGTACAGCATCGCCATGAACAGGCCGAAGAACAGGATTGACGACCCAAGGTCATGCTGGAACACTAGCACCCCAATGCTCGCCAGCCACGCCAAAAACACCGGCACCAAATCCCTGAACCGGGGCAGCTGAATAGGCCCGATGCGCCGCCCCGCCACAAGAATCAGATCACGGTGGGTCGAAAGGTATCCGGCGAAGAAAATCGCCAGGGTAATCTTCGCGACCTCACCCGGCTGGAAGGTGCGACCCGCAATGGAGATCCAGATGCGCGCACCGTTAATTTCCTGACCAATAATCGGCAGCAGCGGCAGCACCAGCAGAATAAGGGACAGCGCCAACGAAATGTAGGTGACCTTACGCAGCACCCGGTGATCCCGCAGGAAGTAGATAACCACGGCGCAGGCGAGCATCGACAGCCCCGTCCAAAACAGCTGTGAGTCACCCACCGGGTACTTCAAATCCGAGTCGATACGGTAAATCATGGCCAAACCGATACCGTTGAGCACAATCACGATCGGTAAGATGAACGGGTCGGCGTACCGTGCCCGAAGCCCCAGCACCACATGCAGAATCAGCGCTCCCACGCCTAATACAACGGTGCCCATGAGCCAGGCGCTTGACGAGCTGCCAAATGCCTCTTCAGGGTTCCGCAGGTACAGCGCACCCGAGCTGATGCCCACCGCTAAAACCAGCAGCACAATCTCAATGAAACGGCGTGACTTCGGGGCGTTAGGGTCGCGTCGGGAGAAGAGGGAACTAGCCATGATGCGCACCCCCTTCACCAGTTACGGTACCCACGTCCCCTTCCGTGGTAGCGGCACCCTCGGTGCCGGGCATTAACGGAACCGTGGCGTTACCGGATTCCTCCGCGCTCGGGGTGGGAGTGGGGGTCACCGACGGGTTGTGGCTCTCGGAAGGCTTCGCACTCCCAGACGGGCTGGCTGAAGAAGAAGGTGAAGGCGAAGGACTCGGGTGCGCGTTCAGGTTCGCCTGCGTCTGCAGACGGTTCACCACCACGCGCGCCTCATCAATATTGTCGGCCGAAATCGTGTCTTTCAGCAGCGCACGGTTATGGTCCGAGAGGTCATTAACCGACACGTTACTTTCCTCAACCACATGCGAGAACCGGATAGGCCCAAGGGTCTGCGGAATACCGTTATAGATTGACACCTTGCCGTTGCTGTCGCTCACATAGTAGCGGCCGCTAATCCAGCGCATACCCGTCCACGCGGCAGCCGAGAGCACCCCAACCACCAGCAGCAGCACGAAAATGCGCAGCGGCCAGCGGCGTGGGCGGTGCTTAGCCGCATCCACGGTGAGCATGGCCTCAAGCTCCTCGGGAAGCTGCGCCGTCTCACCCTCAGTAGTCAGCGGCACCCGCTGCGCCAAGGTGGCGCGGTGCTCCAGGGTGCGGTCCACCACGGCCGGGATCATCCCGGTTTCTGTCGCCGAAGCGGCTGAACCCACCAGCTGGTGCGGGCGCTGCCCAAGCTGCCCACGCAGAATCTCAGCGGAGGTATGAATCACCTCAACTGCGCCGCGTTTGTGCAGTTCCTCCTCGTGCAGCAAAGACCCGGTTAAATCGCGTGCACGCCGGAACCGGCGGCGAATATGCGCCGAACCGGGGCTGTCGCCACCTGCAGGGTTCACCTCGGTGGGGTCTTCAGGGGGGATACGCATCGTATCCTCATCCCCGGTGGTATTGGGCACGGCCGGGGCAATAGAAGCCGGCAGGCTGGGCGCATCCGGCACGGCAGACTCGCCCACCGGCTCATCCTCAGGCAGCACGCTGCGGTCAATCACCTGGGCGACCACTACCGTCACGTTATCGGGCGCACCGCGCTCCAGGGTCATCTGGATGAGGACATCAGCAATCTGCTCCAGATCGTCGGTGGAGCGCAAAACCGCCTCAATATCAGAATCGGGAACAACCGAGTCCAGCCCATCAGAAGCCAACACCCAGCGCTCTCCCGGCACCGCATCAAGGGTCTGCAGCTCAAGCTCAGGTGAGGCGTCCACATCACCAAGCACACGCATAATGACGTTGCGGTGCGGGTGGTGCACAGCCTCCTGCGGGGTGATGCGCCCCTCATTCAGCAGACGCTGCACAAACGTGTGATCTGTCGAGATCTGCTCGAACTGCCCGTCCGGGCCCGGGCGCAAACGGTAGGCTCGGGAATCGCCAATATGCGCCAGCTCAATCTTGTCACCGTCAATGAGCAGGGCGGTGCAGGTGGTGCCCATCCCCGCCAGCCGCGAATCCTCATGCGCCAGATCGTTAATGATGCTGTTCGCGCTTTGAATCTCATCCGCCAGGTACACGCCCGCGGTGCCGTCAAAATCGGGGTGATCCAGCGGGGTCAGGTTAAGTACCGCTGTGGCGGACGCGACGTCACCGCCCACGTGCCCGCCCATGCCGTCGGCGACCACGGCAAGATACCGGCCCCCGTAGCCGGAATCATCATTTTTGCTGCGGCGCACACCCACATCGGAGCGTGCCGCGAAACGGAAGGCAATCTTCACCGACTACCCCCTCAACTGCATGGTGGTGCCACCCACCCTAAATTCGGTGCCCGGCTCAATGACGGTGGCACGGCTAAGGCGCTGGCCGTCCACATAGGTGCCGTTCGTTGAGCCAAGGTCTTCAAGGAACCAGCGGGAGCCCTGCGGGAACAGGCGCGCGTGGCGTCCCGAGGCGTAGTCATCCTGAAGCGAAACCTCAATATCGTTTGCGCGTCCAATCGTGATGGGCTCATCCCCCAGCTGCATCATGGCACCAGCCTGCGCGCCCTCAGTGATCACCAACTGGGACGGGCGCGCCGGGGGAGCAGCCACAGGGGCCTGCTCAGCCGCCGGCAGGGCAGGGGAGGCGAACGCATCCACCGAGACTGTGCGGAAATTCTTCCCCAGCCCCAAGTCGCGGCGTGCTGCGGCCAACACCAGAAACACGAAGAACCACAGCAGCGCCAAAAACGCGAAGCGCAGGATAATGACGGTAAGCTCAGAGGCCACTAGAGAGCACCCCCGGCGGGCATCATACGGAAGAAGATGCTCGTATCGCCTAGTCGCAGGAGAGAACCGTCGTGCAAAGTTGCGGGGGTGCGCAGGGCGGTGCCGTTGAGCATCGTGCCATTAGTGGAGCCCAAATCGGTCACAATGTACGCCCCGCTCTGGTGCGAAATCTGCAGGTGGCGGCGGGAAATACTCTTACCATCCACACGAATATCAGCCACACTGCCGCGCCCAATAACTACCGGGAACGAGGTCAGCTCAATGGGCTGCCCGTCAATCTCAAGGTGCGGTACCAGCGGCTGCGGGGCAGGAGCGGGCGGAGCCTGCGGAGACTGCTGCGCCGGGGCGGCCTGCGGCTTGGTGATGCGCGTCGGCAGCGACCGTGCACGCGGCGGGCGCACCGGGCTGTAGGAGGGCGCCCCGTGCGGGCTTGGTGGGGCGTCATTGACCGGTGTCTGCACCGGCAGGGCACCCTGAGCGGGCGGGGTGGAAAAGTACTCAAACGTGGGCACCACCTGGAAATCACCGGGGTGAACCTCCGGTAAGGAATGGAAGGTGATGCGCACCGCCCCAATGAGCGAGTATCCCTGCGCTCGCGCGTGTGAAATGGCGAGGTCGCAGAGCTCAATAGCAAACGGGTTGCCCCACTCCCGTATCCTGTCAAAATCTGCGGGGGAGAAATTAACCGCATAAATATTGGGGGCCATCAGCATCTCGTTGGGATCGATGTAGGATTCATCGTCCATGACCGTGCGAATACGGTTTGCAATATCTGCTTTTTCGAAGGTGCCGAAGCCTTTGGAGAAGCCAACGGCCTGCCCAATGCCTTGTTCTAGCCGCTCAAGCCTGTCCATAAACTTCATTGCCGCCTCCTCCTAACGATCCGTGCCGATTGTACTGCCGTGAGCCCGCGCGGGCCCGCGAAAGGTACAGTCTAGCGATTTTAACTGTGCATATGCTGTGCGTGCGTTAGATACACACACCCAACGCTATTCTATGCGATAGGCGGTGATTAATGCAGAATCGGGGTTATTTTCGCGGTAAAACCGGGTGCTGAAGAGGCACTACGGTGAATTCTGATGCACCATGCGTGGATGTTCCATACCGTTACACCCCGATAATAGGGCGTAAAAATCCGTCATGTGATGTGAATAAGGTTACTAAAATTGGATTGGACAGGGGGCCAAGGGGTGCGTATAGTTCTATATGTTGCCTGCAACCACAGGTTGTAAGACACTTGCGCGAGTGGCGGAATAGGCAGACGCGCACGGTTCAGGTCCGTGTGCCCGTGAGGGCGTGGGGGTTCAACTCCCCCCTCGCGCACCAACTAATCCCCGGTTCAGCTGAACCGGGGATTTTTTATACCCGTCTTTCCCGTGTGTCTGCAGCATCCAGCGGGCCAAACATCAGCATAAACATCCAGCAAGACCGAACAGTGGTGTGCGCCCTGCGGCGTTTAGCATCCTACAGGGCGTCATTGCTGGGCGGCTGAGTATTCTGCGTATCGGATGAGGGCCGCTGCGCAGCCTCCCGCTTCTCGTCGCGTGAACGTAAAATCCAGGCGATAGGACCAAGAAACGGTAGCGCCAAGGTGAACAGGAGCCATTTGAGCTTCTGCACCTCACTAAAGTACGGGCTGCGGTGAATCGTGAGCAGACAGTACAGCGCCAACGCGATACCCACGAGAAACACCGCAGTCCACAGTACATCAAGCACGCCGCTAGGCATGAGGGCCCTCCATATAATTGTTATGTAAGGATGATATAGGGGTGATGGTATTCGGCGTCTTCACCCTGAGACGTGACTATATGTCTTGTAGGTCTTAGGAATATGAGTTAAGGTCAAGCGCACGCCGATAGCATATCTCATCAAGATGAGTATTCCATACTTGATTGTTTACCTGCCCCAGTGTGTAGTACGGTTTATTGGCTTGTACCAGCTAATGGCTTCTGTATGGGTGTCACTATTGGCCTGTATATCTTCCAGGGCAGGGTTTAGGCCGCTATCTTGTGAGGCAAAATATAACATCAATATCCTCCCATACTGCAAGGTGCACACAGGCCAAAGCAGTCATGACGTCAACGCCTTGTTAGGGGGCTTCGCTGCTGGTTGCCGTCAAAAGGTTTAACGGTGTTTGGCTGAGGCCTATGTGTGGACTGGAATTCAGCATGAAGAAGCTTGCAAATTGTAACTACTAGTATGTACAGTTGTGGTTATGGACAGCAGGACTCGGCTTGTAGAGGCAACCCAGGATCTCCTGTGGGAACAAGGGTATTCAGCGACCAGCCCAAAAGATATCATGCGCCGATCAGGTGCTGGTCAGGGCAGCATGTACCATCACTTCACCAATAAGCAGGAACTGGCAGTAGAGGCGCTAGAACGCAGCGCCCAGTCCATGCGTCACGATGCCGAAAAGCTGCTTGCGGCAGATGGTAGTGCTTGCGAAATAGCAACAGCTTATCTGCGTCGACAGCGCGATGTTCTGAAGGGGTGCCGC
>ERZ772974.1086-NODE-1086-length-18415-cov-68.230773_pt1 | contig 18415 bp, 13 predicted proteins | sample MGYA00580671_ERZ772974 | MGnify/ENA primary metagenome ERZ772974 (study PRJEB29015, sample SAMEA2738065) | human oral metagenome | biome: human oral; feature: human-associated habitat; material: saliva | place: China | collected 2218 ... | reverse complement strand
CGCCGTAGACGACGTCGTATCCGGCGGGCTTGCCGTCGGCGTCGATGTAGCCGAAGGGGGCCTTGTCGGAGAAGATGCCGATGACAATTTCGCCGGCTTCCTGGATCTGCTCGGGGGTGCGGTCTCCGACCTGCGCGCCCGAGGAGGACGAGGCGGCGCCCGCGCCGCCGGAGCATGCGGCCATACCGAGGGCTGCGACCATCGCGACGGCGGCCGTGGCGAGTCGGAGGAATGGCTTCTTGCGTGCGTGAGCGGCGCTCATGATGGCTCCTGATCTGCGGGGATAGATGAAAGGACGACGCCGGGGTGCATCCTCGGCGTCGGTGTCGATGCTTCCACCGCTAGCGCGCATTTGCGAGGGGTGTTTCCCGTTTTGGAACTATGTGACAAACGAGCGCGGTGACAAACCGCGGAAATCCGGGACGGGACCAAGGGCCCAACAAAACGTGGAAGTCATCACGCTAAGGTGCGCCCGCTCGCAATTGGATGGATCGGCGCGCGAAAATTGCTCCCATGCCCAAGCTACCGCGCACAGTGAACTTCTCCGTGCCGGCTAGCCCTACCCGCCGCGAGATCCTCGAGGGTCTGCGCATCACGGTGCCCGTGGCCGCGGGATATATCCCCCTTGGCCTGGCATACGGCGTTCTGGTTATGCAGCTGGGCTTGCCGTGGTGGATGGCGCCCGCCCTGTCGCTGGCCGCCTACTCGGGGTCGGCGGAACTGCTCGTCGTCACCCTGGCCGCACAGAACACACCCTTAGCAGTTATCGCTGTCACGATGCTGCTGGTGAACTTCCGCCACCTGTTCTACGCATTCTCATTTCCGCTGCACGTGATCGAGGGACGCGTCGCGCGGTTGTTCTCGATATACGCTCTGGTCGACGAGGCCTACGCTCTGACATCCGCGCGCCCGAACGGGTGGACGAAGCCGCGCCTGTTAGCCGCGCAGGTCTGTTTGCACCTGACATGGATCACGTCTGGCGTGGTGGGCGTGTTCGCCGGGTCTCTGATTCCCACGCAGATTGAAGGATTGGACTTCGCGCTCACGGCCTTGTTCATCACGCTCACGCTGGACGCGGCGCGCACGTGGCGCGAAGTGCCCTCAATCCTCTTGGCAGGCGCATCCTTCGCGGTGGCCATGATGGTGGCGCCGGGCCAGCACCTCATCGTCGCGCTCCTCCTTTTCGTCGCTTGCTTGGCGGTGCGCCACGTTCTCCATCGCCGAGGCATCCTCGGCTCTCCCGATCCCCTGCACTCGGGTGATACGCCCGAGGCGGGCGCATGCGAGACAGGTGCACTTGATGCGGAGGCGCGTGAGGCGGGCGCATGTGACGCTGGCGCATCCGAGACGGGCGCATCCGAGGCAAAGCCCGAGGAGGCCTCGTGACGCCGTCCCTGCCCTATCTGTTGGGGATCCTCCTGATCGTCTTCGTCATCGACTTCACGCTGCGCGCGCTGCCGTTCAAGATCCTGGAGCCGTTGCGCGACTCTCGCTTCGTCGAGAACATGGCCGTGTGGATGCCGCCGGGCATCATGGCGATCCTGGTCCTGTCGACGCTGTCCCAGGGCGCGCAGGCGGGCGGGCGCTGGTGGGCGGCGCTGGTGGCGACGGGCGTGACCGTCGCGGTGCACCTGTTCAGCGGTCGCAAGCTCCTGTGGAGCGTCGGAGCTGGCACGGTCACCTACATTGCGCTGCTGAACTGGCTCTGATGAACTGGCTCTGAGCCCCCTCCCCCAAAGTCGCACGTAATTTAACTTGGTCATTTTTCGAGACATCCCACAAACGTTGCAATTCCAACAACATGATTTCAAAGTCTGAAATTCTCGCGGGGGAATTACGTGCGACATTGTTGGGGAACCATGCGGGATAGGCTGCCGCGACAGGACCCCACTGGAGTCCCGACGAGAACGCGCGGCGGGAGGACCCAGCTGCGGCGCCAGTGGGTGTCGGCTGGGCCCGGCCAAGCTTCGAGTCCAGCGCCAGAAAAATATCGCACGCAATTCGATTGCCTGAACTTTCAACATTCGCCACAAACGTTGCAATCCCAACGATGTGATTTCAAAGTCTGAAATACTCGCGGGGGAATTACGTGCGACATTGTTGGGGAACCATGCGGGATAGGCTGCCACCACGCGCAGCCCGAGCGGAAGGTACCGAAGGGCCCGAGCGGAAGGTACCGAAGGGCCCGAGCAGATAGACACCGCACCGCACGCGTCACCCGGGCTCGAGCGACACAACAGCACCACACCAAAACCGCTACCATTGTGTCCATGCACACAGCGTCGTACCTGCACCACGGACACACGGTCTACGAGCATCGCCTTCAGGTCCCCCTCGATCACCTGCGCCCGATCGGCGAGGACAATCCGACGATCGAGATCTTCGCACGCGAGGTCGTGCGCAAGGGCCACGAGGACTCCCCCTACGCGGTATTCCTGCAGGGCGGCCCGGGCTACCCGAGTCCGCGTTTCGGTACGTTTACCGGCGGGTGGATGAATCGCCTCCTGCAGGACTATCGCGTGGTGCTCCTCGATCAACGAGGCACGGGCCAGTCCACGCGCATGGACGCCCAAGCGCTCTCCCACCTAGCAACAGATGAGGAGAAAGCAGCCTACCTGCGTTACTTCCGCCAAGACCAGATCGTCTACGACGCGGAGGCACTACGCCGCGAGCTGTGCGGTGATGACCCATGGACGACGCTGGGCCAGTCCTTCGGCGGCTTCATCACGACCTCGTACCTGTCGCTGGCCCCCCAGGGCCTGAAGGCCAGCCTGATCACGGGAGGCCTGCCCGGCCTCGTCCACGTGGACGACATCTATCGCCTCACCTATGAGCGCACGGCGGCACGCAACCGCGCGTACTTCCGTCGCCATCCGGGCGACGAGCGCACGGTACGTGAGCTGTGCGCGCACCTGGCGGACACGGAAGAGACGTTGCCGACGGGTGAGCGCCTCTCCCCCACCCGCCTGCGCATGATCGGCATGATGCTGGGCGGGCAGGGCAACACAGACCAGCTGCACTACCTGCTGGAGGGTCCGTGGACGTCCGTTCGCGGGCAACGCAGGCTCTCTTCGCAGTTCCTGGCGGCGATCGGCGCGCAGGTGGACGTGGCCCCGATTTACGGGGTGTTCCAAGAGTACATTTACGCGTGCGCGACGCCGTCTCTGGCGGGCACGGCGACCCTGTGGGCGGCGGATCGCTTGGCCGAGGAGATCCCGGGCTTCGCGAAGGACGCGGATCCGCTGGACGAAAGCGAGCCGTTCTACCTGACAGGAGAGCATTTCATGCGCCGCGTCTTCGACGAGGACCCGGGCTTGGCGCCCCTAAAGGGCGTCGCAGAGATTCTCGCGTCGACGACGGAGGCCACGCCCGTGTACCTGCCGGACGTGCTGGCTCAGAACACGGTGCCGGTCGCGGCAGCCGTCTACTACGACGACATGTTCGTGCCGCGCGAGTTCTCCCTGGATACGGGCAACCTGATTGGTGCCTGCCACTACATCACGAACGAATACCAGCATGACGGTTCCGCCTATTCTGGAGGAAAGGTCGTCTCTCACCTGCTTGACCTGCTCGCGGATTGATCCGCGCGACACGAAATGAAAGGATTAACTATGACGTCGCCTCAAACTTGTTCGTGCCCCGTGACAGCGGTGCTGACTCCGACGCGCGCGGCGGGCCTCGCGGTCGGTGCGGGAGCGACGCTCGCCTGGTACGCGCTGCCCGATGTTGTGCGGTCGCGCCCGTTGCGCGGCGTCGTGAAGGCGGGGCTGCTGGGGGCGATCGGCTGGTCGATTGTCGCGCTGATGCCGGCGGACGGCGAACTGCCACCCTATGACGATGAGACGGATTGTTCGAATCCTTCGGAGTCGTGGGATGATCCGCTTGATGGCGTCAACGAGGCGGAGCCACGCGAATTGGCTGTCCTTGCGGGTGCTGGGCTCGGGTCGGCGGTTGTGACGGTGGCCGTGGAACGGTGGCTGTTCCGCCGCGGTGAGCGCCGCCGCGCTGCGGGCGTCCGTTTCGCTCATACCAGGCAGGGGCTGGCTCTCGGGGCCTTGGAGGCGGTCGCGACCGTGGCGACGCTGGTCGCGGAAGCCAAGGGGTGTTGCGCGCCGCGCGCATAGTCAGAGTCGGCGTCCTGCGCTCGGCACGAGGCCTGGGCGCAGTTTCGGGGCGCCCGCAAGCCCGCCGGTTGGCTGCCGCGCGCTCGCACGCCGCCCATCGGGGCGCGGTGGGCGGCTCTAGTTGATGCCGCTCATGATGCAGATGAGGAAGAAGCCGACGATGACGACGGCGTACACGCAGGTGATGGCCTTGGCGCGCAGCTCGGGGAATCGTCCGCCGAGGCGCATGAAGGACAGGCGTACGCCTCGCGGCAGGGTTCGGTTGAACGTGGAGATTTGGACAGCCATGTAGGCGCGAACGCCGACGACGGAGGCGATGTAGAGCAGGAAGACCCCCCAGCGGGCGCCGGGGAAGAGGGATCGGGCGACGCCCACGTAGAAGAGGAGGCAGCACACGCCGGAGGCGGCGGCGAACTTCCCGGCTGTGGTGACCACGGCGCGCACGCGGCGCACCATGGTGCGGTAGGCGGCGGCGGGGGGCTGGATTTCGATCTGGTAGGAGGAGCGTCCCGCGCCCCTGAGGGGGCGCAGCAGGCTGTCGTATGCGAGCTTCGTTTCCTCGCAGTCGGGGTTGAGTTTGTTGGCCAGGCGGAAGGCCCATTGCGCGGCGTCGGCGTCGGCGAATGTGGGCGTCGTCATGGCGAATACGATAGTGCCCGTGTGCCCTCCTGCGTGAGTGCGTCCACGAAACGCACCTGCCCGGGTGGGCGCGCCGAGCGTACCCCGCGGGTATCCTGGTTGGAGCACGCGAGGCTACCCCGGCCTCGTGAGTCCATCACGTAACCATAGGAGCCCCCATGGCGACCGAGCCCGTGTTCGAGGCCATCAACTGGAACAAGATCCAAGACGAGAAGGACCTTGAGGTCTGGGATCGCCTGACGGGTAACTTCTGGCTGCCTGAGAAGATTCCGCTCTCCAACGACCTGCCGAGCTGGAAGACCCTCACCAAGGACGAGCAGCTCATGACGAACCGCGTGTTCACGGGCCTGACCCTGCTGGACACGCTCCAGGGCACGGTCGGCGCGGTGTCGCTGATCCCGGACGCGCGCACCCCGCACGAGGAGGCCGTCTACACGAACATCGCGTTCATGGAGTCGGTGCACGCGAAGTCTTATTCGTCGATCTTCTCCACCCTGCTGTCCACGGAGGAGATTAATGAGTCTTTCCGCTGGTCGAACGAGAACGCGGCGCTGCAGAAGAAGGCTGAGATTGTCAAGTCGTACTACGACGGCGACGACGCGGAGAAGCGTAAGGTCGCTTCGACGATGCTGGAGTCTTTCCTGTTCTACTCGGGTTTCTACGCGCCCATGTACTGGAGTTCGCACGCGAAGCTGACGAACACGGCTGACCTGATTCGTCTCATCATCCGCGACGAGGCCGTCCACGGCTACTACATCGGCTACAAGTACCAGCTGGCCGTAGGCGAGTCGAGCCAGGAGCGCCAGGATGACCTGCGCGACTACACGTACTCGCTACTGTACGAGCTTTACGAGAACGAGGAGCAGTACACGGAGGACCTGTACGATCCGCTGGGCCTGACCGAGGACGTGAAGAAGTTCCTGCGGTACAACGCGAATAAGGCGCTCATGAACCTGGGGTATGAGGCCTTGTTCCCGCACGACGCGACTGACGTGAACCCGGCTATTCTGGCGGCCTTGAGTCCGAACGCGGACGAGAACCATGATTTCTTCTCCGGTTCCGGCTCGTCCTACGTGATGGGCGAGGTCGTGGACACGGAGGACGAGGACTGGGATTTCTGATCCGATCGGGCATCTGATCGCCGGTGGTGCGGCCCGGGCGCGGTTCGCGGGGGTCTCGCTCGTGATGTCGGCGCGGGCTGCTCAGCATCCGCGATACATGGGTGGCGCCGTCCTGGCGCTTGCAGTCTGATCGTGCTTGCCCGTCGTCACCACCAGACGACGTTCTTAGACTTTGTATCCTCCACCACACTTAATATCACACGCGCAACATCTACATCAGTCGCCACAGACGCATCATGACGCGGTATTCCCCGTCATGACGCGCCTTACCAGCGAGCACAATCACCTCCCGACAACACGAACATCACGACTGATGGGTTACCCACACTAATTATCGCGGCTAAACTGGGAACGGAAGCAGCCTCGCTTCCACACACAACGTACGTCGCGCACATCGCGCGGGGGAATGAGGAGAACACGACTATGAGTATCTTCGACCGCTTCGAGAGCGCCGTCGAGCGAGGCGTCAACGGCGCCTTCTCACGCGTGTTCCGGTCGGGGATCAAGCCCGTGGACATCACCACGGCGATCCGCCGCGCCATGGACGAATCCGTCCAAGAAGTCTCCGCCTCACGCATCATCGCCGCGAACCACTTCACCGTCTACGCCTCGCGCACAGACCTCACCTCCCTCGAGGCATCCCTCGACGTCCTCGCCGACGAATTCGCCCAGCAGGCCACCGAACACGCCGCCTCCAACGGCTACTCCCTCCTCGGACCCGTCACCATCGAGTTCATCGCCGACGCCTCCGAACCCAGCGGCACCCTGAAGGTCGACGCCGAAAACCGCCGAGGACCCGCCGCCCCCGCCACGGCCTCGTCCGCGTCCCCCGAACACCCGATCATCGACGTCGACGGCGAAAAGTGGCTCCTCACAGAACCCGTCACCGTCATCGGACGAGGCTCCGAAGCCGACATCGTCGTCAACGACTCCGGCGTCTCACGCCGCCACCTCGAACTACGCATCACACCCACCGGAGTGATCGCCACCGACCTGGGTTCCACCAACGGGACCTTCGTTGAAGGCCACCGGATCGACGCAGCGACCCTGCTCGACGGCAACCAGATCGTCATCGGACGTACCAAGATCCTCTTCTGGACACACCCAGACCAGAGCGGAGTTTAATGAAGTGACCACTGACCTCGCATTTACCGTCTTCCGCATCGGGTTCCTGGTGCTGCTCTGGCTCCTCGTGCTCGCGGCAGTCAACACGCTGCGACGCGACATCTTCGGCACCGTGGTCACCCCGCGCGGCAAGGGACGCGACAAGGCCGCTTCACGCCGTAAAGCCTCGCGAAACAAACGCAAGGATAAGAAGCGCACCTCCACCAACCCACTGGCCCCCAAGGACCTCCTCGTCACAGGAGGCCCCCTCGTAGGCACCATGCTGCCCCTGGGCGAAGCCCCCATCGTCATCGGCCGCTCCCCAGCGTGCACCCTCGTCCTCGAAGACGAATACGCGTCCAGCCGCCACGCAGCACTCACCCCCCAATCCGACGGCTGGTGGATCGAAGACCTCTCCAGCCGAAACGGAACATTCATCGACGACGAGCGCTTAAACACCCCTCGCCAGCTCAAGGTCGGCGACATCATCCGCATCGGCCAGACCACGCTCGAATTGGTGGGTTGACATGTCAGCAAAAGCCGTCCAATTCCACTACGCCGCCCGCTCCGACGTGGGCCTCGTGCGCTCCAACAACCAGGACTCCGGCTACGCCGGCGCTAACCTCCTGATCCTCGCCGACGGCATGGGCGGACCAGCCGGCGGCGACATCGCGTCCTCGGTAGCCCTGGCGCACCTGGTACCCCTCGACACGGACTCACACCCCGCAGACTCGATGCTGCCCCTCCTGCGAGAGGCACTCCTCGACGCACACGAGGAACTCACCGACCGCTCCAGCCGCGACCGCGACCTCGAAGGCCTAGGCACCACCTGCATCGCCCTCATGCGCTCCGGCAACCGCCTGGCCATGGTCCACATCGGCGACTCGCGCGCCTACGTGCTGCGCGGCGACACCCTCACGCAGGTCACGACCGACCACTCATTCGTCCAATACCTGGTCGACACCGGCCAGATCACGCCCGAAGAAGCCGAACACCACCCCAACCGCAACGTGGTGCTGAAAATCCTCGGCGACGCACAGGCGGACGTGGCACCCGATGAAACCATCCGCACCGCAGTCGTCGGCGACCGTTGGATGCTGTGCTCCGACGGCCTGTCCGGCCTGGTCTCCCCCGAGACGATCGGCCAAGTCATGGCCGACTTCAAGGACCCCGGCGAGTGCGCAGAAGAACTCATCCGCCTGGCCCTCCTGGCCGGCGGCCCAGACAACATCACCTGCGTCATCGCGGACATCGTCCCCGCCGGCACCTACCCGCCCGCGCCCCCGCAGATCGTCGGCGCCGCAGCCATCGACCGCAACGCTAAGTCACGCGGAGGCGAAGGGGCGGCAGCCCGCGCGGCCGCTCTGGGAGCAAAGGCCTCGGGCGGTGTGACTGACGACGGCGACGCCCCCCTCGAACTCAAACCACATTCCTCTTGGTGGACGCCCATATTCGTCTCCCTCGTCACCGTCCTGGTGATCGCGGCCTCCTGGATGTCGTGGAAATGGACGCAGACACAGTACTACGTGATCGGCCAGGACGGCTACGTCGTCATCTACCAGGGCATCCCCCAGTCGATCGGCCCGTGGAAACTCTCCCACGCGATCGAGGTCTCCGACGTCGCACTGTCCGACCTGCCCCCCGTCGACCAGCAGCGCCTCGAAACCCCGGTCCTGCGCTCCACGCGCGCGGACATCGACGCCTACATCGCGGGTCTGAAGCGCTCCGCCGTGACGCCAGCGCCTACGCACGAACAGTCCGGCGCCCAGAACCCCCAGTCGGGTGAGGGGCAATCGGGCGCACAGAGCGGAGGCAACTCCTGATGGCAACCGTCTCGATCGCCCCCGCCCGTCCGCGCCGTTTCCTTGAGCTGGGCCTCATGGTGCTGGCCCTCGCGGTCGGCATTTCCGGCTACGTGCTCACCTCCCTGAACTACACGGGCGCGGTTCCCGCGAACCTACTGCCACAGGTCGGCGTGCTCGTCGCGCTCGCCATCATCGGCGAGATCGGCGTTCATTTCCTGGCCCCCTACGCGGACCCCGTGATCCTGCCGGTCGCGGTAGCTCTCACGGGGTTGGGTCTGGCGATGATCTATCGCCTCGACCTGTCGTACGCGCGCAGGGACGAGGCCGTGGTTGGTTTCCGGCAGGCGTTGTTCGTGGGCATCGCGATCGTCATCGCGGCCGTCATTTTGGTGATGCTGCGCGACCACCGGATGGCGCGCCACTACACCTACACCTTCGGCCTGCTCTCTCTTCTCCTGCTGCTGCTCCCCATGATCCCCGGCCTCGGCCAGGAGACTTACGGCGCGCGCGTGTGGATTCACCTGGGACCCGTCTCGATTCAGCCGGGCGAGCTAGTGAAGATCACGCTGGCCATCTTCTTTGCGGGCTACCTGGTGACGAACCGCGACAACCTGGCCATCGGAGGACGCAAGTTCCTGGGCATGCGCCTGCCGCGCGGACGCGACCTCGGCCCGATCATGGTGGTGTGGATGATCGGCATCGCCATCCTCGTGCTCCAGCGCGACCTGGGAACCTCCCTGCTGTTCTTCGGCCTGTTCGTCGCCATGCTGTATGTGGCCACGAACCGAGTGTCCTGGCTCGTCATCGGTTTTACGTTGTTCGTGCCCGCCGTGGCCATCGCTGTTCACTCGTTCAGCCACGTCCAGACACGCTTCAACATCTGGCTGCGCGCCCTGGATCCCGACGTCTACGAGAACGGCTCCTACCAGCTCGTGCAGGGCCTCTTCGGCCAGGCGTCCGGCGGCCTCATGGGCACCGGGTGGGGCCGCGGATACCCACAGCTTGTCCCGCTGGCTAACTCTGATTTCATCCTCTCATCTTTCGCCGAAGAGCTGGGCCTGACGGGCATGGCTGCGATTCTCGTCCTGTACCTGATCCTCATCCAGCGTGGGCTGCGTGCCGCCTTGACGGTACGCGACGGCTTCGGCAAGCTCCTGGCGACCGGCCTGAGCTTTTCGCTGGCGATTCAACTGTTCGTGGTTCTTGGTGGCATCACGCGCATCATCCCGCTGACCGGCCTGACGGCACCGTTCCTGGCCGCTGGTGGTTCCTCTATGGTCTCGTCGTGGATCACCGTTGCTTTGCTGATCCGTGTCTCCGACGCCGCGCGTCGTCCCGCTTCGACGCCGGCTCCGTGGAACTCGGGAATCCAGCCGGCCGTAGGAGTGGGTGAGTAGCGCGTGAACGCACAGATCCGCAAGATTTTCGTCATTGTCCTGCTGATGTTTGCCATGCTCGGCCTGGGCATCACGAACACGCAGTTCATTTCTGCTTCCTCGCTCAATGAGGATCCGCGCAACCAGCGGACGATCCTGCACGCGGCCGAAACCGACCGCGGACCCATCATCGTAGACAAGACTGCGATCGCCTCCTCCGAGCTCGAGGACGGCTCGAAGCGCTACACGCGCTCCTACACCGATGGTCCGCTCTACGCGTCAGTCACGGGCTATTTCTCCTCCGTGGGCAGCGCGTCCACGGGCATCGAAGCAGCCGAGGAGGACGTCCTCGATGGACAGTCACAGACCCTTCTTGGTCAGCGCCTGCGCAACCTCCTGACCGGCCAGAATCGTCAGGGTGGCGGCGTCGAACTGACGTTGAACTCCTCCATGCAAAAGGCTGCAGCCGACGCTCTTGGCGATCGAAAGGGTGCCGTCGTGGCCCTGGACGCTACGACCGGAGCTGTCCTGGCGATGTATTCTTCGCCCACCTACGACCCGAACCAGCTGGCCTCCTCGGACGCCACCGAGGTGTCTGCCGCGTTCGCGTCCCTGTCGAACGACGCCGATAGCCCGCTCGTCAACCGCGCGATCGGCGCACGCTACGCGCCCGGCTCCACCTTCAAGGTTCTCACCACGATCGCGCTCATCGAAAACGGCGTCGCCACGCCCGAGACACGCATGCCGTCGCCGGTGTCGGCGACCCTGCCGAACACCGCCACTAACGTCTCCAACATCGAGTCCTCCACCTGCGGCGACGGCAACCCGACGCTGACCGAAGCCTTCGCCCGCTCATGTAACACGACCTTCGTGCTGGCCTCCGAGCAGCTGACCAACCAGCAGCTCACGGACGTGACCAACCGATTCGGATTCGGGCGCGAATCGCAGATCCCGCTGAACGTTACGCCCTCGGTGTTCCCCTCCGATACGGATGCCGCCCAGCTCGCCATGAGCGCAATCGGCCAGTACACGGTCCAGACCACGCCCCTCCAGATGGCACAGGTCGCACAGACGGTTGCCAACGGCGGCCAGATGATGGCCCCGTATCTGATCCAGTCGATCGTCGACGCCGACAACCAGGTCGTGCGTACAACCAGTCCGACGGACGCAGGACGACCGATTTCTTCTGACACTGCCTCCCAGCTATCAACCATGATGCAGGCCGTCGTCTCTTCGCCCTACGGTACAGGCACCACGATGGCGCTGCCCAACGTCGCAGTCGCCGCAAAGACCGGCACCGCGGAGACCGGCAAGGGCGACCGCGCGAACGCGTGGGCCATCGGCTTCGCACCCGCGGACAAGCCCCAGATCGCCTTCGCCGTCCTCGTCGAGGGCGACGACGCTGACCCCACGCCGCACGGCGGTGACGTCGCCGGACCGATCGCGCGAGCGGTCCTGGAAGCGGGGCTGAAGTGAGTGTCCAACGAATGACCTCCGGGGCCGGGCGCGTACTCGGTGGTCGCTACACGCTCCTCACTCCCATCGCCCAGGGCGGCATGGGCGAAGTGTGGAAGGCGCGCGACCGCGTCAGCGGCCATATCGTCGCCGCGAAGGTCCTACGCCCGGAGCTTGCAGGCGAGGAGCTCTCGCTCTCCCGCCTGCGCTTGGAAGCCCGCAACTCGATGTCTATCTCTCATCCGAACATTGCGAACACGCAGGACTCGGGTCAAGAAGACGGCATCGGCTGGATCATTATGGAGCTTGTCGACGGTTACCCTCTGACGGACTACCTGCGGGGCGGCTCGCGCATTGAACCTGAATACCTGATGCCCATCCTCATCCAGGTTGCGATGGCCCTCGGCGCAGCAGCCCGGGCCGGTGTCGTGCACCGCGACATCAAGCCCGCGAACATCCTCGTCCGGCCCGACGGCATGGTGAAGCTGACCGATTTTGGTATTTCCCGCGCGAGAGACCAGGTTAATCTGACCGCCGCCGGCATGGTCATGGGCACCGCCCAGTACCTGCCGCCCGAACAGGCCATGGGCGAGATCGCAACACCGACCGGTGACCTCTACGCCCTCGGCGTCATCGCCTACGAGGCCGCGGCCGGTCGCCGCCCTTTCACGGGCGAAACCCAGGTCGACATTGCGTTCGCGCACGTCAACGACCCTGTTCCACCCCTGCCGGACTTCGTCCCCGAGCCGCTCGCTGACGTCATCTTGCACCTCCTAGAAAAGGATCCCGCCAAACGCCCCGAATCCGGTTCCGCCGCCGTCCGTGAGATCGCCGCAGCCGCCAAGGCGATGGGCATCTCCGTCACGCCCCGCCCGCTGCCGCTACCCAAGGCCGCGCAGCGTCCCACCGAAGTGCGCACCCCCGTCCAGCCTTCCGTGCCAATCCTCGCCCCCGTGCGTCACCTCACACGCCGCACACTTCCCGACGAGATGCTCCAGCCCCCGTCGGGCCTAAACCCCCGCGTCCGCTCGGTCACGGGTCGCCACGCGGTCGTCCCGCGCATCATCGACGAAGCAACGACGATCGCCCCGTCGTCCTCGATGATTCCAATCACGGGTCGTCACGTGACCGTTCCGCGCATCATCGACGAGGCTCCCCCGCCGCCGGTCGCTCCGCCGCCGGTCGCTCCGCCGCCGGTCGCACGCCCCGTCTCCGCGCCCATCAGGACTCGCCGCCAACGCCCAGACGCGACGGGCGAGCAGGCTCCTGTCGTGGGGTCCACGCGCTCACTGACCTCGACGGGACGTCACGCGGCCGTGCCTCCGGCCCCGCAACGACCGACGTCGACGTCAACCCCCTCCCGAGCGGACTCCACGCCCGCCGCGGCGCCCGTCGTCACCGAATCGCCCGCCCCCCGTCGCCCGGCACCCGCGCGCCAACAAGCGTCGCCCGCGCCCGCGGTGCCCGCGCCCGCCCAACCGGCTCGACCTGCCGCCCAGGCCGCGCCAGCGACACCCGTCGAACGCCCCCAGGCGATGGTCCCCGCTCAGGCAACCACGGCCTCGTCAGGAACAGACACCATCCCGACGCCGCCCACGACGACCGGCACCCAGACCCCGATCGACCGGCGCGCAGCCCTGAACGAACGCCTCCGCCAACGCGCCGCGAACCGCCAGGCTGAGGATGCCGCAGAAGAACAGCGCCGCGCACAGGTTGCCCGCGAAGAGCAGGAGCGTCAGCGCGAACTGCGCGAAGCACGCGAGGCCCGCCAGCGCAAAGAAGCACGCCAGCGCCACGACGCAGAGCAGGCCTACCGCCACGCCTCACGCGCCCCCGTCCCTCAGCCCACCCGCGACACGCAGGAGAATGCCGCCAAGGACACCACGGCCTCGTCTCAGACCTCGACGAGCACAGGATCCACGCCTCGCGTGTTGGGGACGGTTCCCCAGCCGCGCGCGAAAAAGAAGTCCTCCACGGCTTCCACGCGCCCGCGCCGCTCCGTCTTTGAACCGCGTTCAGAAAAGAAGACGCGCCGCCCAAAGTGGCACGAACTGGATGCGCGCTCTGCAGAGCAGAAACGACCGGCGGCAAAAACCGCATACTCGCGCAGTGTCGTCGCCCCGCCAGTCCCAACAGTTAAGAAAGTAATCCGCTGGGTGGTCGTCACACTCATCGTGATTGCGTTGATTGCACTCGCAGCCGTTACGATCAGACACATGCTGAGCTCCCTCATCCAATCAAACGCGGGAGCAACCATCACCGAGGAGGTTAGGACATGGCACAGCCCATGGCCCACCGTCTAGCTGGCCGATACGAGGTCCGCTCGCTCATCGGGCGTGGCGGAATGGCCGAAGTCCATCTGGGCTTCGACACTCGCCTATCGCGCGTCGTCGCCATCAAAATGCTGCGACGCGACCTGGCGCTGGACTCGATCTTCCAGGCACGGTTCCGCCGCGAAGCTCAGTCGGCTGCGTCACTGAATCACCCGAACATCGTCGCCGTGTACGACACCGGCGAGGAAATCATCGAGGATGCGAACAACCGGTCCATCGCCGTGCCCTACATCGTCATGGAGTACGTTGAGGGACACACCGTCAAGGACCTCATCTCCGACGGCACAGCCGTGCCGATCAACGAAGCCATCGAAATCGTCTCCGGTGTCCTGTCCGCCCTGCAGTACTCGCACGCCAACCACCTGGTGCACCGCGACATCAAGCCCGGCAACATCATGCTGACCTCGGAGGGCAAGGTCAAAGTCATGGACTTCGGCATCGCCCGAGCCTTGACCGATTCACAGGCCACGATGACACAGACCAACGCTGTCGTCGGCACCGCACAGTACCTGTCCCCCGAGCAGGCGCGCGGCGAGACCGTGGATGAGCGCTCCGACCTGTACTCCACCGGCGTCGTCCTCTTCGAGCTACTCACGGGCCGCCCGCCCTTCAAGGGCGACTCCGCGGTCGCCGTCGCCTACCAGCACGTTGAGCAGATCCCGCCCACGCCCTCGTCGATTCTTTCCGACATCCCGGACTCGCTCGACCGCGTCGTCCTGAAAGCCCTGGCGAAGAACCGCGACGACCGCTACCCCAGCGCCGCCGCCATGCTCGCCGACCTGCAGCGCGTCGCACGCGGCCTGGATGTGGGCGCGCCGCCCGCCGACTCGTGGGCGACTGAGGTCTTGCCCTCCGCCGGCGCCGCGCGCACCGCCGCCACTGCCCCGCTGGCCGCGGTTCACGCCCCGGCGGGCACCCCCACCCACTCGGGCGTAGCGGCGACTTCCACCTCCCTTCCCGCAGTCGCAACCGAGGATGAGGCGGCACACGAAGCCACCAAGGCCCGTAAGCGCCGCACCGCGATCATCGCGTCGCTCGTCCTCATCGCGCTCCTCCTCATCGGCGGCAGCGTGTGGGCGCTCACGCGCGGCGCAGGGACGACGGCGACCGTGGCCGTCCCGAACGTCGTCGGCCTCTCCCAGGCGGATGCAAAGTCTCAGATTGAGGCCGCGGGCTTCACGTGGGAACTCAACCCCGACAAGGTCGCCTCCGACACTGTCGACGCTGGTTCCGTGGCCTCGACAGATCCCGCCGGCGGCACCCAGGCGGAGAAGGGCGCGACCGTACGCGTCACGATCTCCTCCGGCCCAGACTCGGTTACTCTGCCCGATAACCTGGTCGGCATGAGTCCGGACGACGCGCGTAAGGCCGTCGAAGCGCTGGGCCTGAAGTGGGAGGTCAACTCCAGTAAAGTCGCCTCCGACACGGTTCCCGAAGGCAAGGTCGCGCAGACCAACCCCTCCCCCGGTTCGAAGGTCAAGGCAGGCCAGACGATCACCGCGTACCTGTCCTCCGGCTCCGACCAGGTTGAAGTTCCCGACCTTGAAGGCATGAGCCAGGATCAGGCTCGTAGCGCCCTGAAGGCCGTCGGCCTGGAACTCGGCAACGTCACGAGCGTCGATTCGGACAAGGATAAGGATCGCATCGTCTCCCAGGATCCGGCGACGGGTACGAAGGTCAAGAAGGGCACGACCATCGCCGTGTCCGTGTCCAACGGCAAGAACGGCCAGGTGGAGATCCCCTCCATTGTTGGCATCGGTCGCGACGACGCTGAAGCGCAGCTGAAGGCCCTGGGTCTCAACGTCACTGTCGAGGAAGTTGCGGACTCCCAGCCAGCTGGACAGGTCCTTTCCGTCGAGCCCGGCGAAGGCTCGAAGGTGGACAAGAATTCGACCGTGAAGCTCAAGGTGTCTAAGGGTTCGCAGGGCGCAAGCCCCAGTCCTTCCCCCACGAAGAGCAACTAATGACGTGTGCCGCAGCGGCTCACACGCCCCTGCGGCACACGCGCATCGAGGCCCGCACTCACAGGAACCCTCCTGAGGTGCGGGCCTCGTCGTATGCGGGTCGCGTCGTGTGCGGTGCGGTGTGCGGTGCGGTGTGCGGTAGGGTGCGGTGAGCCGCGCGCTTACTCGGCGGTGAGCTCGGGCGTGCGTGGTGAGGCCACGAGCGCCCCGATCCTGGCCACAACCTCGTCATCGAACGCTTCCACGAACACCTATCCCGATCCGGGCCCGCACCGACGCGGATAGGTTACGCTCACGCGGATAGGTTACGAACATGCGGATAGGTAACTAAGGTATCCGGATGCTCGTAACCTATCCACGAAGTCATTTCCTATCCACATGCGGCCACCCGCAAGCGATCGTATCTACAGCACCCGTCGATGGCTACCAATCCTAGGCGGACATCGAGACGACGCGACGAACCGAAGCCCTGTAGCATAGGCAGCAAACGGCCCAATAGGGGTTGCCGACCATCGTGCTAGCATATGGTTACTTCATGACCATATGACTGAGATCCATAGGCGGGGCTCCCAGTCGGACCGGGAGCGCAGACATGAGTGACACAACGCAGGACGTTGAGCAATGGGACCCCAACGAGGATGACACCATCATCGTCCCCCTCGACAATGATCACGCCCTCGTGGTCGGGTCCAACACAAATGGCCTCGAAAAGATCGACAACTCGCTGATAGCTGATCGTGCACTCAATGATCTCATCGCATCAATCGGCGAGGGAGCCTCACTAACCGGAGGGGCAGCCTCAGCGGCCAACGCAATCCAGCACATGTCCGGCCTCTACAAGCTGGATGCCGTCACCAAGGCACAACTAGCCGCAGGCAACGCACTCACGAAGACCGCCGATGGCCGATTGATCGGCACCGTAAGAAACGCTAGCGGACAAATCAGCCGCCAAGCACGCCTCATTCCCGTGTCGGCTCCCCAGATCGCGGGAGCCATCGCAGCCATCGGACCTGCGATTGCGATGGTTGCTGTGCAGATGCAGCTCGACAGCATCTCCAAGCAGGTATCCACAGTTCAGCACACCGCCTTACAGACTCAGCGCATGCTTAAAGATTGGCAAAATGCTAGCTTCCACGGCACCCAACAGGCAGTTCTTCGCATTTACCGCAAGAGCACCAAGGAAGGGACCGTTTCCAATACGAACTGGGAACAGATCAACGGACTCAGCAATGACATTGAAAGGCACCGGAACTACTACAAACAGAGAATCAAAACGCACGCTCAAGAACTACAGAATTGCCAGAACGATGTGTCTAAAAGACGCAACTACATCACACAACACCAAGAGAGCATTCTTTTCGATACATTTGCTGCCCTCAACTGCATCCAGACATGGTGCTGTTACTTCCAGCTCGCACATGAACGTGCTCGGATCAAAGGTGAGCAACCCACCCTCACGTACGACGAGATGCGCGCAGAAGTCGAGGATGATCTGAAGGAGCAGCGCACACTACTCCACGCCCTCATGCGAGAGCTGCGCATCATCTCTGAGCTTCCCGGCGCATCATCGTTCCTCTTCTCGCAGAAACGGCAAGATAAGACAGCTTCCCGCGACACGGCGACAAAACTCCTCGAGCAGCTCAACGAGCTTGCGCAGCAGCTGGGCATCCAAGAAAACCCTGTGCCCATCCCCGATGCCACATGCGTGCCTGCCAACTATGACGTGTCTCCCTATACCAAGATCCTGCGTTGGTATCTAGACGAGGGTGAAGAACTCGAGGCACTCACTTTCCCCATTGACAAACTATCGCATCGTCTTCTAGCCACGAGAGCCGATCAGTTTGCTAACACAGTCAATAACCTCGCCTGGCTAGTGCTCCCGCGGGCCAAAGACTCAACCGACTGGAGTCGAAGAGACTGGCTTGTTCGCAGAGTCGGGCAAACGATGCTCGTTGCGCCCGAGATGGTTGCCGTTACCGGCCGCCGCATCATCACCGCTGACCCACAGGAGTTCATTCAGAAGGGCATTGTCAAAGAAGAGTTCTCCATCAACGACGTGACTCCAACGTTCACGGACACAGATGATGCGCTCCCGGAGCTACACCTCATGCGAGGAGAGAAAAAATGCCGCGAGTGGTGCTTCCCAAGCAAGGCACGCTCCAAGGCGCGCAGCGTCGCAGAAATGCTCGTCGATGATCCTATGCAGCTCCTACCGCCCACGAAGCCTGAGCTTACCGATACTCAGGACGACATAGAGGCCACAGACCCAGGCGATCCGGAACCCACGCAGAGTCCGGATCCCGAACAGAATCCGGAACCCGCACCGAACGGCACATCAGCGCAGCCCGAAAAGGAAGAATCCCCCACGCAACCTACAGCTTGAAGCGCTCCGCGACGACGGGCTTGAGGGACACGGCACGCTCGCGCGCGTCGGCATCACCGCAGGCGGCCAGCCAGTTGGCGAACATGAGGTGCCCGGACTGGGTCATGACGG
>ERZ772974.1080-NODE-1080-length-18434-cov-7.924533_pt1 | contig 18434 bp, 11 predicted proteins | sample MGYA00580671_ERZ772974 | MGnify/ENA primary metagenome ERZ772974 (study PRJEB29015, sample SAMEA2738065) | human oral metagenome | biome: human oral; feature: human-associated habitat; material: saliva | place: China | collected 2218 ... | reverse complement strand
GACGTCTGGTTCTCATCCAGAAAATCGCGGGTTCGACTCCCGCCGGAATCACCATAATCACTTTAACCTTGAAAAAGGTTATTTTTTATGTTATAATTTAGACAATATGAGCAAGCAAAAAATCGTCGCCCTAATCGGCCAAACTAATGCTGGAAAATCCAGTCTACTAAATCGCATGGCGCACAAAAATATCGCCATTGTTGCCCGTGAAGAGGGCACAACCCGCGACAACGTCATCGCTAAAATCGATGAGGCCTTTTTATTGATTGATACCGCCGGGCTTAAAAACCCCGAAGACGATTTTGAGGCCAACATCCAAGACCAAATCAACGATGCCATCGACACTGCCGACCTCATCTTGCTCGCTCTCGATTCTACTAAATATCCAAGTCAACGTGATAAAGATATTGCAAAGGCCGCTCTAAAGTCAAAAAAGCCAGTTTTCTTATTGCTCAATAAATCCGATTTAGGAGAATCACTGTCTGAAGAAGATTTCCTTAGGCTTGGCATTAAAGCCAACGACACCTATCGCACTTCCGCTACTACCGGACAGGGAATTGCTAGACTAAAAGACCGTATCGCCGACACTCTTGATGTAAAACTTAGACCTCGTTCTTTTGAGGCTACTAACACCCATAAAAGCACCCAAGCACCACAAAATCTTGACGAAAACGGTAATCCGCTCATTAAATTAGCTCTTATCGGTCGCCCAAACGTTGGTAAATCTAGCCTCTTCAACAAGCTAGCTAAAAAACAGCAAGCCATCGTCAGCTCTCGCCAAGGTACCACACGCGACGTTAACCGCGTCCAAATTCGCTACAAAAACATCACTATCGAAATTCTTGATACTGCCGGACTCAGAAAACCCGGACGCCGCGAAGTTGGCATTGAAAAGTTTTCCGCCATCCGCACTCTCGCAGCCATCGAAGAAGCCGACGTCTGCGCTCTTCTAATCGACAGCAAAGAATCCCACAATAAACTAGATCAATCTCTCGCCGGTCAAATCGTTGACGCCGGCAAGGGAATTATCGTAGTGCTGACCAAATCTGATTTACTCGACAACTCAAAACCAGTCACCTCCACCATTTCCGACAAAGCTCGTAAAAACCCGACCGAAGCCCCGACCTACACCGAGATCGATAGTATTCTCGATCGCCTCGAACGCGACCTTGATTTCTTGCCTTTTGCCCCTGTACTCATCACTAGTTCCGAAACTGGCAAAAACGTCACTCGCATTTTCGACCTCACGCTTGAAATCGACGAAGCTCGCCATACTGAAATTAAAACTTCCGATCTCAACAAACTCCTTCGCGAAGCCGTCGCTGCTCATCCCCCAGCTGGACTAAAAAATACTCATCCAAAGCTTAAATACCTCGTCCAAACTGATACTTGCCCACCTTGGTTTGTCTTCCATGGTCGCGAAATGGAGCTCCTCCACTGGTCCTATAAACGTTATCTTGAGCGCAAAATCCGCGAGCATTACCCATTCTTAGGCACCCCAATCAAGTTCAGTTTCTATAATGACCGCGCCCAAGGTAAGCGTAAGAATTATTCAAAAAAGACTTTAAAAATAGCCTAAAATATGGTATAATAAAAATAAGTGGGTATACCCCACCTATTTTTGTCACAGGCCTGAAATTATTTCATGCCAGCACATGTTCCTTAAAAAGGAGGTTTAATATGTCGAAAAAAGTAAATGTTCGCACTCGCAAGGACGCCCTGCGTCAATCACAAGAACGTGAACTTAAACTAGCTCGTAAAGGGTCTATCGATCAATTCGAAGATCACTTTGATCGTTCAGTCTTTTCAGTCCTTGAGGACGAAGATGACATCGAGCTCGATCATAGCGAAAACTATGTTGAGAACTATACTGAAGACTATACTGAAGACTACGGCAAAGACCATAACGAAAGTCATGGTAAAAAGCCTGAGGCAAGTCTCCCTAAAAATGAGCGCGTCTCATCTCAGTCTTCAACCACACCCATCTACATTCTAGATACTAATGTTCTCATCGGTTGTGTTGATTTACTTTATGACCCTACCGACGAAGATTGGCATGAGCCCATCGATTTTCAACCAAATCTAGATCATGCCCATCTAGTGATTCCGGAAGTCGTTCTAAATGAATTAAATCACCTGAAAAGTGAAGCTTCCTATCGTGGTATGGTTGCTCGCACTGCAGTCAAGCGCCTAGAGCGTTTTTTCGCTAATTCCGGCCACACGATAAAAGAGACTCTTGAGCTTAAAAAGCCAGTTCCAACTGATTTTTACGATCAAGTTATTTCTTTATTGCCGCTTCATCGCAGTTTCAGCAAAAATCTGCCTTACACGCCAGCAATAGAAGATCATGACGGCTGGATTGCAGTCACTGCACTCGCCGCCAAACTAATCAATGACGGCGCAAAGACTGATGGCACCGAAGATGTCGTTAATATACTAAAACAAAGTAGCCAAAAAAATACGGTTACCTTATTAACTAACGACGTCAATCTTCGCGCTAAAGCTGAGTTGTACGGTGTCAGAACCTTAGGTTACAGCTTCATAGAACCGGCTCCATTCACTGGCCTACGAGAAGTTATTGTGCCATATGAGCTTTTTAGCCGTTTTGTTGGTTATGAAGGACAGTCCACCGGTATCTCACTCGACGAGTGGGAAGATTACATGCCTGATGAATTACCATTAAAAGCCAACGAATATATCAGTATGGAACTTAGAGATGACGAAGATTTTCCAAATCTTTACTTCGACGACGGCGTCTCATTTAAGAACGTCGGTCGCTACAGTGCAGAAAATGGCCGCATCTATCCGCTCCGCTTTGCTAAATGCGAAGGTGTGGCACCCCAAAACTCAGGCATCGCCGCCTATTATGACGCCCTAAATGATGATCGGATTAAAGTTATTACTGTCACCGGCCCAGCCGGCACTGGTAAAACCTATTCGGCTATCATGCATGCGATAAAAAGCATGCAAGCTGGTCGTTATAGTCGCGCTGTCATCATCTCTTCCGCTTCCGCGAAAAATCCCCTCGGCGCCCTGCCAGGTGGGTTTAACCAAAAAATGGAACCTTTAATCTCTGCTTGCAAGGATGCTATTCGCTCCTATTTGGCGAACACTCCAGAGTTTCGCCAAAAACGAAAGTTGCTCGGCAAATTTGGCGACACCAACGTCGCCAGCAGAGAAGACAGAGAAGAGCTAGGAGATAAGCGCCGTCGCGTCGATAATCGATACGAGAATAACCATAGTCATTATGATTATTCGCGCTACGAAGACGAATATGTGTCCGCTAATGATTTTCCTGCACCTCATTCCAAAAAGAAAAAGAAAACTTTTTATGAGGTTCAGAAAAACGACACTAAAGTGTCCGAGGACAAGAAGCTTAGCTACTCAGAACAGCTCGATAAACAGGTAAACTATCTTTTTAGCCGATATTTTACCAGTATGCCATACGAGCTGGCCCAAGGCCACTCATTCGACGATGCTATCATAATTTTAGATGAGTTTCAGCGTGTCCAAATCGATGAGGCTGATACGCTAATTACTAGACCGGGACGCGGTTCCAAAATGATTATTTGTGGTGACGTTAATCAGATCCACAATAGTTCGTTAGAAAAGCGTCTTAAAAACGGTTTAGCTTATGCCAAGTTACTATTTGATGACGAGATCATCGCCGCGCACATCAATCTGACCGAGAGCTTGCGTAGTGACATCACGAGAATTATGACCAAAAATCGTGATAAGATTCGCAAGCTCATGAATCAGTTATAGCTCCATAATTTAACCTCCCATCAAAGGCCCCGTCTTGGGGCCTTTTTTATATTTATCAGATCTTTTTCTCATTTTTCTCATTTTTATCATCTTTCTTGGTTTTTATCATTTTTTCGGGTTCTTTTGCCATCCCTAACGATTTTTCTTGACATTTTTAATAATATGTGATAAAATATAGTCATAAAAGGTTAACCAACGCAGATGCACCTCTACCAAGAGGTGCATTTCCGTTTTATGCTATAATTAAACATATGAAACTAGTTGTTGGCCTCGGCAATCCAGGCAATCTCTACAATTTTACCCGCCACAATGTTGGTTTTTTGGCACTTGATTTTTACGCTAAAGTTCGCAACATTAATTTTGAACCAGCCGGAAAATATGATGCAAAATTTTTCCGTATTAACGACACTTTTTTTATTAAGCCTCAAACTTTTTACAATGATGTCGGCAGTTCCATCGCGCGCTTTAAAAATTTTTACAAAATTAAACCCGAAGAGATTTTAGTCATCTGCGATGATTTCAACTTAAGCTTTGGTAAACTTCGTTTACGCGAAAAGGGTAGCGCTGGCGGTAACAACGGACTCAAATCCACTATCTCCAGTCTCGGCACCGAAACTTTTAAACGCCTTCGCATTGGCACGGGGAACGACGCTCTGCGCCAAAAAATTGGTGACACCGATTTTGTACTCGGCAAATTCACCGAGGCCGAACATCAGGCTCTACCAACTATTCTCCGCGACGTCATTGGCCAGATTGATCAATTCCTAGCATAGCAACCACCGATTGTTAAAGTCCCGCTTTACCACGCCGCGAATTTCTAACATCGTAATTGCAACATTAAATCGCGTCACGTCAAAATCAGCCTCCTTTGTTTTTATTTTATTTAAGATCTCCTCCCCCGCCGTCAATCCAGCAACTAAACACTCTAATACTGCAGTTTCATCTGGCGTCGATCCAAATAATTTTATTTTTTGTTTCCGTTGTTGGTGGATTGACCCAGTAAATAATATCCCTAAAATATCCTCCACGGCAGTCACCGCCGTCGCCCCTTTATTAAACAAACTGTTACATCCCCGCGACATCTGCCTTGATAAATCTCCCGGCACCGCAAACAGTGGTACTCCTTGTTCTAGGGCATGCGAAGCCGTATTGAGCGAGCCAGACCTTAGATCCGCCTCCACTACCACAACTGCATCCGCCAGCCCTGCAATCAGTCGATTTCGCTCCAAAAAGGCCGTTTTCGGGTAGTATTTTGCGCCTACCGCTAGCTCCGACATTACGCAACCATCTTGTGTTAAAATCTGCTCAAACAAGCCCTGGTTTTCTGCTGGATAAATTCGGTCGATCGGCGTCCCGAGCAACGCTATCGTCCGCCCCTGCCCAGCCAATGCGCCACGGTGCGCCGCTGTATCAATCCCAGTCGCCAGACCTGACACTATAATTACCCCCATTTCAGCTAGTTCTTTCGCAATCTTGTAGGCCCAGGTCTCCCCATACGCCGTCATCTTACGCGCCCCTACTACTGCTACCGTCTTTGGCCGCCCTACCCCCTCTTTCGGGAAACGCGCACTCGGCGCACTTTCACCAACATATTCCGGTATCTTACCATAATAATAAATCATTTCTGGCGGTCGCTTTAAGAACTCTAGCCTTGCCAAATATCTCACCTCGCGAATCGTACTGCTTTTTATATCCATACCTAAAAATCCTTTCTGCTTATGGCTTTTTTCTGAAAATGTTTTATAATACTTGCATTATAAAATTTTAGAGACAAAAAGTGTTGACTTTTATTTTTCGATATGGTATAATAAGAACAGTTAGAGGTTATAAGTGAACATAAAAATGTCCCATCCTCTATACCGTACCTAAATAAATCATAATTTCTACTACTATTGTAGCAGAAGTTGCGTGTTCTTAAAAGCTTTCAGCTTGTAAATTGTCTTTTATCTTTTACAAGTCATATAGTATTACCTCCACTATGAAAGCACCCCTTAAGAACATAGCAACCCCTATAACCGGCGGGCCCCAAGTTTGTGTGAGGTGGGTCACGCTCCGGGGTTCTCCCGGTGTCACTAATTAGAGAGATGCGTTATGGGGATTACAAAGAGCCTCTTATTGGGACTAGGTGATGCCCACCCTTACCTAGTTCCAATAAGAGGTTTTTTGTGCTACTATGTAATTATGTCAAAAAATCTTGTTATTGTAGAGAGCCCCGCTAAAGCTAAGACAATTGAAAAATATCTTGGCCACGATTTTAAAGTTATGTCTTCAGTGGGGCATATCCGTAAGGATACTAAAGTTGACGTGCATAATAATTTTGCCGTCACCTACGAAATTGACCCTGAGCACGCTCACATTGTCAAGGAATTGAAATCCGCAGCCAAAGTTGCCGACACCGTCTGGCTCGCCACCGATGAAGACCGCGAAGGCGAATCCATCTCTTGGCATTTAATTGAGGTGTTAAAGCTACCAAAAGCCACCCATCGCATCACTTTTCACGAAATTACCGAACCAGCCCTAAAGGCGGCAATCAAATCTCCTCGCCAAGTCGATATGAATATGGTTAGCTCTCAGCAAGCTCGCCAAACCCTTGATATGTTAGTAGGTTACGACCTATCCGATATTGTCCGTAAAAAAGTACCGGGCGCTAAATCAGCTGGTCGCGTTCAGTCCCCAGCCCTTCGCCTCATTGTTGAGCGCGAAAAAGAAATTGAAAAATTCGACCTCAAATTCAGCTTTAAAATTTCTGGTAAATTCTCTAAAAACCAGGCTGATTTTGATGCTAATCTCGAAAAAATTACCCCTAAATCTCGTGAAGAGGTGTTGGCTATTTTTGAAGCCCTAAAAGGCAAGACTTTCAAAGTCACAGCCATCGATCAATCTGAAGGCACTAAATCCAACCCTGTTCCGTTTTCTACCGCCGCCCTACAAATTGAGGCTAACTCAAGATTAGGTTTTAGCTCACGCACCACGATGAATGCAGCTCAAGCACTTTATCAGGCCGGTCACATCACTTATCACCGTACCGACTCGCTCAATCTTTCCGAGCAAGCCTTGGGTATGATTGCGAGCTACATTGAACGTACTTACGGTAAAAAATACCTCCAAGTTCGCCATTTTAAAACTAAGTCTGCCGGCGCCCAAGAGGCCCATGAAGCTATTCGCCCAACTCACATCGAAGTTGAGTCCGCTGGCAAAAATAATTACGAGAAAAAACTCTATGAGCTCATCCGTAACCGCACTCTAGCTACCCAAATGGCTAACGCTAAGGTCGCCAAAACCACGATCACAATTACTCCAGCTGAAACCACCTATAACTTCATTGCTAAGGGCGAAATTATTGTATTTGACGGTTTTTTAAAGGTTTATGGCAATGCCAAAGACGTTAATCTACCACCACTCACTCAAGGTGACCTCGTCGATATGCGTGACGTCTCAGCCCGCCAAACTTTTGCCAAACCGCCAGCTCGCTACACTGAAGGTACTTTAGTTAAAAAACTTGAGGAACTCGGCATCGGTCGCCCTTCCACTTACGCCTCCATTATGTCTGCCATCCAAATTCGCGGCTACGCTATTAAGGGCGAATCCGAAGGGGAAGAGCGCGCCGTCATGACCTTAAATCTCCATGGCAAAGCTTCGCTTTCTGACCCAGACGCCGCCCCGAATTCCATCTCCGAAGCTACTATTACTGAAAAAACTGGTGCCACTAAGGGCAAATTAATCCCTACTCCAGTTGGTGAACTGGTGTCTGATTTCTTATCTGAAAATTTTGAACAAATCGTCGATTACGACTTTACCGCTGGCGTCGAAGAAAAACTTGACCAAATCGCCGAAGCTAAACTCACGAAATTAAAGATGCTACGTGACTTTTATGGTCCATTTTCTAAGGCTGTTGGTGATGGTGCCATGGCCAATCGCTATAACTCATCCACTGAACTAGGCATCGACCCTAAAACTGGTAAAAAAATTTACGCCAAAATCGGTCGTAACGGCGGTTTTATCCAACTTGGCGAAAATGAAAAAGACTCTGGCGAAAAACCTCGCTTTGCCCCACTTCCAGCCGGCAAAACCGTTAAAAGTGTCAGTCTTGAGCAAGCTCTTCAGCAGCTAGAATTACCAGCACTGCCGCGTACTCTTGGTAATGCCAAAGACGGCGTAGCTATTACTGCTGCAAACGGTCCTTTTGGCCCATATCTCATCGCCGGCCCCTACAACATCTCTCTTGACAAGCGCGATCACGAACAAGATCCTTATCATATCACATTAGAAAAAGCTGAAGCGCTTTACCAGCAAAAGAAAGCCAGCATTATTGCCGATTGGGGTGAAATTAAAATTATTATTGGCCCGTTCGGTCCATACATCAAAGGTCCAGCCATCAAGCCCGCATCCGGGAAGGGTAGAGCGCGCCCGAACAATGCCAAAATTCCAAAAGACGTTGATCCAAAACAACTCACTCTCGAACAAGCAAAAGCATTACTCGAACAAAAACCAACTGGTGCTACCGCCAAAACTAAAGCTGGCGCAAAAACTAAAGCTAAAGCCACTACTAAGACTAGTGGTTCTAAAACTCGTCACCCTAAACACACTAAAACTAAAGCTACAAAAACCACTCATTAACACCAAAAACTCGCAAATTATTTCATATTAGAAAATAATACTGCTTATGTAAAATTTTTATATAACTTTTTTGCCTAAATGTAAAAAAATGTGGTAAAATAATACCAGAAGTTCAAAAAAATCATCCCCACATGACCTATTTGACATTAGTATAAAAATATGTTAATATACATAAAATGATTTAGCAAAATAGGGGTGGATTAAAGGAGTTAATCAGTGGATCAGAATGCGGAAGTCATCGCTAAGGCGATTAGCGGTAGCTTAAAAATTATTGAACAGGATCGCGAACGAGAAATTATTTCACGTCGTTTTGGGCTTTCCGGCAACAAGGAAACGCTCGAGCAGATTGGTGATATGCTATCCATCACTCGCGAGCGCGTGCGCCAACTCGAAAAAGCCATTCTGATTCGCTTACGCATTCTAGCTGAAGATGGCAACATTCCCGAACTCGCTCAAGCTGAAAAAATTATCATCCGCAATCTTACTGAAATGGGTCGTATCGCCCGCGTTTCCGACCTTGCTGAAAAAATCTTCAGCCAATCCGTCACCGAAAAACAACGCCAATCCCTCGCTTTTATTGGCGAAATTTCCGCCAGCCTCACCGTAGTTGAAGAAAGCGAAAAGTACTTCAATGCCATCGGTATTGCTGATTACGGCAGCGAAAAGGAAATCAAAGCTAAAGTTGACGAAATTGTTGCACTTATCAAGAAAAATAAAGCTCCAACTTCACTAGACGAGCTTGACAATAATCTAAATTATGAACATCCTAGTCACATTAAAGCCGTTGCGTCAATCTCTAAATTACTTGCTACACTTAATGATCTCTGGGGCCTCGCTAAGTGGCCAACTGTTAACCCAAAAAACATTCGCGATAAAATCTACGTCGTACTAGAAGAGAAAAGGGAACCGATGCATTTTGAAGAGATCGCTGAAGCCATCAAAGGCTCCGATTTTCGTCGCAAAAATGTCACTATCCAAGCCATTCACAACGAGCTCATCAAAGACCCTCGTTTCGTCCTTATCGGTCGCGGCATTTACGCCCTCGATTCTTGGGGCTACAAGAAGGGAACCGTCTCCGAAACTATTTCCGATGTCCTAAAACAAGCTAAGAAGCCACTCTCCCGCGAACAAATCGTCAAACGTGTACTTGCTCTCCGCAAGGTCAAAGAAACCACTATTTTACTTAACCTCCAAAACAAAAAGCTCTTCAAAAAGGTGGATAAGAATTCCTATACAATAGCGGAATAAAATGCTAAAATAATAGTATATGTTAGGCCATATTATTCAATTTTTACTGATGCCATTTTTTTGGATTCCCGCCATTGGCATCCTGAGTTTTTTAACTTATCGTAATTATAAAAAAATCAATCGACTAAAAGTCTTAAATGTTGACTCCGTCCTTTTAATGCTTGAAATTCCGCGCACAAATGACAAAAAAGAGTTAGCTGCCGAGCAAATGTTCGCCTCTCTACATGGTATTTTAAGAGACGCCAACGAGCTCAAAAACTCTGGCGGCGTTCAGGAACACCTCTCTTTTGAAATCGTTTCAACTGGCGGACAAATCCGCTTCTACGTTTGGACCCCTAAGGTCCTCCAAAGTTTTGTCGAGGGCCAAATCTACGCTCAATACCCCTCAGTCCAAATTCACCTCGTAGAAGAAGATTACATTCCTCGTAGTCGCGACTCACATTCCGTCATTTACACTTCAGAATTAGGCTTAACCACTAACGAGGCTCTCCCCATTAAAACCTTTGACACATTCGAAGTTGACCCACTGGCCGGCATTACTGGTACTCTTGCCAAACTTGGTACCGAAGAAAAAGAGGAACTCTGGATCCAGGTTCTAGCTCGTCCAGTACCAGATTCTTGGCATAAAACCACCGATCAATGGATAAAATATATTAAGTCTGGTGCCAAAAGCTTCAAAATCTTCGGTCTCGATTGGGCTTGGCTCATTCAAGCCATCCAAGCTCTTTGGACCCCACCAGCTGGCGGCACTACTACCGAGACTAAAGTTGAGCTTTCCGAACGCGCAAAAACCCAAGTTGCTGCCGCTGAAGAAAAGGCCACCAAACTCGGATATCAGGTTAAAATTCGCCTCGCCTATCTTGGCCAGAACGAAATTAACGCTAAATTGAATATGCAAGCTATCGTTGGTACATTTAAGCAATTTAACTCGACTAACTTAAACGGCTTTAAGCAGCTCGGTGGGAGCTTCAATAAAGACGATCTCGAAGCCTATCGCTTACGCCAATTCACTGACAATGGCTTTATCCTTAATATCTCAGAGCTAGCCTCAGTCTACCATTTACCACATACCTCGGTTGAAACCCCAAACATCGTCTGGGCAACTTCTAAAACCGCTGAACCGCCAGCTAAGCTCCCAGTTATCACCGGACGAGCCGCCGAAGATGAAAACATTTCCGCCTTTGGTCTTACCAACTTCCGTGGCATCAACCACCAGTTTGGCATGTTGCGTCGCGACCGCTCACGTCACGTTTACGTCATTGGTCAAACCGGTGCCGGTAAATCTGGCTTACTTGAGCTCTTTGCTCTTTCCGACACTTTCTATAACCAAGGTTACTGTATTATCGACCCACATGGCGATTTTGCGATCGACAATCTCCGTTTTGTGCCAGAAAATCGCATCGACGATGTTGTTTACTTCAACCCAGCTGATACCCAGTACCCAGTCGCCTTTAACCCGCTTGAACTCTCAGATCCATCTCGAAAACCAAACGTTTGTTCTGAGGTTATTGGCGTACTTAAGCGTATGTTTGGCGACTCTTGGGGTCCTCGACTCGAACACATCTTGCGCTACACCCTGCTCGCCCTACTAGACCGTCCGGAGACCACTCTACTTGACATCTCTCGACTCCTGACTGATAAAGATTTTCGCAAGGAAACTCTTGACTATTGTACTGACGTCACTGTCCTTCAGTTCTGGAAGCAAGAATTCGGTCAATGGAACGATAAACAAGTTAATGAATCTATAGCCCCTGTTCTAAATAAAGTTGGTGCCTTCACTGCAAACCCAATTATCCGCAACATCATCGGCCAGCCTCGCTCCAGTTTTAATGTCCGTAAAATTATGGATGAGGGAAAGATCCTTGTGGTTAACCTCTCAAAAGGTCTTATCGGTGAAGATAATGCCGGCATTCTCGGTGCCTTTCTCGTCACAAAAATTCAGCTTGCCGCTATGAGTCGCTCCGATATTCCTGATATCTCACAACGCCGTCCTTTTTATCTCTATGTTGATGAGTTTCAAAACTTCGCTACCGACTCCTTCGCTGTCATTCTCTCTGAGGCCCGCAAATATGGCTTAAACCTTACTGTTGCCAACCAATATATCGCTCAGATGACTGAATCTGTTCGCGATGCCGTGTTTGGTAACGTCGGTACAACCATCTCTTTCCGTGTCTCTGCTGATGACGCACCTCTGTTATCAAAGCAATTTGAGCCAACTTTTGAAGCCCAAGATTTACTCCAAATGAATAATCGGCATTTTGTTATCTCAATGATTATTAACGGGGAAAAAGCCCCTGCTTTCTCTGCCACTACCCTCAATATCCCTAAAACTCCGCAAGATAACTTCGACAGCATCGTCCGCAGTTCTCGTGAAAAATACTCTAGAAATCGTGCAGAAGTTGAGACTGAAATCCGCCAGACCATTGAGCAAAGTGAAAAATACAAGAAAAATTTATCCGATTCTGGCCGCCAGCCAGTCGACGAGAAAAAGGGAACTAACTGGGGCAGCAACTACGGGAATGGCTACATTAACCGAAACTACGCCGCTGGCCCTAAACCAAGTTTCATCACCCCTGCTGAGCCCACCAAAACTTCCGCATTAAACGCTACCACCTCTGTTAATTCTCCTAAAAATAGCGCTAAATCCGTGATCATCAACTCACCGGAAGCACTCAAAAAAGCTAAAATCAGTCCCAATTTTGCCTCTAACGAACAGAGGTCAAATGACCTAAAAAATCTTAAACAGCTTATCAACGCATCAGAAAAATCACTCCTCAATACATCAGAAAAATCTACTACAGCAGAAGTATCATCTAACATATCTGAAGTATCTATCGAATCAGAAAAATCTAACGCGCCAGAAAAATCCATTAAAGCCGCAGCAGGAAACGAAAAAGGGAAGGAAACTACTAAAAAAACAGAGGTAAAAACGCCAGCTACCCCTAATTCCCTCCAGAAATTCCCTAAAAATTTCCCTAAAAAGGATGAAAAACGCTCCCGACAGCATAAGAATAAGCGTAACAGGTCCAATCTGAATGCCTCTACAAGGCCACAGGACCATCTAGAAAGCGCTTCTTCGTCACATCCAGTCAACTTCGCCTCCGACTTACATGATGGCCGTCCAGGCGTCTCTACGAGCCAAACAATCGCTCCAGGCGCGCATCAAGAATCATTGCGCCAAAATCTCCACGAACACAAGGCTTCAGACACAGATTCAGGATTTCTTTCGATCCATCACTAGAAGAACTAGCGGTTAGCAGCATAGCGACCGCTTTTTCTAGTTTTACCAAGTTTTAGTCCAAAATAGTCTATATTTCAAACGGTTAGTTAATCGTCTTTTCAAAATATTTCCAATGTCGCACAATACCTATTTTACGACAAGCCACTAGGTAGCCGGCAGACAAATCAACATATATACCAAGAAGCCTCTTTTAAAAGACCCGGGCGGGAATTACACCGTTAAAAGGCTCAGAATATCATCATAACAGATATAGTTTGGCCAGGCAGGCCAAAGCGCTAGATTCAAAAACACTACTGAAACAGCTACGGTTCGGTCAACTAGACCTCAAATACCATCGTAACAGATACGGCCTAGCCAGATTAACTTAAAATCCGCCGAGCTCTTCCGAGCAATTCTGGACCCTCGGAGAAGAGCTTTTTTAGCACCACCCCTGTTAGCCACCTTGACTTTTGTGAAAATTCCTTGTGAAATCCCTTTTTTATGCTAAATTTCACAAAAAATCCTCAAATTTCAACAATTCCCGCCTCCCCTTTTCTTCTCTGTTATTTCCCCTTTTATCTCTATAAAATCGCCAGTCTACTGCCCTTTCATTCTCTCGAAAAAATCCCTTAATTCCCTCTCTCCGAACAAAAACCGAACAAAAATGACCGCCTCTACCAGCAGTCATTCTCGCCCCTTTATTATCCCCCTTAGTAACATCCTCAGCAATTCCCCCCTCAGTAATTACCCCTCTATTACAGCTTTTTCTTCCTTAATTCCCTCGTAAAGAATTTCACTCGGTCATTTAGTTCAATCACTAGTCTTTTCTCGAGGTTAAATGCAATACCACCAGTCTCACCCGCCACTAGCTCAGCTACTGCCATTTTCTCTTTTTGCACAGAATCAACCTGTACTTCCCCGATTAGCTCTTTATTGCGATAAACTCTACCAAACACCTCTAGCTCTTCGCCAGTCGTTGCCACAACCTTAGCCGCCACTCTACCAGTCAAGACTTCGCCACCAGCAATAATTGCAGTACGCTCAGTCCTAAAGACCCCCTTAATTTTCATTTCACCGACTTCTTCCTCAATCACCTCCGCGTCAAGCAACTCTTCCATTGCACTCTTAGCATCATCAATCAATTCGTAAATCACTCTGTAGTTTCGCACAGCTACGCCATCTCTTGCGGCCATTTTTGCAATGTTCGTCGGCACCGCCACGTTAAAACCGTAGACCACCGTATTATCGCCCGCCGCCATATAGATATCGTTTTCTGTAATGTCACCCACTCCAGTCGAAACGATGTTTAAATTCACCTCTCCGTGCGTGTCAATCATTTTCAATGAGTCCACCACTGAGGTCACTGAGCCTAGCACGTCACCTTTTACAATCACGTTAAAGACCTTTGAATTGTCCGCCACGTTCATCATACGCAGTAAATCGCTTGAAGTCACATTTGAGCTAGCCAACGCATCTGAGTTACCCTGTGCATTAAGTAGAGCCTGTTTTCTTGCCGTTTTTTCATCTGCGACTTCAATAAATTGATCACCAAAATTTGGCAGTTCTTTAAAACCAGTAACCGTCACTGGAGTCGAAGGTGTCGCCTTACCCTTTGGTCGCCCCTTAAAATCTAGCATTGTACGAATCTTACCATAAGCCGAACCAGCCACGATAAACTCACCAGTCTTCAGCTCGCCACCAGTCACTAATAAGTTCACTACCGATCCCTTACCGACTTCCATGTGTGACTCAATCACCAGGCCTTCTGCCGGAATATCGACATCTGCCTTCAGTTCCTCAATATCCGCCGTCAAAAGGATTAAATCCAATAATTTCTCAATATTATCACCTCGTTTTGCTGAAATTGGTACCATCGTAATGTCACCACCCCACTCTTCTGGCTGCAATCCATGCTGCGAAAGGTCCGCCATGGTGCGCGCCACATCTGCCCCCTCACGGTCGATTTTATTAATCGCCACGATAATTTTTGCGTTCGCACTTTGAGCGAATTTAATCGCTTCCACCGTCTGTGGCTTCACACCATCATCTGCCGCCACCACTAGCACCACGATATCAGTCAAAATCGCCGAATGCTGACGAATGGCCGCAAATGCCTCGTGCCCAGGCGTATCCAGAAAAGTAATTTTTCGCCCCTCATGCTCGAGTTGATACGCCGAAATATGCTGCGTAATTCCTCCAGCTTCGCCTTCCACCGTCTTTTTATGCAACAAGGTGTCAAGCAGGGTTGTCTTACCGTGATCCACGTGCCCCATCACCGCTACTACCGGCGGTCGCACCACTGCGTTCTCCGACAATTCATGACGAATGTTCGAGGTCTTCGTTGCCGTATTTTTTCGTTCAATTCGCACCCCTTTAATTCCTAACTCGTCAATCATCAAAGTCGCCGTATCAAAATCAATGCGCTGGTTAATTGTCGCAACAATTCCCTGCTTAAATAGTTCTCCAATTAGCGCCGTCACAGAAAGTCCCAGCTCATTTGCAAGCTCATCTACCGTAATCGCACCCGCAATTTGAATCACCTTCTCTTGATCCATTTTTCTCCTTTCTGTTTTTCCACGAAAAATAATCTAAAATTTATAGATATTTTATCACATTTTTGGCTTTTCTAAAACCCCTAGCCTCTCAGTGCCAACGGTCCCTCTCAACCTCTCAGCGCCAATAGTCCTAGCCTCTCAGTGTCAACAACCCTAGCCTCTCGGCGCCTCGCCTTCCGGCTCAGACAGTAGCTTCTTTGACTTAATTTCGTAACGCAGCCCATTCACTGGCGAAATATAATAATCCTCGTTAATCAAATTAATAAACATCGAAAGGTCCTTGTCGTCCTGAATAATAATCGAATTGTTTTCGTCCGACATCAACTCAAGCTGCATCTCGTCACAATACTCAATCACCTGCTTCTGGGTCATTGCTGCTGGAATATCCATCTCCTGAATCTTTTTCACCAGCGGTTTCTTATCTTGCAGTAGATCATTTAAAGTCAACCCTTCATCCAGTGTCAACTTATATTTATCCATAATTTCTTTTGCCTTTGCGTCTGCAATCATTTGCGTCTTATAGTCATACTGGAAGAGATTTTCGAACTTCGATTGATTAAAAATCACCACATTCCCGTCCACAATCGCCACCTGGTTATCTTCCGGCATTTTTATCGCAATTTCGGCGGCAAACGGCTCAAAACTCTCCCCGTTCAGTTCCCAGCTCGTAGCACCTTTCAGAGCCGATGAGCCTGCCATTCCCTTGGCGATATAAAAAACTTTATTCCCTTCATCGCCACCAAGATATGAGAATTTCGCGATAATTCCCTTAATCTTCTTAAATTCTGAGCCCGAACCACCGTCATTAAAGTATGCAATATCTTTATATTCCTTCTCAATCAAGCTCACCAATGATTCCGCCCGCACTACATTCGCCAAATCCGTACGATAGATAACGTGCGACTCTCCGTCACTTTTTTCATACTCACGCTGCTCGAGCCCCTTATCCGCCTCTTTAATTACGTATGAAGTCGCCTCCATCATAAACATTGCCTTCACCGATGCCGTCAACTTATCCGAATAACGCACCTTAAATGGCGTATAGTTTTTATTGAACAAAAACAATTCACAACTGATGTTATTTTTATATTCCTCGATCTGGTTTGCCCATTGGAATACATCAAAATCGGTTTTTCTTTGAATTTCTGAATTTGTGATTTCGGTCATTTTACCTCCTTATTTCCCACTTTAATTTTACATCTGTTCCGCGTATGAGTCATGCACTAAATTTTTCGTATCTTGACCCAGTTTCTCAAATAGCTCTACTAGCTCTTTTCTCACTGCCTCCACTTTGTCCCCCTCTTCTAGCTCCGCCTCAAATTTCGCGTAGTATCCGGCGATGCCATCTACCTTATCTAAAAACAGCGTTCTTCCCTTTTCGAAAGCCAATTCTTGCCGACGGCTCGACACTTCGTTTTGAATTTCAAACCCTAGTTGTAAAATCATATTCGCCGCTTCCTGATAATCCCGAATTACCGTCGTCTCTACAATATCAACTCCCGAATCTTCAATGTGCCGCCTTAATTGCAGCTCATATTTCGCCGGACGGTCCACTGAGTGCATCTCTGTTTTTAGCACTAGCCGCGGAAAAGAACTTTTTTTGCGATAATTTCGCGGTACATACACGCGCTCGTGTAGCCAATACATCGGCAAAAAATCTTTATCCATTTCGGTTACCTTGCGCTCAAATTCATCCCGATTCTTCAGCTTCACTTTTACGATTACTTTTTTCATGCCTCCTCCTTTACCGGGATTTCCTTTATCTTTAAATCTGAATAAATCTGCTTTTTTCGTGCCTTATTCGCCCATTCATCTGCTTTTTCGTTCATTTCCGTCCCTACATGTCCTCGCACCCAGATCAACTTCACTTTTTCGCCGCCCTTATAGGCCTCGTACATTTTCTTGACAAGTTCCAAATTTTTAATCGGACCAGTTTTCTTCTTCCAGTCATTTTTCGCCCAAGTCGGCGCCCATTTTGTCAGCACATTGATCCAAAACTCTGAGTCCGAATGAATTTCCACCCCATCTAAAAACTCCGTCATCGCCGCTAAAATCGCCTCCCCCTCCATCACGATATTAGTCGTTAGTTCCGACCGCCCTAAGATTAGTGGCTCTCCCGTCGCCGCATCAATTACCGCAAACCCCCCCGGCCCAGGATTTGGTGAGGCCGAACCATCCGTAAAGACTATTTTCATAGTTTTAATTATAACATACTTTCATTGCGAAAAATCACTGAGCTCCGGAGCTAGACAGGAAGATACAAAGCCTAGCGAGCGATACAGCGTACAGAGAAACCGTAGTTCTTGCTGCTGTGGTTCGCAGGGTAGACATACGAGGTATTTAGGAGCAAATGGTAGGCGTTGCTACTCGAGTTCACCGTAGAGGACCAATAGTAGCCGCTTGAGCCCTGATAACCGCGCGAGCTACTGTACACGCGACCGGAAAGAGTGAAGTCTGCATTAGCCGTTAAATCAGAAAGGGAGCTATATCTATTATTGAGTGCTTCAAATTCACCACCATTTCCACTAGTTGGTAACCTCCAGCCTTTTGGACAGATTGAGACAGTAGTATTTTGGCCTTGAGTAGACATGGACTGGGTACCGGTGCCGGCAGTAGTGGTATACCAGTTATAGAGACCGCCGAAGGAGTCTACGTAGGCGTTTGAAGTGTTATTGGAACTAAAGCCGTTGATCGAGGAAGCCGGAATAGTGTAGTTAGTCGTGACGTCGGAGTCAGCTGGGGTGATGGTTTTATTGATAATTCTCAGGTTCTGTGTCATCCAGCATTTGCCATCTTTTAACTTAGCCACAGTATAAGTATTGCCATCACGAATATCTCTCAAAGTTGTAGTTTGATGAGTTTGAGCTTTCGCACAGATTTCTGGTGTCATATCCTGCATATTGGCGATATTATTAAAAGTAAGTTTGTCGTCAGCGATACAACGTACGGAGAACCCGTTGCTCTTGGCGCTGAGGCCTGCAGGGTAGACATTCGAGGTACCCAGGTACAGATCGTAAACGTTGTAGCCT
>ERZ772974.1076-NODE-1076-length-18477-cov-4.063402_pt1 | contig 18477 bp, 17 predicted proteins | sample MGYA00580671_ERZ772974 | MGnify/ENA primary metagenome ERZ772974 (study PRJEB29015, sample SAMEA2738065) | human oral metagenome | biome: human oral; feature: human-associated habitat; material: saliva | place: China | collected 2218 ... | reverse complement strand
CAGACAGAGGGAAAAACATTTATCCACTTGAAGTTTAAGGATGAAGAAGAGATTATCCTGAATAATGCGGCAGACCTTGAGCAGTATCTGTCCTCTGGTATGATTAAGGGCATTATTACATTCTCGATGGTAAAGGAAGTTCTTCATTCAGGTGGTTATCTTCTGGTAGATGAAATAGAGAATCATTTCAACAAGGAAATTGTAACATGGGATTTATACTTTTGCAAGAAGTTTAATTGCAAAGGAGGTGATAGAGGGTGCTGATTTTTTGCACATACTATACAAAAAAAGATGGAACAAGAGTATATGCTAAAGATTATGGAAAGCGTTGTTTTTGTTTCAATGTTGATTCAAAAAAGAAAAAATAGTTAATATAAAATTCACATAGGTGTTGATCCAGCCACAATACCTATGCTCATATAATAAAACATGCAGTAGATTTTATAGAAAGGATAACGAATGTCAAGAAAAGAACATCATGTTGTTCCTAACCCTAATAAAGGATGGGATGTAAAACGCAGTGGTGGACAAAGAGCAAGTGCTCATACAAACACCAAAGCAGAAGCTGAAAAAATTGCTCGTGAAATCAGCATTAATCAGAAAACGGAATTGGTTATTCATGGTAGAGATGGAAAAATCCAACGATCTGATAGTCATGGAAATGATCCATGTCCGCCAAGAGATAAGAAATAACTATCAATTTTAATTTACATACCGACAACTACAAAGGTAGCTGTCGGTTTTTTGTTTACAAAGGAAGGAGGCAATATTGAAAAAAAGATTATTAATTTTAATAGGAGGTGAAAAATTGTGTCAGACAGCTGGGTAGTGCAAAACCTTCAAAATGCACTTAACACATGGAACGAAAAGTTGGCAGAGGTATGGAAACTTCTAACACAGTCACCAAAGACCTTTAAAGGCGGAGCCATATGGGATGTCATATTAAATATTCATGGAGGTCTTCAGGCGATAGGACTTGCAATGCTGGTCCTATTTTTTGTGGTTGGCGTGGTCAAAACCTTCGGAAGTTTTACAGAAGTTAAAAAGCCGGAGCATGCAGTCAAGCTTTTTGTCAGATTTGCTATAGCAAAGGGCGTTGTGACATACGGTCTTGAGCTTATGATGGCACTCTTTGATATAGCGCAAGGGATAGTCTCAGGCATTATGAAAGCGGCAGGACTTGGAAAAGTAACAAAAACCGTGCTTCCAAAGGATATGATAAAGGCTATAGAAGATTGTGGATTCTTTGAAAGTATTCCGTTATGGGCAGTAACTCTGATAGGAAGTCTCTTTATTACGGTGCTTTCTTTCATAATCATAATGAGTGTATACGGCAGATTTTTCAAGCTGTATATGTACACTGCAATTGCACCGATTCCATTGTCCTCTTTTGCAGGAGAACCGACGCAGCAGATTGGAAAAAGTTTTCTAAAATCATATAGTGCAGTATGCCTTGAGGGTGCAATTATTGTACTTGCCTGCGTTATTTTCTCTGTATTTGCATCATCTCCACCGGCAGTCAATACCGATGCTGCTCCTGCGGCTATGGTATGGAGTTATGCGGGAGAACTTGTATTTAATATGCTTGTACTTGTAGGTGCGGTAAAGATGGCAGATAGGATAGTAAGGGAAATGATGGGTCTTTAGATGATGAAAATGATATATAGAAAGGAAGTGAAATCTCATGGAAGTAAAAGTAAATAGGGAGATAAGAAGCTATACGGAAAGCATGTTTTTTGGACTGTCTCTTAGACAGTTCATTTTTTCTGTGCTGGCATGTGGCATTGCAGTTTTAATATATTTTCTTCTAAAGCCTATAGTCGGAACGGAAGTTGTAAGTTGGCTTTGTATTGTAGCAGCTTTTCCTTTTGCCGTTATAGGATTTGTAAAATACAACGGACTTACAGCAGAGCAGTTTGTATGGGCATTTATAAAATCTGAAATATTAACTCCCAAACATCTTTGCTTTAGAAATACAAACATATATTACGAGATGATGGGAAAGTACTTTGAAGAAATGGAAAAGGAGGCATTAAAGAAATATGATGAAAACAATGAAAATGCTGTTTAAGCAGGACAAAGAAAAATTTGTAGTTCCCAAAGGAGTTCAGGATATTCTTCCGGTGAAAGCGATATATCCAGGTGGTATATTTCAGGTCGGAGCAAACAAGTATGCAAAATCATATAAATTTGAAGATATTAACTATGCAGTTGCATCCGGAGATGATAAACAAGGGATGTTTTTGGAATACTGCCAGATTCTAAATTCCTTTGATAGCGGTGCAACTACAAAATTAACCATCAATAATAGAAGGCTGAATAAACTTGATTTTAAGAGAAAAATCCTTATTCCTATGAAAGGTGATGTAATGGATGTGTATAGAGATGAATATAACAGGATGCTTTATTCAAAGGCAATCACCTTAAATTCAATCGTTCAGGATAAGTATGTGACTATTTCTGTGACTAAGAAAAGTATTGAAGATGCCAGAGTATATTTTTCAAGAGTAGGAGCAGATCTTGTAAATCACTTCAACCGTCTTGGTTCAAAGTGCACAGAGCTTGATACTAATGAAAGACTCAGGATTTTGTTTGACTTTTTTAGAGCAGGAGAAGAAATGAGCTTTCATTTTGATATGAAAAATACTATTAAGAAAGGACATGATTTTAAGGACTATATCTGCCCGGATGTATTTGAGCATGAAAAAGACTTTTTTAAGATAGGGGATAGGTTCGGAAGGGTGCTGCTTTTCAAGGAATACGCTTCATATATCAAAGATGATATGGTATCAAAATTAACTGCCTTAAACAGAAATATGATGATGAGCATTGATATTGTCCCCATTCCAACAGATGAAGCTGTAAGGGAAGCGGAAAACAGGCTTCTTGGGGTAGAAACAAACATAACGAATTGGCAAAGAAAGCAAAATGAGAATAACAACTTTTCCGCAGTTGTCCCTTATGACATGGAGCAGCAAAGGAAGGAACTAAAGGAATTTCTTGATGATATTACAACAAGAGATCAAAGAATGATGTTTGCCGTAATTACTATGGTTCATACTGCAGATTCAAAGAAGGAGCTGGATAATGATACGGAGGAAATTTTAACAACAGCAAGAAAACATCTTTGCCAGTTTTCCGTGCTTAAATATCAGCAGCTTGACGGACTTCAGACAGCTGTTCCTTTTGGGGTAAGAAAAATTGATGCCTTTAGAACTCTTACTACAGAAAGCCTTGCTGTATTTATTCCATTTAGAGTACAGGAAATTTCTGATGAAGGGGGGATATATTATGGTCAAAATGTTATTTCTAAAAACATGATTATAGCGGATAGACGAAAGCTATTAAACGGAAACTCCTTTATTCTTGGCGTATCCGGAAGCGGTAAATCCTTTGCGGGCAAAAATGAAATCACGAATCTCATGCTTTCTTCCAGTGCGGATATTATCGTAATAGATCCGGAAAGGGAGTATGCTCCTCTTGTTCGTGCGATGGGAGGTGAGGTCATTGAAATCTCGGCAACTTCACCAAATCACATCAATGCGATGGATATGAGTAAAGACTATGGGGAGGTAGACCCTATCATAGAAAAGTCTCAGTTTATCCAGTCCTTATGCGAACAGATTATATCGGGGCATAGGTTCTCTAAAGGACAGCAGTCCATCATAGACCGATGTACAGAAAATGTATATAGGTACTATCAGCAGGGAAACTATATGGGAACACCTCCTACCCTTTCCGATTTTAGAGATGAGCTTTTAAGGCAAGCGGAGCCGGAAGCCCATTCTCTTGCCCTTGAACTTGAGCTTTTTACAAGAGGCTCCCTTAATACCTTTGCAAAGCAGACCAATGTGAATACGAATAACCGGCTTGTCTGCTATGACATTTTGGAACTGGGAGAGCAGCTTCGGGCAATCGGAATGCTTGTCATTCTTGACAGCATAATCAACAGAATAACGGCAAATAGGATGAAGGGAAAACAGACCTTCATTTTTATTGATGAAATTTACCTTTTGTTTATGCATGAATATTCCGCACAGTTTCTTTTTAAGCTATGGAAGAGAGTAAGAAAGTACGGGGCATACTGCACAGGCATTACTCAAAATGTTGATGACCTGCTCCAGTCGCATACGGCAAGAACCATGCTTTCAAACTCCGAATTTATCCTGATGCTCAATCAAGCATCTACAGATAGAGCGGAACTTGCAAAACTGTTAAGCATCTCAGACCTTCAGCTTTCATATATCACCAATGTGGATGCAGGGCATGGACTGATCAAGGTGGGTTCAAGCCTCGTTCCCTTTGCAAATGCTTTTCCGAAAAACACAAAGCTGTATAAATTGATGTCAACAAAACCCGGTGAAAATCTTTAAAGGAGGGAGATTATCATGGCAGATATAAAATTACGGGAGGTTAAAAAAGGTACGATTAAAACCCTTGACAGAGCAGCGGTAGGAGCAGAAAAGATAAAGAATGTACAGGCGAAAACAAGAGAAGTTGCTCTTTATTCTGAAAGACATGATAAAACTTCACCACAGGTTTATGCAACGGACAATATTTCTCAGGCGGTAAGAAGTTCATCAGAGAAAACTTTTGAAAAGGCAAATTTGATTGGAAGAAAAAGCATAATTGAAACGAAAAAGAACTTCATAAAAATGAGAAACAGTAAAACGGTACTTCAGAGCCGGAATATGCGGAGAAGCAGTTTTCCCGGAGAAAGCAGAAAAGTAGAGCCTGCTATAAAAGGTTTATCTCAAAGAAAAAATGCCGGTGTATCTTCCGTTAGAATATCAAAGAGAGCAAAAAAAGATGCAAGAAAACATGCCATAAAAACTGCTAAAAATACGAGGAAAAAAGGAAATAATATTGCAAAAGCAGGAAAGAAAACTGCAAAGGGCATAGCAAAGGCGGTAAGAAAAGCCGCCTCAGCGGTAAAGGCTCTTGTTACGGCTGTTATCGCTCTTGGATGGATCGCTGTAGTCATCATTGTAATCTGCTGCCTCTTCGGGGCGGCATTTTACTTTTTTGGAGACAGCAGTTCAGCGAGTTTTGAACCGGTAAGCCCTGAAGTGGAAAGCTATTCTCCCGTCATTTCAAAATATGCCAAAGAATACGGAATACCGGAATACACAGAACTAATAAAGGCAGTGATGATGCAAGAATCCGGTGGAAAAGGAAATGATCCTATGCAGGCATCAGAATGTGGATATAACAAAAAATATTCAAAGAAACCCAATGGAATAACGGATCCAAAATACTCTATTCAGTGTGGTATTCAAAACCTTGCAGCTTGCCTTAAAGAAGCAAAGTGTAAGAATCCTCTTGATATGGATAGGATAAGGCTATCGCTTCAGGGCTATAACTATGGGAATGGATATATTGCTTGGGCAATTAAAAGGGATGGAGGATATACGGTAGAAAATGCTTCTGCCTTTTCAGATGAACAGGCTAAAAAATATGGATGGAAATCCTATGGAGATAAGCAGTATGTAGCTCATGTTTTAAGATATTATCCTTACGGAAGCTATAACATAGGAGTTGGAAACAAGGTTATTGTGCAGGTGGCAGCAAAGCAGCTTGGAAATAAAGGAGGCAAGAAATTTTGGAGCTGGTATGGATTTAACAGCAGAGTTGAATGGTGTGCCTGTTTTGTTAGTTGGTGTGCTGACCAATGCGGTTATATAAAGTCGGGAACCTTACCGAAATTTGCCGCTGTAGGTGATGGAATTCGCTGGTTTAAGAATAAAGGGCAGTGGCAGGGGAAAAACTACAGCCCAAAATCAGGAGACATTATATTTTTTGATTGGCAAGGAGATGGAAGACCGGATCATGTAGGCATAGTAGAAAAATGTGATGGCAAGACAGTAACAACCATTGAAGGAAATTCCAGTGATGCTTGTAACAGGAGAAGTTACTCTGTAGGAGGCTCTGTGATATATGGCTATGGCGTAGCGAAATACTGATTATTTATTTTGACCGGAAAATCAAACTTCCGGTCTTTTACTTATTTGAAAAACTTTTGACATACATTCTCATACTATATTTATTTTAGGAGGGAATGTAGGCATGAAATATGGATATATCAGAGTATCAACAAAGGAACAGAATATAGACAGGCAATTTAGTGCGATGAAAAAGGAAAATATTGAAATGAAACAGATATATATAGATAAGGCAAGCGGAAAGGATTTTAATCGCAAAAGATATAGAGCGTTAATGAGAAAACTAAAAGAAGGTGATGAACTTTACATTAAGTCAATTGATAGACTTGGTCGAAACTATGATGAAATTATAGAGGAATGGAACAAAATTACGAAGGATAAAAAAGCGGATATTATTGTGTTGGACTTTCCGCTTCTTGATACTAGAGAAAAATCAGAGAATTTAACAGGAAAGTTTATATCAGATATGGTTTTGCAGGTGCTTTCCTATGTAGCACAAATCGAAAGAGAAAATACTCATCAAAGACAGATGGAAGGAATAAAGGAAGCAAAGAAAAGAGGTGTTAAGTTTGGGAGACCAAAGCAGGAAAAACCGGATGAGTTTATGGAAGTCGTAAAGCTATGGCAAAAAGGAGAGGTCAGTCTGCGCACAGGAGCAAGTATTCTTGGAGTCAGTCATGCAACATTTTCTAAATGGATTAAAGAAGTGGGGGCTACAAGAATGATAACAAATGTGTAATAAAAGGTAGACATTTATTTACAGCATTTTTACGCATAATAAACCCAATTTTACCTATGCATCGTAAGGATAACACAGATGTAATAAAAAGTCTGATTTTATAACCAACAAAAGAAGGTTATTTTATGAATATAGTAAAGTAGTGAGCGGTGAGAGGAGGAACATTTATGAAATCAAAGCTCAAACAAAAAAGCAAAAAGCTTTTAACGATTGTGATGTCTATGCTAATACTAATTGGCATGTCGGCACCTAGTATGCAAGCTTTTGCTGAAGACGCAGATGGGAGTAACCAAACAACATATCAAGTAAAGTTTGTGTCAAAACCTTCTAATGCAAAAATAACGGTGAAGGATGGTAGTAACAAAGAAATAAAGCCATCAGAAAATGACAAGAACATTTATAAGCTTAATAACGGGTCATATACATACTCAGCAACTGCAGAAGGATATGATTCAATAACGGATAAAAGTTTTAAGGTAGAAAAAAGTCAGGACATTAAGGTTGAGCTGTCTAAGAAAAATTCTTCTGATAGTCCGGTAGTAGCGATGCTAAAGGGAAATCAGCCATTGAAGGTGGGTGCCAGAGGAAGTGCGCTTAGTCTTGACGATGTGAAAATCAAATCCTTTAAGATTATTGATGTTGCCAATGGTAATAGGGAAATTGATTATAGGACAAGTGACAGTTCTGATTATGCATCTTTTAGTGCAGATCCGTCTAAGTTTAGTAATGTTGTTTGTGAGGGACAAAAGAATAGTAAAATTAAGTTAGCTCTTTCAATAGAATATAAGTCAGACAATGCCATTAAAGAAGGAGATACATTAACCATTCCAGCAAAACATGGCGGACGAATAACGAATTTTGCTTCCAAGAAACTTTTTGATGGAACAAATCATCAGATAGGAAATTGGGAATATAAAGATGGAAAAGTAATTATAACATTTTCCGGTGATTATATTAAAAATAACAGTGTTAAACAGTTTACGGCATCTTTTGAAACAGGGGAAGTAGTAAACTATCTTTCAGATATGGGAAAAACATCTGTTAATGGTGAGCGTAGAATCCTAAATGGAGTACTTGGAAAGAATAAGCTTATAGCAGCTGGCGAAAAAGAATATGTTGTTTCTCAGAGCATTGGGGAAAGTGAATCAAGTGTATATAAATCAGCACCGGCAGGCAGTGACTCTTTCATTGGTTGGAGAATCGGACTATTTAGTGATTTCAAAAGGAAAGATATTAGTGGTAAAAAATATCCTTTCCACAATCCATATATATTAGAAAACAATGGTAAATATAGTCCAAAAGCATTGACAAATATTTATATTGAAGACACATATATTGATTGTACATCAGAGCCAACATTAAGTGATATAAAAGCGTGCATTTCCGGTATTGATGATGATGGCAAAGTAATTGCAGGCGATATAGTGGTTAATTTTCCTAAGGACGCAGTTAAAAAGATAGACCAGGGAAGTAAAACAAAAGGGCAAGTTAAAAATGCTCTTAAAAATGGTGAATACTGCATGTACGATAATCATGACGGAACATATATTCTCATGATGAAATGGTGGGATATGAATGATAGTTCCGGATTCACATACGACAAGATACCGGCGATTAAAGAAGCTGGTGGAGTTGGAAGTTACTTGAAGAAAACATATCCGGATGTGTATGGCTCACTAAAATCTGAAACGATAGAAAAAATCAACCAAATTTATAGGGATAAAGCAGTTCAGAATACTCTTATTGACTTCTACGGACATTATACGCCGGTGTTAGAGAAAACAGAAGTACCTAATACTGCAAATATTACTACAAAACAAACAGGAGAAAAAACAGTGTCTGCTATTGGCGTTCTTACTCCATCAGCAGGAATCGCAGATGCTCCTGCAGACCCATTGGCTATAAAAATGCTTAAAACAGACAAGGATACGGGTGAGAATTTATCAACCGGATTTAAGTTTGTTTTACAGACATCTACAGATAATGGCGCAACATGGACGGATGTTTCCGTAAATGCTTCCATGCTTGAAAAAGGAAAACTTGATGGCGGTCAATTAGTGCCGGATGATAAGGGAACCATTCAGGTGAAACAGCTTATCGGCGGCAACATGTATCGTTTTGTTGAAAAGACACATGCGAAGCCTTATCAGGATGTAACCATTAACAATGCAAAACCAAATGATAAAAATAACACGACTTCTGCAAATTCAAAAGCAGTAAAGGTGACTAACCAGGGTAAAGGACATGTTATTGTCATGTACAATGCTAAGGTTAAGACCAGTGTTAATGTTGAGAAGAAGTGGGAAGGACCGAAAAAGGATTCCGTTACAATTCAGCTTCTTGCAGGAGGAAAGCCTGTTCAAGGAAAGACACTTACACTGAGCGAAGCTGTGCAATGGAAAGGTGCATTTAAAAACCTTGATAAACTTGATGCTAACGGTAACGAAATCAAATACGATGTAGCAGAAGTCAAGATTGACGGTTATACCAGCACAAAGACAGGTAGTGCTGCCAACGGTTTTACTATTACCAACAAGAATACAGAGAAAACCAAGGTTAAGGTAACGAAGAAGTGGGAAGGACCTGAAAAAGATTCTGTAACAGTTAAACTTCTTGCTGACGGAAAAGAAGTTTCCGGAAAGACACTTGAACTAAAGAAGGCAGAGAACTGGACAGGAACATTCACAGACCTTCCTAAGTACAATGAGGACGGAAGCGAAATCAAGTATGATGTAGCAGAAGTTAACATTGCTTTCTACGACAGCGTAAAGTCCGGAGATGCAAAGAACGGCTATGTCATCACAAACAAACATGTTCCGCCAAAGAAAGAAGTATTTAAAGGAACAACCACGACTAAGATTGACGGTGAGGTGGTACAGCCGGGACAGGAATTGACCTATGCAGTAACCTACAAAAATACAACAGGTAAGGATGTAACCGCTGAAATCACAGATAAACTTCCGGCGCATACAACATTTGTTTCAGCTGATAATGGCGGGAAAGAATCCGGTGGCATTGTTACTTGGAAGCCTGAGGTTAAAAAAGGCGAGAGCATAATAGTTAAAGTTGTTGTTAAGGTAGATGAGGATGTCAACGGAGCACCACTTGATAACACTGCAAAGGTGAATGACGGAAAGAATGAAGCAGAGACAAATGAGACTCATAACTTCACACCGACAGAACCGGTTAAGGAAGCTTTACAGTTTGAATCTACTACTAATATTGATGGAAAGAGAGTGGAGCCCGGACAGAAGATTACATATGCAATCAAATACAAGAACACAACAGGTAAAGATGTAGATGCGACAATTACAGACAAGATTCCTGCACACACTAAGTTTGTTTCAGCTGAAGATGGTGGAATAGAAAAAGATGGCGTAGTTACTTGGAAGAAGAAAGTCGCTAAAGGCGATGTATATGTTGCTATCTTTACAGTCCAGGTTGATGATGATGTAAATGGTCAGCCAATCAAGAACAAGGCAAAGGTAAATGACGGGAAGAACGAATCCGACACTAATGAAGTAACCAATCCAACGCCAACTCGTCCGGAAAAAGAAGTCTTCAAAGGAGATACAACTACTAAGATTGATGGAAAAGTAGTTAAAGGCGGCGATGAACTGACCTATGCAATTACATACAAGAACACCACAGGAGAAGTTGCAAAGGCTACTATCACAGACAGGATTCCTGCACACACTAAGTTTGTATCAGCAGATAACGGCGGAACAGAGAAGGATGGCGTAGTTACTTGGAAAGCCGATGTAGAAGACGGCAAGAGCATAACGGTTAAGTTTAAGGTAAAGGTTGATAAGGATGTCAACGGAGCGCCAATAGATAATCAGGCTAAAGTTAACGATGGTAAGAACAACTATAATACCAACGAAACGCATAACCCGACTCCGACAGAGCCGAAGAAGGAAGTATTCAAGTCCGGTACGACAACCAATATCGACGGCGTAAGAGTAAAGCCTGACCAGAAGCTCACATATGCAATTACATACAAAAACACCACAGGAGAAGACCGTGATGTAACCATTACGGATAAAATCCCTGCACATACGACATTTGTATCAGCAGATAACGGTGGCAAATATGCAGGCGGCAAGGTTACCTGGACAAAGAAGGTAGCGAACGGAGAAACCTTTAAGGTTACATTTACCGTAAAGGTTGATAAGGATGTAGACGGAGCAACGCTTGAAAATACAGCAAGAGTGAACGATGGCGTAAATGATTCTGATACCAATACGGTAAAGAATCCAACGCCAAAGACACCTAAAGTTCCGAATAATCCAAACAACCCAAGCAAACCACACGGTCCGAGAACAGGTGACGACAGCAATATCATGCTTCTCTTTATGCTGCTTCTTGCATCGGGCGGAGCACTTGGAACGACTGTTTACATCAGAAGAAAAAGACAGTAAGTCGAACCTACTAAAGTAAACTAAAAAAGTTGAATTGAGGGAGGCAGCGAGGATTGGGATACCCTTTCCGGCTGCCTCTTTCTTGTATATAAAATTATTAAAAGTGAGTATTTTGGAGATAAAGTATGAACAACGAAATGAATGGACAGGAAGCATTGCAAAGAGACAACAGATATATGCCAATGAGCGTCAAAGACTGGCTTATCACATATTTAATCATGTTTATTCCAATGGTTAATTTCATAATGCTGATTGTATGATCCGTATCAGATAAGACCAATGTAAACAGGCAGAATTGGGCAAGAGCCGCCTGGATAATAGTAGGAATAATAATGATACTTGCAATTGTAGTAGGTTTGTTTGCCCCTCGTAATTCTTAGAGGAAATGGCAGATAACAGAAAGGTGAGATATATGAGGTTGATAATCAATGCAATAATCAGGGGCGGCATTACTTTTGTAATTATGACAGGCATCGCCATCAGCATGAAATATAAAGGAATGGATCCTTATCAGGTGAAATCTACATTTATAGCATGTCTGATTAGCACTGCGGTGGCGGCAGCTACGGTAATTTATGAAATAGAAGGGTGGTCACTTACAAAACAATCCATCGTTCACTTTTTCATTATGCTTATGACTGTTTTCCCTTGCCTTATTGTAAGTGGCTGGTTTCCGTTAAAAACACCGCTTGACTATCTAAAGCTCTTAGGAATTTTCATGTTGGTAGGCTTAGTGCTATGGAGCATTTTCTATGTGATCTTTTCTAAGATTGTAAAGTCTTAAAAGTAAAGCAAAAAAGAAAGTAACGCTATGGGAAGATTTCTTGATTTAAAGGGGAAACGATTTGGAAAACTGACCGCTTTACACAGAATAGAAGATGGCGAAAAAGGATATGCCAAGTGGCTTTGCAGATGTGACTGCGGGGGAGAAATCATAGTAACCACAAAGCACCTTATGCGAGGGACTGTAACAAATTGCGGGTGCAATCCAAAGAAAACTGCAGGGAATGGAACCATTGCAGAAAATCTGAAAGGTCAAAAGCTTGGCATGCTCCTTGTCATAAAGCGGGCGGAAAATAGGAATGGCAGAGTTGCTTGGCTTTGCCGTTGTGACTGTGGTAATGAAAAAATCTGCACCGCAAAGCAGCTGAAATCAGGACAGGTCAAAAGCTGCGGATGCAGAAACAAGATGAAGAACATAAATTACAAAGATATAAGCGGTCAGAGATTTGGAAGGCTAATTGCTCTTTATCCCACAGACATGAGAGATAAGAAAGGCTCTGTGAAATGGAAATGCCGTTGTGAATGCGGAAAAGACTGCTTTGTAACAGAAGATGCTCTTGTAGGTGGCAATACACGAAGCTGTGGGTGTAGAAAAAAGGAACTGCAGGCGGAAGTCTATAAAAAAGTGAGTCTGTATGAGGGTACAAGCTATACGATTTTAAAAACCAGAAAAAAGCCACGAGTAGATAATAGAAGCGGACATCGAGGGATAGCGCTGAGACCTAATGGCAAGTATAGAGTATATATTGGATTTAAAGGCAAAAACTACATACTGGGGACTTATGACAACTTGGAGGAAGCCTTAGAGATAAGGAAATATGCTGAGGAAACCTTGCATGAAGGCTTTTGCGAAGCCTTTGAAAGGTGGAAGCATCTTAGCCACGATGATAAAGACTGGGAAGAGAAGAATCCCCTGATATTCGATGTCAGATTTAAAGATAAGGAATTTCATATCACCTGTAATATCAAAGAATTAGAAGAGAGATATTCTGTATCAAGAGGTGTAGAAAATGAAGCTGAAGATAAATAGAAACGGAATTTACATAGTTGCTGTTAAATCTTCTGATACTGAAGAAATATATATAAGACAATTTTTTGGAGCAGAAAAAGATATCACGAAATGTATCTTTGATATTGTTCAAACCGATCTGTGCTTTGCAATAGAGGAAGAACAAATAGAAAACAGCATGAAAGGATCTCATCGTCATGAGATATCGGGTTGTTTATCCTTTGATGGCAGTGAAGTGAGTTATACCGTCATGCCATTATCATCAATAAAAAGATGTCATATCTGAGTTAAGCATAATTATCATTTGAAAATAGAATAACGATAATAAGAAGAAATCACAAGGAAATCTAAATCCCTTAAGCGATACTTCTTATTACCTGCGATTGGCACCAAAAGCAGAAGTAAAAGAGCCTGACGAAACAAAGGTAATCCAAAGGGATATGTTTTGTCAGGCTTTTTCATATGTGCGTATGCTCTTTGCCTTACCTTTGAATAAAAGGCTCGGCAAGGAGCTTTTTATGCGTTGGGAATGTTACATAGCAAAATATCCGTGACCTTTTGATTTTGAATTTACATATTTTTCAAAATCAGGAGGTGTACTATGCATTTTAACGATGGATACGAACGCAAGAAGTTCATAAAGGAGCATGAAAAAATGCGAAAAGAATATAGAGAAGCGGGAATGACTGATGAAGAGATTGATGAAATATTTCTCTATGATTGGGACTGGTATAAAGAACAAAGAAATTATTGCCTGCACAATAGATATATAGCAGAAAACGAAGAATTTGAAAGTACCAGTATAGAAGATGCTATTTATTTGAGGGCGGATAACTGGCATCAAGCAATAGAGAATGTGAATCTCTACTTAGCAATTATGAACCTTAATGATGAGCAAAGACTGATTATATGGCTGTATGCTTTTGAGGGGCTTACACAGCAGGAGATTGGAGAATTCTTCGGTATTTCCCGTTCTGCTATTCAAAAAAGAATTACTGTAATCAGAAAAAGAATAAAAATATTTCAAAAAAGGTAACAATTTTTGCTATTCCACTGCCTACTTATTAGGAAGGGAAATTTTGAAAGAATAAATCTTTTGGATTTCCAATATTATCCTATGAACCTTGAAAAGTGAATAGTCATTCATTAGATACGTTCCCTTTGGTAAAGTGAGAAACTTAAGCGCCTTTAGAAGATACGCCACGATATGAGCGAGTAAATATCTGTCTATAAAGACGGTGTGGCAACCGTTTTGTGCCATGACAGCCAAAGGAAATAATGATACTCCCGTTCAGTCACAGTCCGAGTGCTAAGCACCGCAGGCAATGAGAGCGGCTTTGTCAGAACGACAAGGGGGTGAAATTCCCGTGGAGCTGAAGTAGCCGTCAGCCGTTTGATGATTTCCCTAAATGCGTTTTGCATGTATTCCGGGGTGTCGAGGACAAATAGGAATAATAAACATATAGATTATACCGACAGGCAAGAACGGAATCTAAAAAGCATTCTATTTTTGCCTTCGGTTTTACATAAAAACAAATGAAAGGAGAACAAATTTATGGAAAAAGAACAGGTTGAAATAACGGTGAAAGGACTGGAAGGGTTAAAAACAATTATTGAAGAGCTTCCTGAAAAAGTTGTTTTGTCTATCAAAATAGAGGAGGTGATGGCGTGTGCCAAAGAAGAAGGAAAATGAAATTAAAGTGGTAAATATTCGCCTCGTGAAAGAGCCTTCCCTTTATAGCACAAAGCCGATCAATTCACCGGATGAGGTTTTGAAAGTGGTTGCTAATGAATTGAAAACCTATGACCGTGAAGTATTTGCAATCCTGAATGTTAAAACAAACGGACAACCAATCAATTTAAGTATTTGCAGTGTGGGCACTTTAAACGCTTCACTTATAAGTCCAAGAGAGGTATTTAAGAGCAGCATTTTATCCAATGCAGCATCATTTATTGCAATTCATAATCATCCAAGCGGAAGTCCCACGCCGAGTGCTGAAGATAAAGCCGTCACAAAGAGGCTGCAAAAATGCGGAGATCTTATGGATATTAAAATGCTTGATCATATCATTGTTGCAGGAGAAACCGGAGAAATGATTAGCTTTAAGGCAGCGGGACTGATGGATATAGGAAGAAGTCAGATGGAGTGGGAAAGGTAAGAAGATGGAGGAAGAAAAAATGTCTAATAACATAACATTTGAAATTAAAGAGAAAATAACAGTGCTTAATCAAAATCAATCCGGATGGAATAAGGAGCTTAACATCGTTTCGTGGAACGAGGGGGCACTGAAGTATGACATCAGGGAGTGGAATGAAGATCATACCCATATGAGCCGTGGTATTACACTTAATGAGGAGGAGATGAAAAGACTTGTAGGCTCGCTTCGTGAAAGAGGACTTGCTATTGAAAAAAGTGTAAAGATACAAGAAATGGAAAGATAAGAAAAGATATATATACGATGGAAGGAGGATTTTTTTATGAATAAACCGGTTTATCTTCGTGGCGACATATATTATGCGGATTTGGGAGAGGGTTTTGGATCGGAACAGCAAGGCTGCCGCCCGGTGGTAATTATCCAAAATAATGTTGGAAATAAATATAGCCCGACTGTTATTATTGCTGCCATTTCAAGTAAACCGGTTAGCAGAAATGAGCTACCAACGCATTGTTATATAGGTAGTAGTGGCGGGTTAGATTCTCCTTCTATTGTTTTACTGGAACAGGTTAGAACCATAGATAAAAGCCGTCTAAAGGGGTATATCGGTCATCTTGAAAATAAATATTTAAAAGCACTAAATTCAGCACTCGTTGTAAGCCTGAGCCTATACAAAAAAGATACAGGCGGAATGACTTTAAATTTATGTAGAAAATGTGCTGATAACTTTCGAGATGCCGGAGATTATATTTTACATCGAACAAACCCAACTCAAGAGGTAATGGAATGCTGCACTTACTGTAATAAAAGGGATGGATATGAGTATTTTGTTATGAAGAAATAAAAAATTTCAATCAATTTAATATGTGAACATAAATGTCAAGTGTGTAAATTCAACAGGACAAGAATGTTCGCACATTGGCACTAAATAAAGGCATCTTCTATAATTTTATAAAGGAGATACAGCCGTTATAACGGAGGTATATCAAATGGGAGACATAAAACTTATCGTTAGTGATACAGATGCTTTTAATGAAGAAGAAAGAGAATATTTCGAGAGCTTTTTTCAAACTTTAGCACAATTAGTGGCTAAGTATGGCAAAAGCATCCTGGAAAACACTGACCATACTGCATAGTAATATGCAGTATTACATAATATTAGGAGGTGCATTATGAATCGTGAAGGGAAAAAATGTGTTATATATCCAAGGGTAAGTACGGAAATGCAAGTAGAAGGCTTTAGTTTGGATGGGCAAAAAAGGAGTTTGATGCGATTTGCAGATAGAGAAGGGATGGAGGTTATCGGTGTATATGAAGAAGCAGGAAAATCAGGGAAAACAATCGAAGGAAGACCTGAATTTAAAAGAATGCTGCATGACATAAAAAATGGATTAGATATAGAATATGTTCTTGTATATAAGCTTTCAAGATTTGGAAGAAATGCCGCCGATATCTTAAATTCATTAGAGTATATTCAGTCATATGGAATAAATTTAATTTGCATAGAAGAAGGAATAGATTCAGCACAAACCAGCGGAAAGCTTTTAATTTCAGTTCTGTCTGCCGTTTCAGAAATAGAGCGTGAAAATATTATTGAACAAACGATGAATGGAAGGCGAGAAAAGGCAAGACAAGGGAAATGGAATGGTGGATTTGCTCCATATGGATATGCCTTAAAAGATAACAAGTTAGTGATTGTGGAACAGGAAGCTGAAGTTATTCGAATTATATATGAAAAATTTGCAAGCTCAGATATTGGATACGGAAAAGTAGCAAGATACTTGAATTTGCAAGGTATAAAGAAAATACAAAGGCAAAACGGTACGCTTAGCACATGGAGTGGACATTTTGTTCGTATGGTGTTGGACAATCCGGTTTATTGCGGAAAAATAGCATATGGACGAAGAACAAAAGAAAAGGTGAAAGGAACAAAATCAGAATACAGACAAGTTCACACGGATGATTATATTTTGGTCGATGGTGAACACGAAGCAATTATAAGTCAGGAATTATGGGATAAAGTTCATAAAAAAAGGGGAAAAACAGGAATAAAACCTCCATCAAGGATTGGAAGAGATAGAGCACACCTGCTTTCGGGAATTTTGAAGTGTCCTAAATGCGGAGGTCCAATGTACACAAATAAACATGCTTGGACAAATAAAGATGGTACATATAGGGAAGTGTACTATTATGTTTGCGGTAAAAATAGAGTTGAAAGAGGACATTTTTGTGATTATAAAGCTGCTTTAAGGAAAACAGATATTGAACCTTTGGTTATAGAAGCAATAAAGGAATTAGTGAAAGATGACTTTTTCTTTAGGGAAATTAAAGAAAGAGTGGGGAAACAAATTGATACAAGTAAGATTGATGCAGAAATTAAAAATTATGAAGATAAATTGCATGAAGTAGATCAAAACAAATCAAGATTAGAAAAACAAATTGACAATCTTCCACTTGAAGTAAAATATCGAGACAGAAAAATTCATGATATGAGCATTAGATTAGATAATTTATACAATGTTATAATTGAATTGGAAGAAAAAATTGAAGACGCTACCCTTAGACGCCAAGCTGTTGAAATGGAAAACATTACTATAGATAACATCTGTCATATTATGAAAAACTTTAATAAATTGTGTGATACAATAAATGACGAAGAAAAAAAGAGATGTATATCTTACTTGATAAAAGAAATTCAGATATATCCTAAAAACGATTCAAATGAAATATTAAAATCGATTGAGTTTAATTTCCCTATATATAAAGATGGAAAGAAAGTTAAAAATCTTTTGTGGGAAAAAGGTAATACTGTTGAGAAATGTTTCTGCCGGAAAGGATTTGTCATGATAAAAAATATAGACAGAAAGCACGCTCATCTAACTTTAGATAACAGAATTGACATACAGCAAATGCTGCGAGATGGTTTTAACTTTAAAATGATTGCCAATTCTCTAAAAAAAGATCCCAGCACAATTTCAAAAGAAGTACGCAAACATATTTTCGTAAAAGAAAGTACATGTACCGTTAAAGACAAGCATGGAAAGGAAATTAAAGAGATTTGTATAAAATTAACTAAGCCACCTTACGTCTGCAATGCTTGTAAAAAGAGAACGTACTGCCATATGGAAAAACACTTGTATGATGGTAAATATGCTCAAAATGAATATGAGAAGCTACTTAAAGAATCCAGAGAGGGAATACCGCTTACGAAAGAATCCTTCTACGAAGTAGACAAAATCATATCTGAGGGGGTAAGGAAGGGACAGCATATTTATCATATCGTACAAACAAATGATATTAATGTTTCTCTGTCCACAGTGTATAGACATTTGGATAAAGGATATCTATCGATTTCCCCTTTAGACCTACCTAGAAAGGTTAAATTCAAACCTCGTAACAAGAACAATGTTACATATGTTCCCAACAG
>ERZ772974.1074-NODE-1074-length-18488-cov-4.004774_pt1 | contig 18488 bp, 16 predicted proteins | sample MGYA00580671_ERZ772974 | MGnify/ENA primary metagenome ERZ772974 (study PRJEB29015, sample SAMEA2738065) | human oral metagenome | biome: human oral; feature: human-associated habitat; material: saliva | place: China | collected 2218 ... | reverse complement strand
CTTTGGACGCAAGTCCAAGGAGCCTCTCTATCTACTCGTGGAGCTCCTTGGCTTCGAGCCACGTGATCCCTCCCTCTACGACTTAGCCTTCCGCCATAGCTCGATGAGCAAGACAGATAAAGAGGGCTTCAAGCTCAACAACGAGCGCCTGGAGTTCCTCGGCGACTCCGTTTTGGCTACGGCGATGAGCCATTATCTCTACCAGCAGCATCCCCACTGGGATGAGGGTGAGATGAGTAAGCGGCGTGGGGCAATCGTTGGGCGCAAGGTCAATAATGCCGTGGCACAGCGTATGGGGCTTGACCGCTTCCTGCAAGTGCGTCGTGAAGCACGCCAGGGGAGTGCAGATATATATGGTAATGCCTTGGAGGCTCTCATTGGGGCAATCTTCTTAGACCAAGGCTATGCTCGCGCTGATACCTTCGTGCGTCAGCGGATGGTTCCTCTCTTTATGGAGCTGGAAGGAAGTCTGCGTGAACAGACGACCAACTATAAGTCGCTCCTTTTGGAGTGGACGCAAAAGCATCACCTGAGCCTTGACTTTCGCATGCTCCAGGAGCCGAAGCGCAGTGGAGCCCTCTTCGTCTGTGGGGTCTTCATCGATGATCGTAAGGTCGGTGTGGGTAGCGGAGCAAACAAGAAAGTGGCGCACCAAGATGCTGCCCACCGTGCCCTCCGTGCTCTGGTGCAAGCCAATCCCTCGGTCTGCCAAGAGCTGGGTATCTCTATGGATGAGCTCATGATCGGAGAGTTCCCCGCCTCTACCACTGCTGGATAAGGGAGAATCTTTCGCTGATCATGCTCCTATTAGCGAGGGTATATTATTCGTCAATTGCACGGAAATTTGCATTTCCATACAAAATGACTATCTTTGTCACGTATAATTGCAGGGCTATATGCGGTTGTTGCAGCTTGCTTAGGCTAATGTCAGCTGGTTAGATGAGCAGTTTTACAGGGATTAGGTCGTCTGGCTACTCTGTATTTGCTTGGTCTCTATCGGATTCTGATGAGAAGATGATCACAACTTCTTCTTAAGTTTGCTTCCTGCCGCCGAAGCCTTTGTTAATGTTTGCTAATAAAATAGGTACTCGATAATTAAAGATGAATATGATGTTAAAAAAGAGTTTGATTGCAGCAGTTGCTTGCCTTTCGCTGGCTCCAGCACTGCGCGCTCAGCAGACGACCGACTCCGTGTATACGGTAGAGGTGAAGGATGCTGATAAGTATCGTGTAGAGACGAATCGCTTCGGTGCTAACTGGTTTGTTGGTATCGGTGCCGGTGCACAGATGTACTTCGGCGACCACGACAAGCAGATGCGTCTCGGTGATCGCATTACGCCTAACTTCGAAGCCTACTTCGGTAAGTGGTTCACTCCTGGTATCGGTGTTCGTATCGGTGCTAACGGCTATAAGATCAAGGGTCTTGCTGGCTGGGATAACCATAAGAAGACATTGCCTAATATGTTTAATTATGGCGGTTTCATCAAGGAGCCTCGTCAGGCATATGCTAACCCTCTGCAGCACAAGGGATATCCTCTGTATGAAACCGAAATGGAATACATTCACGGTCATGCAGATGTTCTCTTCAACCTCTCTCAGATGGTCTGTGGCTACAATGAGGATCGCGTCTACTCTCTTATTCCTTATGCTGGGGTTGGCTTTGCTGGTAGCTTGAATAAGGCTTCTCAGACGGGTCGTCACTCGCACGAAGTAACGGCAAGCGTTGGTATCCTCAACCGCTTCCGTATCAATCGTGCTTGGGATATCAACCTCGATGTACGCGGTGCTTACGTAAGCGACCACTTCGATCAGGAAGATGGTGCTGTTGACCACATCTCTAATCATGTGGTGTCTACCTCTGGTCGCTGGGGTGAAGGTCTTCTGACTGCTACTCTCGGTGTTAGCTACAACATCCCCCGCCGTGGTTGGGATCGTAGCACGGTCACTTCTGTTCGTGTCAACGAAAATGTCCTCAACGATCTCCGTGGTCGTCTGAGCGATCTCGAAGGCCAGAATAGCGACCTCCGTCGTCAGCTCGAAGAAGCTCTTAACCGTCAGGTTACGCGTGAAAACGTTGCTTGCGGTATGCCTCTTCTCGTTACCTTCCGCATCGACCGTTGGGGGCTCTGCAACAAGGATCGTGTAAACCTCGGTTTCTTGGCTGAAGCTCTGAAGGCTAATCCTAAGCTTGTTTACTCGATCTCTGGTTACGCCGACAAGGGTACGGGTAGCGTCAAGCGTAATATCTTCCTCGCTCGTAAGCGTGCTGAAGTTGTCTACAACTGCCTCGTCAAGGAATTCGGTGTCTCTGAATCTCAGCTGAAGAAGGATTCGCACGGTGGTGTTGGTAACATGTACTACAACGATCCACGTTGCAGCCGTTCCGTCCTCTCTAAGGTTGCAGAGTAAACTAGGGTTTCTCGATTGATCTCTATGCTTTAATAGGCATAGGAGATCAGACCATCAGGTGACCTCTCTCTATAGTTTGGGCTCTCTAAGGCTCCATACGTAGAGGGAGGTCACCTGCTTCTCTATCTGATGAGGGTTCATCCTCTTTATGTTGACGCAGAATGAGACACGCTTACCTGATTTTGGCACATAATGAGCCCCTCCTCCTGTCGCTCCTGATTGAGCGGCTGGATGATGTGCGTAATGATATTTATATCCATTTTGACCGTAAGCTCCCCGTCCTTCCTCAATTAAAGACACGTTATGCGGGGCTCCACGTCATTGAGGAGCGCGTAGATGTCCGTTGGGCTGATGTGAGTATGATCGAAGCGGAGTACAAGCTCTTCCATGCTGTCATCAATTCGGGCAAAACTTATGCGCATCATCACCTGCTCTCAGGAGTCGATTTACCTCTAAAGACACAAGACTACATCCATTCGTTCTTTGATCAGCATCAAGGGATTGAATTTGTAGGCCTTCATCAGAGTCCCATGACCTATCGGGCAGATAGGTCGCTGCATTACATCCATCCTTTTGCTCGCTCTTTCCGAGGCAAGGGGATGTTCTTTTGGTGTAAGCGTTGCCTTCGCTATTTGGTAGTGGAAGCACAGATCTTGCTGTCTCTTCGACGAAATAAGTCGGTTCCTTTTCGCAAGTGCGGTCAATGGGTCAGTATCACTCGTGAGTTGATATGCTACCTCTTGGAGCAGGAGGAGCGAGCTTACGAGATATTTCGTTCTACGTTTGGGGCCGATGAATATTTTATCCCCACGCTGATCGCTGGAACTCCCTTTATGAATCGTCTCTATGATGAGACTGATGAAGCTCGGGGAGCGATGCGTTACATAGGCTGGAGAGAAGATGGCCAGTTGGTTGACTTCACAAAAGAGGATTTGCCTATCTTACAGCAGACAGAATACCTTTTTGCTCGTAAATTTAACTCTCGTGATAAGGCTTTTCTTGATGAAATATTAGCTCTCTCGATACCTTGATGCAGCCGCTTGTTTCCATCATTATACCCGTCTATAAGGCGGAGCAGACGCTGCCGGCGTGTATTGCCCAGCTCCGTGCTCAGACCTATCGTCCACTGCAGTTGATCTTCATAGATGACTGTAGTCCTGATGATGGGCTTGCGTATTTGAAGGAGCAGCAGGCATTTGTGACGGATGATGGGCTTGAGTTTACCCTCTTGCATCATGAGAAAAATTGTGGCGTGGCCACAGCGCGTAATACAGGCTTAGAGGCAGCCAAGGGGAAGTATATTTATTCGGTAGATGCCGACGACCTGGTGGCGCCTGAGACTATAGAATCTTTGGTAGCAGTCGCCGAGCAGTGTGAGGCGGATGTGGTTGGCTGTGAGTATCTGTTGCAGCAGGGGACGAGTCACAGGCATATTGTACAGCCTTCCGTTGCTTCGCCTCAAGATGCCTTTGAGCAAATTTGCTATGGGCGAATGAAGTGGAATCTATGGCTCTTCCTGATACGTCGCAGTCTCATAGAGGAAGCGACTTCACTTCGTTTCTTGCCTGGAGTTAATATGGGCGAAGACCTAATGTTTATGGGGAAGTTGCTTCATCGTGCTAAGCGAATAATGATGCTTCATAAGCCGCTCTACACCTATGTTCGCTCCGAGGGGCAGATTACAAATTCATACCGACCAGAGCATTGGATGCAAGTAGAGGCGAATGTGCGTGAGCTCGAAGCCTCTCTTCGGAGTGAATGCTCACAGGATGTAGACAACTTGCTTCACTTCTTGAAGTTAAATCTCAAGCTCCCCCTGCTCCTGTCTGAGAGACCTTCTGATTATGCGGTTTGGGGAACCATGTATGCAGAGAGCAATGCCTATATTTTCCGTAATAAGCATTTGCCACTACGCACTCAGCTCCTGCAGTATGCGGCTTTACATAAGCAGTATTGGTTGCTCCGACTCTATAATAAGTTGATGATGCAATGGCTTTATCCCATTATTTATAAGTAGTAGCTATTCGATATGTGGAAGTTTCTCCAGGTCCTTCTGATCGCAATCCTGCTCAATGGATCCTACTACTCATTTAATTTTGCCTTTTGGGTATCGGGACCAAACACCAAGATGATCCTTGCTGTGCTTGGTGTGTTGTGGTTTTTCTACGATTCCTTCAGAAGTCAGCGTGGGGTGATTGTCTCCCAAGTCTTTCTCTTCGGAGGAATATTTTCCATCATCTATTCGCTCATCAATTTGGTTGCTATAGAGGTCAATGACACCAATGACTATAGCTATGCCAACTATGTGATGACGTATGTTACGTGGATTTTCTCTGTTTATCCCTCCATACGCTTGATGCGGATTGTCCATGGACGAGTCACTATCTCGTTAATCACCTTTTATTTAGCAGGGTTATCTGTATTCCAGTGTATCACAGGATTGCTGAATGATAATTTCCCCATAGCTCAGGAGCTTACAGACAAGATTGTCTTTACAGCGCAAGACTTTTATGAGTCTATTGATAGAATGCGTTGCTTTAGTACTTCGCTTGACCCAGCAGGTGTGCGCTTTTCTCTGGTGCTGATCCTAATCGCTGCTACCATTTGTATGGATGAAAAGGTTCAGCAGAGCAAGAGTCGGTTGATTCTGCTATTCATTGCCTACTTATTTATTTCCGGTATTGGAAATATGGTCGCCCGTACGACGAGTACGGGGATGGCTTTAGGTATACTCTTGCTCTTTATCAAGAGTAATGTAATCGGCCTAAGGATCCATACCCATATGGTGAAGACGATGTCTATCTTTTCCGTTCTCCTTGTTGTTTTTGGTGGGATAGGGGTAGCACTCTATAATACAAGTGAGTACTTCTATACACAGTTTCACTTTGCTTTCGAGGGATTCTTTAACCTCTTTGAGAAGGGGGAGTTTACTACAGGATCCACCCAAGTTCTCCAGGCGATGTGGCGTTGGCCTGAGGATACGAAGTCTTGGATTATTGGTACGGGATTATATGGCGGATATTTGTACTCAACAGATATTGGTTATTGTCGTCTGATTCTTTATTCAGGGCTTGTGGGCTTCACCACCTTTGCTTTGAGTTTCGTCTACTACGCTTATTTCTTTGCTCGCAGGTATCCCCGCTATCTTTGGCTTTTCCTCTGCTTTTTGGCGATGACCTTTATAGTTTGGTCTAAGGTCTCGACGGATATTCTGCTCATCTACGCATTCTTCTTCTGGTTTACAGCAGAGGAAAGTGACTACATCAATGGGGTATCTCCCGAAATACCAGAGGAAGAGCTATGCGCATAGTCTATTGTATTCCTGCTACCTCTAACTCGGGAGGTATGGAGCGCGTCTTAGCTCGTAAGGTTAATTACTTGACCGAGCAGGGGCATGAACTCATTGTCATTACAACCGATCAGCGTGGTGCCTCTCCGTTCTTCCCTCTTAATGAGGCTGTGCAGCAGTATGACTTGGGAGTCAACTACGATGAGACCAACGGAAAGGGACTCTTAGCTAAGCTCCTATCTTATCCCGTCAAGCATCGTAAGCATAAGCAAAGGCTGAGTGCTCTTCTCAAAGAGCTACGTGCAGATATTGTCATCTCTATGTTTGGGGATGATGCGACACTCCTTCCTAAGATGAAGGATGGTAGTCGCAAGGTTTTAGAATATCATTTCTCCAAGCTCAAGCGTCTGCAGTATGGGCGTCGTGGCCTGTGGCGTATGGTCGATCTCATCCGCACGAAGCTCGATGAGCGTACGGTCAAGCACTATGATCGCTTTGTGGTCTTGACCCAAGAGGATGCTGGATATTGGGGAGAGTTGCCTAATATCCAAGTCATCCCCAATCCGTTACCCTTTGTTTCCTCAGAGACCTCTCCCTGCACTTCGCACAGAGTGTTAGCTGTTGGTCGCTATGATTTTCAGAAGAACTTCTCCAAGCTTATTGAGCTGTGGGGGAAGATTGCTCCGAAGTATCCCGACTGGCATCTTGATATTTATGGCGATGGTACGCTAAGACGTGATTTAGAGCTCCAGGTGCAAGCCTTAGGCCTGTCGGATACGGTGTACTTAGCTCACCCCACCCATCAGATGCCCGAGGTCTACCGAGGAGCGTCTATTTACCTGATGACTTCTCGCTACGAAGGCCTTCCGATGGTCTTGTTGGAGGCGCAGCATATGGGGCTTCCTATTGTCTCGTTTGCTTGTCCATGCGGACCACGAGATATTTTACATCCAGAGGAAGATGGCTACCTTATTGAGCTGGGTGATGATGTGGCGTTCATCAAAGCTCTCTCTTTGCTGATGGATTCAGAGGCAGAGCGCATCCGCATGGGCGCGAATGCCCGTCAGGCTTCTTCTCGCTATGAAGTCGATACCGTGATGGCGCAGTGGACGGATCTTTTTACTTCGCTCAAGAAGGACTCTAACGGATAGGGGTATGAAGCAGATCGTCATCTCCGCAGTCAATCTCCGTAAGGGGGGAACGTTGACCATCCTGAGGCAGTGCCTCGCCTTCTTAAGTGAATGGGCACCTGTTCATGGCTACCAAGTGACGGCGCTGGTACATAAGCGTGAGCTTGCCGACTACCCCCACATCCACTATATCGAACTTTCATGGGCGATCGACGGATGGGGCAAGCGCCTATGGTGCGAATATGTGACTATGGGGCGTATCTCACGAGAATTAGGAGCGATTGACCTCTGGTTCTCCCTTCATGATACAACTCCTCGGGTGCAGGCAAAGCGTCAGGCGGTCTATTGTCAGACTTCGTTCCCCTTCCTGAGATGGAGGTGGAGTGACTTCCGATTTGACAAGAAAATCCCGCTCTTTGCGATGTTTACACGCTTTGCCTATCAAGTGGGGATTCGCCGTAATCGCTACTTGGTGGTGCAGCAGCAGTGGCTCCGCGAAGGCTTCAGCCAGATGTTCGGACTGCCTCAAGAGCGATTTATCGTAGCACCTCCTCAGAGAGAACCAGCTATACGCATCGAGGCGGAGTATAAGGGAGAGCATATCCCGACCTTCCTCTTTGCCTCGACACCTGATGTACATAAGAATTTTGAGTTGCTTGCCGAGGCGACTCGCCTTTTAGAGCAGCGGGTCGGGACCGGAAAATTCCGTACTATCTTTACCGTCAAGGGTGAGGAAAATGCCTATGCTCGCTGGCTCTATCAACGCTGGGGGAGTGTGGACAGCCTCCACTTCGCAGGGTTTATGTCGCCCGAAGCACTTCGTGCGCTTTATGCCCAGACCGATTGCTTGGTTTTCCCCTCGCGTATTGAGACTTGGGGCTTACCCATTTCGGAGTTCTTACCCTATGATCGTCCGATGCTCTTGTCGGATCTGCCCTATGCGCACGAGACGGCAGCAGGGGCTCGACGGGTAGGCTTTTTTGATCCTTATGATGTAGAGGCACTTGCAGACCTGATGGAGGCTGTGCTCCATGGCGATGAGCGACAGCTTACTCCTGTGCTACCTCGAGCAATGGCGTCGCCTTCTGCTACATCTTGGGCTGAACTATTTGAATGTTTGCTCTCTCCGTTGAACGAGGCTGAAGTGGAGCATCACATGTCTCCTAAGAGATAATAAAGATGAAGATTCTACAGCTTGGTAAGTTCTACCCGATACGTGGTGGAGTGGAGAAGGTGATGGAGATTTTCACCCAGGGACTCGCTGAGCGAGGCTTTGCTTCGGATATGCTCTGTGCCTCGGACGATGGGGAGACCGAAGATGTTGTCCTTGCGGAGCATTCCCGGATATTCCGGACGAAGTCCTTGGTGAAGGTCGCTGCGACGATGATCTCTCCTCGGATGATTCTTCGTCTGCGTCGTATCTGCTCCCGCTATGACATCATCCACATCCACCATCCCGATCCTATGGCGACACTCGCCTTGTTCCTCTCGGGCTATAAGGGGAAGGTGGTCTTGCATTGGCATAGTGATATCTTGAAGCAGAAGGTGCTTCTTCGTTTCTTTGATCCGCTACAGCGATGGCTTATTCATCGAGCCGATTTGATTTTGGGGACGACCCCCGTGTATGTGTCCGAATCTCCCTTCTTGAAAAAGGTACAGGCGAAGACTTCTTACCTGCCTATTGGGGTAGATCCCTATCCTTGGCTCTCGGATGAGATCAAGGAGATACGTGCGCAGTACCCTGGCAAGAAAATCATCTTCAATATGGGGCGGCTTGTATCCTATAAGGGCTACCACCATTTGGTCCAAATGATGACGCTTTTAGGGGATGATTATGTCCTGATCATTGGTGGAACTGGCCCACAAAGAGAAGAACTTGAGACCTATGCTCGTAAATTGGGGGTAGATAATCGAGTGACGTTCCTTGGCTTTGTTTCAGATAAGATCAAGCCCGCCTACTTCGGGGCTTGTGATGTCTTCTGTCTGAGCTCTACGATTAAGACGGAGGCTTATGCTATTGTGCTGGTTGAGGCGATGTCGTTGGCACGCCCAATTGTCGCCACGAAGATCCCAGAGTCAGGAGTTTCTTGGGTCAATGAGGATGGCGTCTCCGGGGTCAATGTCCCCGTGCGAGATGCGCAAGCTTTGGCCGATGCTATTGAGCATATCTGTAGCTCACAGGAGCACTGGGCTCGCTATAGCCGAGGAGCACGTCAGCGCTTCTACGATGTCTTCACTAAGGATGAAATGATCAATAACTTAATCAAGATCTACTCAGATCTATTAAATTCCACAGACTTATAGACTATGAACAAGATTGAACGTGTCATTAAGCGAACCTTCGACTTCACGTTGGCCCTGGTTTCGCTGGTGGTTTTCTCGCCCTTGATTGCGCTCATTGCTTTTATGATTAAGCGCGAAGAGCCCGAGGGGGATATTATATATAGTCAGGAGCGCATTGGCTATAAGGGGAAGCCCTTTATGCTGTATAAATTCCGCTCGATGCGTATGGATGCTGAGCGTGATAATAGTCCTCAGCTGTTTACCGATGGCGATAGTCGCCTGACGCGTGTCGGAGCTTTTATCCGTGCGCACCATTTGGATGAGTTTCCTCAGCTGTGGAATGTCATCAAGGGGGAAATGTCCTTTGTCGGACCACGCCCCGAGCGGCAATTCTTCATCGACCAGATTATGGAGCACAACCCCGATTATGTACGGCTGTACACGGTGCGTCCAGGGCTTTTCTCCTATGCGACGCTCTACAACGGCTATACCGATACGATGGAGAAGATGCTGGAGCGCCTGCGCTTAGACCTCAAGTATCTGGATAACTTCTCCATCTTCACGGATATCAAGATTATCTTCCTTACAGCCTTTTCCATTATATTTGGTAAGAAATTCTGAAATAGAAGCATAACATATATAGATAATGATCAAGAGATTTCTAAGCAAAGGGCTATTGTCCTTAGGTATTCTCTTCGTATTTGCGCTGGCCTCGTGTGATACGGCCCACAAGACGAATTACCTGCGTGATATTGAGGAGGCAAAGATGTATAGTGTCAAGCACGATAAGGGCATTGTTGTGCAAAAGGGCGATAAGCTCCGTATTCTCGTGACGAGCATACGTAATCCAGAGCTGACCATTCCCTTTAATTCTCGTTCCGTGGCTACCCAGACTGGGCTTAGCCTGCCAGGAGGGAATACTGCAAGCGTAGCTCCTGCGGATACTACGTCTTCCTATTTGGTTGATGCTTCAGGCAAAATCCAGTTCCCAGTCCTCGGGGATGTCGAGGTTCAGGGGCTGAGTCTGGATCAGGTGAGTGATGTGATTCGGGCAAAGCTAACAGCAGGACGCTATTTGACCGATGCCCATGTCATCACTAAGTTTGCGAACCTTCGCGTCTACCTCCTCGGAGCTTTCCAGTCTCTTAGAACTGGGGGCGGTAGTAGCGGTGTCTCCGACCGAGGTTCTTTCCACTTGGATAATGCCCAGACGAATATCTTGGAGCTGATTTCTCAAGTCGGAGGTCTCGCAGAGCAAGCTGAATTCAGCAAGCTCAATGTCATCCGGCGAGTAGGGAATGAATATGTCTACTACCGTTTGGATTTACTCTCCAAGAGTATCTTTGACTCTCCAGCCTTCTACCTCCAGCAGAATGATATTATCTATGCCGAGTACCGCTATCGTACGCGTGATACTGAGCAGAAGATCCTCTCTTCTGTGGGCTATTTAACGACAGCAGTCTCTACGATTGTCTCTGCGATGGCTCTTGTCTCTTTATTAAAGCGTTAGTTACCCCTACTTATGTCTACTCAAGAGAATCGAACAAAGACTGCTGCGGAGAAGACCTCTGAGGTCAATCTCTTAGATATATTCTTCTACCTGCTGCGTTTCTGGTGGATCTATCTGCTCTGCATCGCAGGCGTCGTAGCCATAGCTCTGTATCGGACGGCTAAGCAGCCCTATGTATATGAGTCCTTTGTCAAGATCTTCTTCAAGGATGCTACCGAGCGTGCGATGATGGATGCAGATGTGCTGCGCTATATGCGTTCCTCACGCCTCAATATGGATAATGAGCAAATGCAGCTGACCTCGCGCCATGTTCTTGAGCGTACCGTGCGGATGGCTAATGCGAACGTCTACTACAATGTAAAGAGTGGGCTTCGTACCCTGGAGCTGTACAAAGATGCACCCTTCTCAATCCGATTCTTGGATACTCTGGAGCGTAGTAGCTCATTCGAGGTGACCTTCCGCGATGCTGGTCACGTGTCGGTTACTCCCAAGGGGGGGGGGAGTGAACAGATCGTTCCGCTGAACGTACCCGTACGTCTCGGCGAAGAGCAGTTCATCATCGAACCCAATCAGAACTATACTGCTCCGTGGGAATATAAGCGTGTCGAGGTGCTCCGTGCGCCATTCTCCCAGACGGTCCGCTATTACCAGCACGCAATTAATATTAAGCAGGCTGCGGACAGGTCTTCGACTTTGACGGTGTATCTCCAGGATCGTACGAAGAAGCGTGCCTTGGATATCCTCTTGGCACAGGTCGCTGCCTACAATCAGGAAGAGGTAGCTATGCGTAATCAGGTGGCTAAGAATACCGCCGATTTCGTCAACGAGCGTCTGGCTGCTTTGAGTAAGGAGCTCGGTCTGGTCGAGGGGGATATGGAGCGATTCTTGATGAGCAACCAGACCCTGAACTTTGAGGACAAGGTCGGGATGTACAATAGTCGATCGATGGAGAATGAGACCCAAGTGCTCCAGATCGAGACGCAGCTCAAGCTCATCTCCTATATGCTCTCCGAGCTGAGCAGCTCGCGTCGCAAAAATGGCTATCTGCCGCTTAATGTCGGGGCTCCTGACCCAGCGCTTGATGGCTATATCACTCAGTACAACCAGCTCAAGGCGCAGCGTGATAAGTTGGTCGAAGGGGCTGGCGGAAGTACCGAAAACCCCGTCATCGCTGAGTATGACAATGCGCTCTCGCAGCTACGCCGCAATGCTATAGAGAGCCTGAATCAGCAGGCTGAAGTTCTGCGCATCCGCCTCAAGGATACGAAGGGGGATCAGTCTTCGCTGCTCTCCAAGCTCCCTGAAGTATCGAACAAGGGCCGTGAGAAGGCGGATATTGATCGCCGCTTAGAGATCCGTCAGCGACTCTATACCGAGCTGCTGAATAAGCGCGAAGAGTATGCCCTCCGTCAGGCTATGACGCAGGATAGCGTCTATGTCTTGGATATGGATGATGCTCCTTCGGGTCCTGTCAGCCCCAACACGGTGCGTGTCATTCTGATCGCTATACTAATCGGCTTGGTATTGCCCTCCGTCTTCCTCATTCTCCGTCTCTTGGTAGATAATAAGATCCGCACTCGTAAGGAGATTATGGATCGTACGTCGATTCCCTTCCTTGGGGATATTCCGAAGGAAGAAGGACGAGGTAAGGGCCGTACTAAGGGCGTACGTGAGCAGGGGGCTGATGAGACCTCCGAAGCCTTCCGTGTCCTGCGTGAGAATATGCGCTTTATGATCGGAACGGGAGACCAGGCAGCTAAGAAGGTGATCTTCACCTCCTTCGGTGAGTCTGCAGGTAAGTCATATGTCTCCTATAACTTGGCACAGACGCTGACCTTTGCTGGCTACAGTGTCGTGCTGGTAGACCTTGACCTGCGTAAGGGTACCCTCTCTCGCCGCGTCGGTGTCGCTGGTATGGGCGCTACCGAATACTTAGCCAATAGACAGGTGCAGCTGGATCAGATCCTCAAGAAGGCTCCGAATGCGCCAAAGCTCTCTGTGATTGCTTCGGGAGCTGTGCCTCCTAATCCTGCCGAGCTGCTCTTAGGTGAGCGCTTGGATGAGCTGGCTGCGCTCTTGTCCGAACGCTTTGACTTTGTCCTCTTCGACAACGTGCCCTTCGGTAGTGTCGCAGATGCCGCCATCGCTAACCGCATCGCAGACCTGACGATCTTCGTCCTGCGTGCTGGTAAGCTCGACCGCCGCGCACTCCCCGAGCTGCAGCGTCTCTACGACGAACATATCCTCAAGAATATGTCGATCGTACTGAATGGTGCTTCTGAAGGTGGTCATGGCTATGGTTACGGCTATGGCTACGGCTATGGTTATGGCTATGGTTACGGCTATGGCAACAAGAAGAAGAAAAGCCTTCTGCGCCGCTTAGGTATCCGTCGCTAATCGCGTACACGCCCACCCCTACCCCACAAGAGGCTGGGGTGGGCGCTCATTCTTACTCCCTCCACTTAATTGCTTCGAGTGGTAGTTGCCCTCGCTGCGAGCGATCTTTTATGGTAGGTGCACCGACCTATATAGGTCAGTCGCCCTACCAATATAGGAATGAGTCTGAACCTCTATTGGTCGGCACCGTGACCAATAGTGCTCGGATGACCAACTTATATAGGTGCTTGCACTCACGCTCCTCGCTCTGAAGGACAATGGAGTCTGTTGGATAGCTTGACCACGTGATTCTGCTTTGCCCAAGACGTCTGCGACACTGCTTTACTACGCCACAATCCGTATTTTTCGCCCTGATTTGATGAGCCACTCTACGCCGCTACTCTCGGTCATTGTCCCTGTGTATAATGTAGCCCCCTACTTAGCACAGTGCTTGGACTCTATCTTGAGCCAATCCTATACGGAGCTCGAGGTGCTGCTGGTCGATGATGGTTCGACGGACGAGAGCGGTGCACTGTGTGATGCCTATGCGCAGCGTGATAAGCGTATTCGCCTCATACGCCAGGCGAATGCAGGCCTTTCGGCGGCACGCAATGTAGCGATGGAGCAGATGCGCGGCGAGTTCTTCTTCTTCGTGGATTCGGATGACTGGCTTGCGCCCGAGGCGTTGGCTCAGCCGATGGCGCTTTTGGTGGCGCACCCGCTCATTGATGTCTTGGAGTTGGGCTATACTGAGGTCAATTGCCGTACAGGCGAAGAGCGTGTCGTCTTGGCGCAAGGCGAAGAACTGACGGGCGAGGAAGCCCTCAGGAAGTTGGCTCTGCTTTCAGGAGTGACAGGGATGGCTTGGGGAAAGATTTTCCGTACGGCGACGATGGGACAGTTGCGCTTCCCCGTGGGACGCCCCTACGAAGATACCCCCTTTGTCTTCGAAGCTTTGATGTGTGCCCATCACTACCGCTATATGTCTTGGCTCACCTACAACTATCGTGTCGGCCGTGCGGGGAGCATTACGGAGGTCTATGATCATCGCTTGGTCTTCCTCTTTGAGAACCTCTTAGACCTTATGCCTGTGGTGGATGAAGTTGCCCCACACGTACGACCGCTCCTGCACGAGACGCTTTATCGTCGCTTGCTCATCTTCTCGCTGTGGGCTATGCGTCATCGCCAGTTGGCTCCCGACTTGGAGGCGAAGCTCCGACCCTATGCCAAGCGATTGCGCTCACTCAGTTACCCTGAGGGTGGGGTGAGTGAACGATTGCGCCGTGGCTTTTTCTTATCCTGCCCTCGTCTTTTCCTTGCTCTCAAGAGATATATCCTCCCTGCATCACATTAAACTATTGGATTTCACATTATGGACGCACCACTCATTTATCGTATCGCCGAAGAGTATATTCTCCTCTATTCCCCAGTACCTGAGGTCACGCGTGAACTCCTTCCAAACTATGAGCCCTTCTTGTGTAGCACATTGCCCGAGGGGGTAAGGCCACTCTTTACCTTCCGTGGAGGGGTGGATTTAACCTCTTCGCAGCCTAAGACGCTTTTAGAAGACAAGCTCTCTGAAGGAGTCCGTGCACGAGTTTATAAGCTTCCCGAAGGGGGGATTCGCCTGGAGATGACGATACGTCAGCGTACCCATGTGATGCATATTGACCGTGAGTGGAGGGAGGTCCTGTCGGATGTCCTGCTGGATGATCCCTCGGCAGCCTTCTTCATCAACCGCCTTATTATGATTGTCTACGGCGTGGCTATTGCCCCCCATCGGATGCTGAAGGTGCACGCGTCGGTGACTGAGGTCGATGGAAGAGCGTTGCTCTTCTTGGGAACGAGTGGTACGGGGAAGAGTACGCACAGCCGACTCTGGCGTCAGTTCGTCCCCGGGGCGCGTCTGCTGAATGATGATGAGCCTATTGTACGTCTGATGGAAGATGGCTCGGTGCGTGTCTTCGGATGCCCTTGGAGTGGAAGCACACCCTGCTACCGAAATGCTTCCGCTGAGGTCGTTGCCTTTGTGCACCTCTACCAAAGCCCCGAGAATAAGCTCACGAAGCTCCGTGGCCGTGATAGCTTTGATTCGATTTACTCCTCTTCGGCCTTCCTGCACTCAGACAAGGTGCGCCATCTGGCGACCTTCGATACGGTGGCGGATGTCTTGGGATCTATCCCCGTCTATCGACTGGATTGCCGTCCCGACGAGGAAGCTGTGCGCTTGACTCAGTCTCTCTTAGCCTAAGAGCGAACAACGTAAACGATGCCTTCTATAGCCGAAACATACACCCAGAAGCAGCTCCGTATGAGGAGCGAAGCCTTCTTCAGCGAGATTCTAAGCCGTATAGCGGAGGGGAAGCACCCGCGTATCCTGCCTCGTGGGTCGAGTATGCGCCCCTTTATCCGAGGTGGAGCAGATACGATCGTACTCTCTCCATTGGAAGAAGACTCCTTTCAGGTCGGGCGTATTGTCTTAGCGCATATTGATCGTGGCTATTTGGTGCATCGTATCGAACGCATTGACGGGGAGGTCTTCACGCTACGTGGTGATGGCAATCCCTACCAGCGCGAGCAGTGTACACGGGAGCAAATCTTGGCCGAAGTGAAGTGCGTCCATCGGGGTAAGCGCATTATCCAGTACGGCTCACGGCTCTGGTGGTGCTATGATCGTCTGTGGCCGAACTGCGACTTCCTGCGTCGCTTCTGCTTGGCCGTCTATCGCCGTACCCTCTTCCGCTGGGGCTGGTAGGTGGGCTTACTCCAGCTCTTTCGCTCTAAATATAAAGTAAAAGCCACACGGGCGGGACCTCACTGATGAGGGACCGCCCGTGTGGCTTTTGTGTGTGAAGTGGCTATCCGAGGAGCTCCTGCTCGATCTGCTCGATGCGTGCTTTGAGTGAAGGCTCGACTGCGATGCGTCCTTCGATGGTCTTGCAGCCGTGCATGATGGTCGTGTGGTCGTTGCGGTTGAGCAGCTGCGCAATCATATTGTACGAGGCGCTGGTGTGCTTCTTGACCAAGTACATCACTACCTGACGGGGGAGGGCTAAGACCGCCTTGCGAGAAGGGGTGCGGAGTTGTGCCTTCTCTACTCCATAGACGGAGCAGACAGTGTCGAGGATCAGCTCAGGGGTGAGCTCACGGCGCTCGATGGAGACGCTCCCGCCGACGATGCGGCGCGTAGCATCAAGGTCGACCGTCCCCTGGTCGGAGAACTGCGAGTGGGTGATGATGGTGCGAATAGCCCCCTCGAGCTGACGGACGTTGTCCTGCATACTCTCGGCGATGAATTCGACACACTCTTCCCCTAATTCGACACCGCTGTCGGCGACACGGCGCTGGAGGATCTTGCGGCGCAGCTCTAAGTCGGGGCGGTCAATGCGTAGCATCATTGCGCTCTGGATGCGCGTCATGATGCGCGTCTCCATCCCCTTGAGGTCGACGGGAGGTACATCGCAGGTGACGATGATCTGCTTGCCGAGGAGGTAGAGGTGATTGAAGATGTCAAAGAACGCTTGCTGTGTCTTGACCTTTCCGATGAGCCCCTGGATATCATCAATGATGAGGATATCCATCTGCTGGTAGAAGTCCACGAACATTCCACGCTCTGGGCCGCGCATCAAGCTGTCACGGACGAACTGTGCTTCGAACTTCGAGCTCGATACATAGCAGACGCGCAGGGCTGGATGCAGCTCCATGGCACGCTGACCGATAGCCTGAGAGAGGTGGGTCTTCCCTACGCCACTGGGGCCGTAGATGAAGATGAAGTTCAGCGGCGCCTGCCCTGGGCGTGCGGCGGTAGCCTCGGCGATGCGCAGGGCTTCGCGGTTACACGCACTCTCGTAGAAGGTCTCGAAGCGGAGGTCTGCGCTGAGGTGCGAGGTGTAGTCCTGCATACGCGCCAGCTTCGGCTGGGGAGCTACCTGCACCGCTTGGGCAGGTGTGAGATAGATCTCCAAGCCCTGAGCCTTGAGTACCTCATTCTGAGCGCGCACAAGGAGGGTCTCGTAGCTGCGCACCAGTTGCTCATAGAAGTCCTTAGACGGGACTTCGAGGACGAGGGCTTCAAAGCGACCCTGTTCATCTTCGCGCGTCTCGATACCGAGAGGCTTGATGGGGGCGAACCAGCGCTGGAGTGTCTGGGGGTCGCAGGCCTGGGCTATGAGCTTGAGGCACTGTGTCCAGAGCTCTTCGCCCGAAGGTGTGGTCGTCTGCATAAGGGGTTGCCTTGCGTAGTCTTGGGTCAAGGGCATTGCTATTATTTGGGGGCTCAAGCGGGGGCGCGGGTGCTGTTTGTGGGCACTCGTGTTGCTTCGCCTCAGTTGTTATGGGGTGGGGAGGTTATCCACAGGGTGAGATGCTGGTAATGTGCTATATAATAGTATTATATAGTACTTTGTTGCGTCTCTTGGAGCCTCTTATCTGATGCAAAGTTTGCCAAAAGAGAGGAGAAAAAAAAACGGGTGGAAGGCTTGCTTTTTTCATACAGATTCTATGGGTTTTGTTCTCAGTTAATTACTGCTTTCCTCGGAGGAAGGTGCTGAGGTCGGTGGTATAAATGCTTATAAATCAATCATTCTATACACTATTCACAGGGGTGTACACGGAGTTATCCACAGTTACTTTTCTCTCTAAGTTCTTGAGTGATAGCTTTCTTCCTCTTTTGGAATAAAAGATTTCCACAAGAGCTTCGGAGCACCCTTCTCGGAGGTGCGTGGTTCGCTCTGTGGGAGGGCGGGCAACGAAAGCCGTGGGAAGGGGCATCGACTACCGGCGGTAGTGGTAGTCGATGCCGAAGAGGGCGCCGGCGAAGGTCATTACTTCTCCGTAGGCGATGAGTACGCTGGAGTGAATCTCTCCAGGAGGGACGGTGATGAAGGCGGCACCAAGCAGGGCGATGCCGAAGAGGCTGAGTAGGGTGGCGATGATGAGCTGGAGGGTCGCCTTAGAGTTATTCGGTAGCATGGGATGAAGTGCTGGGAGTGAGGTGCTGATATTCGTGCAGGGCATCGAAGCAGGGACATTGCTTGATCCATTCGTTGGGGGTGATGCGTCCATCGCCGTTGCGGTCGGGGCTGAGGTCGCGATGGCCGAGGATGGTGGCTTGTGGAGCGAGCTTGAGGAGGAGCTGGAGAAGCTGAATCAGGGCGGTGCGCTGGGCGGGGGTGCGTGTGTCGGCTGGTTGTCCCGCATCGTCTAAGCCGCCTTCGTAGCACACGCCGTAGCTGTAGCGGTTGTAGCCGAGGACGTGGGCACCCATCTGAGAGAGGGGGCGCAGGGGGCAGATGATTCCTGAGCGGCGGATGTAGAAGTGGTAGCCTGCCGAGTGGAAGCCCCGCGCCTGATGGTCACGCTCCAAGGCTTCGGGAGGGTAGGGCTGGCTGGCGCGTGTGGCACTGCAGTGCACGACGATGTAGCGGATGTCGGTGGGTCTCATCGTATGGTCCTCCTATATAATAATAATAAGGTAGTGATGCCCCCGATG
>ERZ772974.1073-NODE-1073-length-18492-cov-3.817107_pt1 | contig 18492 bp, 10 predicted proteins | sample MGYA00580671_ERZ772974 | MGnify/ENA primary metagenome ERZ772974 (study PRJEB29015, sample SAMEA2738065) | human oral metagenome | biome: human oral; feature: human-associated habitat; material: saliva | place: China | collected 2218 ... | reverse complement strand
GTGTACAACGAGCCGATCCATCAGCCTGCAGAACCCGAAAACCTGGATGTTGATGGTCTACTCAAGGGTATCTACAAGCTCAAGGATTCTGAGCTTACCTCCGGACCCAAGACTCAGCTGCTCGCCTCCGGTGTTGCTGTACCGTGGGCTCTGGAAGCTCAGAAGCTCTTGGCTGAGGACTGGGGCGTTTCGGCCGATGTATGGTCGGTAACCTCGTGGAACGAGCTGCGCCGCGAAGGTCTTGCTGCTGAGGAAGAAACCTTGCTCAACCCCGATAAGCCTGCACGTGTACCCTACGTGACTCAGAAGCTTGCCGGTGCTGAAGGTCCTATTGTGGCGACCTCCGATTACACATCGGATATGCCTGACCAGATTCGCCAGTTCCTCCCGAACGATTTTGCAACTCTGGGAGCCGATGGCTTCGGTTTCGCGGATACCCGCCCCGGTGCACGTCGCTTCTTCCACATTGATGCTCAGTCAATGGTAGTTCGTGCCCTGCAGCTGTTGGCAAAGGACGGTAAGGTGCCCGCCGATGCGGCTGCCAAGGCGTTTGCCAAGTACGATCTGAATAACGTTAACGCAATTCAGGCAACACATACCGACGACTAGTTCCATTGTGTTCTAGCCAGGCTTTCAGCGGAAAGCCAAATTAACTGGTTCCCTCGCTCTTGTACGGTGCAAGAGCGAGGGAACTTTTTACCCTTGAAAACCGTCCAGTACAACTTCCGAGGGGCTTCTATCACAGGTGGAGCTTTATCAAATAAATATGTTTTGATGATATTTTTTACTCCATGCCTCGGTATATAATTGGAAGGTCAGAATCACCACAATCACCAAGGGACTTCAGTGTCTAACAACCTCCAGGCAAACTTTAAAAGTATAGATGCGGAGATTACATCGTCGTGGGCTTTTGGAGAAAGTATCCATGATTCCGAATTTGTATCTTTTTATACTTTTGTCGAGAAAATTAAATCCGCACAACAAAAGAATACTCAAATACTACCGAGTAAACCTTTTAATGGTAGCGTGCAGGTATATTATTCCTTTAAATACAACGACACTATCGTTCAAACAGAACATGCTTTCTACGAGAATATTTGGCAAGGTTTTCGGGAAACTCTGCGCATGATCCTTGACGGCCATGACAACCTGCTTCCGGGTGGGATGAACCGTATTATCGATCGTCAAATTAAAGCTGCTGAGAATCAAAATCCTAATATTTCTGCACTCCAGCTTGTGGAGTGCATTCCTCTTTTTAATACCGCAGTACAGGAAGCCCATAAACGTTCACAAGATACCGTAAAAAAGTTTTCCATATACCGCGATATTCGTATTTGCATCTATTTTGGAAATTCTGCCGGAATGCCCTATTCCCGAGTTCCTGTACAACTTCAGAATCTCATTTCGCAGCATATTAAACCTTTAATCGAAAAACCACCTACTCAACGGAAAAAACCCACGCCTAAAGATTTTGAGAATACCCTCAATGCTGTTGAAGAAGAAAGCAGCAGGTTTTATCCCACCGGGCCTGTTGCAAAATCTCTTTTTAAAAATAAATGTGTTGTTCTTGAGGGAGTCGCGGGCTGTGGAAAGTCTTACCAGATCAACACTCTCTCACGTGAGGATACTGGGTACGGCAAGGCCAACATTACAACGGTAGTCTTCCACCCGTCCACGAGTTATGAAGAGTTCGTGAGCGGTCTGCGTCCAAACTTTTCACGCCAAGAAGATGAGCCTGAATTTGTGTCTCACGAAGGTGTATTTCTTCAAGCCTGCCGAAAAGCTGTTGAGAACTCCACGACACCACATCTGCTTTTCATTGACGAGATTAACCGTGCCAATACCTCTCGTGTTTTCGGCGACCTTATGCTCGTTATTGAAACGTCAAAGCGTGTTTCCGTAAAAAAACTTCAGGATCATCGTGAAAAACTTTACGGTTCAGTATTTGCGGCTGATGCGGATATTCCCCAGGGTTTCACCTATGCGACTTTGCAAACTCCGCTTTACTATCAGGGTAAAATATATAACCGTTTAGTAGTTCCAGATAACCTGCATATTCTGGGAACTATGAATTCTACCGACCGCTCTGTGGGTACCATTGATTTGGCTTTGCGCCGTCGCTTTATCTGGATGGAAATGAATCCTCACAATGAAACAGATTTGCGTACAGAACTTGAAGCTGAACGAGGTGCTATTTCTGAAGAATTAGACATCGTTATAGAACGGTATGCGGATATTAACGCCATTCTTGAATCCGAGGTTGGCCCGGATGCACGTCTAGGACATTCCTATTTCTTCTCTCGAAATTCCACCCCCGAAGACATTGCACGGGCTTTGTTAACCCAGCTTGCGGAAATTGCAGCGACTTTCAATATCAGTTCCGGCATTCTCGAAAAGATCGGTTCTATCAATGGGCTATCCGTTAAGATGGTGGGCCAGCGACTCGGCAGCCGCCCACGCGTGGTTGGTTCATGGAGCGGTCCCGGTCTGCCTTCTGCTCCTAAGCCCGCAGGTCAAATTCCCTGGTTGGAAGTAACGAGTGGTGAGTGAAGTTCGCTACTTTCAAGCGAGCGCGCGCGGTAACGGTGTCGGCGTTACGATCCTAAAACACACGCATCCTCAGCCGGGTGCCGTGCATACTCTGGTTATCCATGTGTTGCCCAAGCTCTGGTGCAAACAATGGGTATCGGCTGAGCAGCCGGAGGTTATTGCGCCTTTTAATGTGAAAATCGCCCCTGAGGCAGGCGGACAGTTCGCCTCCGTGCAGGATCCTGAGTCTTCGCTTTACGAGCATAGCGATGACGGTACGTTATCTCTCTATGTCTATGAGACTGAGATTCTGGTGCTTCCGAAGCCTTGGGCTGGGTATTTAGAGACGGTTTCGGGCTCTGCCCTGCCGCCGCATGATGATGATAATGAGGGCGGTGCCTCAGATCCACTGTGGACAGCGCTGGAGTACCCTGAAAAGCCTGTCTATGCAGTGGCTGCTACGGTTTGTGGACGGGTTTTAGGACCGGCTACGGCCCGTGAGAATATGGACTTTTCGGCAGGTGGTCAAGGTACTGGCTGGCAGAAGGTTTCTTTGCTATGGCGTATGCTGGCAGAGCATCATGAGGAACAGGCAATTATTCAGGGACATCGTGACATTACCCCGCAGGGTTCCGAACTTTTTCCGCATATTCCTTCGCTCAAAGAGGCTATGTACCGCGTTTTTGTTGATTCAAGCGGGCAGGCTTTGGCGCATCGTCGTCCGGTTTTTGAGCCTGAGGTGGATGAATTACTTTTTGTGCGTGGTCGTATGCTTCCACGCGAGCTTGTAAACCGGCGGATTAACCGACGTATTGGGGTTGTTTGCGAGTTCGATTCTCTGACGACGGATACGCATTTATGGCAAATGATCCGCGCCGGATTACAGCAGGTGGCAACTCATGCCGCCGATAATGAGGTCGTCGACGATGCTTTAGGGTACGAGTCTGTGTTGCGTGATGTGAGCACGCAGAATATTCGTAGTCTGCTGACCGAAACGCTCTCCCCTGCTTTTGCTATGCGATTGTCGGCACAAACTCTGCGCGCTTACCACTATGCGCAATCTATTTTGTCGCAACAATATGGCTTTGGTTTAAGCGATAGCCCGTATGAGGCGGGTGTGCTGGCAAATATTAAATTTGATACTTCGTCATTATGGCGAAAAATGTTGGTGCGGGCCCTCACGGATACCGGTTTAGAAGTGCGTGTGGAAAGCCCCGTTGGTATGCTTTATCACCGCAATGCTGAGGGTCGCCAGCAGGGTGTGGCCTTTGCGAAACCAGATATGATGCTGTATTCCCGAGGCATTCTGGTAGCAACCCTTGATGGCAGGTACACCACGTATTGTGAAGATTTAACGCAGCTTCCCGAGCATGAACGGTACCGGATGCTGGCGGTCGCGTACCGCACAGGCGCGGATGGTTATACAGCATATCCAGTAGCTCACGGTCCTGGAACTCTAGGCAGGATCCTGACGGTAGGCGAGCCCGGGGCGTATCCTCAGGCGCCTATGTCTGCGGAACATCATGTGACGACCTGCGGGGTGCGTTTCCCTCAACCCGAGGATGGACGCACTACCGCTGATGCCTCGCATCTGGCGAAGGTGCTTAGGAAGGTTCCTGCTGAGCCTTCATAGAGCGCAAAAGGTCCGCAGGCGTAACTTATGCCGAACTGGTGCTGTTGATATCTCTGTTCTTCTCCCAATACCCATAGGGCGCTTTTAGAAGGCTTCTGCAATAATTTCAGGAATGCGTTCCGGATTCACCAGATCGGGGTGGGTACCGTTCTTCAACATGACGGTACGGAACGAGCCCACATGAGGCTCCCAGCCGTGCGCATCCAGATAGGGTTGATCGTCATGGCTCACTCCAATCAATACGACTTTTCCGCCCAAGTTAAGGTGGTTCGAGCCGCGCATAAGGGCGGCAGAGGCGCGCATTGACTCCAGACACACCCCTAACTTATCTTCAGGCAGATATCCCATAGCCGATCCGGCATCTCGCAGTCGTTCGAGTGTCTGCGGCAGGTCAAGCACGGTCTGCGCCGATACCTCGGGAAGACCGCCCATACGTAAGAGGGCACGAAAGCTCTCTTGATCGTCTGGTTCAGGAATCCCCTGCCACTGTTCGACGGGGTATGCATCCAGAAGCGTAACCTGGTGTACTTCATATCCGGCAGTCTCGGCAAGCGCGGCTACCTCGACGGCGGCAGTACCGCCAACGGACCAGCCCATCAGGGAAAATTGTGATGGAAGCTGACGTTCCTCAAGGGTTTCACGAATACGCGCAAGATACCCCTCGGCGAGTTCACGAAGGCTCTGGGCGTAGCCAGCATTTGGGTTCGTGAATGCCTCATGTTGCAGTGCGTAAACCGACGGATGTCCGGGTATGTGGGGCAGATAGGCGGCATAGCACCATCCCAGGCCGCCGGCAGGCGGCAGGATAAAGAGCGGTACGGTATTTTTCGATGTTGCGGAGTCCGTCGAGTCCACCTCACGCAGAGGCAGAACCGGGGCGAACTCGATATCAGGAGAATCCTCGTTCAAGACCGCAGCGAGCCCCTTGACCGTGGGATTAGCGAAGAGGGCACCAATACTGAGCGTCTTTCCAAGGTTTTCTTCAATCTTGGCGATGACGGAGAGTGCCGCAAGGGAGTTACCACCCGCTGCGAAGAAGTCTTCGGTTACGCCGAATTGTGAGCGTCCCAGCACACCCGCGATAATCTCGCTAATTTGCTGTTCTAAAAGTCCATGGGGGCCGTCTGCGGTGTTGGTATCAAAGGTAAACTCGATCTGTGCCAGGTTTTTGCGATCTGTCTTGCCTGAGGGGCTAACCGGGAACTGAGCCATGGTGTGCCATAGGCGCGGTACCATATAGTCCGGCAAGGTGTTCTCACAATGTTGGCGAGCTTGAGCAACAATACGGTTGCGTTCTGTTTCAGAAACGTCACCTATCTCTAGGAACGCCGCGAGAGCAGGTTCGGGCATCTTCGTGTAGAGCAAAACGACGGCGCTATGGACTCCCTCAACGTGGGAGAGTGTAGTTTCGATATCGCCAAGCTCTAGACGTTGCCCATGTAATTTTACTTGGTGATCGGCACGACCACGGTAGAGGATGACTCCGCGAGGGTTTTTGTCCAGGGTGCCGGGTTCCTGGTTTGTGGCGGTGAGGTTCCACTCGGCAAGATCGCCAGTGCGGTAAAGCCGCTCCCCCGTAGCGTTGTCCAAGATAAAGGCTTGTGCAGTTGCCTCGGGATTGTTCTGATACCCCGCAGCAAGCTGTGCACCCGAAAGGTAGAGTTCCCCTACGAATCCAGGCGGTATCGGCTGTAAAGCCTGGTCGAGAATACGGGTTTGGGTGTTCCAAACGGGCTGGCCGATAGGAACAGTACTGCACTCTGGGTTTTGGGAGCTATCCCAGAAGGTAACATCGACGGCGGCTTCCGTAGGTCCATAAAGATTTAAAGGGTAAACACCCATAATATTATGCGCGCTGAGAATCTGATCCTTCTGAAGTGCCTCGCCCGAGCAGATAAGATAGCGCACATGGCGTTGCTGCTCACCCGATCCAAAACCTGCTTCGGCTAAAGTACGTTTTGCGGAAGGGGCCTCCAAGAAGGCGGTAAGCATCGTGGGTACGAAATGCAGACAGGTGACGTTCTGTTCGGCGATAACACGCGCCAGGTAGGCCGGATCCCGGTGCCCATCAGGAGCGGCAATAACGACGGCTGCCCCTTCCTGAAGCGGCCAATAAAGCTCCCATACATGAACATCAAATGAGACAGGCGTTTTATGTAAGATGCGGTCCCCCGCGCGGTCTTGTGTGGATGCGCCGACCGGAATCTGTGACTGCTGCCAACGTAACCGGTTATCAATGGAACGATGACTAATCGCAACACCTTTGGGTCGCCCTGTCGAACCCGAGGTAAACAAGATATACGCGGTATCATCCAGTGCTGTGCCGATACCCGGGAATGTTTTTGCCTCAGGCACATGTATAAGGTTTAGAGGTTTTCCCACAGGGGCTGTTAGAGCGGTAAATTCAAATTGCTGCAGCCCGCACAAACTCTGCGTATTCGCCGGTTTTAACTCGGCCTCTGCAATAGGACTCAGCCCGGAACCATACACAAGCGCCGAACACTGCGCATCTTCCACCATGGAGCTCACACGTTCGGCGGGCAGATCCGGCAAAATCGGCACATAGACAAACCCTGCATAGAGCGCCGCATATAAGGCGATATATTGTTCAAGTCCTCGATGAAAACGTAGGCCTACAGCAGTTCCAGGGCACACGCCAGCTTCCAGCATCGCCTTTGCTAGGGCGCGGGCTCGCACATCCAGCTCGTGATACGTGAGCACCTGCGAAAACTCATAGGCCTGCGGAGATTGCGGGGACAGCGTACCGTCCTCATCTGGCACGCAGGCGTAGAGTGCGGGTTCGTTCGGGTAGCGTGTGAGCGCATCCTGAAAACGCTGAAGCAAAGTTTTATACTCTATCGGATGCGCGGTAGCGTTAAACGATTCCAGCAGCTCTACTTCATGCGATAACGCAGTCGTCAGGGTATCCATTGACCGCTCCTCAAGGGCAGCCTGGGCCCAAGATTCCAACCAATTTTGCAGATGCTGGGCATGAAATTCTACGTGCTCGCGGGTATACAGGTTCGGGTTGGCGTCAAGCTCTACAGAAATTGTGTGACCGCGCCCGGGTATGCCTCGCAGGGTAATGGTTATATCCGCAACTGGCCCCGCAGATATGTTATGAATATATCCCACAGAAGCAGGCGTGTTTTCGGTAGGTGCACCTAGCGGTAAAGCGGCATCAAACGGTATAACATTGATCTGGGCGCCAAAGAGGCGGCTGTTATTGGACTGCGCTAAACGTTCTAGGTCTTCTTGTCGAGCAAGCGGCTGTAAGGCGTTTCGTGCATACTGGTTCTTTACGCTATCGAGTGCCTGTGCAATACTTCCCATACCTGAAACCTGTACAGGAAGCACGTTCACGGCGGTGGTTCCAGTCTGAGCGCTGATCTTGCCGAGAGCACGGGTTTCTGCGGGAACCTGGGCCCCAAATATACGGTTCATCTGGGGTATACCAAAAGCAGCGCTTCTATGCCCACCAATACGGGTCAGATAAGACCCTACGGCACCGGTTACAGTAACGGGCCAGGAGGTTCCGTACATTTTGCCAATTTCCAGCATATCTCGCTGTAATTTATCAGGCAGGGTCAGTACCTCACGCAAGGTTTGTGGTGCCGGTGATGCACTCCGTGCCGCCAGCGATGTATCAGGCTGGCTAAGTACTTCCGCTTGCTCAGAAGTCCACAGGGCCAGGTCCTCTTCTCGGGCATGTTCGGCTGCGTGGTCAGCCTGAAGAAGCTCCATTAGAGAGGCGCGTTTAACGGTAGGCAGAGGTTTTCCGGCGCTCAAAGCACGATAGATAGCTGCTACGCGAGACAGAGCGTTAAACACCGCAAAACCGTCTGCCACCACATGGCTAAAGCTGTGGTAAACCCAGAGTTTACCCCCGTAGTATGTGACAGCGGAGCGTACCGTAACACCCGCATCGGTGATCAGCGGTTCGCGAATCAGCTCGGATGCCCAATCACGTACCGTTGCCGGAACGGGATTCTGTTCTTCCGTTTCTTCCTGAGTCGGGAGGGAAATTACCGGAAGTACCTCAAGATTAGTCAGAAACTCATCAAGTGGCATGACTCGTTGCTCTGGACACCCAGTCTGCACGCGCGTCTGCACCCGGAAACCTTCATTTTCACGGTAGAGCTGAATAAATGCCTCACGCAGGTAATCAAGATTCGTCTCGGGTGGGCATTCCATGATCTCTGCCGTGTTATAGCAGGGATTTTTGGGATCGATAATAGCGGCAAGATAAATACCTTGAGCGCTTTTGGTCAGGGGAATCCAGTCATGCTTGGACCCACTATGCTCGGTGATGCTCATAGTCCGGTCTATTCTTTCAGGCGGTGTCGTGTGTTGGTTGGGTGAGTATCGGCCTTATACAGGTACTGATTTCGTCAAAGTTAGCTGATGCGAGTGAGCAAAAATTCGACGGTCGGGTTTTCTACCAGTTCAGTGAATTCGATAGTAATCCCCTTGCCCGCGAGGTCATCGAGCAGGGCAAAAGCGCCCATTGAGTCCATCCCCAGAGAAAAAAGGTCGGTCGTAGACTCAGAAAAGGCGGTATCCAGCGAATCCGCCTCGTGGATGTACTGAGCAAGCAGGGGGCGAAGAGTAGTCTCTGCGGACATCATGTTCCTCTCTGGCATCATGTCTTATGTATGCCAAAATTTAGATACACGTAAATTGTAAATGAGGTTACCCTATATGAAAACTATGTAAACCTTTATATCACCGTCATATAGCGGGTGTTGACCACCTATACGTGACTATTATTCTCTGCGCATGCCTCATAGAGCACCTGCTTTTGAGTTAAACTTCCGGGGGAAGAACCTCAAGATTCTTACCCCGGTATTATGGTATCCGCACGCTTATTTAGCCCGCGCTAATGCTTACCTTAGTTACTCTTACTCCTGAGCCAGCATCTCAACTAGTTTAATGCGAAGTTCACGGCGTGAGATCTTACCCACGTTTGTGGTTGGCAGAGAGCTCAATACCTGTACACGTTCGGGGATCTTAAAATCAGCCAGCTTCTTTTCGGTGAAATACTCATACATGGTACGGCGCGGATTCTCACCGAGCGATTTCCCGGCCTGAGGTACAACTATCAAGCAGACGCGCTCGCCCACGGCTTCATCAGGCAGACCGAGGGCTACCGCATCCAAAATATCCGGATGCTCTAACGCCAACTCCTCAATTTCATCCACCGAAATCTTCTCACCGTTACGGTTAATTTGGTCTTTAGCGCGTCCAGTAACTTCAAGATACTTTCCCGCGACTATACGCACGATATCGCCCGTACGGTAAAAACCGTCTTCAGTAAAGCTGAGCTGATTAGCGTTTTCTTCGCGATAATACCCGCGAATCGTATAGGGCCCGCGCGTGAGGAGATGACCGCTCTGCCCTGGCTTGACCGGGTTATCCTGTTCATCCACCACGCGGATTTCATCAGCCGGGCTGATAGGGTATCCCTGAGTATTCATGCGTATATAGGGTTCATCACGCAGACGAGTGTAATTCACCAAGCCTTCCGCCATGCCGAAAACCTGTTGGATTCTCACACCTAGGGTTGTTTCGAGCTCCCCCGCCACCGTCGGAGCAAGTTTCGATCCGCCCACCTGAAGCACGCGGAGCGAAGGCAGCTGCACGTCACGTTTCTTTACAGACGCCAGCCAGGCCTGCGCCAAGGGCGGTACGAGTGAGGTGAAGGTAACGCCTTCCATCTGAATCAGATTAAGCGCCGTCTGAGGGCTAGGATCAGCAGCAAATACGAGCTTACCTTGCACACACATTACGCCCAGGATTCCGGGCGAACTCATCGTGAAATTATGTGCCGCAGGAAGCACCACCAACATAGTTGTGTTGTTATTCAGCTTGCAGATATCGGCGGAACCACGCACCGAGTACAAGTAGGCTGCGTGAGTGCGCGGAATTAGCTTTGACATACCGGTTGTACCGCCGGAAAGCTGCAAAAACGCGATCTGTTCGCTTGCCAGAATATTCTGGGTATTCTGCACAACACCGGGATGGAACGGCTCAGCCAGCTCCGCCTCGCTCAACGGAGTTACCGGGAGCGCAGCATCAAGGGCAATAGGCGGTTCTAGACCATCAGCACGCATCGTCTGTGCCACATCGTCGGCGAGCGCTGCAAAATCTGCTCCCGGAGTTTTCGAGGAAAATATATGCGCAGCGGCATCAGTGCGGGTTGCAAAATGGACAAGCTCACTCGTGCGGTGCTGTGGCAGACAAAAGACCGGTAAGGCACCTGCCCAAAAAATACCCATGAGATATATCAGGTATTCGGCGATATTTCCCAACTGTAAAAGCACACGATCGCCGGGTTGCACCCCGGCATTCTCTAGGCGACGTGCCGCGGCACGAGCAGCCACCTCCAGCTCTCCATAGCTCAGTCGAATCTGCTGCGGTTTGCCCTCTGCGTCGCTCTGTGCATGCGAAAGTGCCACTAACGCCGGAAAATGTGGCTTAGCACGGCAGGCATCAAGCAGAAACTCGGGTATGGTCTGATCGATCCAGTACCCTTCTTCACGGTAACGCCGTGCGAAATCCTCAGGAATCAGTGGGGTTTCAAGCAGTTCGGAGCGTTCCACAATCTGTTCGGTCATATTTATGTCTTTCTCGGCTATAAGATTTTAGGGGTTGGGCATAAGAATGCGATTCAGCGCGGGTATGATAGCTCCACGCCAGCAGGCGTAGTCGTGGCCGCCGTTGAATACAGTGTAGTTCAGGTGTGTGTCCACGGATTCGAGTTCCTGAACAAAACGCTGATGCGGCGGCAACAGAATCCATTCCTGCTCGCCTACCTCGACCTCAAGGTGAAGGTGGGACAGACGGTGTAGTTCATTGGCTTCACGAAGCTGTGAGAGTTTGTCGAAAACTTGGGGCTGCCACAGTGAAGACGACTGGGCAATTGCGGCTCCGAAAGATTCTGGGCGTGAGAAAACCGCCAGCAGAGAAGACAGCCCTCCTAAGGATTGTCCGTTGATGATAATATCCTGTGGCTCTGGCCGCAGCCCGTGATGACGCCTCAAATGAGGAAGCGCTTCTTCCACAATATAGTCGGCTATGGGGCTGTCTCCATTGAGCTCTTGCCAGCGGCGTTCTCGGCCGCCCGAGTGCAGAAAGAAGACATTCATATCCGGAATACGCCCGGCGGCACAGGCTCGGTTGAGCATATGCTCCATACCGTGCCCGTACCAGACTTCACCGTCGAAAAGGATAAAAAGCGGAGAATCGGGGCTTGGGTTTCCTACTCGTCCCAACAAATATTGGTGTCCATCCGCAGTACTCATCCAGTGCGGTTCAGGAAGGCTGTCGAGTTCCTGCTGGGTGAGCAGAAACTCATGAACCGGCGCATCGGCAAGCTCAACCACGCCCATACAACGGCCAATACGGTTGCAGACGGTCTTCGGGTTAAGCGGGTCGCCTTCACCAGAATCGAGAGCGGTGCGCAGTGTCACCTGATCGTCCTCCCCCAGCCAGATCGGGCGTTCCCCTGGCAGTGTGGGAATAAAGTTATAGGAAGCCCGCCAGTCGGTGCGCATCTGGAAGCTCAGCTCCCACCAATCGGTGCCTGGAATACGTTCCATCAGAGACAACGGCAGGTTTTTCTCATCTGTCAGTCGATTGACAAAAATGAGAACCTGCTCTGCCGTGGCATGCTGATACAGGAATGTGACAATGCGTTCGTTCTCATTCGCTGTTCCGTCGTCATAGTAAGCCTGCTCGATAAGTGGAGTCCCATCCGCTACGATCTCTGTGATGCGGGCGTTAAGTTCTTGCGCGTCCACGGCTTCGTTTACGATGCGCGTCATAAGCGGGCTGGGTACGCGCGGGGCAGGTGTTGGGCGCGGGGTTTTAGGCGGCATAGGACGCGCCATGATCTTTGACTTGAGATTCTGTGTGGTTTTATGTGGAAGGGTCTCAAAATCACCCATAAAAGGCTCCTTAGTGACCTTCGCGGGCGGCGGCAATTGCGTCCGCGGCAATAGTAATCTCTTGGTGAGCTGCCGGAACTACCAGTGGTGTTCCGGTACAGGGGTCATCGCATATAACAGATTCTAGGTCGAAAACTTCCTGAATCAGCTCGGCAGTGACAATTTCCTGAGGATCACCCTGAGCGATAATCCTACCTTCCTTCATGAGCACCGCATGAGTGGCGTATCGGAAAGCCAGGTTCAGATCGTGCAGCACAACCGCAACGGTATGCCCCTCAGAGTGGAGCTTCTTGGTAAGGTTTAGCACCTCAATCTGGTGGGTAATATCCAGGTAAGTGGTTGGCTCGTCCAACAGAATCAAAGGCGTCTGCTGGGCAAGGGTCATGGCAATCCACACGCGCTGACGCTGACCGCCGGAAAGCGCCTCAATAGGACGTTCGGCCAGTTCCAACACGTTCGCGGCTTCCATAGCCTCAACGCAGGCAGCCTCATCTTTCTCAGACCAGGAACGCAGAAGGGATTGATGCGGGTACCGGCCGCGTGCCACAACATCCGCCACGGTCAACCCGGTGGGTGCCTCCGGCGTTTGAGGAAGCATGGCGAGAATCTGCGCGATGGAGCGGGATTTCATCTTTGAAAGCGGCAGACCATCAAGAAAGACCTTTCCGCCTTTGAGAGGATTCACACGCGCCAGAGCTTTGAGTAAGGTAGATTTACCGCAGGCGTTAGGACCCAAAATAACGGTAAGCTCACCCTCAAGCACCTTGAAGTCTATACCGCTGAGCACTGTGTGGTCGCCATAGGCTACGACCATGTCTTCGCCTGCGAGTCGGCTTTCGCTAATCTCTGCACGAGCCTTCACTAGCTCTTCTTCCTTTCAAGGTAAATCAGGTAAATCAGATATAAACCGCCCAGGGCGCCGGTAACCACACCGACCTGTAGGGTACGGCCGGGAATTGCAAACCTTCCAATAAGGTCTGAGGCCAGCACCATCAACGCACCCATGAGGGCAGATCCGAAAAGGGTAACTCCGCCGCTTCGCCCCAGGGTTTTCACGATATGCGGGGCAGCAAGTGCCACGAATGCGATGGGACCGGCGGTCGCGGTTGCGAGCGATACGAGAAGCACACCGAGGAAGAGCGCACACACCCGATAGGCGTTGACATTCACGCCTAGTCCTGACGCCACGCTATCGCCAAACCGAATGGCCCCGAGAGGGCGTACTATGGCTAGAAGCGCGGGAACTGTGACAATCAGAAAAATCATCAGTGTAATCGTACGCGGCCACGACATATCATCGAGAGAACCGGCAAGCCAGGATGCCGCCGTCTGCGCCTGAGTCAGTGATGCCCGAACTACTAACAGCGAGTTGAACGCTGCAAGAGTCGATCCTACGCCAATACCCACAAGCACTAGGCGGAACCCGCGTAAACCTGTATGTCGAGTCAGTAACCACACCGTAATGGATGTTGCGATACCGCCAATGAGGGCACCGATAGCAACTTCTACCGGGCCAGAGTCGAAGACGATAATCTGCAGGAGTGCACCAGTTGCAGCACCGTGTGTAAAGCCGATAATATCCGGTGAGCCCAGCGGATTACCTGAGATTACCTGGAACAGCGCCCCTGAAAGCCCCAGAGCTGCGCCCACAAGCAGAGCTGCCACGATGCGCGCTTCACGCTTCTGCACTAAGAGCACTGTGATGCGTTTACCCCGCCCAACGAGAGCATTGATGACGTCCATCGTCGTCACTTTGTAGTCGCCCTGTTGCAGCCCCCACAGGCTTAGTGCCACGATGAGAGCGATCAGCACAATGTTCAGCGTCAAAACCCGCCAGGGAACCTGCGCCTGAACGAGTCCGCGTGAGTTAAGAACAAGCCTGCCAGCCAAGTCGTGACCGCGCCGTGCGCCTCGAGGGCGCGAAGATTCCTGTTTCTGAGTCTTGAGGTTCGTCGCCTTAGTCTGTGTATCTGTCATCAGAGAGCCTCCACCTTACGACGAGTCATCAGGAATAGGAAGAGGGGTGCCCCTGCAAGGGTAGCGATAATTCCTACCTGAGTTTCCTGCGGGTGCTCCGGGGTCGCCATAATAACACGGGCTAAGACATCGGACATGAGCAGCCAGACGGGGCCTAGAAGCGCGGAGCCGTAGTTAACCCAGCGCACATCATTGCCCATTATGGCACGCACTACGAAGGGAACTGCCAAACCGACGAAGGAGATTGGTCCGATGGCAGCGGTTGCTGCACCTGCAAGAAGCGTTACGGCAAGAAGTGTGAGGTTTTGAGTTTGATACACTCGTACGCCCAGGGAGATAGCGGCTTCTTCACCCATACTTAGCGCGTTGATCGAAGGTGCTACAAAAAACGCTAAAAGGAGACCCACAAGGATCACTGGGGCAACAGCCTGTGCAACTGATATATCGCGCCCTTCTAAAGACCCGGTAACCCACACACGAAATTCGTCAAAAGCATCTTGGTTCGAGAGCATAAGTCCCTGTGCTACAGCAACAAGGGCGGCAGAGATGGCCACACCGGCGAGAGCTAATTTAACAATTGAGCCGTCTCGACCACGCCCGAGGGTATAGACGACAGTGGCGGCTATAGCGCCCCCAACAGCGGCGGCAATCATATACTGCCAAATACCGAGAACACCGAAAAGTACAACAGTGAGGATGACTGCAACGGCGGCACCGGCGTTGACACCCATCAGACCAGGTTCGGCGAGTGGGTTACGGGTGAGTGATTGCATGAGTGATCCGGCAACTGCGAGGGCCGCCCCGCAGGCTATCCCGATGAGTGTCCGCGGAATGCGCTGCTCAAAGATAATGGCATGACTTTCGGGGGTTGATTGCCCCGCTAAGGTTTCTACGATGCTGTCGGGGGAGAGTGATTTTAGCCCAATGGTTAGCGAGGCAAGAATACTCACGCCGAGCAGAACCGCAAAAATAATAAGCCAGGTTATTCGTCGGCCGTTTTTTTCGTTGCGCCCACTTTTCATGGTTCGTGAGGCTCCTGTGCGTTCCAAGGTTACGCTCAACGAGACTCCTTCATTATGTGTGGTCTAAGATACAGTGCTATCAACAACGCTACCGTAAAGATAGCTAAGACTGCCTTATCTCGATACCGTGTCTTGATCCCTATGGCGTTAGGGTACCTTTGGTTCTTCTCCTGAGCAAGAGTGCCAAACGCGCGCCACAAAGGAACGTTACCTCCCCTGCGGCGCGCGCTTATCACCATTATCTATGGACGCTTCCGAATAATCAGTACAGCAATAGCACCGATAATAGCAACGCCAAGCACAGATACGCCCAGCCACGGGAATTCCTGCCCGTACGTTACTGTTGTGTTGCTGGTTTTATGGCTATCTGCCTGTGTCTTTGCGGAGCTAGAGGCCGACGCGCTGCTCTTCGCACTGCTGGATGCAGAGGCGCTGGCGGTCTTCTTCTGTTCGCCCTTGTTAGCGTTCTGGTCGTTTTTCTGATCGGAGGAATCTTTATTCCCGCCCTCGTCAGCCTCAGCGTTCAAACGATCATACTCTTCTTTAGAAATAGGGTTGCCATCAGCATCAAGATAGACGGTCTCTTGCTCAGATGAACCACCGTCCTGTGCCGAGTTACCGCCGTTATCTTCGGAACCATTATTACCCGAACCTTCAGATCCGGCGTTATTGTTGGACGAAGAATCGGAGCCGCCCTTAGAGGACCCTCCGTTATTTGACGAACCACGATTACTGCCATTGTTGGAGGATCCATTATTATTGCCGCTTCCGTTATCAGATTCTCCAACACTGAAAGTGGGGCTCTGGTTGGTGTACGGACGGGTTCCCAGCTTACGCCCCTGTCCATCAACACGCTCACCTGTAGCTAAAAAGCGTAAAGTATGCTCACCATCGCTCACCGATGGAAGAATGAATGAGCCGTTTAGCTTGCCCTCGCTATTAGTCGTTTGTTTATGGACTACGCAAGCACCATGAGGAGCATCTGCTGGGCATGTATCGCCATTGTCAATTTTAATTGACACCTCCGTATTAGCAGGGAACCCTTTCAGAGTGAAGTTTATAACGCCGCCTGGGCGAACATGAGGACTTACGGTTGAGCTCGTATCTGGGGAGTTGCTAGAGGCACCTCCGGGCGGGATCGCATTCGCAGCTCCCATCCCCAAGCCAAGACTAAGGGATATTGCCGCGCAGGCAGTGAGCGCCTTTGATACTGTCTTTGTGGTTCGCATGAGTTTCCTCTTCTGTGCGACTAGTGGTAATTTATACCGGTTCCCTCCCCCACCGACGGTGTGGGGAGGGAACCCTGATGTTTGAGATTATTGTGTATATTTCCTCAGGTGTGAGAGGTGATTACGCCCTCTTGCGGAAGGTTAGTGCAAGCACCAAGATAATCAGACCCGCTATAGAGAGCAACACGTTATTTGCATTGTTCGCGAACCAGCGCGAGAAGCCGCTAAGCTCAGCGCCAATGATATTGGGGGCGCTATTGCTGTCGGACTGTGTTGCCGCGGTAGTTGCATTGCCCTGGGTACCGTTTTTACCGGGCGCGGCCTTGGCCGTGTGAGTTTTCTTGGGTGCGCTCTTGGCGTGGGCACCGCTGTTACTACCGTTCTTTGCGGCAGCTTTAGCGCGTGCCTGCACACGGTTGATGAGCGTATCGTTTTCCAGTTCAGCAGCAGCCCCAAGAGAAGCCTGCTTCGTAATGCTGCCTTGACGGGCTGCATAGTTGATTCCGGAGCTCTGGGTGGGAATAGGTGCCACAGAGCCATATCCTGATCCGTTGTTACCCGACCCGGCATCATAGCCGCCTGCGATTGAACCATTGTTAGAGGCGTGATTACTACTTACAGGGGCTAACGTGGAGCCGTCAGCGCCAGCAATCGTAACGGACAACGTCACCGAATGCTGCTCGTCGCCCTTCTGTAAACTGCCGGTCAGGAACGTGATATCGTGAACGGTGCCCACGCCCCATTTATCGCTATTTGGGAACGGCAAAGTATAGGTAAACTTGCCATCAGCATCAGCCTGGATAATGGCCACAACACCACGAGACGCATAGTCTTTACCGTTATAGTTCACGGCGTGGTCAAGTTTAATGTCGCCGCCATCGTATTTAACGGCGATAACGCTATAGGGGCTCCATCCAGAACCGTTAACGACGATTCCCTGACCGTGGGTCACAGTCTTAGGACCGGTTACGGCAGCCTTACCGTCGGACACAGTCTGAGTCTCAACGACAGGAGCAGGTGCAGTAGGTGCAGGTGCATTATTTTGTGCACCCTGTTTCGCAGTACCGTCCTGATTATCTGCTGGGCTAGGCTGAGCGCCGGTGTTACTGTCATTTTGATGATCCGGTGCAGGAGGTTCGGTAGGCTGAGGCTCTAGTTTCTTGGTGTCATTAGCTGAAGGGTTACCTGGCTGCTGACCGTTATCCTTTGGACTCTCGGCAACGGCAGGAGTATCACCTACAGTCACGTTGAGAGTTACCGAATGCTTCGCAGCGTTGCCCTTTTGCAAACTGCCGCTTAGGAAAGTAATCTCGTGCTGTGAACCGTTCGTCCACTTCTCAAATCCGGTTGAATTCTCAGCGTTCGGGAACGGCAGCTTTGCGGTGAACGTACCATCAGGATTAGCCGTAACGACCGTTACAACACCGCGTCCAGCTAAATCCTTACCGTCATACGTTACGGGATTCGTAGACTTGACTTCACCGCCGTCGTACTTCACGGCGATCACAGAACCAGTACCGTCGGCATTCTTCCAGCCGGTACCGCTAACCTCGATTTCCTGACCATTTTTCGCGTATTTCACACCGGTCACGGTAACGCCGTCGGACTCAACAGTCTGCGAGTTCTCAAAAGCGGCAGGAGCAGTATTATTTTCTGCCGGTTGAGGAGCTGGTTTCTCATCTGCTTTAGGCTGCTTCTCTGCTTCGTTCTTAGCAGCGTCGTTAGCCTTGGGCTGTACCGGAGTTTCCTCAGCTTTAGGAGTTTCTTCTGCCTTCGGGGTATCAGCAGCAGGAGTCTCATCCTTAGCTACCTCATCAGTCTGAGGCTGCTGTGCAGGCGCTTCTTCAGCCTTTGGAGCTTCTACAGGGACCTCATTCTTGGGGGTTTCTTTCACCTGAGGCTGCTCAGGAGTCTCCTCCTTTGGAGTCTCTTCCGCTTTCGGGGCTTCGGCTGCCGGAGCTTCTTCACCCCCGGTTACCGTATGAGTTGCTGAGTGCTGCTCATCGCCCTTGTGCAAACTGCCGCTCAGGAAGTTAATCTCGTGTTCTGAACCGACGGTCCAGTTAGCTTCAGTAGGGAACGGGATGGTTGTGGTAAAGTTACCGTTCTCGTCTGCGCGAATAACTGCTGCAACGCCCTTTGCTGATAGATCC
>ERZ772974.1062-NODE-1062-length-18635-cov-17.304413_pt1 | contig 18635 bp, 18 predicted proteins | sample MGYA00580671_ERZ772974 | MGnify/ENA primary metagenome ERZ772974 (study PRJEB29015, sample SAMEA2738065) | human oral metagenome | biome: human oral; feature: human-associated habitat; material: saliva | place: China | collected 2218 ... | reverse complement strand
TATTTATAGAAAAAAAGTCGGTACATTCCTGTGCCAACTTTATGCCAATCTAAAATCCCTCATATTCAACCGAAATAATATCATCAAACTGTATTGTCGTACGGTCCTTAAAAATAATCTTTTTCTCAATATCATCAATACGATGCAATTGTTTTTCAACCGTTTGATAACTACCACCATTCTTTTTTAAATCCTGCAAGAAATACATAACTTTAATCAATGGTTTTTCTTTTTCATGAACATGCAAAAATTCAAGTTTATGTTTTAATTCTTCTATTTCTGTTTCCGATAACTCAATACGTCGTTGCGTAATTCTTGAGGATTCGCGAATTAAATCTTCGTAGCCTGTGAGTGCCGCAAACGGCATAAACTGGGCTGCTCTTTCTGAAATCGACATCTTACGATGTATCTTAGATACTGGAGGTTCTAGATACAGCATATCTTCATACTTTTTATTCATGCCTTATGACCTCCAATCTGATTATTTCGTTCTACAGCTGTAGCACCTTCTTCTAAATCTCTCCCTTTTAATAGTTTATTCTTCCCATATTTACGCTTGATAGATAGAATTGCTTGTTGTAGTTGGTGGTCCTTTGTTTCATCTACCTTCAGTATCTTTGCTTTCGTGGTTGGTGGTGCGAATAAATCTAGTTGCGTAGCTTCTATACGCTTCTTAGCATCTTCCTCACTGATGATACTCATAAATGCGATTGTTATCTTACGCACCAACAATCTTGCATCAACAATCTTATCAAATAGCCGTTCTACAGCTTCCATAATCTCTTTCGAGAATGAAGTATGATGTGACAAATTCACAGTGCCATTTGTTGGTTTTGGAACCTCTCTACCATACCAGTCTAGTGCTGTTTGAATATCCATCGATACTTCACAATCCTTTAAATTTTCCGCATCGTAACTAATGTATAGACCAACTTGTTTGGTAGTCATCTTCTTCGCAACCAAATCCAAAATCAATTGTTCTGTCATTTCCTTTGTGACCAGTTTTGCTTTCGAAAACGTATATCCAGACATCAATACTTGTCCTGAACTAAAACTATGATTGCTTGGTTGATAATACTTAATTGCATGCATGGTGCAAGTTTCACATCCCCATGCATGATCAATCAGTAATTCTGCATTTACTCCAAAGAGTTTATATAACAATTCTTCATTTAAATACTCGCTTTCCTTACCAATCGAACATCTTGCGATATCCCCCATGGTATACATCCCATGTTGTGCAAGCTTGCGGGCATAACCTCTACCCACTCGCCAAAAATCAGTTAATGGTTGATGGTCCCACAAAAGCTTTCGATATTTGATTTCATCTAGTTCACCGATACGAACACCATACTGATCTGCTGGAAGATGTTTTGCGATGATATCCATCGCAACTTTCGCAAGATATAAGTTTGTGCCAATGCCAGCAGTTGCTGTAATTCCTGTCTCTTCATAGACAGCTGATATCATCATTCTCGCTAGTTCCTCTGCTGTCTTATGATATGTACGCAAATATCCCGTCACATCCATCATCACTTCATCAATCGAATATACATGGATATCCTCAGCAGCAATATAACGCAAGTAAATATTATAAATATTTGCACTATATTCAAGATATTTTGCCATACGAGGCTGTGCGATAATATATGTCATTTTATATTCAGGATGACTTTCTAATATATCTCGATTCCATTCCTCTTTTATAAATTGTTTTCCATGTAACTTACTTTGACGTTCACGATTAATTTCTTTAACCTTCTGTTCCACTTCAAAAAGTCTAGGTCTACCCGACACACCTAGTTTTTTTAGTGATGGTGATACCGCAAGACAAATTGTCTTATTCGTACGTGAAGTATCAGCTACTACTAGATTTGTTGTAAGTGGATTTAAATTTCGATCCTGACACTCTACAGATGCGTAGAATGACTTTAAATCAATCGCAATGTATATTTTTCTTTCACTCATAAATTCATCTCTGTAGATACTATTATAGCGTAATAAAAAGACAAGTTTTTACTTGCCTTAACATCCAGTTCCATCAATATTGCAAGACTGTCCAGATTTTACTACATCTACTTTTGAAATCTTTTCTTCCTTCAACCACTCTTCATAGTCAAAACGAATCGTACCATCTTCTAGTACAAGCGTCGGAATACCGATATATCCCTCTTCCTTCGCTTCATCATATGCTTCCGAATGATCACGTAAAGCCAAGAATTGTTTTAATGCACGGATTGATCCTGTAATATCTATATATTCAAAAGGAACGTGATTCTTTTCTAATATTGCTTTACATGCAACACAATCTGGACAATGTGGACTACCAAAAACTTTTAACATAACAAACCTCCTGTTTTATTCATTGTAACCCATAATATCTCTACTACCAAAAATAATGATTAAAAAAGATAACCATCTCAGGGATTGCCTAAATGGACAATCAGATATGGTTATCTACTTTTTCTATGAATTCTATTTCAAATATGTACGAAGATTACTTTGTAACTAGATTACATGTTTTTAATAAAATCACTACTGCACTTAAACTTACTAGTAACACACCAATCTGATATCCAATGTTTGTGTTATCACTTGTCTTTGGTGTTACTGATGTAGCTGGTTGTGATGGTTGTGCTGGTGTAACGATTGGTTGTGGTACTTCTTCCCACATTGCAAATACATTCATTGTTTCTAGTACATCTGTTGTATTTGCATCATATGGAAGAACATTACCAGATGCATCTCTATAGAACCATCCCTTGAATTGCTTACTAGCATCATTACTGATTGGAGTAGTATTGAATGTTGGTATCGCTTCATCATTTGCACGAACCGCCATACCAATCGTATGACCACGCATTGCTAAAGTCTCTTTATTTGTATTTGTACCATCCGCAAATGTTGCACTTGAGTTATCACCTAGACTAAATGTTACCTTCTCACTTGGTACCCATACATACTTATTGCCATCACTAGAAGCGTTAGCCACCCCATATGTATAACGTTGACCATTTTTATTTAATGGAGATAGAGACGTTACAGAAGGATCTGCCAATTGGAAATAAGTCAGTTTTTCATTGCCATTTGCTGCACCATTTGTAGGTGTAGTACTTACTTCATCCATTGTATCTTTGTGGTACTTTACAAGATGGGAACCACCTGTAACAACATATGCATCATTTGGTGCAAGTACTGCAGCAGCATTATCAATCTTATCTTCTGATATATTTACTGCATCTAAGCTAGCAGGTGTATTAATGACAGTATCTCCAGTCATTTCAAGTTGTGAGCCGCCACCAATGATATAGAATGCCGTTCCATAAGGAGTTGATCTAGTATAGTTGATAACCGAATCATTAATCTTTACTTTAGCACCCGAAACTTGAATACCTGAATTTCCAACAGAAGAATCCATTTCACTACCTATTGTATCAAGTGTCACAACTGAATTATCAATATCTAACTCCATTGCGGAAGTATCCGGATCATTCAATACAGATAATCCCATCGCAACATTTTTTAAATGAAGGTTTGTATTTTTAATAGTAGAAACTCCAGCAGCTACATGGTAATTAAATTGAATATATCCAACACCACCCGTGGCATTATCTCCGCTAAAATCAATGTTAATCAAGGAATCTTCAATATTCCACTTTCCTACTTCATATCCAGCTATTCCCGTAGCTTCAAAGTGCACATTTTTAAAGTTATATGCCATTTGAAGAGCACCGATACCACCATCTGGCATAATGCCTAATGGATAATAAACACCATCCGTTCTGATTGGAGTAGCATTTAACTTAACAGTTGCATTTTCTACATGAAAATTATCATTATACAATCTTGAAAAGGAATTTGAGGTAACATTAACCACAAGATTTTCTCTTGCAGAGCCATTAATAAATCCATTTAAGCTTACCTGCTCATTATTCTCAAAAGTATATAAACCATCATTCTTTTCAGATCCAACTTGTAGATTGAGCGCTGTATTAAAGCCCTTCATTGTTAGTGTTGAGCCATTTACAGTCTTGATATGTGACCCACTAGCGATGGTAAGACCATGTTGCAAGCTGTTATCACTCAAGATTACTGTATTCCCTACAAACTCAAGTGTCATATCATTATTTACGACAGCATCTCTAAATGCAGTGTTAGTTGTATCAAATGTTCCACTGACACGAATGATATCACCTGTATGACCTGCAGCCACAGCATCATTAATTGTTGTATATGTAACAGTATTATCATCGTTTAACCAAATCTTACCAGCTTCCTCTGCATTAACTGCAGATGTAAACGACAAGAGATTTCCTAGACCTAATACCAAAGACAATATGAAACCTACGATTTTTCTAACCATCTATTTACCTCCCACAAAAAAAATAGCAAAAGTATGCTATTTGTTTTCATATGGTATCATCTAAAAAAATCCCTCACAACTGATTTGCTCATATAAAATCACTTTATATATACTCAAAAAACAAGACAACTTTTGAATGTTGTCTTGCCTAATTTATGTTAGAAATCAATTTCGTATTCAAATGATCGTTGCGATTCTTGATTTACTTCTGCAACTATAGATGTGCGGCTTTCGAATCTCATTGCTTTGATTGCTGCATCAATTTTAACTGCATCATTAGTTTTAATTCCAGAAGATTCAATCAATTTAATCTCCATTCTCTTATGTGTTATTGGTGCTTCATTCATTCTTAATTCAATTAGATTTAATATATGCGGTTCATGTTTTAAATAACGTAAAACTGGTTCTTTTGGCTTATGCCCAATAAAATCTGATTGTGCTGCAATTTCAACTGAACTAAATTTATCGGTCGAAACATTTAAATCAACATCTGTATTGACACTATTCTTTAGAATATTTAATTTTGATTTATGATTAACATTAACCTTTGATGACGAGATAGTTTGTTCCTTATATAAGACTCTGAAATGTTTTGCACCTAAATCAAATGCAATTCGCTCTAGTTCACTGATTCGCTCATTCTTCAACTGTGAAAAATAATTATCTAATTCAATATATCTATCATGATCAGTTGGATCTACATAGTACAACTCAGCGTCGTTGTTCGGAAAAAATGATAAGCCGAAATATTTAGCTTTATCACGATAAATATTAATAACTTCCAAACCACCATATGTATCGATATGACCAATCGAATTATGACACACTTTACTCTCTGCATGTCTTTTGTCCATTGTAGTTACTCGAACTAATTTTGAGACAAAGAAATCTGTATCACTTAAAGTTGATTCAAAAATTGGTCTTAATGTTTTTAAATCTCTTTCTTGTTGATTTTGATCTAAATTAGTCTTCACTGTATCGTAAGTATTTTTTGCAGTATCTTTTAATTTATCGAACACTAAGCCTACATCTTTGCTATCAAAATTTCCATCATCATTTTGATCAACTAATTTCGATACATTCTCTTTTGTTTTATTTAAAAACTCAGAAAATTGATCACCCAATTTCTTAATCCCTTTTTGATTATCCGTCATAATAATTATCCTTCCTTATTAAATTGATTTACTTAATTATTATATCAACTTTTCACATTAATATTTACTAATTTAAGAAAATATTGATTTAATCTATCCCATTCAAAATGAGACTCAGTAAGATGATTTGCATAATTTTTAATTTCATTTATATTGTTTTCAATATACTTATTTAAACAATTTATTACAGGAATATATTCAGTCTCATTAGAATTAATCTTTAATTCTAATAAATGATTAATTTCTTCCATTAAATTTTTATCTAGCATAGTATCTTTTAATTCATCAAATTTAACTGGTGGCTGTGTTTTATACTCAAATGCGTATTTGGCAGCTAATATTGGTCTTATAGCATAGAAGTATTTCTTTAACTTCACCATATCCTCTTGTAGATAATTATTAAAAGTAGTAGATGACATATTTAAGTAATGCATTATACTCTTCTTTATATCAAAATACTCTTTTGCGATATCTCGTAATTCAATTGCTTCTTCTGTTTCTTTGTACACGATTGGTGAATGAATCCATTCGAATAGTGTCGGATTTGATTTATATAACAATTGTAAAGCTTTCTTAATGTCCCAACCGCAAATATCAAATACTTCATCGAGTTGCCATTCAATGACATCCCGAATAGTATCTAGTCTTAGATACATTTCCGGCTCACGAACATAGATAAATCTCACATCGTAATCGCTATCAGTTGATTCAAAACCCCAAGCTCTACTTCCAGATTCAACTGCTAAAATGATTTTAACGTGTTCTTGTTTCTCAATTTCTTCTAATTTCTTTTGAATGATTTCTTTCATAATCACCTCTTTGATATTATTAGTTTACTCTCTTATTCCTTAACGCATTTTTCAAATTTACTTATAAGTTCCACTAGATATTCTTTCCTTTGAAGTTTATCTAACCACTTTGACGGAATGCTTTCAAATCCATAATATATACCAGCCATAGAGCCTACGACTGCTCCTATGGTATCAGTATCACCACCTATATTTGTTGAAGCTATGATAGCTTCTTTATAATTCTTCGCATTCATAAATATCCATAATACACATTCTAGAGTATCAACGATATATCCAGAGGATTTGATATCATCAAGTATTAGTTCTTCTATTTGTCTATCCAAAATCCTTGTGTATAAATTTATAGAATTCGCATCATATGAACTATAGTCTAAATCTTGAACATATCTATATGCATCTTCTTTTTCGTATCCTTTTAATAGACAGATGACAAACTGCACATAAATATAGCAACCTAGTCTACTGACTTCGTGGGCATGGGTTAAGGAAGATACTTCATTTGTTAATTTACGAGTAGATATATCATCAAGATTTCTAGAATATGCATACAGTGCAACAGGTAATATTCTCATTAGTGACCCATTCCCATTTTCCCTCGGTGATGTAGAACCACATTGTAATGGTACACTCCCATTACAATATCTTTTTATGGCTTTTAAACAGGTTCTTCCAATATCAAAAGTCACGCCAGTTGATGTGTATTCTGATTCATTAATCCACTCTATCCATCTATCCATAATATCTTTATAATCAAAACATTTTTTATGGATGAATGAATCAATTGTTGCAATTTCCATTGCGGTATCATCCGACCAAGAACCTGCAGGTTGACCTACATCTGGACTATCAATCATTTCGAGTACAGGATTTTTTAGCAACTCTTCCCTTTTAGAAAATTCTGTAGGAAATCCCATTGCATCACCAACTGCATGTCCAATGATTGCAGCAAGATACTGATTATGATGTATATTCATATTACCCTCACTGTAACAATATAACTTAATGAAACACATAATAAAAGTTACTGATGAGTTAATTGTACTATATTGTTATAAACCTAAACATAGAATTGGAATCGTGATTACTGATAATACAGTTGAGACAAGAATCAACTTCGCTGCAAACTTTGCATCACATCCATACTGCTCCGCAAGAATTGCGGTAGTAGATCCTGCTGGCATTCCTGTCATAATCACCGCAATCGCCTTAATTAGTGTAGGTGCATTTAAAAATGTTAATGCGATAAATACCAAGAACGGATATATGATTAAACGAATTGCACAGTATAACAATACTTTCTTTTCAAATAAGTTTTTCCACTCAATCTCCGCCAAAATTGATCCCACTACAAACATAGAGATTGCTGTCGTACATGAAGCAATACTACTAATTGTTTTCGTGATAAAAAGTGGAAATTTAATGCCAGTTAGCATAATAACAAAGCCAATCATTACCGCAACCACAGATGGATTTTTGATAACCGACTTCAATGCATGTTTATGATCAATTGGTTTAAATAATGCTAAACCGATTGTCCACATCGTTACAATGATTGGAATCTGGAATACTGATGTAAACATTACCGCTTCACTACCATAAATACTTTGGATAATCGGAATACCAATAAAAGCTGAGTTAGATACAATCATGCCATAACGTAGTACATTCGCATCTGTCTTCTCATATTTCTGGAAGAGAAACTTACTAGCGATGATCGATACTGTCTGAATAATTGCAGATATTAAAACTGCAATGAAACAAGTCATTAATAAATCTGAATTTACAACTGAGTCATTCATAAATGAGATGATGACGGTACATGGTAAAACCACATTTATCAAAAGTGTAGATAATCCTTTGCGAATTTCTGGTGTTACAATTTTTTGTTTACGCAGAAAAAAACCGATGCTAAGCATCAATAGTATCTGCATTTGTAGTTGTATCATCTGCGTAAATAGTGACATAGTTCTACCTCATCAATCATAAAATACCCTACTATTCTAATATAAAGCATATTAAATAGTAAGGTATTTCATTTTTATATATTCTTAGTTTTTTCCACCGATGAGTTCTATGAAGGATTCCCCGTTTTGTGGTGCTTCTACATTAAAGTAATCACAACAACTAGCACCCATGTCAGACATTGTCTTACGTGTACCAATTTGTACTCCTTCTAATCCTTTACGGTAGATTAGAAGTGGAACACATTCTCTTGTATGTTTAGAATGTCCAATATTTGGATCATTACCATGATCTGCTTGAACAATCAGAATATCATTCTCAGTTAGATGTGGAAGAATCTTTGCTAAACCTGCATCTGCTTGTTTTAGAACTTCAACATATCGAGCTGCGTTTTGTGCATGGCCTGCTAAATCTGTCTCTTGTACATTTGTACAGATAAATCCTTGTTCCATTTCAAGAATAGAGTTCAAAGTGATTTCCATAACTTCTGGTGTAGGAACACATGAGATAGACTTTCCTAAGTCATTTGCAACAATATCCGCAACTTTACCAATCAGCGTACATGGAATACCACTCTTAGTTAGAATTGTAGGTGCTTGTACTTCTTTATCTACACCATAACCCAGGTGAAGACATTGATACCCTTGATCATATGATTTTGATTTAGCTGAAGCGATACCAATATACTTTCCTTCACGAATCTCTTCAGCGTTATATAAATCCTGCATTGTATTTCCAGTTCCACCAAACACAATAACACGACCGACGGTTGAAACTTCACGAACTAACTTTGCAATTGCGTACTCTTTCTCAAATGGCATGTAATCGAGCGGTGCTGTTACGTTATAGCACATTCCTAAATCTGCTTCTAAGTTATCTGCAACCGTAACATAATCGTCTACGACGACGTAACGTAGCCCATTTCGGTTAATGATTTCAACTTTGTGCCCTGCATCTTTTAGATGCTTTGCAACTTCATCGACTTTCTCTTGGAAAGGTACGAACTGCGGTTTCTTCGGTTTGGTTCCCATGATTTCTTGATGACCCATGAATGTATCTGCACCTTGATGCATTAGCTCACTTCTACCAAAGTTTGCTTTAGGTTGAAACTTCATACAATTGCTTTCTCTACCAAAAGCATTCATCAATCCTAACTTTTCTAGTGTAGGTAGTTTTAAGTCTGGGAATTCATCAAGTATAGAAGCTAATGTATTCGCCTTTTCATCACCTGCTCTAGCTTGTGCAGCATCGTGCATCGCCCCAATTCCAAAACCATCCAAGACAATTATAATGAATCTTTTCTTCATTTCTTGCCTCCTAAACTATCGTATATGCCAACAATCTCAGGCTTACCTGAATGAATCCCTTTAATCAAACATACATCACTACGTGTTACAAATATCTGATAACGGAAACATAGTACTGCACTATCACCAATATGATGCGGATTCTCTAATCCAAAATGATAATCAATCGAATCCATATCTGGAAGAATAACCCTATCTTTTACTAATCCTTCATAAGAAGATCCAACTAGTGCATTTTGAATATGCCCACGTCTATAGTATCCACCACCATAGATGTATGCATGATTATCTAATACATGACTTACTTCCGAAAGATATAAAACACTCGGAATCTCTTCTGCATCATGATCAACGTGATATGGTGTCGTACCTGAAAGGCCATGTCCCGGTTCAGCTGATGTAATTTCCGGATATTGCTTCATCAATTCTAATGTATGCACGCATGTAGCAGATGGTGCATTTACATTTTGGATAAAACAGCCTAATTCTTCTAATATCTTCTTTGCCTTCAAGACTGTATGCAAATTTTCTTGTGCCTGAATCTCTTTTGTTCCTTCATCGTATAAGAAACATGGAAAATTATCGACACCCGCAATTTCAATATACTTTAAGTCCTTTGATTTCTGTACGAGTTCTTCTAATTGGTTTAAATAAAAACCTGCTGTTTGTCCACTATAAATCCGATCATTTTTGCCAATGACGCGTACACATACCTTCTGCACAAGACCTATCTTTTTAGCAGCTTCATTCACCTCAACTAATTTTTCATACGAATATACCGTGATATAGTCACATCCATACGCTACCAGTTGATTTATCATCATCGATGGAATCTGCACCAAATGTCCAGCATGTGCAATATGAAGATGATTTTTCATCATCACTTCTGCTTCTTTAAAATCAACTACAACTGCCCCTTTATAACCAATCTTCTCTAATTCCTTTGCTAAATATGGATTACGCCCAATTTGTTTTAGCATGTAATAGAGCTCAATATTTTGTTCATTTGCCTTTTGCAAAATCGCTTTCGCATTCTCTAAAAATCGATCAACATCTACGACATATGTATCAGGCAGAATTTGTTTCTGCTGATGCAGATGCACAGCTATTTGAATAAGATTTGGATTTGTCTTACATAACTTATCTAGAAACATCTTTCGCCTTTCTAATACTCTCTTTTAGAATACGTATAATCGTATCTGCACCACTTCGATTAGGATTGATACGAATCATTCTTTCTTCCAATGTTGGATCTGCTTTTCTAAATGTTCCAGATACACGATAGAACATAGGAACTGCTTCATATTTGGATTCAGCACCAACTGGATTTGGTAATCCACCTAGTTTCTCCGCTTCTTCTAATACCGCTTTTGCGATGTTATCTTCAAATTCAACCAATAATACTTTGGATTGTGCATTTGCAAGGAATGCATCTTTTACACCTTCGACTTCATGATTATTCAAACGTCTTACAAGTTCCTCGTTAACTTCTGCTTGAATCGCTAGTGCTACAGGAGCATAGGTAAAACCGCGTAATACTTCCATAGCTTGCCAACCCTGAACTTTTGAACCACCAGAGTAATTCATCTTTTCAATTGCATCTACTAAAGATGCTTTACCAACAACAACACCCACCCCCTCTGGTCCTAATAGTTTAAAACAAGAGAAAGCAGATAAGTCAGCACCTAACTCAACACCAATTTTGTGTACCTTCATCACTGCGTAATTATCATCTGTAATGACTTGAATATCTCTTACAGATTTGATTGTCCGAAGTACTTCTTCCATATCATAAGAATCATCAATCGCTTGACGGGTATATTGAACAAGCGCAGTACGAATATTCTGATGTTTTTCCAAAACATGCTTGATATCTTCCAAATCGTTAAAGTTGGCCCTTACCGGAATTAATCCCATCGATAAAAAACTAACTTCAGTGGTTGGATATATTGGAGAAGTATGTACCAAGATTTCTTCATTTGCAGAAGTCATAGCTTGAAGCCCACTACGAATAGCACCTGTACCTGATCCAACTAATAGCAGTGCCTTTTCAGCATGAAAGAAATTCGCAATAACTCGTTCAACCTTTTCAGCATATACCGGTTTATTTAAACCTGGTACTACACCAAAGTCTCCAGCAGAGAGAAATTCTTTACCTTGAAATTCTTTTGTAATCTCATCAATTAGTTGAAACTGTTTCTGCTTGGCTTCTTCTAATGTGATTGATTCTAATGGATATGTTTTCATTATTATGCCTCCAAAATTTCAGTAAAATTCTTTGATGTAATTGTAGTAATCGTATCCTCAGATATTCCAGCTTGTTCAAGCATAGGGATGAATATATCTAGTAAGTATGCATATCCCACTCCACCATTCTTTTTTAAATGGGTCTGTCTTGTAATATCCATAGACATTAACAATTGGTGCATATATCCTTCTTGAATTAGTGCTTTCATAAACTGAACACGTGTTTCATCAGGTAGATACTTTGTCTTACCAATCGTATCAAATGCAACGTTAAATCCCTTCTGCAAAGCATAGCGAATTGCATCTAAATCATTTGATAGTGCAACGTGAGAAATAATAACCTTCTTTGGATTAACTCCATTTTCTAAGAAGAAATCTACTTGTTCCTTAATAAGCGTTCCTAAAGTAGTATGTGTAATAATGACTGTATTTGTTCTCTTTTGTGCAATTATAGCTGCCTCAAATACTTTATGTTCATCCTTTGTCCATTCATTCTTACTTGTGCCTATTTCACCAATTACCTTTGCACCTTTTGCAATATCTTCTAACATAATCTGTGCTAGTTCTTCCACACTTGCAGTACTTACATAATCAGGCATAAACGGAGTCTTATAGAAACCTGTAGAGTTGATGATTTCAATCCCAACTTCATCGAATATTTTTTTATTATTCTTCCAATCTACGCCGATACCATGATTCGAACAATCAACCCAACGTGTTACGCCTTTTTTATGGATATCTTTTAGTTCATCTATACAATCTAAATAACCATTTAATAGGCAATCCGGATCATTTTTACCTGTTGATAAATCAATCCGAGGATGCTCATGTGAATATGTAATATTCTGATATTTCATGTTTATTCACCATAACCTTTCCGAAACCATGTTTCTGGGTTTCTAAAATAACGTTCAATCAGTTCATCTTGAGGAATTACCAATTTTTCCATCTTCTCAATCATTACTGCAATTTTCGAAGGAGTTGACTCACATACTCCAAGATAACTAATACCAAGTTCATCAGTCGGAATACTTATTGCTGTTGCACCAACCATATTCGCTACACGCAATAACCCTTTCTTAGCTTTCCTTTGAATTTGTTTTGTCCTTTCATCAAAGTGTCCAAAGACACTATCTCCAAATCCTTCCACATCCACTGGACCTTCTTTAGAAATAAGAAAATCTATTGTAGGTAATACTTGACTCAAAAAGTGTATGTTCTCTTTTCTTTCACCGTAAATATCTGGAAAATTAATTCTTTCTACTTCAAATGGATAGTTATCGTTATCTGTAGATGAAATCACAATTTTATAATCTGAACTATCTTTTTCTAATGGTACTGTTACCTTAACTATTTCTTTTAACACCTCGAAATCTTTTGCAATATAACCAAGCGAAGGTCTAAATCTGATGCCATCGGTAGAAACCTTTGAATATTGACCCATATTTTCTTTATCGATAAGATAGGAAATAAATCCAAATAGATTTAAACACATAGCAGGTGCCAATACTGACCCACCACCATCGGATCCAATTCCTATATCATTCATACCCAAAAATACATTAATTGCTGTACCAGAAGAAGAACCACTCATATAATTTCCAGTAATTGGATTTATGAGTTTTAAATCAATTGCTCTTCCACCTTGTGCCATTGCATCGATTGTATGAAGTTGATAATTTTTTGTATCTACCAAATTTTGAATAAAAGAAGGATGAATGTGAAAATCATTCTTTACACCAAGCAATAAGCCGCTCATCTCAGAAACTGGAAATGAACGTATAACAGAAGAAAACGGATTCAAATTAGCTAAACATTTCATTTCTTCAACTTTCATAATCATTCCTTTCTTTTCATAAAGTGAAAAGTGCGGTACGCGGCAAATCAACCCGTACCGCACTATGCATACTAATTTATGCAACTGGTGCTAATGCAATCAATTGAAGTACTAATAAGATATTTAGTAAGATACCGAATACAATGCACGCTACAGGTCCAACTGCTAATTCCACAATTGGCTTCTTAGAAATACGGTTTAATAGCAAGCAACCTACAACGAATAATGCACCAAATCCTGTAATACCTACAAATTTAGCTGCCATTGCTTCTGCTGCTACTACACCACCGACTGTTAATGCAACCTCAAGAACCTTATTCATAGATGTACGGATGTGTTCGCCCATATCCTTCATTCCTGGGAACTTATCCATACCCTTTGCAAATACATTAATTAATGCAAGTTCAACTACCATAACAACTGCACCAGCAACAACCGCCACAAATGGATTGCCATGTAACAATAATCCTACAACAAATACAAATGTAGAGCCTGCAGGTCCATATACACCGGTAACGATAGCTGTTGTAAATACTAGAGGAATAAATCCAATCGCACGTGCTAATGCAACCATTGCTGCTTCAGCCCATGACCCTTCAGAAACAAGTCCTAAAGAAATTGGATCACCTGCAACGATACCTAAAGAAGTAGCCATAGCAACTAAACCACCCATGATAGCTAACAACCACCAGTTAGAACGAATTCTCTTCACCTTATCACCGAATGTTGTTACTAGAGAACTATTTGCATCACCTGTACCTTTAACGCTTGTAGCAAATGCAAGTAAACATAACATACCTGCAAGCATAGCCATACCAAATCCGTTTAATGCAACCTTTGCATCACCAAGAGCAAACTTACCAAACTTAACAGTTAATAAGTAAACAACTAATGTAATCAATCCAGCAATTGCACCCTTTTTGAAGCCATGTTGATAGCCAACCGCAACTGATGGGAAAATAGCAAATGCTGCAGTAACAAATGAAGAAACTGATCCAAGGTTTGCTAAAAAATTAAATGGTAAAGAACCAAATAAGTTAACGATAGATTCTAGACCTAATAGAATAGCAACGCCATATGCAGCACCAACCACACCAGCGATTACAGTACCAACAAGAGAGTCAGGACAGAATGTACCAATAATATCTGTTGTTAGTAAAATGCAGTGAATTAAGATAATGGATGCTGCAATTGATGTTGGAATAGCAAATCCAACTACTAATCCGAAACTAATTGCGAAACTCATTGTCGCTAATTCTTTTCTTGAAATTTGTCCATCATAGAACTGTGGAACGATTGGGCGGAATCCATCATTGAATACCGCAATACCCTTGTTCGCTAAAATAGATGCTAATGCACCAATAGCGGCTAAAACTAAATACCTCATTATAATTATCCCCCTTCGTGTAATTAGGTATATCTTAGCTATTCTTAGTTTGAATAGCTTTCAACCAAACTGGTAATACTTGTTCCATATGTTGGGATGTAAATCCAAAGGCAACCTTGCCTTCATTAACTGCTTGTACAATTTCTTCATCTGGCAAAATCTTTCCAGGCATAGAGATAGTTTTACAAGCATTCGCTCCAAGTAGAGCCATAGCCATAGCTAATGCACCACCACCGCCAGTATTACATGCTCCTATGTAGTAATCAAACTGCCCAGCTTTCATTGCCATAACAGCATCTAGATCATTTTTAACTGCAAGTTCCACATTACCTTCGCCAAAATATTTTTGGATATAGTCATGAATCTCCTGCTTGTTAATCTGTCCTCCAACAACAATTTTCATAAATCAAAATCTCCTTCTAACACTCTTTTTGAAGTAAATTGCATAAATGCATTAACAAAAACTTTTCTTCGCTCTCGGAAATCTTTACAGGTACATCACGAGTTATATTTGAATATACTTGTTTTGCTTCATCAAATGTATTAAATGCCTTTACTTCATTCCAAATTGAATCATCAAGTTGATCTACTGCTCCACTTACCATAATTCGTTGTACAGCCATCGCTAGATGCGTAGTAAACATTTCCATTTTTGATTCATCAAAGTCATACTCCTGTAATATATCTATGACCTTATTCACATATTGTGCAACATCATCATTGATGATTGCTGCCGATCTTAATATCTCAATTCTTTCTTTTAACATCTTATCTCCATTATACAGAATATTGTATATTGATATTTCAATAATACCTGTAATCGCTTTCACAGTCAATATAAATTATTCTAGAAATTTATTGCATATATAATCACGCATGTTTGTATCTATACCATATTCTTTTAAGAAAAATTCTTCATAGTTTGAATATTGCTCTAAGATACCATCTATCATTTCCCTGCCTAGCTGTTCATCAACACCTGATTCCATCATAATAATTCGTTTAAGTGATGGATTTTGTTGAATTCTTTCTCTATTTTGTTCTAATGCAAATTCAATGCGCGTGTGATATGCCTGATTTGATAGAAGATAGTCTTCCATGATATTTTCTTTTGATACACCTAACAGTAAATATAATAAAACTGCGATTGCCCCTGTTCTATCCTTCCCCGTTGCACAATGAAATAGCAGTGGAAATTCTATATTTTGCTTGATCATTTCCAGAATAAACATAAACCCTTCATTCTTAAACATCATATTTTTATATAGTTCTTCCATATGCTTATGGAGCGTCTCTTCATTACTATCATCCGCAATTACCATTTTATGAATACCATATGGAGAAAAATCCACTCCTTCACCATTTCTATCACGCATTCCACTAACACGATAATTAACTATTCCATCGATGATTGGGTCAGGATCTTCATACGCTTCATAAGAAGTACGCAAGTCCAGTACAGTCTTAATACCTAAATCTTTCAGATGTTCTAATTCATCATGATTCATCCACCCCAAATAACAACTGCGATAAATCAAGTGAGATTTAATTCTTTTCCCATCTATAGTTTGGTAGCCACTTAAATCACGAAAATTTTTATTTTCTCTTATTTTATAATCAACTTGTCGCATAGTAATCTTTTCTAATATCTAGGTGTCATCTTACCATCATTAACTATTTTTTGCATTTTTAAAATTGCTTCAATATCAATCATATGTTTTAGTAGGTCTGTCATTTCTGGCGAAGAACTATTAGTAATAATAACCGCATTAGTATCTACATTATCTTCAACAGATAATTTTGTATAATTCATATTTGACATCTTATCTATAATTTCATCTTCATTCCATACTGCCGCATCAATCTCTCCATTTTGAACTAAACGAAGTAGATTATTTGATTCAACAGGAATGAATTCAACTTTTTTCATTCCGCATGCACGCTTTGTCATATCGCTCTGATCAATCGAATCTCTATCTATTCCTACGCGCATTCCATCTTGAATCTCTTTGAAATGGGAATCATGGAATACAATCACATGTGCTGAACAATATGTCCCCTCACCAAATTCACATACAATATCAATCTGCCCTTTATGTGTATCTAGGAATTCTTTTGCGGCATATTTTGAAACAACTGCAAAATTATAGCGATTCTCTAATACCATCGCGATTCTATTTTTCGCACCTCTCATATACGAAAGTGTCAATGGAATTCCATGTTTATTTTCCATTGTAGTAATAATACCAGTTGCTAAACCCTCATACTTTCTAGAGTATGGTAAAGGCATCGCACCTACTAACAAATTAATTCCAGCAAGTTCAAGTAGGACCTTGTCGTTTTTTTCAATAACATACGAACCTAAATGTCCCTTACTCACAATGTGAATCGCATTATTATTCTGTAGTGTCTTAAGTGCAGATTGTGCGGTACCTCTAGAAATATTTAATCTCTCACTTAACTCAGTAACAGTTGGTGTTCGATCTCCCACCCTATATCTTAGAAGCGCTTTTGCTAGACTCAATACCGCAAGTCCATTTTTACTCATTAGTTGATTATTATAGTTCATAGTTTAACTCCTATAAACATTATAGAATGAATATTCATTCTTTTGAATATTCAATTAGACTTAAATTTTATAAAATTAGATTTCTCATCAGCAATACCTTAGTGATACAATAGGTATAAAGATAACTCCTAGATTCAGACATATTTCATAGTTATAGAAAGCGAGGATAAAAATATGTTTGTAAATGAGCAATTTTATAATGATGTGAGTCGAATTCGAAAACCAAGTTTTAAAATATATTTCCTTTTATATGTATCGATACAGATTATATCTAAAATTCTAAAAGATTATCCTGTACTAAAAATAATTTTTTCTGGCTCCATTGATGAAACGGTTCTTCAACAAGCTTCACATTCAAGCTTCCTTTTCCCTTTTGTCATTTCGATTATCGTACAATTATCTACATTCCTATTCTTGATGCAAATTTATCGTATCGTTCAAGGATATCAAATACATTTGACAGATGTGTCTGAACTCTTAAAAGAGAAAGGGCTTAGTATTTTATGTGTATCAACAGTTGTGATAATCTTAGACAATTTTTTTACTTATGTATTTCCCAATAATATCTTGCAAGTTATTGCAACATTAGCACTATACTACTTAACAATATTCGTTGCTTTTACGATTTATACTTATCCAGCACATGCATGCATTGAAGCGGTCAAAGAAAGTATGAAAGAATCCATCAATTCATTCAAAGATTTAGTAAAGATAGATATTCACTACATGTGGGTATGCTTGGCAGCCTTAATCTTCACAGTTGCTATTGTATTCCCGATTCTAAGAACCATCTTTGCAAAATCTCTTTATGCACCATTAATCTTAATTGGTAGTAATAGTACAATCAATACGAACACTGAATCGATTTTGCCATTTATTTACGCAATGTTTATTGCAGTTACACTAGTTTTAATTCTTACATTATATAGATTATTCTGTGCATATTATGCACATGCATTGTATTACTTCAAAAAGTATGTAGAAATAAAACCAAACG
>ERZ772974.1052-NODE-1052-length-18682-cov-5.091802_pt1 | contig 18682 bp, 18 predicted proteins | sample MGYA00580671_ERZ772974 | MGnify/ENA primary metagenome ERZ772974 (study PRJEB29015, sample SAMEA2738065) | human oral metagenome | biome: human oral; feature: human-associated habitat; material: saliva | place: China | collected 2218 ... | reverse complement strand
GATGGAACTTTTGCCGACGCCATACGGGCCACTCAGGGCAATATTTGTTACCTCGCTTTGTTGAACGGCGTTATTGAGTGCATCAACATACACACGGTGCTGCGCTGGGTTACAGCACGGACGAAGTAGCTTCAACTCTCGTGCATTTTTGCCTTCCGCGGCGCCGTCTTTCCCACTCAACACATTATTGTTACTTGTCATCGTCTATCTTCTTCGTCGATTCTACCATTTTGCTGAGCTTTAATGAAGAGCCAATTATTCTGTCGCCCTTCAGGTTGAATGGGTCTGGCGTGCTCTTCATCAGGCGCTGTCGTATGAGGAGGTCGTGCTGCCAGTGTTCCACTTAAGTTGCAAAGCGGTCGGGCAGCGGTGGTCACAGTAAGGTCACGATAGGGAAGCGAAGACTGACACGTTTCATTGCATGTTATACTCCACTGCGGAAGCACCTAGAACACATCGGCCTTATCACTCCTGATGACCACTTGTCGTGGGCAGAGCTGTGTTGGTGGGATAGGCACTCAGGCGCAGCCATCGTTGGCCTCAGAAGCGCTGGTGCATCTGCCTACTCACGCCATCCCTCCCACCAGCTCCTCCACCCGCATGTCCAGCGCCGTTGCCAGAGCGATGAGGGTGCGTAGGCGCGGGTTCATCGGGGTGCCGGGGCGGGACTCGCCCTTCTCGAACTTTTGGTAGGTGTAGGTGGAGATGCCGGCGGCGTGGGCCAGGGATTCCTGGCTCAGGCCCTTAGCGATGCGGGCGCGCTGCAGCCACTACCAATCACCCAACTACAACGGGGACAGCCAAGCGTTGAGCATCATGGGACGATGCTGGCCAGCGTCATAGAGACGACCAACTACGCGGCTTTGAGTCGATGGATGCCGCGGTGGAATGACAGGGTTTGGGTGGAAGACATATACGATTAAATTATAACAATTTCATCGTCGAGATGACCATAAGTTATAATTTATCATTTCCTCTTGACTCCTTCGAGTTACATGTTCAATGCGTGGCACCACCAGCCGATCATCGTAATTTGCAACTCTGAAATCACATAATTATGATGCGATCATGAGCGATCAAAAAGTCCCTTCCGTCCAGGACACTGAAGAGCAGTCCCGAGCCGAAAGCCCCTGGAATCCATGGGTACGTGCGATTATGTATTTCGCAACTATGATAACGGTCGGACGTTTACTTAAATGGGCGATCGAATCCGAATCTTTGATAACTCTCAAGCGCAGCGTCGCCGGTCTCGCTTTTTTTGCCACACTCCTAGCCTACACAGAAAAGTGCTTAAAGTATAGCTATGAAAAGTGGGCCGATGTTATTGGAACCTTAGCACTAGCACTTGCTGCCACGGCTGCTGGCCTTGCAATTTTCGTTTAATTTTCACATGCGACACGGAGACTTCCAAACTCAGCTAACGATTTCCGCTGGAATTATTTCCAGGAGATGAACGGCTCCACTGCCAAACTCTCGTTTGCATATTTCAGATCATTCGTTACCTCGAGGCCGCAGAAGTCTGGCACAACAAGGTCCTCAACAGGAGCATCCCGTTCGCATTCCGCAACGACTAAGGGAGAATTGAGTCCATGGAACACATCCACCACCCAAAGATCATCGCCATGTATGATAGGGTAACGATCTTTCACCACCAGGCCTAAAGACAATCTACACAGGTGTTCCGCAACGTCGACAGCAAGATCCATCTCAGCCTCATAGCGAATCCCGCCAGTCGACGGTGACTTGACTGCTAAAATGGCGGAGTCAAAAGGAAACAGTCCTTTACCGAGAAGCCCCCGACATTCCCTTTCTCTCCGAAAAACATCCAAACTTTGATCCGAACCATCAGCAACGAGTCGCACGCGAACTGCATAGTGCTCTGCTACGGTCAAATAGCCCTGCAAAATGAACTCGGGTATCACACCATCAACTACGCCTGGATTCGTCACCAGAAACTTACGTTCATACTCAAACGACTCTTCCAGATCAACCATCAACGTTGTCTTTCTAATCTGCTGTCTTTTGACCAGAACTGCCCACGCGCCTACGGGGTGGAAACAAGATCTGAAATCACTTTCCCCAGTAGCTCCTTGGCGGTCCCCAATGATACCTGAACCCTGATGTCCGCTGCCCACGTCGACGGGAGCATACCGTCTCTCGCTTCGATCAACTTACATTCAAGGTCACTTGCTTCATTGCGCGCATACGTGACTATGTGAATGATCCGCTCAGAACCGGCACGAGGGTGTCTCACCAACCACTCCTCGATGAGCGAATTAATATGTGGGTCGGAGAACGAGTATCCTACTACTAACAGCGTATCCGCCTCCAAAAGAGCGGAACGCCAGGCCCATAACAGCGGCAAGTATGGACCATCAGCTCTCATCTTGTTGTGACCACCAAACACGATATCCGGTCGCCGGGCTACTTCCCCAGGCTCCAGACGCGTTAACCGATGTTCATTGTCGCGTTCCCAGTTTACCGAACCATGCAACTTCAGAAGTAAAAGCTCATTTCTATCGGATACGATTTCGCCATTATTCTGCCAATATTCCACCCCGTCGCGATAGGAAACAAATGCGTCATCGAAGGCATACTCCAACGCGTTGTCATAGTTCAATGTGGCTATGACGCCACTTCCGTCAATCGAGGCTGACAACTTAGCCAGATCTTTCAGATACGAAGTTTTACCTCGGTCGATGGAATTTGTGAGCGCTCGAGCCGTGAGATAGGGGAGTTTCTTCGCTAAATCCACCAGATCTGGCTCTACTGGAGTTTGCTCTTTCGTGCATTTTATGACGTTGGCAGAGAAATTGAACCAATCCATATGCAGGGTGTCTGTGCGGCCTTCGGAAGCCAACACAAACTGCCTTTGGAGCAGCGAAGCCAAATGATCGACGGCTTGTTCTGAATGTGGTAACTGTGAAAGCAACCCTTCCAAAAAAGGATGCCATCCGCTCACAAACGGCGCTAGTTCGCTTGTTCGTCTGTAACGCAACGCTGATACGGCGTTAGCGACATCCTCGATGTTCGCTTGGCCAGATTGAGTCCACGCCTCTCTCATAGAGCAACCAGCGACGACGAAGTCAAAAATTCGACGTAACCGTGGATCGCTTTGTAGAAGTGTCTGGATACTGTTGACGAGGCCCACTGACGTAGGCGCTCCGGCATCTACGGAGGCTCCTGCGCCAAGGAGCGTCACGATGTTCCTGCTCATACTACGACCACCGGCTCAAGGGCCACGATGCGAGCCTTTCGTTGGCATAGCGGCTCTCTGCAGTTACATCTCGATCGAACCAGTCTAGCGCAGCGATCTCTCGAGAATTTGGGTCTTCAGTTTCGATCAGCCAAAGCCCCTCGTTCTCCGCATGGAATTGATCTAATCGCCATTTAATTCCATCAAGTTCGAAAAAATACCGTCTTTTTATAATCCTTGAGGTATTGGCCGAAGAGACAAAACTTCTGCGAACTTCTATCTCTGTTATATCTGCAGCAGGGGGTAAGGTGAAGGCAAACTCGTTATAGCTACCTTCAGTTCTCTGCCCTTTAACTGTGACTGATTCCCGGACAACTTCTCCCTTGGATGTTTCATGTCGATAGCGGAGGCTCCATCCGGAACCCAGGTTCCAATAATACTGCCGAAGATCTACATAGGAATCTAAGAGATGATTTAACCGCAAGTGCTCCGGAACGTCTTTAACTAAGAACTTACGTTGAAATACGACGCTCATATCGTTCCCGTTTCTGCTCGGTCCCTGTCTGCCTCTTCTTTGATCTGGCCTCTGTTACAGAAGCTTTCTAACCAAAGCTCCGGTAGAAGAGCCATGCAGTCGCATAGTTAGACTCTGTACGGCATGGTCACTTAAAGAACAGAGATAGTCAATGACGCAGCGGGCAATTTCACTCTCGGTCCTGCTTCTGCCTTCCTCTTTTAAGGCAGTGAGAGCCGCTCCCAACTCATATGGAAGACAATCTGCTTCGGTACTAGCCCAATCATAAAGTTCCGTGGCCAGCTCTCGAATTATCCGCCTAGCGGATCGCTGATGTGCGGCTACGGTTGGGGTAGCAACCACAAAATCCATGGTTACAGCCTTGAGAAGATTAACCTGATGCCAGGTCATCGACTTCATTTTAACGAGTGGCCCGTCGGGCCAGTCCGTTGCCGGGGACTCGAGGACTTGAAAGCAATCGCTCGTGACGAGACCACTGAGGAAGTTCGAGGTTCTTTTGGCTTCTTGGTATTCAAGCGTTGGACGACTCGCTGCTGTCGACTTTTCTTCGATTACTCTCAATTGTTCTTGGAGCCATTCAACAGCGTTGTCGTAGTCCTTTTTCTTAAAATACTCGGGATTCTTAGCTGCAAGTCGTTCGCGCGTTGTATCGTACCAGGTATTTCCAAGTAGGTCCGGATTTGGCGAAGTATGTTTTTTGTCCCAGGTTGTATATTCCTGTGTCAACTGTTTTATGTCCATTAGACCCGACGTTGCAAAATCTTCGAAGTCGTGAACCACATAGGCAATGTCGTCGGCGCAGTCCATTACCGATGCTTCGCAACTTTGCGTATGCTGCAAGTTTCCATCACGGAAAGCCTGTGGCATCCAGCTTCTAGCGAGTTTGAGAAGTTGTGCTTCGCTGGAGTATGCGCCATACTTTGTCCAGTAGCGATACAATTGCGCGTCTTTTTTTGCTCCCTCTCGCCTTCTGCCAATTTCTTCGATGAATAGGTCGATTTTATCTGGTGATGGAAGTGGGGCAATGTCAAGATTGCTACCCCGAGTCCACGGATACTTAAGAACCGCTGAAAGAGTTCCGAGCCGAAGTTTCAAGCCGGGGTAGTGAGGATGCCAACGAGCAAGTCGTGTTAGGATACGGAAGGTTTGAGCATTTCCTTCAAATCCGTCTTCTAGGCCGTGAGTCGCTCCCCAGGAGTCCAGTTCTGTCTCTCCGACATGGCCAAAAGGAGGGTGACCTAGATCGTGGGCTAGTGCCGCCGTTGCCACCATATCGAGGTCCAGACCTCCATGATTGGCTATGCGATGTTTAATTTCCTCATTCTGTGTATTAATTAGATTTGATCCGATTGACCACGCTGTTAATGCAACCTTCTCCGAGTGCGTCAAGCGCGTATGTAGTGGTGACTCCTCACCGTCGGGAGAAATTACTTGCGTAACGCCCGCCAGTCGTCGCCAGGCCGATGTGTAGTAGACCTTGTCGTGATCGCGACGAGCACCTCTTCGGGAGTCTGCTGAATCCCCTTGACGACGGGCACTTTCCACATACGGATCTGAATTATTCGTATGAAGAACACTGTACTTTTTTTCTCGACAGTCTTTGTCTGTAGGTAGGATGGCTACATTTATCGAATCAAGAGCCAGTTCGGTTGCTTCAACTTCAGAATCGGACATCAATACCGCCTCATCTTTCTGTCGATTTAACTCATCGTGACCGGAAACTTTTTAAAAAGTCTCAATAATTCAGCGAATAATATACTCCAACCTCGAAATAATCTTGGTCGGTGAGCCAAGATGGGTCCCTGACGCAGTGAAAAAGTAGAGTTGGATACGAGTCGGTTACGCATCGAATTTGGGTATTATGCCGCTAGCCGCCCATTTATACCCTCGATGGCTGTGTGGTTCGGTAGGCTACTCTAGGGATAAGGTGGCACCAAAAGCAGCTTTTGGCCACCGCAAACGGCAAGGGGATATAATCGATTCGGCCTCGTACTCTCGTTAGCGCGAGCCGAAACATTTTCTCACTGCCCGTAAGAAAATTCGAGATCGACATCGGGTACGCTAGCGTCTCCTGCGTAGTTTACCCAATGTGTTAAGATGTGTGCCAGTATTCTAGCCCGCTTAATCGCAGAAAGGCAGGCAAACCTAGTAGTTAGGCGCCAACAAGTTGATCTTCGTGAGACAATTCAACCGTGCTCTCGATATGATCCGTATAAACGCCTTTTGCGTCGACAATAGCAAGAAATGCATCCGGCACTGGAACTGCGTACTCCTTAGCCATTTTATCTACAAGGGTTAGTAGACTAGCCTTCCCCCCTAACGCCTGGAGTGCCTTTACTGCGTTTTCCTCGTAGAGCTTGTGCTCGCACATTGTCGTGTCTCCTTGTTGATGCTCTGGGTTCATATCACCTCCCTTATCTAATTTACGTATTAGAATCATTTTAACACTCTTGCGGGAGGGTAAACAAGAGTATTTCCTTACTGATGGATGTTGGAATCATTCCGTCTTAGGATTGATTGGCTTCCGAGCCAACTGTTCATTATCATATTGTCTAAGTTCAGTCACTTCTTCGCCGATCCAATCTGGAGTGACAAGAGACTTTACTGCATTCTCATCTGATTCGAATTCAGCGAGCAGCAATCCTTGGTTGGCTCCGAAGAATTCATCGACAGTCCAGCGGTTCTCTGCATCAAAGACGGTATATCGGCGCTTCGATATACGATTGTCGCTCAATTTTAGAAGATCTTTGGCAACGTCGATAGGGAGTAACGACTCCATTTCGAATCGTTTTGCATCAATGCGAGGCCCCTTTAGGGCAAATTTGGCTGTCGTAGTGCCCGAGTCCGGAGAAAGTGATAGTCTCACGCGAATCGCATAGCCGTCTTTGTCCCACAGATATCCTTGCTCGATTTGCACAAAATGCGCGCCTTCCAAGACGGTGCGATCGGAGACGATAAAACGACGTTCGTGTTCTGTGCTCACGGCATTGCCACACTCTCTCTTCTACGGATGGCGCCTTCGCAGTTTTGCCAGTTCAGTCCAACCAGTAAAGACTGACGTCCGTCACGTGCGTGACCTCCCAGTTACCGGTTGAAGGCTTCCCTGTGCTCGACGCATGGCGCCGACGCTACCACTCGCAGCAACCAGGATGCGCCCTCTCGGCAAGGTGGGTCACGTCTCGTCGGAAGTTTTCCACAACTTTATTACGTGAGATTAGTCACTTTTCATGTTAGGATGCCCCGAGCGTCCTTTCCTCCTCCCTCCTCATGCAACCTCGGCACTACCTCCCTGACGCTACTGGTGTCGTCGCGCCAGACGAGGCTGACCTCGGCGGCGCGTTGGCGGAAGGTCTGGAGGCGCACTAGGTAGTGGGGGTCGACCACCCAGCCGGTGAGCTGCCAGACCGGCCAGACAGGCATGTCCCACAGCACCCGCACCGCCAGGCAGGGCAGGTACGGCCCGGGTGCCGTCTGGACGGGCAGGCCATCCAGGACTGCCCGGGCGCGGTACTGCGGCTGCCCATCAACGCCCGGCTCGCGGTGGCCAACGAAGGGTGGTAGCTGCGCCGCCTCACCGTTGACGCTGACCACCGGCTCACGCACGGATTGCGCTTCCATGACGCAGTCCAGCACCACCGTGGCGCTGCCCGCCGACTGAAACAGCCAGATCAGAGCAAAGGGCCGCCGCTCCGCCTCATCACGCAGTGCAGCCGCCAGCATCGCAATGCCGCGATCACTGCGCCGCAGCGCTGTGCGCTCATTGCAGTGAAAGACCTCCGCATAGCGGGCCAGCCGCTGCTCCAGCGACACCTCCGGCTCGGCAATGCCGACGTCACCTAGCCAGAAGAAGGCTCCCACGTCACTGAGCGGGTCTGTGCCCAGCTCTTGGCGCAGTTGCTCTAGCCGCGCCACCGCCCGCTCCACCAAGCCCAGCCCTGCGGCATCGACCAGCCAGACCAGCGGTGCCACTCGCACCGCCCACGCCCCCTGGCCACGGCGCAGCACCCGCAGCTCGGCCACGAGCCGCTGGCGCAGCGGATCGCGCAGCCCACCGTCCTTGGCCATAGAGCCCAGGGTGCCGGTTTTCTGTCAGTGACACCACCACCTAGCCAGCGCCAGGCTGGAAGCACCAAGGCCACAGCACCGCATCCGCCGCTAGAGACGGCACCAGGACGCGGCACACCAGGCCTGACCGAGCCGTGCTGACCGTGGCCGCACTCCGCTGGCGGCGCTCGCCGCCGCCCCTATACGAAAGGACACCCCTCATGCCCACGACCGACCACTCCGACCATCTCACCGGCCCCCAGCCTGCTGCGCCCGTCCTGCCGATCGCCGAGCTCTTCGCCGCCGATCTGCTCCCACCCCGGGCGCCGCAGTCGCGCAGCCTGACCCGCACCGCCCAGCGCCGCCTGGACGAGCTGGCCGCCGACAGCCAATTGGCCCACGCCACCGACCAAGCCCGCGCCTTCCTGGCCGCCAGTGCCATGGGCAACGTCGCCACGCTGTCCGCCCTGGCCGAGTCCTGCTACCAGACCGCCCCCGCCGGCGCGACCTACTACCACGCCATCCTGCGCGCCTACGGCATCAAGGCCGCCCGGGGGATCGCGCAGTTCTGAGCCGGTGGCGCCACACCGAGGCACCCCAGCACGACCGAGCAACCACGCACACCATCAGAAAGGACACACCCACCATGAGCTGGATCATCAACGGCCTGGCCTTCGTCGGCTGCCTGACGCTCATCACCATCGCCCTGCTGGCCTGGGCAGTCTGGCGCGACGACACCCCACCCACCACATCCACCCGCGCCCAGACCGACGCCTGGCAGCAGGCCATCGCCACCAAACAGGCCCACGACCTGGCCGCCTTCCACAGCGCCGTGGCGATGACGAGACGGGCGCAGGAAGCGGGAGGGGCGACAGAGCCGCAGGCGGAGAAAGCGGCAGAGACAGACCCACGCGGAGCTGATAGCGATGCGTGAGGTGCCCTCGCTGGTGGATCGGCTGGTGGGCGGGTGCTTCGCGGTGCTGCTGGGCTGCCTGGCGCTCTACGGGGCGGTGCAGATCATCCGCTGTATCTGGCCGTGGCTGGCCGTCGGGGCTGTACTGGCGAGCATCGTCGTCGGCGGCGCGTGGGCGGTGCGACGCTGGTGGCAATTCTGAATCGCTTCATTTTGTCGCCACATACCATCGGCGGAAAATGCCTTCCGCTCGGTGTTGTTAAATACACAAACATACTTGACTGTTCATAATATTGAACGCATACTCGACATAAGGCCACGTTCAATTGATTGAACTAGCGGCCGATCGGCGCAATGACGCGTCAAAGGCGTGCGACGCAATTGGTCGGCGCTATGAGCAACCAGTAACCCCTTGTGAGGAAAGGAGGCGTATTTGTCATGCCCAGAAACAATCGTTCGTCAAGAAAACAACAGGCACCCAAGCCGTGGCGCTCACCCCGCGGCAGTCGCCGCCCCAGGCAGCTGACGGTGCGATCGGAGCTGCGCCAGCGACCAGATACGGCCCGGATCGCCCGAGCGATCATGGAGCTGGTGGCCAGCCAGGCGCAGCGCGACACCGAGACGTCCACTGACAGCTCGGCCCAGACCGGCGGGGAGGGGCAGTCATGACGGCGGCGCGCCGAGCGCCGTTGGGGGCGAGTGGCTTGGTATGGCGGCGCTTAGAGCTGCCAGTACCGGTGGATCAGACCCGGGTGCAGGCCTTCTTCGCCGCAGTGGCCACGCTGCCAGGTGGCCCGGTGGTGGCCTGCGAACTCATCGGCAGCGCTGGCACGGTGCGCTGGCGGATCGGGGCCCTGCCTGGCGCACTGCGCGATGTTCAGGCCCTGGCTCTGGCTCACCTGCCTGGGGTGCGGCTGGTCCGGCAGTCGGGTGTGGCTGCAGCCGACGCCGAGCTGTTCCGTGATGACCTTGGCACCGACGGCTCGGTGGCCGTCGCTCATCTGCACGTCCGCCGTCGCGCTGGGGCAGCCCTGCCCAGTGACAGTGCCGAGGCGGTCACGCGCAGCCTGCTGGCGGTGCTGGCCGCGACTCATCGGGGCGAGACGGTGCGGGTGCAGCTGGTGCTGGGCGGTCGGCAGCGTCCGCAAGAACCCGATCCACCGGTGGGCACCACTACTACAGGGCGGCGGCAGGCCGAGGCGGCACAGCGTGAGCACGGCTTTTGGTCGAGCCTGCGCATCAGTGCTGCGGCACCTCGCCTGGAGCGAGCCCGTGGCCTGGTGCTGGCGATCTCGGCTGCATTGCGCGGCCTGGAGACACCTCGGGTAAGGCTGCAGGTGTGGCGCTCGACGGTCAGAGCGCTGGTTGAGGCGCGGCCCCCGTGGCTGGTGGCAAATGTGCTGCGGCCAGCGGAGATACCAGGGCTGCTGGGCTGGCCCCTGTGCGAAGGGCTCCCAGGGCTGGCCCCGCAGTATCCGCGGGTGCTACCTGCGCCGGCTGCGGTGACAGCCACACTGGCGTCCAACCAGGGGCGGGTCTTGGGCCGCGCGGCGAGTGAGCCGAGCCAATCAGTGACGTTGTCGGCGGAGGCGTCGCTGCGTCACCTGCATGTGCTGGGGCCAACGGGCGTCGGTAAGTCCACGCTGCTGGCCCACCTGGCGCTGCAGGATGCGATGGCGGGCCGCCATGTGGTGGTGATCGACCCCAAGGGCGACCTGGTCACCGATATCGCGACGCGCCTCCCAGCCCACCTGGTGAGGCAGACAGTGATCCTGGATGCGGCCGATGCGCAGCCGGTTGGGGTCAACCCGCTGGCGGGCGGCCAGAGTCCAGACTTGGCGGCTGATCTGCTGCTCGGTGTCTTCCACTCCCTGTACGCCGATAGTTGGGGGCCGCGCACCCAGGACATCTTGCACGCCAGCCTGCTCAGCCTGGCGCGGCGCGGCGATGCCAGCCTGGCGATGGTGCCCCTGCTACTGACCAACCCGGGCTTTCGTCGCTCGGTGACTGGCGCGGTGGTGCAGCTCGATCCGCTGGGGCTGGGCGCATTCTGGGCCTGGTACGAAGCGCTGAGCGAGGCGGAGCGGCGCCAGGCGATCGCCCCGTTGATGAACAAGCTGCGCCCGATCCTGCTGCGCCCACAGCTGCGGGCGGTGTTTGGCCAGCGCTCGCCGACGTTCGCTTGGCGTCAGATCTTCGCCGCCGACGACGCGGACAACGCGCAGGAGCCCGAGCCGCGCATCGTGCTGGTCAGCCTAGCCAAGGGCGCGCTGGGGCAAGAGGCGAGCCAGTTGCTGGGGTCGGTCATCGTCTCGCTGATCTGGCAGGCCGCCCTGGAGCGCATCCGCCTGCCAGAACGTCAGCGCCATGCCGTCATGCTGCACATCGATGAGGTGCAGGACTATCTGCGCCTCCCGGGCGACCTCGGGGCGGCGCTAGCGCAAGCGCGCGGCCTGGGGCTGGGACTGACGCTCAGCCACCAGCACTTGGGGCAGCTGCCCAAGGCACTCTTGGCCGGTGTCATGGCCAATGCTCGCTCGCGCGTTGCCTTCAGCCTGCCACGGGAGGACGCCCGCGCCATTGCCGCTTTGTCCGCTGGGCTGCTCGAGGCGGAGGACTACCAGCAGCTACCCGCCTACCAGGCCTATGCCTCACTGCTGGCGGATGGGCAGACGCAGCCGCCGCTCAGCCTGCGTACCGAGCCGTTGCCCGACCTGTTGCATCGCCCCGAGCGCATCTGGCAAACCTCCCGACAGCGCTACGGGCAGGCACTTAGCGCGGTTGAGGCCGATCTGGCGCGGTTGGCCGGCATGCCGAGCCCCAGCGACAACGCAGCCACGCAGCACGCTCCGCAGCCCACCGACGACATCGGGCGTGTGCGACGCCCACCGCGCCCGCCGTCCACTGACGACGGGCAGAGCGGAGGCGGCTCATGAGCATCTCCGCTCAGCACCGGCGCGATGAGTATGAGCAGCCTGGGCGTCCGTTCGCACGTCCGGCCGCTCCCTCGGGCGATTCGACGAACCGCCAGGTCAGGGCACAGATTCGGCGATTACGGGGGACGAATACCGCGTCTCGCACCGCTCCCCCGCGCACCGTGCCAGCCAGGCAGCGGGTCGGCGCTCGCCAACTGGCTCAGATCACCACGGCGCTGTCCGAGCGCGACCGCCTCGTGCTGTCCCACCTGATGCAGCATCGCTTTCTGTCGACCCACCAGCTCCAAGCCTTCGTCTTCACCGGGCACGCCAGCCGGCAGGCTGCGGCTCGCACCACACGTCGCGTCCTGGCTCGTTTGCAGCGCGATGGTCTGATCCGCCCGCTGGAGCGCCGCATCGGCGGGCTCGAAGCCGGTTCGACGGCGCGCATCTGGCAACTCGCACCGGCCGGAGCCCGCGTGCTCGACCCCGTCGCTGGGCGCTCCTGGCGCACCCACCAGGCCTCGCCGCGCTTCTTGCAGCACAGCCTGGCGGTGGCCGAGGCCCACCTGGCGCTGCAGCGCGGCATCACGGCTGACCGGCAGGTGACCGTGCAGACCGAGCCCCTCAGCTGGCGGCACTACACCGGCCCGGGCGGCGAGGCGCATCTAATTCGCCCCGACCTGGCCGCCTGCGTCGTCGGCCACGATGCCGAGGGCGTCTTCGAGGATCACTGGTTCCTGGAGGTCGATATGGGCACCGAGTCCATCCCGACCGTGCTGGCCAAGTGCCGCCGCTACCAGGCCTACTACCGCACCGGCATCGAGCAGGCCGCTCACGGTGCCTTCCCACGTGTGCTGTGGATTCTGCACGGCCCACGCGCCGTCGAGCGTCATCGGGCGCTCGCTCGGCACCTCAGCCGCACCAGCACGCTCGAACAGCGGCTGTTCCGCCTCACCAGCGCCGCCGATATACCGACCGCATTGTGGAGCAGCGACGCTCCGTCCAGCCCCACCACGTCATAACGAAAGGAGACATCTCATGACCACCCCGCGAAACACCATCCTCACCGGCGATGCGGCCGACCGCCTGGCCACGCTCGAGGCCAGCAGCATCGACTGCGTCGTCACCAGCCCACCGTATTTCCGGCTGCGCAACTACCAGCACCGGGGCCAGCTGGGCGCGGAGGCCACCATCGACCAGTGGGTCGAGCACCTGCGCCCCGTCATGCAGCAGCTGGCGCGCGTCTTGGTGCCGACCGGCACGCTCTGGCTCAACCTCGGCGACGCCTACAGCACGCACCGCTGCGAAGGCGCGCCACGCAAGTCCCTTCTGCTTGGGCCCGAGCGCCTGGCTCTGGCGCTGCTGGCGGACGGCTGGATTATCCGCAACCAGATCATCTGGGCCAAGACCAACACCACTCCCTCCAGCGTCACCGACCGCCTGACCTGCAAGCACGAGGTCATCTACCTGCTCAGCCGTGCTCCGCGCTACTTCTTCGACCTCGACGCCATCCGCCAGGAACCCCTCACCAAGCACCCACCCACGCGCCCTGGCCAGCCACCGCGTTGGCCACGCCACCGGCATCGAACGGGGCTGCCAGCGGCCTGGCGTGGCCACCACACCGACGCCAACGATGGCCTGCGCGCCATGAAGCGGCGGCGTGCCATCAGCCACCCGCTGGGCAAGAACCCGGGCGACGTCTGGCAGCTGACCGTCTCGAGCTATCGCGGGGCGCACTTCGCCACCTATCCCGAGCACCTGGTGGAGCGCATCCTGCACGCTGCCTGTCCTCAGCAGCGCTGCACCGTCTGCCGCGCTCCCTACATCCAGCCCCTGCGGCGCTCCGGCACCGCTGCCACCCGACTGCCGTTGCAGCCGACCTGTCACTGCGCTCCGGCAGCAGCTCAGCCCGGCATCGTCCTCGACCCTTTTCTCGGCTCGGGCACCACCGCCGTCGCCGCCGAACGGCTGGGGCGGCACTGGCTGGGGGTCGAGATCAACCCGGCCTTCGTCGCCCTGGCACACGGCCGCATCCGCCAAGCCCGACGCCAGACGGCGGCCACCACTGTGCCACCGCGGAAATAGCCGACAGACCAGACCCACCAATTCTTCGCCTACGCGGACAGAAAACTATGACCAACGCACCCCACAGACATATCCACACATTCACCACAGTTCATTTCTATCGATATTTCCAACACACAGAGAGAACGACTATTATGCACAGAAAATCTGTTCACATATGCAAACGGAACTTGTAAAATAGGTACATGGATACCGGAAAATGCACAGCAGAGGAGGAAACCACTAATCGCGCGACAGACCGCGCCGCAGACGCCCATCAGCCCAGCCTGAGTGCAATCCTGCACGATGCACGGGTGGCCGCCGGTCTCAGCATGAGGCAAGCTTCTGCCGCATCCGGCCTATCCATCGGCTTCATCTCCATGCTGGAGCAGGGCAAGGTGCAGGACATCAGCCTGCAGCGCCTCGGCCGCCTGGTTACTGCCTACGACCTCGAGCCACTCGACGTCATCGAGGCCGCCGGCTATGCACCACCGGCCGACCTGCCACCATTTCTGACGTATCTGCGCACGCACTACCGCCATATGCCCAGCCAGGCGCAGCACGAACTAGTCGCCGCCTTCGAGCGGATTGCCAAGAAATATGACCTAACGCCACACCACGCCGGGCCGGCTCCCGGCCAGGATGAGACGACGGATTCCACACCGCGTCGCCACACCTGACAATTCATCAAACGAAAGGAGGCATTTTATGAACACCACGCAAAGCTCTGTCCTGGGTAGCCTCCGAGCCCTCATTCCACGCACGCGCTGCCGCTTCGGCCAGTCGCTTACCGTGGCCGAGCGGCAGGCTGCCACACTGACGCGCTCCCTCACCAGCAGCCCAGGGCAGCCCCGCACACCAGCCGACGAACGGGTCGCTGCCTTGCCGCACATTCGAGTGGTGCGCGAGCCCCTGCCAGTGCCGAGCTTCAGCCGCTGGAACGGTCGCGATTGGATCATCTGCCTCAACTGCCGCCAGCCAGCACCGCGCAGCCGCCTGGCACTGCTGCACGAGTTCAAGCACATCATCGACTATGGCCACACCCGCCGCCTCTACACCGGTACCGCGCGCTGCAGCGCCACCCAGCAAGCCGAGCAGGCCGCCGATCACTTCGCCGCCTACAGCCTGGTACCGCCGCGGGCCCTCCAACGCGCCTGGCGTCGCGGCATCCGCCATCCGGCCGCGTTGGCCAAGCACTTCCAGGTGCCCACCGCCACCGTCCTGATCCGCCTCGTCCAGAGCCGCCTGGCCGCTCGCGATGACACACCAAGCGCAGCAGCCCACGCCCCGCCGGAACACTCCACACCGCCCAGCACTGCACACCAGCACCACTCGACGAGGAGCCACTAGCCATGGACGCCACCCAGAGCCCCAAGACCGCCGTGCTCTACCTACGCGTCTCGACTGCCTCCCAGGTCAACACCGACTACGACCCCGAGGGCCTCTCCATCCCCACCCAGCGCAAAATCTGCCTGGCCAAGGCCAAGCAACTGGGCATCGCCATCGTCGACGAGTACGTCGAACTGGGGCGCAGCGGCACCAAAACCGTCAACCGCCCCGAGTTCCAGGCCATGCTCGAGCGCCTCCACACGCGTGGCGACGTCGACTGCGTCATGGTCTACAAGCTCTCCCGCCTCAACCGCAGCCGCTTCGACGACGCCGTCACCATGATGGAGCTGCGCAAGGCCAACGTCACCCTCATCTCCGCTACCGAGAACATCGACGAAACCCCTGAGGGTCAGCTCGTCCACGGCATGCTGGCCGCCGTCAACGAGTACCGCAGCGCCGCCGACGGGGCCGACATCCGCATCAAGCTGCTGCGCAAGATCGAGCAGGGCGGCACCATCGGCCCCGCACCCCTGGGCTACCTCAACATCATCGAGACCATCGAAGGCCGCCGCATCAACACCATCGGGCTCGACCCCGAGCGTGCACCCCTCATCCGCAAAGCCTTCGAGCTCTACGCCACCGGCGACTACTCCTGCGAGCACCTCCAACAGAAGCTGACCGACCTGGGCCTGACCACTCGGCCATCCGCCAAGCGCCCCACGCCCAAACCCCTCGCCGTCTCTACCATCCACCGTCTCCTGGCCGATCCGTACTACACCGGCATCGTCACCTTCAAAGGCAAGCAGTACCCCGGTCGGCACAAGCCGCTGATCAGCCAAGAACTCTTCGACCGCGTCCAGGAGATGCGTGCCTTACGCTCCAACAACACCCGCGACCGCGTCCACTTCCACTACCTCAAAGGCGGCATCCTCCACTGCGAACGCTGCCACCGAGCCGGCAGGCGCAGCCGCTTCGTCTACACCGAGGCCAAAGGCAAAGGCGGCACCTACGCCTACTACCTCTGCCGCGGACGACAGGACGGCCACTGCGACATGCCCTACCTGCCAGTATCCCTCGTGGAGGACTACGTCGAGCGGCACATCTGCACCCTCTCCCTCGGTAGCGACTTCACCCAGCGCACCGAAGCCGAGATGACCCAGGCCCTCGACGACCAGCAGGCTCTCATCCGCCAGAGCAACCACGCCATCGCCCGCAAGCTCAAGGACGTCGCGGCCAAAGAAGGCCGCCTCATCGACCTCGTCGCTGACGGCTCACTCGACACCGCCGCCGCCCGCCACCGTCTGGCCGAGCTGTCACAGGAACGCCAGCGCCTCGAGCAAACCAAACAAACCCTCGACCAGCGTCTCGCCATCGGCCGAGACGTCCTCACCACCAGCCTCCACCTCCTCCAAGACATCGGCACTCTCTACCGCCAATCTCCCGATCCCGTCCGCGGCATGCTCTGCCAAGCCCTCTTCCACACCATCTACCTCGACGACACCACCGTCACCACCAGTACCCTCAAAGAGCCCTACAGCAGCCTGCAAGCCGCTGCTACGCACGACAGCAAACGCTCACACACTGCGCCCAGCTCAGCGGACGGCGGCAGAGCAGGCCAGAAGAAGGGAACCAAGACAAACAGTGGCGCGCCGAGGCGTTGCAAGAGTCAGAAGCAGCACCGCACCTCAGTCACCACCGCCATCCCCCTACCTGGCGATGAACATGAACAAACCCTCGGCAGCCGAATTACTACCGAGGGTTCGAGTAAGCATGACATGGCGGAGAGAGGGGGATTCGAACCCCCGGTGCGCTAGGCGCACAGCGGTTTTCAAGACCGCCACATTCGGCCGCTCTGTCACCTCTCCAGGCCGCACCCTCCGGGCGCGACAGGCACAGACCTTACCATCCCTGCGGGCCCGCGGTCACCGCGAGCCCACCGGTCGCCGACGTCGCGGTCGTACCTTAGGGCTCGCGTTCGAGGGGTAGAGGGTACGAACGCGCGACCTACCCTACGAACACGCGGATGCCTCATCGTGCTTTCGCAACAGGCCCTAGTGCGCGGGGTCGGCGTCGTCGTCGGCCATCTTCGCGGCCTCCTTCTTGGAGCCGCCCGCCTTCTTGGAGCCCTGCTCGACGACGGGACGGCCGTGGTCGGGGTCATCCGCTCCGACGCCGTCGCCGTCGAGGTCGAGCTGGTCGAGCACTTCCTGGTCGAGCTCATCGGGATCACGCACGGGCGAGTCGCCGGCGGACAGGAAGATCCCCACCCAGCGCGAGCGGGGATCGGAGTCGATGAGGAGGGCCTTGACGAACAGCGTCAGCGGCACCGCCAGGATGGTCCCCAGCGCCCCGATGACGGTGGACCAGAACAGCAGGCACAGGAACGTCGTCGTCGTGTTGAGCCCCACCGCGTCCCCGGTGAACTTGGGCTGGATGAGGGACTGGATGACGAAGTTGGCCGCCACGTAGGACAGGACCACCCACAGTGCGGTCCAGGGCCCGGAGTCCACCAGCCCCAGGACCGCCGGCGGGACCACACCCAGGACGAAGCCGATGTTCGGGATGTAGTTGGTGATGAAGGAGACCACGCCCCAGGTGATGGCCATCGGTACGTCCAGGTACCACAGGGTCAGCACATTGATGACGGCCACGATGAGGCCGAAGACCGTCGAGACCATCCAGTAGGAGCGCACCGCCTCGCAGAAGGAGACGAGGGCGGAGGCCATGCCCGGCTTGAGGACGCCCAGGGCCGCGGCGCGGATCTCGATCTTGGCGGTGTCGAACATGAGGAAGACGACCACCATCGCCATGACGCCGAGCATCGCGCTGGCCGAGGTCAGCTGCCCCAGGACCGACTGGGCCACCATGACCAGCTGGGAGGTGTCCAGGACATTGGTGACCTGCTTGAGCACCGCGGACTGGTCGACCCCCATGCTGTTGAGCTGGGTCTCGGCCTGCTTCCAGATCGCCTGGAACTTGGGGGCGTACTGCGGCAGGGTGTCGACGAGCTGGGCGACGGCGACGGCCAGGGCCGCGAACAGCAGGACGACGAAGGCGAAGATGAGCGCGATCGCCGCCGTCGCCGCGACCACACGCGGCACCCGGTGGCGCGTCATCCAGGACACCAGCGGCCGGACCGTCACCACGAGGGTGAGGGCGAAGAAGGCCGGGGCGAAGAGGTCCTGGATGAGGTAGAGCCCCACCGCGCCAATGGTCAGTGCCGCCAGGAGATAGGCGATGGTCTCCCCCTGCGTGCGTTCCCCGGGGAGGGGAACGGCGGCCTTCCGAGCTTTTTCCGACACAGCTGCCATGGGCGCATCCTCCCACGGACGGGCGGCGCACTGCGCCCCGACGGGCCTGTGCGCGCCGTGGGAGCTCTCCCCTTTTTCCGCGGTCGCGGTGGCGGCGTGGCAGTGGCGCGACGACGCTCCGTCGGCAGTCCGGTTGCAGTCCGGCGGCCGGGTGGCACTTCAGCCGCCTGCTCCCCCGTCTCAGTCCACCGGCAGGACCTCGGCCAGCCAGGTGTCGACGGCGCGGTAGAAGGCCTGCGGGTCGCTGCGGCGCACCTGGTGGCCGGCCCCGGGCACGAGGACCGGGGTGATGCGGGGGTTGCGGGCGGCGGCGGCCAGGCCCTCACTGCCCACGCGGGCGCTGCCGGGCCGGTCGCCGGTGAGCAGCAGGGC
>ERZ772974.1047-NODE-1047-length-18743-cov-7.081015_pt1 | contig 18743 bp, 17 predicted proteins | sample MGYA00580671_ERZ772974 | MGnify/ENA primary metagenome ERZ772974 (study PRJEB29015, sample SAMEA2738065) | human oral metagenome | biome: human oral; feature: human-associated habitat; material: saliva | place: China | collected 2218 ... | reverse complement strand
CCCGTGACGAAGCCCTGCACCTGACCAGCACCCAGCATATGCTCAACCTGATGCGCGCCGGTGCCGATGATCCTGAAATGGCGGAAATCGCTGTCGAATTGCAGGACGAATGTTTCAAACTCTTCAAAAAAGCAGCCGAGCAGGAAAAAGAATGGGCGGCCTATCTGTTTAAAGACGGCTCAATGATTGGCCTGAACAAGGAAATTTTGGCTCAATACGTTGAATACATTACCAATCTGCGTATGCAGGCGGTTGGCCTTCCTGCCGGATTTGAAGGTGCGACCCAAAATCCGATTCCTTGGATCAACGCATGGCTGTCTTCTGACAATGTACAGGTTGCGCCGCAGGAAGTGGAAATTTCGTCTTACCTGATTGGTCAGATTGATTCGGAAGTCAATGCCGACGATTTGGGCGATTTCGAGCTGTAATCGAACATTCGGTTTTATGATTAAGGCCGTCTGAACGGTATGGCAGAAATCTTTGATTTCGTCTTTACACCGTTTCAGACGGCCTTTCCAATCCAAACAAATCATATGGCACTCATCAGCACACACGACAAAACTTTCGAGCTGCAAGAGGGCGAAACGCTCTTGGAGGGCTTGGAGCGCACCGGCCACGAGGTCGAATACCAGTGCCGCAGCGGCTATTGCGGTTCCTGCCGCGTCAAAATATTGGACGGCAGGGCGTCGTCCTACGACGATTTCCCGCTCGCCTTTGTCGCGTCCGGCGAAATTCTGCTGTGTTGCTGTCGGGTGAATGAGGGTATTATAGTGGATTAAAATTGCAACGATACGGCGTTACCAACGCCCTTATGTACTATCTGTACACGACGGGCGTTGCCGCCTTGTCTCATTTTTATTTTAATCCACTATAAAATCGATTGCCGCACTCGTATAAGCGAGCCGGATTTATTCGATGTCGGCTTGTTTGATGAGCGGGATTGAGTCGATTGAAACCCAATTATATTATTTTTAGTTCTTTGCTTTAATAATAGGCTCTTCAGATTTAGGTGTAATCATATGAATGTTGCTAAGGGTTTATCGGTTTCAGTTTTATGTTTGAGCTCTGGTTTGCTGGCTGCTCAAAGTCATCATTCCCAATGGAAAAAAGTTTATGAAAGGGATTTGACGGATTTTGAATTGAGTCCGGAGGGAAGCGAGTTGGTATTGCTTGCCCAACCGCAAAGACGTTGCAGGATGGATGTTGATTTTTATGGGGAAATGGGACAGGATAAATACCGGTATGAATTTACTCGAGACCGTTTGACGGCAGGTTCGCATCGGGAATACCGCTATACTGTTGCTTCGTTGTCGGAAGTCACCAAAGATAAAATAAAATTGGTACGGAATGAGAAGCTGAATCCTGCCTCAGTCGCGGTAAAGAAAGAATTTCAGGATATTTATCAATATATTCCTAATAAGGTTTTAAAAAAATATTGTTTTTGATGTGGTATAGAGAATAACAAGAGGTCGTCTGAAAACTTTTCAGACGACCTCTTGCTTTATTTACCCTATCTTTCAATGCAGATGCTCGTAAATGGTTTCCGCCAATGCCTTGCTGATGCCTTCAACTTGTTCCAAATCTTCTTTGCTGGCAGCAACGACGCCGCGCAGGCCGCCGAAGCGGGTGAGCAGGGCTTGGCGGCGTTTGCTGCCTACGCCGGGGATGTCGCTGAGGGACGAGGTAACGCGGGCTTTGTCGCGTTTTTTGCGGTGGCCGGTGATGGCGAAGCGGTGCGATTCGTCGCGCACGGTTTGCAGAAGGTGCAGGGCGGGGCTGTTGGGCGGCAGGCGGAAGGTTTCGCCGGTAAACGGGAGGATGAGTTCTTCCATGCCGGCTTTGCGTTCGGGGCCTTTGGCGATGCCGACCAAGGGGATGTGCAACCCGAGTTCTTCCCATACGGATACGGCGACACCGATTTGTCCTTTGCCGCCGTCAATCAATACGACATCGGGCCATTTGACGGCCTCGCCGTTGGCTTCGGCTTCCTGCATTTTGCCGTAGCGGCGGGTGAGGACTTCGCGCATGGCGGCGTAGTCGTCGCCGGGTTTGGCGGTGGTGATGTTGTAGCGGCGGTATTGCGAGGGTTGGATGTTCTGTTCGTCGTACACGACGCAGGAGGCGATGGTGGCTTCACCTTGGGTGTGGCTGATGTCGAAGCATTCGAGGCGGTTGAGGTCGTCTGAATTCATGTTCAGGATTTTTGCCAACTCGTCGATGCGGTGCTGCTGGCTGCTTTGTTGCAGGCGGCGTTGGGCTATTGCCATCTGTGCGTTTTGTTCTGCCATTTTCAGCCAGACTTTGCGTTCGCCTATGGTTTTGGTCACGAACTGCATTTGTTTGCCGTGTTCGCCCTCTAAGGCTTCTTTCAATGCGTCGGGCACGGGGAAGTTGCTAATGATGATGTCGGGTTTGCTTTTGCCCAGATAGTGTTGGGCAACGAAGGCTTCGGCGTAGTCTTGCCCGTTTGGTTCGGGATCGTTTTTGGTGTCGGGGAAGAAGCTTTTGTCGCCGACGTGCCGCCCGCCGCGTATGCTGACCCAGTGTACGCAAACAAGGCCGTCTGAAACGGCAAGCGCGAGCAGGTCGATGTCGTTGGGGTTGTTGGGGTTTTTGCTGTCGATGAACTGATTGCTCTGCATGATGCCGAGCGCTTGGATTTGGTCGCGGTAGCGGGCGGCTTCTTCAAATTGCAGGTTGGCGGCGGCGGTCTGCATTTTGTGTTGCAGGGTGCGGGTCAGTTCGTCGGTTTTGCCGTTGAGGAAGGTAGCAGCTTGGCGCACACTGTCGCGGTAGTCTTCTTCGCTGATATGTCCGACGCAGGGTGCGGTGCAGCGCTTGATTTGGTACAGCAGGCAGGGGCGGTCGCGGTGTTCGAACACACTGTCTTCGCAGGTGCGCAGCATGAAGACTTTTTGCAGGACTTGGATGCTGTCGCGCACGGCGTTGCTGTTGGGATAGGGGCCGAAGTATTGGTTCGGTTTTTTCAATGTGCCGCGGTAATACGCCATCTGCGGATATTGATGTCCGCTGAGCATGAGGTAGGGATAGCTTTTGTCGTCGCGGAAAAGGATATTGTATTTGGGCGACAGGGCTTTGATGAAATTGTTTTCGAGAATCAGGGCTTCGGCTTCGGAGCGGGTGATGGTGGTTTCGATGTGGTGAACCTGTTTCACCATCAAGGCGATGCGCGGGGAATGGTCGTTTTTCTGGAAATAGCCGGACACGCGCCGCTTGAGGTTGACTGCTTTACCGACGTATAAAACGTTGCCGCCTTCGTCGAAAAAACGGTATACGCCGGGCAGATTAGGCAGGTTTTTGAGAAAGAGGGGGATGTCGAAGTCCGTGGTCATGGGGCGGATGGTAGTATGGGGCTGGAAAGTCGGAATTATAGGGGAAACTGTATTCCGGGAATATAACAAAAGGTCGTCTGAAAACGGGTTTTCTCAAATAGTAAACCGTTTTCAGACGACCTTTGCCGGTATGATTGTTAACGGCGGAATTTGCCGTGATCGAAATCATCAAATGCTTCGTAAGCGGCGCGACATTGGATGCGTTGTTCTTTATAGTGTAGCTGACGGAAAGCTTTGCGGGCTTTTCGGTTTTCTTTCAATTCGGCACGGTTGCCTTTGTATTTGTACCATGCAGCGCGGCGGTCAAGGTACTTTTTGCAGGCGGGATGCAGTTTGCCATATTCGGCTTGAGTTCGCGGATGGTGGCGTTTGTGGGTGTCTGCATCGGCAGTTTGGGCGGAAAAACCCAGTATCAGTGCAATGGACAAAGTAGAAAGCAAGCCTTTTTTGAGTAACATGATAACCTCCTATTTGTAGGATTGAATGAGTACTTCGCAAAATTGAAATCTATAAAACAGGCACTCAGAGATTTACGGCTCATTCTCGCTTCGCGTTACCAAATACCAGCTTATCGGTTTTGAACGTATAGTAATCTATCCAATCCTGCAGATATTCATACGGATAAGACAAGTCATACTGTTTCATAAAATCGAAGATGTCTTGGTATTCATCTGCCGGCAGCGGATCGTAAACAATCAAATCCCTCGGTGCGATTTCGTGGTCTATGCCTAAATCGAAACCGTGCATGGATGCGATTTTGGCGTAGGTAACGATTTGCGGCTGCAGGTAGAAATCGAAATAGGACAATGTTTCTTTGGCAGCCATACGCGCGGTTTTTTTATCGAAAAGCGGCTCTAAGGCGGCCTTCATCGCCTCTGCATCCTGTTCGGCGAAAGCGAGGAAGAAGCGGTAATCGTACAACCGCTTTTGCAGCCATTTGCTAGGGGTGGGGTGCGCCAAGACTTTCTCGCTACGTTGTTTCAACCGCTCAAGCTGCTTACCTTCCACCATCAGCAGAGTATTGTAAATCATATGACGGTTGAGGTCGTAGCGGTTTACGAAGGCTTCTGTATCGTTGGCGATGTTGTCGATATTGCGCACCAGAAACTCACGCAGCTGCGGGCTGTCGCTCATCAGCATCAGAAACATCGGATTTTGAATGTTGAGCATGTCACAGGGAAAGAAGAAGGGTTCAGGGTCTTCAGCATCTACACTCTGCAAAATACCCAGCTTTCCTGCAACATAAGCATATTGCTTGAATTTCTTAAGATCATGTTCAAATAGATAGGCATGGGAAGCCGCAGCTCTAGCGTACATGAAAATATGTTGCATAGCTGCAAGCGGAACGCCTTTTCTTTCATCTACATAATCTATAGCTTCAGGGCAACCTCTATTAAAATTAGCAGTATTGCCTATGATTACATTAGTAATATGCTCATACCATTTTTGGGTGGTCATCATATTATGTCCCATTATTATCTCCTTATATTGGTTTTAGGCAATGGTTGCGGCATTATCCAAGGTTCTTTCCATGTCTTGTAAATTTTTCTCCGCTTTCGCTGCTTTATAGGCCAGTCTCGCTTAACCGTTACCCGGAATCCAGCTAAGGAAACAGGCATTAGACAGCGGTCTGTGAATAAAATAATTTGTTTTACCAGTCCACTCTATTTGCCTGATTAAGGGAAGGGAGCTATACGGTAGGAAGGGCTGAGAAAATTGCAGATAAAAAAAACCATCTATACTAAGGGGAAAAGTATAGATGGCCAAACACATTACGGGGAAAACGTCTTACTCACTTACTCACTTCTCTCGAAGCAAGTGTTACTCAGACACGCGAATTATATAATAGTTCACGAATGATGGTGTTAAGTTTGGTTAATAACATCTTAACACTTATATCATCATGTTTTTAAACAGATAAAAAAATCATAATGGTTAAATTTTTTTGAAAAAACTTCAAAATTTTCAAACCGTGATGAATTTCCACTCCCCTGAGGCTAAATTTTCTACCGTTCGTCCGTTAAATTCGTCCCGATGGAGGTGTTCGACGCGGTTGCCGGCAGCGGCGACCATGCGTTTGACTTGATGATATTTGCCTTCGGTAATGGTCATCAGCAGGGTGGTCGGGTTTTCCAAAACGGCTTCGGCGGCGTGGACGGTTTCGTTGTCGTCGTGCAGCAGGACGCCGTTTTTCAGTGTTTCACACAGGCTTTCGTCGGCAGGATGCTTCAGGGTAACGCGGTAGATTTTAGGCACTTTGTGTTTCGGCGAGGTAACGCGGTGGTTGAACTGCCCGTCGTTGGTAATCAGCAAAACGCCCGTCGTATCCGCATCCAGCCTGCCGACCGCCTGCATATCGATGTTGCGCATATGGTCGGGGAAAAGGCTGAAAACGCTGGGGTATTGCTGCGGTTTGTGCGAGGTTTCGTAATCGGCGGGTTTGTTGAGCAGGATGTAGAAATAAGGCATGGGCACGACGACGATGTCTTCGCCGTCTATGCGCAGCGTTTGGACTTCGGCGGGATCGATGTCGGCTTTGGTGTCGTTGCGGACTGTATCGTTGATTTCGACACAGTCGTTTTGAATCAGCCACTGGCATTGTTTGCGGCTGCCTATGCCTTGGGATTGGAGGTATTTGATCAGTTGCATGGGTATGGCGGGTGTGGGTTTCAGACGACCTAATTGTATATCAGGACTTTGCTTTCAAACGATAGAGATATGTGGTTTCCCGATTGCGGGCGAAGGCGAGCGGGTCGGATTTGTCGGCGGCTTTGCGGTGGCGCGGTTTGGTTTTTAGAATATCGACCATTTCTAAAGAGGTCGTCTGAAAACATTGCTCCAAAAAATCGCGGTCGCGCAGATACAGATGTTCCGCCAAGTCGGAAATGATTAACCACGCTTCGCCTTGCGGGTTTAAATGTTGCCGCACGCCTTTTAAGAAGGCGGTCAGCATGGCGTTGTCGGGATCGTAGAGGGCGGTTTCGACGGCGGAAGTCGGTTTGGCGGGCAGCCACGGCGGGTTGCAGACGATCAGGTCGGCGCGTCCTTCAGGAAACAAATCAATGGCTTGGACGGCGACTTGTTTGTCCAGCCCCAAGCGGGCGAGGTTGGCGGTTGCGCAGGCGATGGCTTTGGGGTTGGTGTCGGTGGCGGTGATGTCGGGAATGCCGCGTTTGGCAAGAATGGCGGCGATAACGCCGGAGCCTGTGCCGATGTCGAACACCGTCTGAATATGGGGATTCAACGGCGCTTGGGCGATTAAGTCCAGATATTCGCCGCGCAGAGGCGAGAACACGCCGAAGGGGACGTGGATTTTGCCGCCAAGCTGCGGAATGTCTATGCCTTTTTTGTGCCACTCGTGCGCGCCGATAAAGCCTAAAAGCTGGTTGAGCGGCAGCAAAAACGGCGCGTCGTTCGGTTTGTCGTAGACATCGGCAAGGGCGGCGCGGACGTCGGGCGCGCGCGGGTTGTTTAACTGAAAACCCGCGCCGATTTCGACAGCAAGCATGTTCAACACGCGGCTTTGCTGCGCCTGCTTCATGCGGTGGGTGTGGAAGGTCGTCTGAATATCAGTAGAGGCGTTTTTTGTTTTTTCAGACGACCTGCGGACGCGCTTTTTCATCGCTGCCAACACTTGCTTGGCGTTGTGGAAATCGCCCGTCCAAACGGTTGCCGTTTGGGCGTGGGCGTTTTTCAGAATATCGGCGGCATTGCTCTCAGTCACATAAACCGCCTGCTTGGGCGGCTTTTGCGTGCTTTCGTTGCGCCATTCGGCAGCGGCGCGGTCGGTGGGGATAATGGGGAACATGACAGGAAGGAGGAAAGGAAAACTGACGGCAAGTTTACTATATTTCGGGAAGTATGTATTGAAAGCGGAATAGGGATGTAATAAAGGTCGTCTGAAATTTGAAATGCGGTTTCAGACGACCTATTCTCAGTTGCATAAAATACTTTCTTTCCGCCTGTAAACGGAGTACATTTACTCCCATTGTTAACAATTTTACGGAACACACATCATGGAGAAATTTCCCAAATCGTCCAAGCTGGACCACGTTTGCTACGACATCCGCGGCCCCGTACACAAAAAAGCCCTGCAACTCGAAGAAGAAGGTCATAAAATCCTCAAGCTCAATATCGGCAACCCTGCGCCGTTCGGCTTTGAAGCGCCCGATGAAATCTTGGTGGACGTGATCCGCAACCTGCCGACCGCGCAGGGCTATTGCGATTCCAAAGGGCTGTATTCCGCCCGCAAGGCCATCGTTCATTACTATCAAATCAAAGGTCTGCGCGATATTTCGGTCAACGACGTTTATATCGGCAACGGCGTGTCCGAGCTGATTACCATGTCCATGCAGGCGCTTTTGAACGATGGCGACGAAATCCTGATTCCCGCGCCCGACTATCCGTTGTGGACGGCTGCCGCCACCTTGGCGGGCGGTACGGTGCGCCATTATTTGTGTGACGAAGAAAACGACTGGTTTCCCAACCTTGCCGATATGGAAGCCAAAATCACGCCCAAAACCAAAGCCATCGTCGTCATCAACCCCAACAACCCCACCGGCGCGGTGTACAGCAAAGAAATCTTGCTCGAAATCGCCGAATTGGCGCGCAAACACGGTTTGATCATCTTCGCTGACGAAATCTACGACAAAATCCTCTACGACGGCGCGGTTCACCACCACATCGCCGCACTCGCGCCCGACCTGTTGACCATTACCTTCAACGGTCTCTCCAAAGCCTACCGCGTTGCCGGATTCCGCCAAGGCTGGATGGTGCTGAATGGTCCGAAAGAACATGCCAAAGGCTATATCGAAGGTCTCGATATGCTCGCCTCCATGCGCCTGTGTGCCAACACGCCCATGCAACACGCCATCCAAACCGCTTTGGGCGGCTATCAAAGCATCAACGAATTTATCCTGCCCGGCGGCCGCCTGCTGGAGCAGCGCAATAAAGCGTGGGAACTGATTAACCAAATTCCCGGACTTTCCTGCGTCAAACCAATGGGCGCGATGTATATGTTCCCGAAAATCGACACCGAAATGTACGGCATCCATGACGACATGAAATTTATCTACGACCTGCTTGTGCGCGAAAAAGTCTTGTTCGTCCAAGGAACCGGGTTCAACTGGATACGCCCCGACCATTTCCGCATCGTTACCCTGCCGTACACCCACCAAATCGAAGAAGCGATGGGTAAACTCGAACGCTTCTTGCAGACTTACCGGCAATAATCGAATAAGGCGAAAGATCGTCTGAAAGCATGATTTGCGTGTTCAGACGACCTTTGTTGTGCCCGTTCTGCTTGGCAAAACAGCCTGATATGCGTATAATCAACGTTTCCCATCTGGGGGCGATCTTGGTTTCGACGGGGGTTGCAAAGCAGATGCGGGCATACCGGGGTCTCAGATTTCCCGTAAAACACTGAATCTAAATAGTCGCAAACGACGAAACTTACGCACTGGCCGCTTAAGGCCTGCCGTTGCAGCAGTTGGTCAATGGGCTGTGTAGCGCAAGCTACCGCAACGTCATTCTACATTGACTGGTTTTCCGCCGGGTTACTTGGCGGGAAATAAGATTTAAGGTAACTGGTTCCTAGAAGGCCTGTCGGTCGGCATGATAGGAACGAGATTTTAAATAGACACGACTAAGTATGTAGAACGCTCTGTAGAGGACTTTCGGACGGGGGTTCAATTCCCCCCGCCTCCACCAAGATATCCGATAAGTATCCTGTACTTATCTCCATTTCTGTGTTTTTTGGCACACTATTGGCACATTTCCCATCAAAAAGCTGCTCGATTTTAGACTTTTCACGCTGCTTGTCGGCCAAGTCGATCCAGCGTGAATAGTTTTCAAGTAGCATCTTCATGGTGCTGTGTCCCATCTGACGGGCTACCCACATGGGGTTGGCTCCGGCCATGAGGTTGAGTGTGGCAAATGTATGGCGGGTGTTGTAGGGTTTCCTGTACCTTACCCCCGCTATTTTTATGGCGTGCTGCCACGGTCTCCACGGCACTTTGTCGTTCTCAAATGGGCTGCCAGTTTTCGGATTGATGAAAACGTATCCGCTTGCTAGTCCTGTTCTTTGCCATTGCCTACGTAAAGCTTCCAAGGCGCGGCTATTGAGCTCGATGTCTCGATAGCTGTGGGTTTTGGTGCTTTTCAGCTTGCCAGCCACGGATGCTTTGTTCACGCGCACGCACTGCCTTTGGAAGTCGATGTCCTGCCAAGTGAGAGCGATGAGCTCGCTGGTACGCATACCGCTAAAAAAGGCCAGCTCGAAGTAATTGTGAAACACAGGTTCATTTTTCAGGTAGCCTAGGATGGCTTCGGCCTCTTCGAGCGTGAACGGATCAGGCGGCTCTTTCTGCACTTTGGCGTTGGCCAGATGCTGGGCGGGATTGTCTTTTATCCTGCCGTCGCGGAGCGCAAGAACAAACGGCTGCCGAATAACGGTGGCGATGTTGTTGCGAGTTTTTGCGCTACAGTCTAAGGTAGCCAGCAGCCCGGCTAGGGTACTGTACTGGATACGGTCTATCGACATGTCACCAATTTTAGGCAGGACGTGGCTGTTGAGCATGCCGCGATAGCGGGATAGTGTGGAGTGGGATAGCTGGTTAACGGTGGCTAGCCAGGCTTCGGCCATCTCACGGAAGGTGGGGCTGCGTTCCGTTTCTTCCGCTCGTTTGGAGTCGGGGAAGAATTCGGCATAGTCGAATACGCCGATGGCGATTCGGGTACACACTTCTTCCCGGAGTTTAGTAGCGTGCCGGATGTTAGCGGTGGTGGGCTTGAGCGGCAGGCTTTCCCAACATCGTTTACCCCGATACATGAACCATATTTTGATACTGCGATCGCGGATAACTACACCGGTTGGTATTCGTTTCGTTGCCATTTTTCTACCTCTTTTACGTTGATTAAGATGTGGCGGTCGGGCGCACGGTAGTAGTGGAGTCCCTCTACCCAAACGCCGGTGCTAATTTTGTCTCTTAAAGCTTTTTCTGTATAGCCTGACAATTCGGCGTAACGTTTCAACTGGATTTGGTTCAACATATTCAATCCTCCATATGAGTAATTAGGACTTGCAGTAAGTGGTCGTAGTATCGTAGCCAACCATGTGGCGGACATCAGGTAACCTGAGTCGTCTTTCTGTTTGCATTTTTCTCCAAATTTAAAGTTCGCCTTTAAGCGGCTTAGTTAATCTATTATCCACGGCAGATTGTGTTCCACACTGCGTCGTGGCGGGTGATTTACCGTTGGGATAAGCAACAATGTCAGGTACGTATCTATTGCCTATATCGGTACCAACTATATTAGCAGTAAAAAGCCCTAAAATTTTTTCAGCCCATTCTCAAAGTAGGATGAATATCGGCAAACCATATGGCGGTTTGAAACTTGGAAAAGCCCTTGTTCACTGAGTGAATAACAGGTTACTTTGGATTGGCGTAGCTGGTTATCACTATAAAAAGTACGATGGTCACAAGTGTATTCATGTAATGGAACTAGGTTCTGTTAATGCTGAGTGCCGCATGGTTTTTAATATAAAGTAGAAATAATATTAAATATCAATGGATTGATATTTTTGAAATGGTTTCTACCTGAGTCCTTGGCAAAACTCACTAACCGGAGAACTTGGTCAGGCACACTTCCCCATCTGTTGAGCCTAATCAAGCACCGATTGAGCGGACAAGGTTCCGATATCCTGTGCGCCGATGTAAGTATCGCTAGCGTTATCCGGACCTGGTTTATCGGTGGCTGACAAAATCAGGTCCGCACATCGGTGCAAACGATATCTGTACCACCACCGGCAACGACTGGGATGCATGCCGGGTTAAAGTCACTTTAAGGTTTGCTCACAGCATATCTGCATCGATGCAGAAAATCATACCGATGGGCAATGGGCATATTGCCGAGACCAAGTCCGCAATCAAAAGGGGTATTGAGGCAGACAGCTTTGCTTGGCTGAAAGATGATTGCAAGGACCTGGTTCTTTCACTCAGTGAAAGATAAAACCTAAGCAAGAGGTGATGATGCATACCAACGACCGGCAGCACTCCCCTAAAGACCGGAGAGTACCTGGGTCCGTTGTAGATGCTTCCGTCGTTGATACTGTTTTCATTACCCGCAATATTTGTTTTTATTCAATGAGTCAATGGATTGTTTAATATTATCAATAGAATAGATAGATTTCCGTCTATCGGTATCTTTGAGCATGCAGAATAACGGCTCCATTCAGCCTTCAGGCAGCAGCCGAAAGTATCAATGACACGGTTGATTTTGATTTGATGATGCAGAAAAAAAAGAGGGATGGCAAACTATCCCTCTTGTCGCTTTGATGTGCTGCCTGGTTCACACCATCAAAAACGGCAGCCCGTCTTTGATTTGCTGCTGTCCCGCCGGGCTGTCGGGCTTAAACTCTTCCTGATAATAACCGATGGTGTTGCTCACCGTCGGAATGCCGTATTCGTTGGCGTAACACACGGGCAGGTGTTGGTGGGCATGGCCGTGGATGCAGGCTGCAAGCTTTTCAGGTAGCCCGATTTCCGCATCCTCTGCCCACCGTGCAGGCAGTACCGTGCCGTAGCCTAGGTCGGCATCGCCGAACAGGCGGCTGGTCGGGTGGTGGGTGAACAGGATGTTTTGCACGCCAGACGGGCTGGCACGCAGCGTTTCTTCGATAAAGCACACGCTTTGATGATGTGCTGCCAGCACATCGCGATACAGCAGTTTGGCATAACGATTGCCACGTTTAACCTTGATGTAGCGGTAGTCGCTCAACCTTTGCGCTACCGCATATTCGTCCCCATGCGCCACCTGATACCAAAACGGTGCGCCAATAATCTGCACGCGCCCGTTGTCGAGCGTCGCACACTGATTATGCAGGATGCTCATGTGCGCTTTCAGCATCGGGCTGCCGTCCAGAGCCGCCTGAATCCGTCCAACCACCTTGTGCAGGGCATCGCCGTAGTATTCATGGTTGCCCATCACATAAAATACTCGGTCAAAGCCGTTGTCGGCTATCACGCTTTCCAGAAACGGCACGAAATAGTGGAACTTCCTGACTTCGGTCAAATCGCCGGCAATCATCAGCAGGTTGTGTTGCGTTGCAGGCTGCCGGTTGCATCGGAACAGGGGACGGTAGATTTCGTCTAACACATCGGTTTGCAGCAGCCCGCGTTTGTCGAACAACCATTCCAAGTGGATATCGGAGATGTAGTTGAGTTGGACGGTGCGGTCTGTCGGCATAAGAGGGCTTCCTAATGAATGATGGATGAGCGTGAACCATCAACGCCGATACTCGGCGCCAATCGTGTCAAACGGTTTCAGATGGAATGATACAATACCGGCGAACCGTTTCCCATATCCCATTACAGGCTACCTGAAACCGTATCCCCATGAAAATCCAGCTCCTTTCCGACACCCACGGCAGCCCCTATGCCCTTCATCCCGAAGCCGATGTGATTGCCCACGCCGGCGATTTCGGCAACGGTTTGGCCGCCATGCGGCAGTTTCAGGCAGCCTGCAACGAGGCGGGCAAGCCCTATGTTTTTGTGCTTGGCAATCACGATTATTATCATGAAAACATGAGCGATGTGCGCCTGCAATTGCGCGACGAACCTTATCTGCGCGCGGGCAAAACCGTGCAAATCAACGGCTGGACCTTTGTCGGCGGCACGCTGTTCAGCAATTTCAGGCAGCACCAAGTCAGCGCCAAACAGTTTGAGCAAAACTGCAATCTGGCGCAGGTTTCCGTGGCCGATTTCGCCTATATTTTTGATTACCTGCCCAACAGCCAAAACGAGCGGCGCATCACGCCTGAGGACTATGTCCGCCTGTACAACGAAGAATGGGCATGGATACAGCGGTTTTCCCCCTAGCCTTTAAACGACAATTAAACCTACTCTTTATCTTAGGGTTAATCAACGTTTAAAGGCTTTTCTTATGTCCGAAAAAATCAAAACCTCGCCATCTACCCGCTGGAAAACGCCACAGCTGAATTTAACCTTGTGCTGGCCGAAGACGGGCAAACCGTTTCAGGCAGTCTGGAATACAGCATCCACCACAACAGCGAATGGCACTACGATTTTGTCATGCACCTACTGATGGTTCGCGAGGATATGGCGATTGATACGCAGCTGGAAGGGCAGGCGCGGCTGGTGACTGGTTATGTGCTCACTGTTGCTCGACCGTTTGGAGGAAGAGACTCTGAAAAAATATGAGCGATATATGAAGATTCCGGAAAAATTTTTCTCGGGAGGTAAAACTTTTATTGTTTTACCTCCCAAATTTTTTGAAATTATAGGTCTGGGGAAAGTGGAGTTAAGATGTGTTATAGAGATTGCTTTTTTTGTTTAAAGCGCATACTTATATTTATATATATAATATAAATACCTATTATAAGAATATATATATCATATATAGTATATATACATCGGTGATTTTGGAATTTTGAAATGGTTTTCTTCCATCGGGTTTGACACGATGGCCTTTGGGTTGGCGAGATGGGATTCGGTATGAAGCCCGTCGGTATAATCTGAGCTCGGTCTCAACCGAGCGAGGGCGAAGCTGGTTTTCTTCCATCGGGGTTGAACCGATGGCCGTCGGGTTGGCGAGACGGGATTCGATAAGAAGCCCGTCGGCATACTCTGAGCTCGGTCTCAACCGAGCGAGGGCGAAGCTTGTTTTCTCCCATCGGGTTTGGCTCGATGGCTGTCGGGTTGGTAGGTGGGCTGATGATAAAAAGGGAAATGGTCGAATACGCCGACATGGAAATATATGCAAGTTGGTGGATGGAGCGTTATGTTTGCCGAAGCAATAAATTCATCCTGCACTGTGTCAATGACCATGGGGTTTAACCAAACCCACCTAAGAGCAGATTCGTGAGATGTATCTCTCCACCCGATGACAAAAAGGCCACCCAAATCAGGGCGGCTTGTTTTATTAGCTGGCGGTTTGGTTAATATTGATTCCACCAATAGTCGTCAGGGTTGTAGTTGGGGGTCGAGATACCGATGGCGTTTGGGAAGGACGGGACTGAATATCTTTGGCTGGGTGTAGTAGATTATGGGAAGGATTTTGGGTTCCTTGTACCGTTTCCAAGACTACATTGATGTCGACACAGATCGAACGTAGTATCCGTTGCTGTTCTGTTGAGTTTGGTTGAAGCAGGGAGGCTTGTGTGCCGTACTCCATAAGCTCACCCCCTTGGCGCCATCTGAACCACGTCAAAAATGCTCTGTAGCTGCGAAAGAGCATGTTCTAGTTTCAGCAGTTGTACAGACGTGCCTTTGTCGGTCAGCTTGCCTAACTGGAACGAGCGGTTCTTTTTCAGTCTGGGTAGCGTACCTGTAGGCGTCACCATCAGCAGCTACTTCCTGTTGTTCTCGCTGATTGCTCAATGATGTCAACTCTTTACGTAACTTTTGTACAGCTGGAGAATCTACCGTTTCATGCAGCCCGGTCTCCATTGTTGATGACCTGCCCAACAGCCAGAATGAGTGGCGCATCACACCCGAGGACTATGTCCGCCTGTATAACGAGGAGTGTATATGGCGGCTGTTTCGCGGTGCAGCCTACGGCATCATCACCACACAAAATCAAGAAGTATTGCGCAAAAACCCAGTTTAACCTAAGATTATGTCTTAAATTAAACTGGATTTTGTTATGTATTACCCACGTCACCTGCAACCCGTTCTGCAAAAGCTGTCCGCCCAATTTCCCGCCGTGTTGCTGACTGGTGCGCGGCAGGTCGGCAAATCCACGCTGCTTCAGCACATTGCGCCCGAATACGGATACCTTACCTTAGACGATCCCTTGCTGCTCGACCAAGCCAAAAACGAGCCGCAACTGTTTTTATTGAACCACACGCCGCCGCTGATTGTGGACGAAGTCCAATATGCCCCCGAGCTGTTCCCCCTGCTGAAAATGGATATAGACCGGCGCAAGCAGAACGGCCTGTATTTGCTGTCCGGTTCTCAGGCTTTTGAGTTGATGCAAAATGTCAGCGAAAGCCTGGCCGGGCGCATTGCGGTATTGAAATTAAACGGATTGTCGTGGCGCGAAATGCGCGGCGATGATTTTCAGACGGCCTTTGTGCCGGACGAAGGCTATTTGGCCGACCGAAACCCTGTATCCAGTTTGCCCGAACACGAAAATATCTGGCAGATTATCCACCGCGGCGATATGCCGCGCTTATACGAGCAACCCGCAACCGACTGGCAGGTTTACTATGCGTCGTATGTCGCCACCTATATCGAACGCGACGTGCGCCAATTGGTCAATGTAGGCAGCAGCGGCGATTTCACTCGGTTCATGATTGCTATTGCAGCCCGCAGCGGGGAATTATTGAATTACAGCAGCGTGGCCCAGGAAATCGGCGTATCGGTGGATACCGTCAAGCGTTGGCTCACCGTGCTGCAAACATCGGGCATCGTCTATCTGCTGCAACCCTATGGCAACAACCACCTCAAACGCGCCATCAAAACCCCGAAAGTCTATATGCTGAACACCGGCCTGATGGCCTACCTGACCAAATGGCTGACGCCGGAAACCATTCAAAACGGAGCCAAGAGCGGGCAGTTTTTTGAAACTTTTGTCGTGGGCGAAATCATCAAATCCTTCCACAACCAAGGCCAAGAACCGCCGATTTATTTTTACCGCGACACCAATCAAAAAGAAATCGACCTACTGATCGAACACCAGCAGATGCTGTACCCCGTTGAAATCAAAGCCACCGCCAATCCCAATAAAAAAATGGCCGCCGCTTTCAACCTGCTGCGCAACACGCTGCCGGCAAACGAATTGGGCATCGCCCACGGCACGATCATCAACCAGTACCCGCAAAAAATCTGGTTGGCGGAGAATTTGGTTGCCGTGCCTGCGGCCTATGTTTGAGGCTACCTGAAACCGCCCTTCAAGGAATGAACCATGCCCAACACCCCCGCCAACCCCATCTCATCCGAACATCCCCACGACAGCACCCTATCCCCCTGCATGCTCACCGACTGGACATTCACGTGCTACCACACGCCCGGTAAATCCGAGTATGCCGTGGTGTACGGCACAGTCGTCCAAGATGGTTCGGGACGTTTTACCGCAGGCAGCCGAATCCGCACCTCGCCCGTTACCCTATGGGCGGCACCGCTGGCTCATACGCACAACTCGGTATATTGCCTGCCGGAAGGTGCAGGTTGCTTTTGCGACCTGCCTGCAACCTTGCAGCCTGCCATCGACTGTTTGGGTATCGACCCTGCCGAAGCGGCCGTTATCCTGCAAAACGCCTTCATGCAGCCTGCACATACCTTGCCTGAAACCGCCTGTTTCGGCGTTCCGGTGATGCAGCCGGCAGGACAGGGCGATTGTCCGGTCGTCATGGAACGCCACATCGCCGAATTGCCGTTCTACCTGTTTTGGCGGGACAGCAGCATCGGTTCGGCCCAAAGCCTGATAGACGGACAAGCCGCCGTGTTTCTGCACGATTGGAACGCATTCTGCCGACGGTTTGTTCGTACCGGCAGACACCGCGGCCAAACCGGCCACACAGGCGACAAAGCCGCAGATGGCCAATACAGCTATTTCGGCCTGCCGATTGTGCATACGCCAGGACAAGACAATGCCCCTGCCGTACCGGAAGCCGACATCGCCAAACTACCGTTTTACACCTATTGGCACACCGCCTGCGCTTCCGATGTGCACCGGTTAGCAGACGGCAAACGCGTTGTGCCCCTTGCCGATTGGGAAGCCTTCTGCCGACGGTTGGTATTGACCGGCAGATAGGCGGGCAAAAAAAGTGCAGGCTGCTTTTTATCGCCCCAACTCCGTTTCAGACGACCTCTAAAGCAGCCTGCACCTTATTTTTCATTGTCAGATGACCAGAAACCGAGTATCCCATGCCTCAAACCTATTTCACAGCCGACTGGCACTTCTCCCATCCCAACATCGCCCGATACTGCCCGCAATTTCGCCTGCAAAGCGATAACGCCGACGAGTTGAACGAATACCTGATCGACTGCTGGAACCGCGTCGTTACCCCGCAAGACACTGTGTACAACCTCGGCGATGTCTGCTTTGCCAAAAAGCCCGCACACATCGAAGCCGTGCTGCAACGGCTTAACGGGCAACACCATTTGATCTACGGCAACCACGACTACCTGATTCGGCAAAACGAAGCACATTTCCTCAACACGCGCAAAGCCGACGGCCATCCGTTGCTCTCGTCCGCTAGCCATTACCTGCGGCTCAAACTGCCCGAAATCGGCAATACCGCGATTTTGTGCCACTATCCTTTATACGAATGGGACGGCATCCACCACGGCCTATACCACCTCTACGGCCACCTGCACGACCGCATGGCTGCCGTCAAAGGACGCGCCCTCAATGTCGGCTGGGATATGCACGGCCATTTCCTGACCGCACAGGATATTGACGGCTTCCTGCGTGATCTGCCTGCCGTTCAGTATTTCGACGACAAGCAAAATGTTATCGTCGGCAACAGCACGGAAGATGCGGCTGCAAAAGTTCGGGCGAGATTGGCAGCATTGAATGAATGAGCTTTTATAGTGGATTAAAATTGCAACGATACGGCGTTACCAACGCCCTTATGTACTATCTGTACACGACGGGCGTTGCCGCCTTGTCTCATTTTTATTTTAATCCACTATATTTTAGAAATGAATTTTCAGGTAGCCTTGAATAGTGCAGGCTGCCTGAAAAACAGCCGACAGAACAAAAGGACGGGTTTTCAATCCGTCCTTTTTGCATCAGCAATACCGCCAAGTGTCCTGCATAAAATGAATGATCTCGTTTAACGGCACAGGCGAAAGCGTAAACTGCTTGTCCCCTTTCTTCTGTTCCACTTCCAAAATCAACATACAGCCTTCCGACAACTTGCCTGTCGGTCAAATTCCAATTCTTTGATTTTGACCGACAGGGTGATGCCGTTGTCCGCCAAGTTCTGCCGGTATGCCTCGCCTGTGTGCCCGTAAAAATGGTAGGCAAACGCCAGCTGATCCAGCACATTGGCAATCTCTTCCGCGCCGTAACCGCTTTGGCTGTCGGCAAACCGTTTCGGGCGTTCTCTTCTTTAGACGACACCTTTCATTGGTGCCGGGCAATGAGTTGGCCGTTTTCGTTGTAGTCGAAGCAGGAACGGAATATGTATAGGGAAAGGTTGTCTGAAAATTTTCAGGCGACCTTACTGGAACATTGGGTCTCAACCCACCATAGGACGACTATTTGAATTCCTGTTTAATCAGAATTAATATTAAACGTCTAATCAAATTTATTTATCAAATGCAGTTGGATCAAAAACAGAGATATATTTTATATTCATTTTGATAGCTTCTTCGAACGGAGGGTCATCTTCAGAAACTTCCAGTGCAATTCCTTCAATAA